>OCZT010006822.1_pt1 | contig 11264 bp, 5 predicted proteins | sample 1539031 | NCBI WGS metagenome assembly OCZT01 (sample SAMEA3539308, study PRJEB22396) | soil metagenome | biome: tundra; feature: field; material: soil | place: USA | collected 2010-05 | depth 0.15 m
ATATAACTTTCATTCCAGTTTAATCCGGAACTCATTGTGAGGAGATGTTTGATGGTGAGTTTTGGTCCCATGCCTTCTTTGAATTGAGGAAGGAAATCGGCAACTGGTTCATCAATGGATTTTATTTTTCCTTCATCTATTGCTATACCTATTAATGTACTGACGACGGTTTTTGCCATGGAAAAGGAATTTGAGAGCGATGTTTTCCCATATCCATCCCAATATTTTTCATAGCGGATTGAATCATCTATAATAACCAGAAAGGCAACACTTTGAAGTTTCTCTAAAGTTTCGGAGAGGATGGAAGGCATAACGGCTTTGCAATAATCGGGAGCTTGAGGCAATTCTATCGGAGTTCCGGCATGGATTATACGTTCTTCAAACTTTGTATTGTCATGAATTGTGGGGAGATTATACCAGAGGGTTTTATAAAGATACCATTTTCCGCTGCCGAGAATGAAGATGTTTAGAAGGATTATCAAGTATAATATTCCTTTGAAAATGCTTTTCAGGATGCGGAGGAAAAGGTTTGATTTTTTATCGTTCATAAAATGATTTTTTGATTTTCGGGGATGAGTTCCATTTCGAATAAGGAACAAAGATAGGTTTTTAATTTGGTTTTGACTTCTTCCATGTCTATTTTATGACCTAATTCTTTTTCTAAAGATGTAACTGCTTTGTCGGTTATTCCGCATGGAATTATGTTTCCGAAGTAGCTTAAATCTGAATTTACATTGAATGCAAATCCGTGCATGGTTACCCATCTCGAACATCGGACTCCGAAGGCACATATTTTTCTGGCTTTGGCGGGATTATCTTCATCTAACCAAACCCCTGTCATGCCTTTGATTCTTCCTGCTTTTATGCCATAATCATGGAGGGTGAGGATTATTGATTCTTCGAGAAAACGGAGGTATTTATGAATATCGGTGAAGAAATGGTCGAGGTCGAAGATGGGGTAGCCGACTATCTGCCCGGGACCGTGATAGGTGATATCGCCGCCTCGATTTATGCGATAAAAAGTTGCTTTATTGGTGTTTAATCCTTGCTCATCTATCAATAAATTATCTTCGGAACCGCTTTTTCCGAGGGTATAGACATGGGGATGCTCGCAAAAAAGGAGGTAATGGAGGGGAGGATTTTGGTTTTCGGGAGGCAATTCTCGATTCAACATCTTCTTTTGGATGATGTCGTTGAAGAGATTTTCCTGATAATCCCAGGATTCTTTATAATCTATTAAGCCTAAATCTTTAAAAATTACGGTTTGCATAGGTGAGGAGAATTGAACTTTGCAAAATTAATCTATTTCCTCATCTTATTGGCTTTTTCTAAATATCTGCTTGCATTAGCTTTATCGCCCAAATTTTGATAAGTTATGCCGATAAATCTTAAACAATCAATATCGGTTGAATCTATTTCAATCACTCTATTAAAATATTTTAATGCCTTTGGAAATTGTTTAAGGGTTCCATAAGTTTGACCTAGATTTTTCAAGCTATACAAATCATTTTTATCAAATGCCAATGCTTTATTAAAATATTCTATTGCATTAGAGAACTGTTTTAAATGGACATAACAATCACCAATATTCTTGTATGCCATCACCAATTGGGAATCTAAAGCAATACATTTTTGATATTCAATTATCGCATCCGAAAATCTTCCTAGTTTATTCAATATGAATCCTCTATTAATATGTGCCAATTCATTATTAGGTTCATATTTTATTGCAGAATCTACATTTGCTAAAGCACTGTCTGGGTAATCTGTCAGTCCATAGCATAGGGCAAGATTAGTCAATAAGCTAACATTTGGTTTTAGATATTGCTGCTTAGCAATTTCATAATTCACAATTGCATTTGGATAATCTTTTTTATTAAAATAACATAACCCTATATAATAATAGGCATTTGGATAGGAATTGTAAATCGATTTTGCTTTTATGAATTCATTTAATGCCTTATCTAGCAGATTCCTTTTTATAATTTCATTTTGTTCTTTAGGATACAGATTTTGCAATACTATAAGTCCCCATGAAAAATGTGCCCTTGCACTATTATTCGCTATCTCGGTATCATTTCCGTAAAGTTCTACATTATCTTTCCAAACAGGATTCCTGGAAAAGATTTTAACAGAATAGGCAGCAGTTAAAATAGATATGATTATAAAAACAATAGCATTTGATGTGATGAATTTTTTACGAGAAATAAATGTATTTTTAACATTTCCTGTCTTAGTTATTTTAATCAAGATGAAAGTAAATGCTATACAGAAACCCAATGAAGGGATGTACATAAATCGTTCTGCCATAGGTACTGCAACTAATAAAAATATATTAGATATGGGGATTAAGGTGATTAAATAAAACAGAATAGCAAAAGCCAGAATACTTTTTTTTCGGATATAAATTAGCGAATAAATTCCAAGGGCGAGATAAATAACTATAGCTGTTATTGTGGTTATATCACTAAATGTTTGAAATGGAATCTGAGCAAATGAATAATCATAGACCAAAGGGTTAGGATACATTAAAAGTAATATATATCTTAATAAAATATAAAAAGAGGTTGCCTTCTGAGTTATACTATCGGGGGCATTGAATAATGATTGTGCAAGAGGAAAGTTAAATGCAGTTGATGAAACTGATTCTAAAACTTTGAAGCGAATGAATAAAAAACAACTTGTAATGATGATAAGCAGGAACGATATATTCATCATCTTTTTAAAACCTGCTTTTGTAAAAGTAAAAAGTATCAGAGGAATTAGTATTAAAAATGTAATCCCTGTTTCTTTTGACATCAAACAAATTAAATAACAAACGGAGGCAAGAATTAATTTAATAACAGATTTCTTTTCGACAAATTGAGTTATCAGAAAAATAGAAAGCAGACCAAAAAGAAAACATAATATTTCGTCTATACTTTTAATGCTGTCAACAACTTCTGTATGGATTGGGTGAGCTGTATAGAGAAGGGCACAGATAAAGGGAAATACAAGATTTTGCTTTTCGAATAATTTACAAAGCAACAAATAAAGCAGCCAGCAAGTTAAGGCATAAAGCAAAACGTTTATAAAATGATAAATATGAGGATTACCAGGAAAGAATTGCCATTCGATTGCTAATAAAATTAACGGGGCAGGGCGATATTGGGGAATTCTTATTTCGTCTATGAAACCATACCAGTAATCGGTTCTGAGTATTGTTGGAATAGCGGCAAACCCTTCTTTTGTAATTTTGTTTCCTGAAATAACTGTATCGTCATCATGAGTATAATCGAAAGAAATACTTTGGGCATATAGAACAAAAGCAAAGATTGGAATGGTAATACCTAAAAACATTTTAAGCTTATTATAAGCTTTTTGGTTTATAGGTTTTTCTTTTAAATCTGTTTGGTTGGCTATTTTTTTCATTAAATGAAAGCCAAAAGAACTTTACAGCCATTATTTTTAACAATGTAATTGAAAAGATTTTCCTGATAATCCGAAGATTCTTTATAATCTATAAGCCCTAAATCTTTAAAAATAACCTGTTGCATTTGCTCCTTGTAATTGAATTTTGCAAAATTACGGTATTTAGTTATTATAAGGATTATTAATCCTTTTTGATATTCCGATGGATAACAAATCCATCGTATCGGATTAATATAAACCCACTTTCTCCCTTTTACCCTCCCAAAAAATTATTTCACTATTTCAGGTATTTTATTTGATTTATTGATCTGTTTTTGATGTTTTTTGCATAAAACAGCTATTTTTGAGATAAAAACTAAGGGTTTTCCAATCATTTTTGAAAAACCGGTGAAGCTTTTCTATCTTAGTAATGCTAACTACTGTGTTAGTAATGCTAACTACTATGTTAGTAATGCTAACTACCATGTTAGTAATGCTAACTACCATGTTAGTAATGCTAACTACCATGTTAGAAATGCTAACTACTGTATCGGAAAAACTAACTCCCTGCAAGGGTGCTTTTCAGGTAGTTGATGACATTTATCTCGGTGGCATCCACGTTTCTGATTTCGGCAAGATACATGGAAATCCAATCGCTGAGGTGAATCATATAGATAGTTCTTTCAATCACGGAATTGCCCTTTGAATAGATTTCGATGATAGTATCGGTATATTTTGAGATTACTTCTTTGTTTATCTCTATTCGCTTTTGAGTTCTTTCGTAATCATTATCGTTCCTTAAAAACAAAACTGCCCAATTATTGTTTTTCTCAGTCCAGCCGACCAGTTCATTATGATTCATTTCGGGGATGACATGATGCAAGCAAAGCATCTTTGCATTTTCATTAATTTGCTGGCGTAATCGGATGGCAATTCCTTCATAATTTGCGGGGCTATATATAATAGGTGTCTTATTGACTAATTTATGGGCAATTTCTTCGGCAAGTTTCTTTATCTGATTTTCTTCTTTATCCAATAAATCAATGGCGGCTTTTAAATCAGATTTGAAATTATCTTTTATCAAGCCAAAGAAATTAAAGATGAATAGGAGCTGGGTCAGTGAATATCCAAGACAGGCACGTGGGGGCATGCCTCCGGGAACAATGATGTGATTTGTGTTGGTTTCTTTTGCAAGAGCTAAAATCTTTCCCCCAGAGGTTATACAGACAATTTTGGCTTTTCTTTCCAAAGCAACTTCGAAGGCATTCAGGGTTTCCTCAGTATTTCCGGAATAGGAGGAGACGATGACCAGCGTTTCGTGGTTTACATATTCGGGAAGGAAATAATCTTTGTTGACATTGACAGGGACAGAGGATTGATTTTCGGCGATTTCGGAAATGATGGTGCCACCTATGCCGGAACCACCGAGACCTGTAATCATCACATTTCGGATACTGGAATTTGTTTTGGTCAGATCAGCACTTTCACCAATTTTGATTGCCTCTTTTAACTGGGTGCTGAAATTTTCGATTAGTTCTTTCATAAATTGATACTATATATAAGGAGCGCAAAAGTAACAAAAAAGGGGTTACATAAATGAAATAATTGTTTTAGGTTGAAAATAACTATGAAGGAAAAGGAAGAAATTGAACTGAAAAGAAAAATCTTGCAAAAAAGGGAGAAATATAATAGTTCAAATTCTTAAAGTATTATTGTGAGTTTATACAAACACCATTTTTTTTATTGAATCAGATATTTATTGAACCATTAAACTGGGTGTTATTCCTTAAAAAGAAGTTAAAAATGATAATATTACATTAGTTATCAATGTATTTCAGATTTGTAACTTTTCGATTATTTTGATTTGCATAATCATAATTCCTGATGTAATTTTGTCGAGTAAGAAAGATGATAAATTGAGATTATGAAAAAGAATAGAGAAAAAGGAAAAGGTTCAAAAGGAAATATTTTATTAACATTGTTTTGATATTCCGTATATTAAATATAGATTTACCGCCTCAAAAATAAAGACATGACTCTGAAAGTAAAAACAAATAATTAAAAACCAAGGATATGATACGAAAGTTTTACGTAATTATCGCGCTCTTCATCTCTTCTTTTACAGTTTCAATGGCTCAAAATAGTGCCATCCAAGGAAGAATTTTAGATTCCGCAACAAAAGAGGGAATTCCTTTTGCGAATGTTGTAGCAGAAATTGCCGGTAGTCAGGCAGGCGGTGCTCAAACTGATATTGATGGTAATTTTTCCATTAAGCCTCTGTCGCCGGGTAATTATGATTTGAAAGTAAGTTATATTGGATATCAACCACTTGAAATCACAGGTGTTGAGGTTACTCTTGATAGAATTACTTCACGTGATATTTATTTGTCCTCTAAAATCATTAATCTAAAAATATTCATTTTTAAAGGAGATCAAATTCCTGTTTTCGAAAAGGATAATGTAAAAACTGGAATGGATATAGGCGCAAAGGATATTCATCAGACAGCTTTTCGTGATATAAATAGTATTGTTGCCCTTGCTCCCGGGGTATTTCAAGATGGCAGCGGAGCAATTGAAATCAGGGGTGCGAGATCTGATGCCACAAAATATGTTGTTGATGGGATTCCTGTTATTGGTTCTGCTGGAATATCTAAGGATGGAATTGAACAGATTTCAGTTTATACAGGAGGAATTCCTGCTAGTGTTGGTGATGTTTCAGGTGGAGTTATTAATATAACAACAAAAGGAGCATCGAAAGAATATTCCGGAGGTGTAGAGTTGTTAACATCGGAATTATTAGATAGCTATGGATATAATCTGGTTTCATTTAATCTATCCGGACCGCTATTAATGAAAACGGATGCAAAATCTAAAGATAAAAGACCTTTGGCTGGTTTTTTTATTGTTGGCGAATATGAGGGAGCGAAAGATGGAAGTCCTTCGGCTATCGGGACATACCAGACAAATAGTACAACTTTGGCATATTTGAATGCAAATCCACTTCGTCCACAGGCAGCGGGTCAGGGATTTAATATGAATTCTGATTACGTTACAGCAGATCAGATTACTCATTTAAAATATAAAGATAATGCTGCAACAGGAACATTCAGATTCTCTGGTAAAATAGATTTTAAACCCTCTGTTAACACAGATTTTACTGTTGGAGGTTCATTGGAACATACTAAACAGCATGATTGGGTTTATGAATACTCCTTATTTAACCCAAGTAATAATCCTGTTCAGGTTGATAATACTTATAGAGCTTTTGCTCGTTTTACTCAAAAGTTCAATAATGATACTTCTTCTAATAACATTATTAAAAATGCTTTTTATTCAATTCAGTTTGATTATTCGAAAAATACACAAAATATTCAAAGTGATAAATATCAAAACAATTTTTTTGATTATGGTTACGTTGGGAAATTTACTACCTATAAAGGAAAGACATACGGATATGGAACTGATGCTGTAACAGGATTAACTGGTTGGTTATTTTCAGGTTATCAGGATACTTTAGTGACTTTCCAAGCGTCTCCAATCAATCAGAATTCTTCTAATTATACAGAGCAATATTATGACCTGTCTGGCGCAAATGTTGCCGATCAGATTTTTGAAGGTCCCGGTGCTAATGTTTCAAATTACCGCACTCTTGCTACCATACAGGCAAATGGTGGTTTGATAAATGGGCAACGGGCAAATAATGTTTATGGATTATTTTATAATACAGGAAGGGCTTATGGTGGCGAATCTTATTTTAATAATGATCAGTATCGCGTTTCTGCATCCGGTTCTGCTGATGTTGGGAAGCATGCAATTACAATTGGTTTTGAATATGAGCAAAGAATTAACAGGGCTTGGAGTATTAGCCCAATAGGATTATGGTCAATTATGAGACAATATGCCAATCAACACTTAACACAGTTAGATGTGGCTCATCCGATAAAAGTGGTAGATGCAAATGGAGTATTTCAGGATACAATCAATTATAATAGATTATATAACGCATCAGAACAGGCAAACTTTGATAAAAACTTAAGAACAGCCTTAGGCATGCCAATAAATGGCACCAATTGGATCGATATTGATTCGTATGACCCTTCAACTTTTTCTTTAAGCATGTTTGATGCAGATGAATTGCTTAATAATGGAGTTGTGGGTTATTATGGTTATGATTATTTAGGTAATAGTTTAAAGAGTACCCCAAGTTTTGATGATTATTTTACTCAGAAAGATTCGAAAGGAAATTATACAAGAGCAAAAGCACCTTTTGAACCAATTTATACTGCTGGATATATTCAGGATAAATTTTCTTTCAACGATATTATCTTTAATATAGGACTTCGAATAGATAGATATGACGCTAACCAGAAAGTATTAAAAGACCCATATTCAATGTATCCAACTCATACTGCAGGAGATAGTTATACATCAGGATTATTAAATCATACATCGCCGCCAAGTAATATCGGGTCAAATTATGTTGTTTATGTTAACGATTTACACAGTCCGTCTGCTGTTGTGGGATATAGAGATCCTTCAAATAATTTCTGGTATGATTCACAAGGTAATTTATTAAATGATCCGAGCATACTTGCAAAAGCTTCTTCAACAGGTACTATTACTCCATATTTAATTAATCCAAATGATGATATTACAAGTTCTAGTTTTGTGCCTGAGAATAGCTTTACTAATTATGTGCCTCAAATCTCTGTCATGCCTCGTATAGCATTTTCTTTCCCTATATCTGATGAGGCATTATTTTTTGCTCATTACGATGTATTAACTCAGCGACCAACAGGAGGAGATCGTAATGATCCTACCAATTACTTTTTTATTCAACAAGAAAGTGGGGCGGTATTAAATAACCCAAATCTTCAGCCGGAAAGAACAACTGATTATGAATTAGGCTTTAAACAAAAACTTAACAGGAGTTCATCCTTCACTTTGTCTGGTTTTTATAGAGAAATTAGAAACAATATTGAAGTTGCAAACGTTTTGGAAGCTTATCCTGTTACCTACAAAACATATCAAAATATTGACTTTGGAACTGTAAAAGGCTTAACATTATCTTATGATTTGAGAAGAACAAGTAACGTGAGATTGACAGCAAGCTATACTTTGCAATTTGCAAATGGAACAGGTTCGGCAGCAGGTTCGGGATATAATATAATTAATTCAGGTGAACCGAACCTCGTAGTACCTATGCCACTTAATTTTGATCAAAGACATACTATTGTTACGTCAATTGATTATAGGTTTGGTTCAGGTATCGGGGACGACAAATACGATGGACCTATTTTATTTGGAAAAAAGATTCTCAAGAGTACAGGATTTAATTTTATTTTCCATGCAGGTTCAGGTACACCATATACAAAACAAAGTGATATTGTAGAATTAGGTGCATTCGATCAAAATTCAAGAACTGTTCTTGATGGTTCTATCAATGGATCAAGATTGCCTTGGCAATTTAGAATTGATGCAAAAATTGATAAGGATATCACCATTAAATCAGGCAAGAAACAAGGGGAGGATAGAAAGCTATTATTTCTAAATATTTACCTTCAAATTAACAATTTATTGAATGCTCAAAATATAATTGGTGTTTATGCTTCAACTGGTAATCCTAATGATGATGGTTATTTAGCTGCGGCACAATACCAACAAATAATTCAACAGCAAATAAGCCCACAGGCTTTTATTGATCAATATAAAATAAAAATAAACAATCCCGGTAATTATAGCTTGCCTCGTCAAATAAGATTAGGTGCATCATTAAATTTTTAAGAGTTTAAATTGTTAATATATTAACATTATGAAAAATATTATAGTAATTTTTGGAATAGTATTTATCTTTAGTTTCAATTATTTGTCAGCTAAAGAAAATATTGGGAGTTCAGGACATAGAAATGCAAGTCCTGAAAGTTCGTTGGCATCCGGATGTACACCAGCAACTGCTCAAACCGATCTTGACATTAATAATGTTAGAGCACGGATATTGTCAGGAGGTGATATGTGGTGGGATTTAATTACTGCCAGATATGAAGTGCCTAAAGGCTCAAATAAGTTTTCAATTTTTGCCGGTGCTTTATGGATAGGAGGTATTGATGCTGGTGGACAATTGAAGATTGCAGCTATGACCTATCGTCAAACTGGAAATGATTTTTGGCCTGGTCCTGTAAATGCGGCAACAGTAAGTATTACTCCTAGTGAATGTAATAAATATGATAAACATTGGAAAATTACCTTGCAGGAAGTTCAGGATTTTGTAAACTGGTATTGTAATCCTGGGGCATATCCAAATTATGGAACGCCACCTTTATCAATTACATCTTGGCCTGGAAATTCAGATTATGGGGCAATGCAATCATTAGCTCCTTACTATGATAATAACGGTGATGGAAAATATGATGCTGCAGATGGGGATTACCCTTATTACAATATTTCAGGCTGTAATCATTCAGCCACCACAACATGTCCTCCTTTAGTGGGCTGTTTACCTTCAGTAAATTATTTATTTGGTGATGAAACTTTATGGTGGGTTTTTAACGATGTAGGAAATATTCATAGTGAAACGGGTGGCCAACCAATTGGTCTTGAAATTCAGGCTCAGGCATTTGCTTTTCAAACAAGTGATGAAATCAATAATATGACGTTTTATCAATACAAAATCATTAATCGTTCTACTTATACGGTTAATGACACCTATATTGGACAATGGGTTGACCCTGATTTGGGGTATGCTTTTGATGATTATGTTGGATGTGATGTTTCAAGGGGTTTAGGATATTGTTATAATGGTGTTCCCAATGATCCCGTTTATGGATTAAATCCTCCAGCAGTTGGGGTTGATTTTTTCCAAGGACCAATTGCTGATGCTCACGATGGGATAGATAATAACAGAAACTGTGTTGTTGATGAGCCATGTGAGCAAATAATAATGTCAAAGTTTGTTTATTATATTAATGATTTTTCTATTCAGGGAAATCCTCAAAATGGTACACAATATTATGGTTATTTAAAGGGATTTTGGAAAGACGGCACTCCATTTACATATGGAGGTAGTGGTTATGGTGGATCTACTCCATGTGGGTTCATGTTCCCGGATAATAGTGATGATACGTATGGATGGGGATTAGGAGGAACGTGTCAAAACCCGGTTACTGTTCCATTTCACTGGAATGAAACTCAAGCAGGTGATGCTCCTAACGATAGAAGATTCATGCAATCTGCCGGACATTTTACTTTGAAGCCAGGAGCTGTTAATATGGTAACAACTGGTGTTGTTTGGGCAAGGACTACTTCTGGTGGTCCAGCTGGATCGGTTGCACAACTTAAGCTAGCTGATGATAAAGCACAATCACTATTTGATAATTGTTTTAAAGTATTAAATGGTCCAGGTGCACCTGATATGACATTAAGGGAATTAGATAGAGAAATAATTATTTCGATTTCAAATAATTCATCTTCAAATAATTATAAAGAACAATATTCTGAAAAGGACCCTACAATTATTTGTAACTCATGTGACCAATATTATCGTTTTGAAGGGTATCAAATTTTCCAAATAGCAGATCCTACTGTAACCTATTCTGATATTTTTAATCCTTTAACAGGCGGATATAATTTGGATAAAGCTCGATTAGTTGCCCAGTGTGATAAAAAGGATGGAGTGGGTCAAATAATAAATTTCTACCTTGATCCTGCATTAAATGCTTTGGTTCCTGTTGAAGTTGTCAATGGTTCTGATAGTGGAATTGCCCATACTTTTAAGATTAATCAAGATATGTTTACCGGAACTACTCTAATTAATCATTTGCCCTATTATTATACTGTTGTTGCTTACGGATATAATAATTATAAAACTTTTAATCCAA
>OCZT010006823.1_pt1 | contig 11263 bp, 11 predicted proteins | sample 1539031 | NCBI WGS metagenome assembly OCZT01 (sample SAMEA3539308, study PRJEB22396) | soil metagenome | biome: tundra; feature: field; material: soil | place: USA | collected 2010-05 | depth 0.15 m
GGGCGGCATGGCCCGCGGCGTCGGCAACGTCGGCGACATCAGCCACTGCGGCCTCGCGCAGGTGGACGCCGGCGTCGAGCGCGTCCGCGACCAGGTGAGCGCCGTCGAGGAGCAGGAGATCGTCGGCGCGACCGCGGGCGGCGGCCCGGTAGCGCGCCACGAGCGGGTTCTGACGGCTGGTGATGCGCCGCATGCGTTCTCGAAGCATAGCACTGTGGTACCATGAGGCCCTGCGATGAAAGACCGTCTCATCAGGAAATTCGAGGACGAGATCCGTGCGCTCGATCGCGAGCTGAAGCTGGAGCTCCCGAAAGAAATCAAGCGCGCGCGCGAGCTCGGCGATCTCCGCGAGAACGCCGAGTACTCGGCGGCCAAGGAGCGTCAGCGGCTCGTCGAATCGCGCATCAGCATGCTGAAGAAGCGCGTCGCCGAGATTGCGATGATCAACGTCGATCGCATTCCCTCCGACCGCGCGGGCTTCGGCTCGACCGTCCACGTCATCGAGAAGGGCGGCGAGAAGCGCGTGTTCCAGCTCGTGATGCCGGAGGACGCCGACGCCACCAAGGGCCTGATCTCGACGACGTCGCCGATCGGCCACGCGTTCTTGAACAAAGAGCCGGGCGACTCCGTGAAAGTGACGACGCCGGGCGGCATGCGCGAATTCGAGATCGTCTTACTGCTCACCATCCACGACGACGCGGAATGATCGAGCCCGCGCTGCCGCCGGCTGACAGCTATTCCCCCCAACTTCGCACCGCGCTCGTCTTGACGGGCACCGGTACGGCCGGCGCCTATCACGCGGGCGTGCTGCGCGCGCTGCACGAAGCGGGCGTCAAGCTCGATATCGTCGCGGGGCGCGGCGTCGGGGTCATTGGCGCGGTCTTCGCGGCGATCGACGGCGCGCAGCGGCTCTGGGACGACAAAGGCTTCTGGAGCGCGCCGGCGGTGCGGTCGTTCTATCCGTGGCGCGGCATGCTGCGGCTCGCGGCGTGGTCCCTTGTCGTGTCGCTCGCCATCGTGGCGGCGCCGCTGGCGGCCGTGGCGCTCGGTCTCATTATTTTTCCAGTTGATTTCGTGCTCAAGATGGTCGGCATCGGCGGCGCGTCCGGCCTCGCCGGCGCCTACCTGCGTTTCGCGCAATCGGCGTTCGCGCCCGGAGCGCTGCCGACGTGGCTGCCGCGTCTGGTCGTGCTGGTGCTTGGTCTGGCCGGCGCAATCGCGCTCGTGAGCGGCCTGAGGAGCGGCGGCGGGCGCCGGCAGCGCGGCCGGTTCTGGTGGCGCGTCGTGCGGTCGCCGTTGTCAGCGTCTGAAGTGACCGATCACTGCTGGCGCGTGATGTGGGATCTCATTCGCGGTGCGGCCCGCCTGAAACAGCCGGTGCCGGCCGAGATCGGCCGCCGCTACACGGAACTGCTCGCGGAGAATCTCGGGCAGCCGGGCTTTCGCGAGCTGCTGATCACGGTGCACGATCTCGATGCCCACCGCGACCTGGTCTTCGCGCTCGTCGCTGAGACGCGCCGGCGCGGGCTGATCACGCGCGCGACCACGGCGGCGGCCGACGCGCGGCGCGGTGAAGTCTTCGATCTGAGCGGCGTCGGGCGCGATCATGTGGCGGACGCCATCGCCGGCGCGCTAACGGTGCCGCTCGCCACCGACGTGCACGAGATGCGGTTCGCGCCCGACGCCTACTGGCGCGGCGAGACGCACCGCGTCTGCGATCGCCCGGCGAGTCTGGCGCGGCTCCTCGAGGAACTGTCGGCGCTGGGCGTCGAGCAGGCAATCATTGTCTCGGCGTCGCCCGAGACGCCCGGGCCGCACGCGCTGTCGGCGCCCCGGCTCGACGGCCGCGGCCGGATGGGGGAGTATCTGCAATCGTCGGAGGCGTCGGCGGTCCGCGACGCGACGAATATTGCGCCGGGCGGGGCGTTCAGCGCGGCGTCCAGCGGGATCGCCCGGCTGTTCACGATTCGTCCGGAGCACAACCCCGTGGGTCCATTCGATTTTGCCGGCGGGTTCGACGACCGATCCGATCGCCGGCAGCCGCTGGCCGAGCTGATGGGCCGCGGGTACGAAGATGCGTACCGACAGTTCGTCGAGCCGGTCGTCGGCGCCAGCGGCGAGCGGGTGGGACAAGGAGCGTTATGACAAAAGGTTCTTCCACCGAGTTGATTCACGCCGGCGAGTCCGACATCGGCGACGCCGTTCCGCTGACGACACCGATCTACGAGACGTCGACGTTCGTCTTCGAGAACGCCGCCGAGGTCGCCGCGTACAACCTGGGCACGTCGACAAAGTACTTGTACTCGCGCTTCGCGAACCCGACGATCGTCAGCGTCGAGCGGAAGCTGGCCGCGCTCGAACGCGCCGAGTCGGCGTTGCTCTTCTCGTCCGGCCAGGGCGCGACGACGACAATCCTGATGGCGCACGTGAAGGCCGGCGACGAAGTGGTCTGCAGCGCGGCGATCTACGGCGGGACGCTGCACCTGCTCGGCGATCTGTTGACCAGATTCGGCGTCCAGGCGCGGTTCGTCACGATCGAGGAGCTGGCCGAGCCCGAGCGCGTGCTGACGGCGGCGACGCGCCTCGTGTGGTTCGAGTCGCCCATCAATCCCACCCTCCGCTGCCTGGACATCGCGAAGATTGCCGCTGCCTGCCGTGCGCGCGGCGTCTTGTCGGTCATCGACAACACGTTCGCGAGCCCCATCAACCAGCAGCCGTTGGCGCTCGGGGTCGACCTGGCGATGCAGAGCGCGACGAAGTATCTGAACGGCCACAGCGACGTGACGGGCGGCAGCGTCGCCGGGCCGAGCGCGCTCGTCGATCCGATCGCGAACGTCCGGCGCCTGGTCGGCACGGTGATGGATCCGTATCCGGCCTACGCGCTCGGGCGCGGATTGAAGACACTTCCGCTGCGCGTCGCGCGCCACAACGCGAACGCCCAGGCGGTCGCCGAGTTCCTGGCCGCCGACCGCCGCGTCAGTCAGGTCTACTATCCCGGACTTCGGTCGCACCCCGACCACGCGATCGCGAAGCGGCAGATGACCGGTTTTGGCGGGATGGTCTGCTTCGATCTCGACGGCCGGTACGAACGCGCCGAGAAGCTCTACGACCGTCTGAAGGTCATCAAGCGCGCCGCCAGCCTCGGCGGCGTCGAAAGCCTGATCAGCATGCCGGTGCTGACCTCGCAGTGGGGCCACACCGACGATCAGCTCCGCGCGGCGGGTGTGACGAAAGGGATGCTCAGGCTGTCGGTAGGGCTCGAGGACGCCGAGGACCTGATCGCGGACCTCGATCAGGCGTTGGGAAATTAGGAAGCCAATTCCTAATTCTTGATTCCGGCGGTTTCCCGTTTCTTTTCGCCGACCGCCGTCGTTTCATGTAGGAACTGCGCGACGAGATCCTGCAGCATGGCGCCGAGCTCCTCGGCGGACAGCTCGCCGAACTTCTCTCGAAACGCGCGCATCGGCACGATCGCCTTCGCCATCGCGCGATGGCCGCCCGCGCTGCCGATGTCGGCGAAGAAGCGCCGCACCAGCTCGCCTGCGTTCTTCGAGTAGCCGAGGTTTCTCACCGAGATCACCATCGAATCGTTGACGATGCCGGCGATGACCGTCCACTTGACGTGTTCGAGCTGGAGGAAGAAGTCGGCGACGTACGGGATGAAATCCTCGCGCGGCGTGGCCCCGAGAAACGCGCAGAAGACCTGCTCGACCAGCGTGCCGCTCTGGTGGGCCTTCATGACGTAGTCGAGCCGCTCGACCGTGATTTCCGCCCCTTCCATCTTGCGGATGAGCGCGGCGTCCGCCAGCGGATAGAGGTACGAAAATGCCTCGAGGTCGACGCGGTTGGTCTGCCGGTTGAAAAACAGCGTGTCGGACTTGATCGCGTAGAGCATCGCCGTGGCGGTGCGCTCGGAGATGTTGACGTCGACCGCGCGCAGATGCTCGGTGAGGATCGTCGAGGTCGATCCATAATCGGCGCGGATGTCCTTGAACACCGCGGCGTAGCCCGGCTGCTCGGGGTGGTGATCGATGACGAGGTCGACCTGGTCGATCACGCCGCCGAAATAGTGCGGTTGCACGTCGACCATCGCGACCCGATCGTACCCCTTCACCGTGTCGGGGGTCAGCGGCTCGACGTGGATGTCGAGCAGGTTCGCCATCCGCAGATTCTCGGGCCTGGTGACCCCCTGCATCGCGCCGATGATCGCCGTCGTCTTCGTGCGCCGCAGGATGTTTCTGAGCGCGAGGCCGCTCGCCATGGCGTCCGGATCGGGATCGTTGTGGAGCATGATCAGGATGCGCTCGCCGTCGCTGAAGTAGCGCTGGTACTGCTGCACGCGCGCCCGCGTCATGGAGCGCGCGAACTCGGTGAGCAGCGGCCCGCCGAAGAGCTCGGCCATCGAGAGATACGCGACGTCCGGAAATTCGCCGCGCAGCTCGTCGGCGCGGTGGGCGGTCGCGGCCGCCCCGATGCCGAGCACGTAGACGAGCGTGCCGCCGGCATCGCGGACCGCTTCCAGGATCTTCTTCAGGCTGCGGCGGCCGCTGTCTTCGATGATGACGCAGGTGCCTGGGCCGAGGTCGGCTTTGAGGTAGGTGTCGGTGCGCCGGGGATCGCCGGCCGTGACGTTGACGTGGGCGTCGTGGAGGCGCCTCGACGCCGGACGGCTTTCGACGATGAACTCGACCTCGAAGCCGGGCACCAGGATCTCGTCGAGCATCCTGATGACGAGTTCATCCTGGCAGACGGCTAGACACCGCATCGGAATATCAACCCCCCATTATACGCCCGGCCGAGCGGACGCTGTGGGCCGTGTGGCCGCCGGGTGGGACGCCGGTGTAGAGTGACGTTTCGTGCAGCCGCGCGCCATCGCCGTCGCCAGCGTCATTGCCGCCGTGCTGTGGGCGGCGCCGTGGCCGCGCGCGCTCGCGTCGGCGCCGCAGGTGCCGGTCTTCCACGGCGGCGTCGACCTCGTGCATCTCGGTGTGACCGTGACCGACAGGAAAGGGAATCTCGTCACCGATCTCACGGCCGACGATTTCGAGATCGACGAAGACGGCAAGAAGCAGACGATTCAGTATTTTGCGTCAGGGCGCGACAGCGGACCGGAGACACTCCACACGCACCTGGGCCTGCTCCTCGACGTCAGCGAAAGCATGGGCGAGGACATCGGCTTCACGAAGACCGCCGCGATCAAGTTCCTCAACTCGCTGCTCGAGGCGGTCGACATCACGATGATCGACTTCGACACCGAGGTGCGCTCGACGCGATACAGCCAAGCCGACTTCGCGCGGCTCATCGAGCGGATTCGGCTGCAGAAGGCGAGCGGCAACACCGCGCTGTACGACGCGATTGGCGTGTATCTGACGGGCGCCGAGGAGCAGGACGGCCGCAAGGTGATGCTGCTCTACACCGACGGCGGCGACACGAGGAGCTCGATGAGCTTCGTCGACCTGTACAGCCTGTTGAAGGCGTCCGACGCCACCCTCTACGTGATCGGCGAGCTCGAGCACCAATTGTCGTTGTCGCGTACCGAGCAGCGCATGCGGCTGCAGCAGATGGCCGAGGCGACCGGCGGCCAGGCGTTCTTTCCCGTCTCCGTGAAAGAGCTCGATCAGATGTACGAGAAGGTGCTCGCCGAAGTGCGCGCGCAATACACGATCGGTTACCTGCCGACCAACGACACCGCCGACGGCGCGTGGCGCAAGGTGGACGTGAAGGTCAGGCGGAAGGACTGCCGCGTCCGCTCGCGGAAGGGCTACTTCGGACCCTACAAACGGATCCCGCACGACGATCGACGCAGAACTCGCTGAACTCGCAGAGCAGGGTTTTCTCTGCGTGTTCTGCGGTTTCCGCGCTGATCGTCTTTCGAGTCCCTTGTAGTACGATTAGCGGTTGCGATGCCCTCGGTGCATGATCGCTTCACTCTCGTCTCCGATTTCGAGCTGGCGGGCGACCAGGCGCGCGCCATCGGCGAGCTCGTCGACGGCCTCGAGCGCGGCGATAGGCATCAGGTGCTGCTCGGCGTCACCGGGTCGGGCAAGACCTTCACGATGGCCCACACGCTCGCCCGGGTGAACCGCCCGACGCTCGTGATGGTCCACAACAAAACGCTCGCCGCCCAGCTCTATCAGGAATTCCGACGCTTCTTTCCGCACAACGCGGTCGAGTACTTCGTCAGCTACTACGACTACTATCAGCCGGAGGCGTACGTCCCGGCGACCGACTCCTACATCGAAAAAGAAGCGACCATCAACGAGGAAATCGATCGCATGCGGCTCTCCGCGACGCGGTCGCTCTTCGAGCGGCGCGACGTCATCATCGTCGCCAGCGTGTCGTGCATCTACGGCCTCGGCTCGCCGGAGGCGTATTACGGGATGCTCCTGCCCCTCGAGAAAGGGCAGCGGATCGCGCGGGAAGAGGTGCTGCGCAAGCTGGTCGAGATTCAATACGAGCGCAACGATCACGACTTCGGCCGCGGGACCTTTCGCGTCCGCGGCGACATCATCGAGGTGTATCCCTCCTACGAGGAGACGGGGCTGCGCATCGAGCTCTTCGGCGACGAGGTGGACGAGCTCGCCTCCTTCGACCCCCTCACCGGCAAGACGTTCCGCCGGCACGACAAGATCGCCGTCTATCCCAAGTCGCACTTCGTCGCGCCGCGCGAGCGGACCAAGCGCGCCGTCGAAACGATCAAAGAAGAGCTCGCCTGGCGCCGTGGCGTCCTCGAATCGGAAGGGCGTCTGCTCGAAGCGCAGCGTCTGCACCAGCGCACGATGTTCGACCTCGAGATGATGCGCGAGATCGGCTACTGCCATGGCATCGAGAACTACGAGCGCCACCTGACGGGCCGCGCGCCGGGCGAGCCGCCGCCGACGCTGCTCGACTACCTGCCGAAGGATGCCCTCGTCATCGTCGACGAAAGCCACCAGACCGTGCCGCAGGTGCGCGGCATGTATCACGGCGATCGCTCGCGTAAAGAGGTGCTGGTCGCCTACGGCTTCCGCCTGCCGTCGGCGCTCGACAACCGGCCCCTCAACTTCCAGGAATGGGAGGAACGGGTCGGGCAGGTGGTCTTCGTGTCCGCAACCCCGGGGCCGTACGAGTTGTCTAAGTCACAGGGCGTCGTCGTCGAGCAGATCATCCGGCCCACGGGCCTCATCGATCCCCCGATCGACGTCAGGCCCGTCAAAGGCCAGGTCGACGACCTGCTGCAGGAGATTCGGGGGCGGGCCGCCCGCGGCGAGCGCGTGCTGGTGACGACGTTGACCAAGCGAATGTCGGAGGACCTGACGCAGTACTATCAGGAGCTCGGCGTGCGCGTCCGGTATCTGCATTCGGACATCGAGACGCTGGAGCGCATCCAGATCCTGCGGGATCTGCGGCGCGGGGTGTTCGACGTCCTGGTGGGCATCAACCTGCTTCGCGAGGGGCTGGATCTGCCTGAGGTATCGTTGGTGGCCATTCTCGATGCCGATAAAGAAGGGTTCCTGCGGTCCGCCGGGTCGCTCATCCAGACATCCGGGAGGGCGGCGAGAAACGTGAATGGACAGGTGATCATGTACGCTGACAAGGTGACCGACTCGATGCGGACCGCCATCAGCGAGACCGGGCGGCGGCGGACGCTGCAGGAGGCCTACAACACGGAGCACGGGATCACGCCGCAGTCCATCGTCAAAGCGATCGACGACGTCATGTCGAGCGTCTACGAGCGCGATTACATGACGCCCGCCGTCGCGCACGACCCCACCGAGCAGTTCCGCACGCAGGCGGAGCTCGATGCCTATATCGCGTCGCTGCAAGGCGAGATGAAGGCGGCCGCGACCAATCTGGATTTTGAGAAGGCCGCGTCGCTTCGCGACGACATCAAACGGCTGCGCAACCCCGAGCTGGGGCTCCTGCGCGCGGCGCAGAGGGGCTGACCACCGCGTGCTGGCGTTCATCCAAGACGGGCTCAAGAAGGCGGTTCTCGAGGTCCAGGAGTACGTGCGCATGGTCGCGGCGACGTTTTACGCCGTCCTGACGCCGCCGCACTATCGCCACGACATCATCGAGCAGTTCGACGCGATTGGCGTGAAGTCGCTGACCGTCGTCCTCCTGACGGGGTTCTTCACGGGCGCGGTGCTGGCGCTCCAGAGCGGCCTGACCCTTGACGAATTCGGCGCGCGGCCCGTCGTCGGGCGCCTGGTGAGCGCGTCGATGATCAAGGAGCTCGGCCCGGTGCTGACCGGTCTGATGCTCTGCGGACGCATCGGATCCGGGATCGCCGCCGAACTCGGGTCGATGGTGGTGACCGACCAGATCAACGCGCTGCGCGCCCTCGGTACCGACCCCATCCGCAAACTGGTCGCGCCGCGGGTGCTCGCCGGCATCTTCATGGCGCCGGTGCTGACCGTCATCGCCGACTTCGTCGGCATCGTCGGCGGCTGGATGGTCGCCCGGTTTCAGTTGCAGGTGGCGAGCGGCATCTACTGGTCGTCGATTCTCAAGGCGCTCTACATGCAGGACATCTGGATGGGCCTCATCAAGCCGTTCGCGCTCGGCTTCGTGATCGTGACCATCGCGTGCCACGTGGGGCTGCGCACGAGCGGCGGCACCCAGGGGGTCGGCAGAGCGACGACGGTCGCGGTGGTGGCCGGATCGGTCGGCGTCATCGCGGTCGATTTCTTTGTCACGCGCATTCTGATTTCGTTGATGTATTAGTCATGGTTGAGGGTTCTCCCGACCTCCGGACGGCGGAACAGCTGCTCAACGAGCCGGGCGCGCCGGTCGTGGTGTTCGACCACGTGGCACTCGCCTTCGACGAGAAGGTGATCCTGAAGGATGTCAGCTTCACGCTGATCGGTGGGCACACCAAGATCTTCCTCGGCGCGAGCGGCGCCGGGAAGTCGACGATTCTGAAGATCATCGTCGGCCTGCTGCGCGCCGACGGCGGCGTCGTCTGGGTGAACGGCGAGCGGGTCGACCAGATGACCGAACACGAGATGATGCGCGTGCGCGCGCACCTGGGCATGGTCTTCCAGGAGGGGGCGCTCTTCGACTCGCTGACGGTGCGCGAAAACGTCGGCTACAAGCTGTACGAAGAGACCGACATGCCGCTCGAGGCGATCGACGTGCGCGTGCAAGAGGTCCTGGGCTTCATCGGCCTGGCCGAGTACATCGACAGCATGCCCTCGGAGCTCTCGGGCGGGCAGCGGCGCCGCGTCGCAATCGCCCGCGCGATGGCCGCGAAGCCGAAGATTCTGCTGTACGACGAGCCGACGACCGGCCTCGATCCGATCACGGCGACGACGGTGGACGACGAGATCATCAAGCTGCGGGATCTCGAGAACGTCAGCTCCATCATCGTGACGCATCTGCTCCGCGACGCCTTCTATATCGCGACGCACACCGCCGTGCGCGAAAACGGCGTCGTCCGAATCGTGCCGGCCGAGGAGCACAAGGCGCGCGAAGCCGAGTTCATCATGATCAAGGACGGCTTCCTCGTCTTCGAAGGCGACGCCGAGGAGCTGCGCACATCGCAGGACGAATACTTGAAGACGTTTCTGTCGTGACTGAGGACTGAATATGCCACGCACGCGCTCGCTCGCCTGGTCGGAGCTGAAGATTGGCGTGTTGACGGTCGTCGCCGTCGTCATCGCCGTGTTGACGGTCTTTCTCCTCACCGGAGCCCGGGGATTCTTCTGGCAGCGCTACAACCTGAAGACGCAGTTCGGCAGCGTGCCCGGGCTCAAGGCCGGATCGCCGGTGCGCGTCGCCGGCGTGGAGGTCGGCACGGTCAAGTCGGTTGACCTCGTCGGCGACCGGGTCGACGTGGCGCTCGAGGTGAACAAGAACATGCGGGGGCGGATCACCGACCGCTCGACGGCCACGCTCGGATCGGTGTCGATGCTCGGCGAGAGCGCGGTCGACATCACGCCCGCTTCCTCCGGCACGCCGATTCCGGAGTGGGGGTACGTGCCGGAGCGGGCCACCAGGGGCATGCTCTCCACGATGGCGCCCGAAGCGAGCGAAGGCATCGAGGAGATCACGGGGCTGGTGCACGACGTGCGGCAGGGGCGCGGCACGGTCGGCAAGCTGATGACCGACGATCGGCTCTACACCGAGATGCAAAAGTTTGTCTCCACGGCCAACGAGGTGACGGGGAATATCCGCCGCGGCCGCGGCTCGGTCGGCCGATTGCTGAACGATCCGAAAGCCGCCCAGGCGCTCGAGGGCTCGCTCACGAACCTCGAACAGATGACCAAGCGGATCAACGCCGGCGAGGGCAGCCTCGGCAAGCTGCTCAAAGACGACGAGTTCGCCAAAGCGCTGACGGGCGCGACGACCAACTTCCAGGCGCTGACCGACCGGATGAACAAGGGCGAGGGCACGGTCGGCAAGCTGATGACCGACGACGCGATGTTCAAGAAGATGACGGCCCTGACGGATCGGTTCGATCTGCTGCTCACCCGGGTGAACGAGGGCCAGGGCACGGTCGGACAGTTGCTGAAAGATAAGCAGTTATATGAGAACATGAACGGTGCGGTGTCCGACTTCCGTCAGCTGCTGACGGAGATCAGGAAAGATCCCAAGAAATACCTCAACGTGAAAGTGAGTATCTTCTGATGGCTAAAGACGACGGCGCGGGGGCTGGCAGCATTCTGCTGGCGTTTTTGCTCGGTGCGGTCAGCGGGGCGGCGGTGGCGCTGCTGTACGCGCCGGTGACCGGCCGGGAGACGCGCGACTTCCTCGGCGAGAAGGCGCGCGAAGGCCGCGAACGCGCGATGGAAGCGGCGCAGCGGGGCCGCGAGGTGGTGAGCCAGGGCCGCGAGACGCTGACCTCGGCGATCGAGCGCGGCAAAGAGGCGTATCAGCAGGCGCGGACCCGGGAGAAGGCGTGAGCCGCTCCGCCGAGCTCTTCCTCGGCGTGATCGCGGCGGCAACGCTGGCGATGGCCATCGTGCAAGTGGGCGTCATTGTCGTGGCGGGCCTCCTGGCCCGGCGCATGATCCGGCTCGTCGACCAGGTGGAGCGCGATCTCAGGCCGCTCATCGACAACGTGAACGCCATCGGCCGCGATGCGGCGCGCGCGGCGTCGCTGGCGGCGGCGCAGGTCGATCGCGTCGACAAACTGATCACCGATCTGGTCGGGCGAGTGGAGCAGACCGTCGCCAGCCTCCAGAGCGCCGGGCCGGCTCGACAGGGGCGCGCGGTGAAAGTCCGGATGTTGGTTCAGATCGGAAGAGCACACGTCTGAACTCCAGTCACGCCAATATCT
>OCZT010006824.1_pt1 | contig 11262 bp, 8 predicted proteins | sample 1539031 | NCBI WGS metagenome assembly OCZT01 (sample SAMEA3539308, study PRJEB22396) | soil metagenome | biome: tundra; feature: field; material: soil | place: USA | collected 2010-05 | depth 0.15 m
TATTACACCGACATGCTCAAGGCGCTGCGCGCGGTGGATGCCCGGCTGCAATTGAAATGCTTCACGGCGGTCGAGGTCTTGCACCTGGCGTGGCTGGCGAAGAAGACTGTTGCAGAGACGCTTGGCGCCTTGAAAGAAGCCGGGCTCGATTCCCTCACCGGCGGCGGCGCGGAGATCTTCCGCAAAGAAGTCCGCTCCGCCATCGCCCGGGGCAAGGAATCGGCCGAAGAATACCTCGATGTCCATCGCACCTGGCATCGCCTGGGCGGCCGCAGCACCTGCACTATGCTCTACGGGCATGTCGAATCGCTCGCCGACCGGGTGGACCACTTGCGCCAACTGCGAAGCTTGCAGGATGAAACGCGAGGCTTCGTCGGTTTTGTCCCGCTTCCCTATCAGCCGGAGAACAACGACATCCCGGTGCAGAATCCGCCCACCGGCTTCGATACCTTGCGCACGGTCGCGGTGAGCCGGATTTACCTCGACAACTTTGACCACCTTACCGCCTATTGGGTGGGTATGGGGCTCAAACTGGCGCAGCTCGCGCTGAGCTACGGCGCGGACGATCTCCACGGTACCATCATTGAGGAACATATCTTCCACATGGCGGGCGCCAAATCACCGCAGCTCCAAACCGAGGCTGAGATGGTTAAAGCCATCCGCGAGGCCGGCTGCACTCCGGTGCAGCGGAATACGTTCTACGAACCCATCAAGGTGTGGGATGCGCCCGCGACGGCCATGGCTGAGCCCAACCAGCAGCGCTCAAAGGTCCTGGAGAACAACCTGGCAACCGCATAATGGCTTCCCCCGACGACATTCCCAAACTCCGCATGGCCCCGCTCGAGACTGCGGAGGAAACCGCCCACCGTTGCGAGCGTGAACAGCGCGTTGTTGATTTGCAGCGCGAGAGTAACCTCGAACGCGCGCTGGCCCCCTTTCGCGTCGGCTCCGTCGGCTACCTGAATGCCGTCCCCCTCACGCGCGGCTTGGAAGAGGAAGTGATCTATGCCACGCCGGCCAAGCTAGCGGAGATGCTTCAACGGGATGAGCTGGACGCCGGGCTGGTCAGCGTGGTCGAAGTCTTGTTCAACGACCGCTACGATATCCTGGACGGCATCGCCATTGCCTCCCTGGGCGAGGTGAAAAGCGTCTTGTTGGCGCACCGCAAGCCGCTCAACGAAGCGATCGAGATCTACTGCGATACGGCGTCGCTCACAAGTGTTCAATTGCTGCGGGTATTGCTTGCTGAGCGCGGGCTCAACCCGCAGTTCAAGCCCCTCGCCTCGTACGATATGGCCGGGCTCCCTGACTACGCCATGCTCATCGGCGACCCGGCGCTGGATTTTGCCTTGGGCCCGCATGAGCACGAGATTTGGGATCTCGGCGCCGCCTGGTTCGAGATGACCAGCCTGCCTTTTGTTTACGCCGTCTGGGCTTTGCGCCGCGGCGTCGAAAATGCCGCGCTGCGGAACTTCCTCCGCGAGGCGCGCGACTTTGGGTTGGATACGCTCGATTCCATCATCCGCACCCGCACCGAATACGATTACGACTTCCGGAAAGATTACCTGGGCTGGCACATCCACTACCACCTCGGCTCCGACGAAAAACGCGGCTTGGCAAAATTCATCGAACTGCTTCGCCGGCACGGCTGCGGCCCCATCTTCGAGCCACGTTTCGTGGTGTAATGCCTTTGGCGGTCGGCCCAGGGAGGGCTGATCATCTTGAGCGGTTGAGCCGAGGGCGGACCCGTCGGATGACCACGAATGCGGTGACCTATTCCGCTGGGAACAGCGAAGAGCCCACCAAAGCTAATTCTTCATCGCGTCCTGAAACCGCTGCTGCAATTGATCAAGCCACTGGTCTATGTCCTTTTCCCACATCGCATATTGCTCCGCGTTCATCACCTTCTTGAGCTTCGGGGCAATCTCCTTGTGCATATCCTTGAGCTTCTCCAGCTTCTGCGGCATTGACAGGCTGCTGTCCTGCTGCAATTCGCGCAGCTTGTCCATCTGCTCCTGGTAAATGGGCTTGAGTTGCTCCTTCTGTTGTTCCGAAAGGTTCAGGCCCTTGATGGCCTCCTGCAGCCGGGCAGCCGGTCCGCCGCCTCCGGCGGTCGATTGGCCTTGCTTTGCCTTCCACTTCTCGAATTGCTCAGGCGTCAGCACTTCCTTGACCTCGGCGGTGACCTCCTCGCGTATCGCCCGGATCTTCTCCCGCTTGTCCTCCGCCGATAAGCTGGTGTCCTGGCGCAAGCCGCGCAGCTTCGCCATTTGCCCGCGGATGAAGGCCTGGAGCTTTCCCTTCTGTTCGTCGGTCAAGTTCAGCTCCTTGGCGGTGTCTTGCATCCGTTCGCGCAAGGCAGCCGCACGGTCGCTGCTCGCGGGCTTGGCCGGTTCCGTGGTGTCCGCAGCCCGCGCCGCTGGTTGAAGGCACAAAGCGCCGACGATTGTGGCCAGAGTTACTAATGTCTGTTTGTCTATTCTCATAAAGGTCGCATTCTGAATGCCCGGGGCGGCGGCGTGTTAACATCCACCAACCACGCAGTTTCCAGCTCTAAGACGGAAACCAGCCTCGATTAGTTACGGTCTTTCGGATCTCGCCAACACTTACCGCTGCACTGGTGTCACGCGAACCTGATGCCGAGCCGTTCCGCTTCGCGCTGAGGAATTGCTTTGTTTTCGCGGCCCTGGCTTGCCAGAGTGAATACCCAAACCACGCGACCTGTGAGCATTCTGAGCGAATTTAACCTGAACGCGAGCCAGGCAAACCAGCGCCTCCGGCTCTTGGGATGGGCGTTAGCTCAAACCCACCCTGCCATCGCCTGCCGGGAGCCTAATCATGGCTGAGGTGGAGTTGAATGCTCGGCTGAGGATCATAGTTCGGGGTGCCGTCCAGGGGGTCGGCTTCCGTCCGTTCATATACCGGCTGGCCACCGGGGCCGGGCTCAAAGGCCGGGTTAACAATTCCGCCCAGGGCGTGTTCATCGAGGTCGAAGGCTCGCGGGCTGGCCTGGAAGCATTCCTGCTCCGCGTTGAGGCGGAAAAACCACCGCTCAGCTCCATTCAGAGCCTGGAAGCGTCTTGGCTTGATCCGGTGGGCTACGTGGGCTTTGAAATCCGACAGAGCGAAAGCGGCGGGGCCAAGACGACGCTGGTGCTGCCAGACATCGCCACGTGCCCCGACTGCCTCGGCGAGGTTTTTGACCCGGGCAATCGGCGTTACGGATACCCGTTTACCAACTGCACTAACTGCGGCCCACGCTTCAGCATCATCGAGGCGCTCCCCTACGACCGCCCGAACACCTCGATGAAAGGCTTCACGATGTGTCCGCAGTGCCAGGCTGAGTATGACGACCCGCGCGACCGCCGCTTCCACGCCCAGCCCAATGCCTGCCCCGTCTGCGGGCCTCAACTGGAGCTTTGGGATCAGAAGGGAGATGTCCTGCCTGGGGGGAACTGCGGGGCGATCGCTGCGGCTGCGGACGCCATTCGTCAGGGCCAGATCGTTGCGGTGAAAGGCCTTGGCGGCTTTCACCTTATGGTCGCGGCGCACCACGACGAAGCAATTCGGCGTTTGCGGCAGTTGAAACACCGCGAGGAAAAGCCCTTCGCCGTGATGTTCCCCTCGCTCTCGGCCATAAAAGCGGCCTGCGAAGTCTCGCCGCTGGAAGAGCGCTTGCTCCGCTCCCCCGAAGCCCCAATCGTCCTCCTACGCCGCATTCACGCATCACGCATCACACATCACGTTTCCGCTTTATCTCCGTTGCTTGCCCCGGGCAACCCCAACCTCGGCGTAATGCTCCCCTACACCTCGCTGCATCATCTGCTGTTGTCAGCGCTCGGGTTTCCCGTCGTCGCCACGAGCGGCAACCTGAGCGACGAGCCGATCTGCACCGATGAACACGAAGCCCTGCAACGTCTCGGCGGCATTGCGGATCTGTTCCTGGTCCACAACCGCCCCATCGTCCGGCACGTGGACGACTCGATCGTGCGGGTGATGATGGGACGCGAGCTGGTCCTGCGCCGGGCTCGCGGCTACGCCCCGCTGCCTGTCCGGTTCCCACCTGCCATTGGCAATGTGCAATCGGCTATCGACAAGAGTGTTCTTGCCGTCGGTGCCCACCTCAAGAACACCGTCGCCCTCTCAGTGGGCGCTCAGGTCTTCATCAGCCAGCACATAGGCGACCTGGAAACCGACCAGGCGCACGAAGCCTTTCGCCGGGTGATCGCCGACTTTGAAGACCTGTACGAATCCCGCCCCGCCATCATCGCTGCCGACGCTCACCCTGATTACCTTTCCACCAAGTTCGCCCGCGATCTCAGCAAGGCCGACCCTCAACCCTCAACCCTCAACCCTCAACTGATCAGCGTCCAACATCACGTCGCCCATGTCTTATCCTGCATGGCGGAGAATGAGCTGGAACCTCCTTTCCTTGGCGTTTCCTGGGACGGTACCGGCTATGGGCTCGATGGCACGGTTTGGGGCGGCGAGTTCTTCCTCGTCACGGATACCTCCTGCGAGCGCGTGGCGCATCTCCGGCAGTTCCGTCTCCCCGGCGGCGACAAAGCGGTGAAAGAACCGCGCCGGGTCGCCCTCGGCCTCCTCTACGAACTGTTCGGCGAAGCCCTCTTCTCAATGAGCGAGCTGGCGCCAGTAGCTGCCTTCTCCCCCGCCGAACTGGGCCTGCTCAAAACCATGCTGGCGCGCAACCTCAATTCACCGCTGACTTCCAGTATCGGGCGCCTCTTCGACGCCGTGGCCTCACTCGCCGGCCTCCGCCAGCAGGTCCGTTTCGAAGGCCAGGCTGCCATGGAACTGGAGTTTGCGCTCGAAGGCACTGCAACTGCTGAAGCATACGAACTCCCCATCCGTTCCAATCACGCATCACGCATCACGTCCCACGCATCACTCCAACTCGACTGGTCCCCCCTGGTCGAAGCCATCCTCGCGGATTTGAAACGCGGCCTCCGCATCGGCCAACTCTCCGCGAAGTTCCATAATGCGCTTGCCGGAGCCATTGTTTCCGTCGCGCGGCAGATAGGCCAGCCGCGCGTCGCCCTTTCCGGCGGCTGCTTCCAGAACCGTTACCTGACCGAGCGCTCCGTCCAGTGTCTGCGCGAAGCGGGCTTTCGCCCCTATTGGCACCAGCGGGTTCCGCCAAACGACGGTGGCATCTCCCTGGGCCAGGTCGTCGCCGCGCTGCAGCCGGGGTGGGCGGTGCAACCCGGTTAGAAACCGTTTTGGCTAAGCGTATTCCTTGTGCTTGCGAATGGTGGGCCCAGAGGGATTTGAACCCCCGACCAAGCGATTATGAGTCGCCTGCTCTAACCACTGAGCTATGGGCCCAACCAGCTCAAAACAAATGCTTCACAGCGAAGAATCGAGTGGAGGACTGGCACTCAGACACGGCAATCTCAAGCTCTGCGCACGAGCAGTTGTCGCCCTGAGCCACCCGCAGAGGATGCGGAGAGCCATTCTGATTGGGTGAAGACACCCGTCGCCAATCTTGTCCGTTACACGCCATCAGGCATCTATTTCGCCCGAGTGCGCATCCTGGGCAAGCTTTTTCGACAGCCCCTTCAATCTCCGCGCGCCGAGTCAGGGCGGGAGCGCGGCTACAGGAGCTTGATCTGCGCCTTCTCGCGGGACAGGGCGCTGCCTAGGCTGGGGAGGCGACCGTTGCGGCGCTCGATGATGTGCTTGTCCACCGCGGGGTCGAAAGGGACTGGGTAGTTGCCGTCGTAACAGGCCATGCAAAAGGAGTTCGCGGGCAGACCGGTGGCTTTGACCATGCCGGCCTGGGAGAGGTAGCAAAGCGAGTCGGCGTTGAGGTATTTGCGGATTTCCTCCCGTGTCAGATTTGCCGCCATAAGTTTGGTGCGGTCGGGGAAGTCGATGCCATAGACGCACGGATTCATGTGCGGCGGGCAACTCACCATCACGTGCACCTCCTTAGCGCCGGCTTCCTTAAGGTTGTTCACGCGGGTCTTGCAGGTGGTGCCGCGCACGATGGAATCGTCCACGACAATGACGCGTTTGTCCTTCACCAGCTCTTCGATGAGGTTGAGCTTCACGCGCACATCGAAGTCTCGGATGAGCTGCGAGGGCTGGAGGAAGCTGCGGCCCACATAGTGGTTGCGCACGAACGCCATCTCGTACGGGATCCTGGACTCGAGTGAGTAACCCAGCCCCGCGCAGTTGCCGCTGTCCGGCACGGGCACGACGACGTCTGCCGCGACGGGGAATTCGCGCGCGAGCTGCCGGCCCATCTCGACGCGCACCTTGTAAACGCTGCGATTGGCGATAGTGCTGTCGGGCCGGGCGAAATAGACGTATTCGAAGATGCAGAAGGCGCGGCGATGGTGTTGCGGGAAGGCCTGCATGCTCGAGAGCCCATTGCGGTTAATGACCACAATCTCCCCCGGCTCAACGTCGCGCACATACTTGGCGTGAATCAGATCCAGCGCGCAGGTTTCGCTGGCCAGCACCCAGGCGTCGTCGATCTGGCCGAGGCAAAGGGGCCGGAAGCCGTACGGATCCCGCACGCCGATCAGCTCGTTCTCGGTCATGATGACGAGCGAGTAGGCACCTTCGATGCGGTGAAGGCTGCGCACGAGGTTGTTGCTCTCGCCCTGCATCGTCGGCTGGGCCAGCAGATGCAGAATGATCTCGCTATCGACAGTGGTCTGGAAGATCGAGCCCTTGGCCTCGAGTTCTTCACGAAGCTGGGCGGCGTTGGTGAGGTTGCCATTGTGAGCGATGGCGATCTGGCCGCGGGCGCAACTACCCGTGAGCGGTTGGGCGTTGCGCAAGTGCGACGAGCCGGTGGTCGAATAGCGCGTGTGGCCGATGGCGATGGGGCCGACCATGTCGTGCAGGACGTTCCCCTTGAAGATTTGCGACACCAGCCCCATGCCTTTGTGCTCGTGAAACTGTTTGCCGTCCGAAGTGACGATGCCGGCGCTTTCCTGTCCGCGGTGTTGCAGCGCGTAAAGGCCGTAATAAGTCAGTTCCGCGGCGTTCGGATGGCCGTAAATGCCGAAGATGCCACAATAATGTTTTGGGTAATAATTCATCAACCAGATCCGCTTTCCACTAACGCATCGCGCGAGCGATGGAATTCCACCACAGGTCGTGCAGTTCCGACAGGTCGCAGCTCAATGTCGTCCCCAGGGCCTTGATTTGCAACGTCCCGCCGCCGACGGTGCCGATTCGCGTTGCTGTGATGCCTAGGATCTTTGCTTGGGCCAACACCTTGCCGGCGTTGACCGCGGCCATCGAGATGACGACGCGTCCCTGGGCTTCGCCAAATAGGAGGGCGTCGAGGCGCAGTGCTGGCGGGCTGGCTGGAGTCGCCGCCAGCGCCGTAAGGTCAACCTGGGCGCCGATCAGCCGCGGCGTCTCGCGCGCAATCTGCTGGCTGATGCAGCTTTCGGCGAGGGTGACGGCTAGGCCGCCTTCGCTGCAATCGTGGGCGCTCTTGACGACGCCGGAGTGGATGAGCGCGCGCAGGGCCAGGTGCAGTTCCTTTTCCTTCTCGAGGTCGCATCGCGGCGGGGTGCCGGCCTTTAAGTTGTGGATGCGCTGCAAATACGCCGAGCCGCCCAGGCCGCGCAGCGGGTCGTTGGCATCAGCGACATCCCCGAGCAGGATAATGGCGTCGCCTTCATCCTTGAACCATTGCGTCGTGATGTGCTCTGGTTTCTCGATCAGACCGACCATGGCGACCGTGGGGGTAGGGTCAATCGGGCCTGCGGGGTGCTGGTTGTAGAGCGAGCAGTTGCCGCCCGTGACGGGGGCATTGAAAGCGCGGCAGGCGTCGGCCAGGCCGCGCACGCTTTCCTTGAGCTGCCAGAACAGCTCGGGATTGTGCGGGTTGGCATAGTTGAGGTTGTCAGTCACTCCCAGCGGCGCCGCGCCGGAACAGGCGAGGTTGCGCGCCGCCTCGGCCACCACGATTTTGCCGCCTTCGTAGGGATCGAGAAAGACGTAGGCGCCGTTGCCGTCCACGGACATCGCGATCAGCTTCTCGGGGCACCTGGCCGGCGAAGCTCCGGGCACGCTGTCGCCCTTGATCCGCAGCACGGCGGCGTCGCTGCCTGGACAGACCACGGTATTATCGCGCACCATGTGGTCGTATTGGCGGTACACCCAGTTCTTGGAGGCAATGGTCGGCCAGCTCAGCAGGGCTTTAAGATGCGCCAGCGGGTCTTGCGTGTCGGGCACGCCGGCGAGGTTGAATGACCGGACTTCCTTCAAGTACTCGGGCTCCCTCGCTTCCCGCTGATAGATGGGTGACTCGTCGGCGATCTTCCGGGCGGGGATATCGGCAACGACCTTGCCGTGATGCCGGACAACCATGCGGCCCGTATCGGTGACCGTGCCAATCTCCGACCAGGGCAGGTCCCACTTGTCGAAGATGCGCTTTACCTCCTCCTCGCGGCCCTTGTGAACAATGATCAGCATCCGCTCCTGCGATTCGCTTAGCATGATTTCGTAGCTGGTCATGCCCGGTGCGCGCTGGGGGACCTTGTCGAGCTCGATCTCGATGCCCGTGCCGGCACGCGCGGCGGTTTCACAGGTTGAGCAGGTCAGCCCCGCTGCACCCATGTCCTGGATGCCCGCGACCGCGCCGGTGGCCAGCAATTCGAGGCAAGCTTCGCAAACGAGCTTCTCCATGAACGGATCGCCCACCTGCACGGCGCCGCGCTGCCGTTCGGCGGATTCCTCGGTCAGGTTTTGCGAGGCAAATGCCGCGCCGGCCAGCCCGTCGCGTCCGGTCGCCGGGCCGACGTAGAACACCGGATTCCCAATGCCGCTGGCGCGTCCACGCACGATTTGCTCGTGGCGCAGCACGCCAAGGCAAAAGGCGTTGACCAGCGGATTGCCCTCGTACGACTTGTCGAAATAGACCTCGCCCGCGACGGTTGGAATGCCGAAGCAGTTGCCGTAATGCGCGATGCCCGCGACCACGCCGCCGAAGAGTCGCCGGTTATTGGCGATGGGTGAGTGGTGATTGGTGGCGGGTGCGTCCGCCGGCCGGGAATCGTCCGTGATCGGTCCAAAGCGCAGCGAGTTGATCGAACAGACCGGCCGGGCGCCCATGGTGAAAATGTCCCGGATGATACCGCCGACGCCGGTCGCCGCGCCTTGAAATGGCTCGACCGCGCTCGGATGGTTGTGCGATTCGATCTTGAACGCGATGGCCAAGCCGTCGCCGATGTCGATGATGCCCGCGTTCTCCTCGCCCGCGCCGACCAGGATTTTGGGCGATTTGGTCGGGAAGGTCTTCAGCAACGGGCGGGTGTTCTTGTAGGAGCAGTGCTCGCTCCACATCACCGAGAAGATGCCGAGCTCAGTGTAGCTTGGCTCACGGCCAAGCACGGCCTTGAGCTTCTCATATTCTTCAGGTGTGAGGTTGTGCTTCTGCACTAGCTCGGGAGTAATCAATGGCTCGCTCATCAGGGTTTCAAAGGCAAAGGTTACAGGATCGAGGCTGACAGGCCCCGTGGAGCTTATGCTGCTCTCACCGCGGGCTTGCCTGCCAATGCGTGAATCATGCTCTCCAGCACCAAACGCCCATCCGTGCCGCCCAGAATTGGCTCACTGGCGCGCTCTGGATGCGGCATCAGACCGGCCACATTGCGCTTCTCATTGCAGATGCCGGCGATGCTGTCGAGCGAACCGTTCGGATTGGCGACCTCGGTGACGTCGCCTCGCGCATCCACGTAGCGCCAGAGGATTTGGTCATTTGCCCTGAGGCTGGCCAACGTTTCCGCGTCCGCGAAATAGCACCCTTCGCCGTGGGCAATCGGCAAGCGCAGGAGCTTGTCCAGGGGAATCTGGTTGGTGAACGGCGAATTGGGAGTGGCCGTCTTCAGTAAAATATGCTCGCAGCGGAATTGGAGCGAGCGGTTGCGAATGAGCGCCCCGGGCAGTAGCCCGGCTTCGCAGAGAATCTGAAATCCGTTGCAGATGCCCAGCACCAGCCCGCCGTCGGCGGCGAAGCCCTGCACTGCCTCCATCACGGGGCTGAACCGCGCGATTGCCCCAGTGCGGAGATAATCGCCATAGCTGAAGCCGCCGGGAACAATCACGGCATCGGCTGCGCCCAGCGAGGATTCCTTATGCCAGAGCAGCTCGACCGTATGTCCGAGCACGTTGCGCAACACGTGAACCACGTCCTGGTCGCAATTGGAGCCGGGAAACTGGAGGACCGCGAAGTTCATTCTATCTCAAACTGGTAGTCTTCGATGACGGGGTTGCTCAGGATCTTGTGGCAAGCGTCATCAATTTGCTTCCGCGCGGCTTCCTTGTCCGTGCCCGCCAGTTCGATTTCCAAATACTTGCCGACATGCACGGCGCCGATGCCCGTGTAGCCGATATGGGCGAGCGCGTTTTGCACGCTCTTGCCCTGCGGATCAAGCACCGCTTTCTTCGGCGTAATAACAATTTTCGCTTTCATGATGGAAAGGGATTCCCAACTGCTGGCCTGACGGGATGTTGGCGGAGCGGGGGATCGAAGGCCAGAAGTTTTTTGAGCTGCCGCGCGTTCAGCCAGGGCTTCATCAAGCTTAACTCGGAACACCTGCTGGCGGCAAGTTCGGATGTGTGTGCCATAGGCACCCAGCGCATGAATGCTAAAAGAATCCTCGTGGTCGAAGATAACAAAGTCGTCCAAAAGGTGATTGCTGACACCCTCAAAGCAACAGGCTACGAGGTGTTCCTCGCCCACAATGGGGCTACCGCCGTGAAGCAGGCCCGCGAGCAGGAACCGGATCTGGTTACCCTCGACATCGAGCTGGCCAAGGATTCGCCGGACGATTCCTGGGACGGGATTAGCGTCGCCGGGTGGCTCCGGCGGATGCGCGTGGGTGAGTCAAAGCCCGCCCTCATCGTAATCTCCGGACACGAAGACCCGGCCAAGATCGTTAAGCAGGCCGCAGATGTGGGGGTTTACACCTGCCTGACGAAGCCGGTCGATAAGCAGCAACTGCTCGACGCGGTGGCCGCCGCGCTCAAGTAGGCCTATCCGTTAGCTGCCAAAGCTCTCCGCCATAGCGACGGCTTTCAGCATGGCTTTGGACTTGTTAACGGTCTCCTGGTATTCGCCTTCGGGCGTGGAATCGGCCACCCAGCCGCCGCCGGCTTGCACGCAGGCTTTCCCGTCCTTAATAAGCGCGCTGCGGATGGTGATGCAGCAATCAAGGTTGCCGTTGAAGGAGAAATAGCCGACGCAGCCGCCGTAAGGGCCGCGCGCGG
>OCZT010006825.1_pt1 | contig 11258 bp, 12 predicted proteins | sample 1539031 | NCBI WGS metagenome assembly OCZT01 (sample SAMEA3539308, study PRJEB22396) | soil metagenome | biome: tundra; feature: field; material: soil | place: USA | collected 2010-05 | depth 0.15 m
CCGATCTGTAGACCGGGAAGGTCGCGCCGGAGTCGGCACCGATCCAGCGTCCACCCACGAACGCCTGCGTCTTCATCAGCTTTGAGCGTTCGAGCACCGAGGTCATGGCGGCGGCTTCCTTTCAGGGCGTCAGTCGGACCTGAACGCTTCGCGATCCGGTCCCGGACGCCTCGGAGAAGGTTGGGCGGCTAACGCCGCCCTTCCGTTTCATGCCGGCGCGGCACGAACTCCAATGTCACCCGAGCTCATGTCGACGCGCCACCAACCCAAATGTCACCCTGAGCCTGTCGAAGGGCGAACGATCGTGCCAAATGTTGCCCGAGCTCATCCCGCACCGCCGCGATACCCAATGTCACCCTGAGCCTGTCGAAGGGCGAACGATCGTGCCAAGCGTCGGATCTCTATGCGCTGGGACGCCCGGCTTCGAAGACCTCGAATGTCTCGAGCGGACGCGATGTGATGTAAAGCCGCACCTAGCCGAAGATGCCGTACTGGACGCGCCCGAGCAGATCTTCCACCTCACGGGGCGCAACGTCGGTTTCGAGTTCATCCAACGGACGTACCCCGTCGAGCGCCCGGTTCGGCGTCTCCATCCAGCGCTGCGCCTCTGCACGTGAACCGAAGACGCCTTCGGCGAGAGCGTAGAGCCGCGCAATCCGCGCAAGGCGATCCGATTTCATACGCGCGGATTCGTTCTGCATAGATTCAGGCTATCACATGCCGCCCAGCGCGACATCCCGGCTGCGCCGCAAGCGGCGGCGAGTCCGGGGCGTCAGCGCGCGGCGGTGCAGTCGGGGCAGCGGGCGCCTTGCAAGTACGTGCCGGTATTCTCGTATTTCAGGCCACACTGCCGGCACACGAGCGTCGGCTTCGGGCGCGTGGCATCACCGTCGTCCAGCGCCTGGAAGAGCGAGTCGATCGCCCGCTTGTCGCTACCCTTCGAGCGGCCGAGACGGCCGAGCAAATTCCACATTCTCTTCCAAGGTATCGACTGTCACGCGTCCGAGCTTGAGTGCCTACGTCCCGGGCAGCGGGCCGACGTGGAACACGTACTTCACGATTGCGCGGTCGAGCGTCGAGGTCGCGGCGGGCGTGCCGAAGTCGAGGTAGAGCTCGTTGCCGTTCGACCAATGCCGGTGGAACGTCGCGGCGAGGTTGGTGCCGGGCGTCGCAAAGCCGCCGTTGCCGTTGATCGAGCGGAGCGAGATCGAGAAATTCGCATCGCGCCCCAGCGACGCGCCGAGCCCGATGCGGCGCAGGAACTGCGAGTCGAACCGCCCCGTTGCGAACGAGCGTTCCCAGGTTCCGTCGTATTCGAGCGTCAGCGCCAAGTGCCCGGCGAGCGGTCGCGACGTCGTGGTGCTGAACTGGTGCAGCATCACCCCACCGAACGGCCCCCACGCATAGTTCCAGTCGACCGGCGCCGGCGTTCCGTCGCGGTACCCGAACCCGGCGTTGAAGAAGTTGAAGCGGTCGGTGCGCCCGTTCAGGTAGCACGGCGCGCCGGTGAAGAAGTTCCGGAAGAGCACCGCCCCGCCGCAGCCCGGTCCGGCGGTCACGTCGTAGCTGCGCAGCACGCCGGTCTGCGGGCCGAAGCCGTTCAGGCTGAACCCATTCTTGAACGTCGCGCTCAGCGTCACCGACGTATCGGCCTGGTGCACGGCGCCCGAGCGGTCCGTGAACCGGTCGCCGTACAGCGCCAGTATCCAGTTCTTCACGCGCGTGCCGTTGCCGAGCAGGTAGATCGTTCCGGTCGGGCCGCGGATGTCGGAGTTCGCCGTGAAGCCGTCGAGCGGGTTGTAGCGCGGGCTCACGTCGACGTAGCCGGCGTTCACCTCGTAGTTCGGTTTGTGCACGTCGAGAAACGCGTTCGTGCTGTGCGCGACATCGCTGCGCGCGCCGCCCCCGAGCGCGGTCCCCTGTTCGACCGCGGTATCGGCCATCCAGATGAACCCGCTCTTGAGGTTTCGCCCTTCGACGCCGAACTCGGAAGTCGCATCACTGCCGATGCCGCTGTGATGCGCCAGCACCCCGTCGGCCCAATACAGGAACGTCCGGTCGGGGAGCGCGTGCTTGAAGCCGTACGCGATGTCGTCGAACAGCGTTCCGGTGGTGAGGTCGTACCCGCGCGCGCTCAGCACGCCGAAGCTGTCGTTCTTGTGCGTTCCTTCTATCTTCGCGCCGCGGTCGAACGGGCCGATGCTCGGCGAGTAGAAGATCAGGTTCGGCGGCGCGACGAACCCGCCGACTGGCGCCGGATTGGGGTTGAGGAACGACGCGCCTTGCGCGAAGAACGGCCGGAACTCGGCGAGCGCGCGCCGGAACTCTTGCGGCGCGATCGTCTCCTGGTCGATCTCGACGTTGGAAAAATCCGGCGCCAGCGTACCGACGAAGGTGATCGTGTCGGTCAACGGCACGGCCACATCGATCCCCAGCGTGCGGGCTCGCTCTTCGCGGAACGATCCGTCGGCTTGCCGGAAGAGCGCGCGATCGCGCCCGACGCTGCCCAGCCCGTACAGATCCGCCCGCGGAATGTGCGCCGCTCCGCCGACCTTCGCCAAGCTGAACGGTCCCAGCGACGGCCAGAATCGCACGTCGTTGAAGTTCGGCCAGCCCTGGCCGATCGGGCCGTCGTTCATGATCCCATCGAACGCCCAGGTCAGGTGATCGCCGCTTGCCGCCAGCCCGCGCACGAAGTTGATCCGCCAGTGCTGCTGACCCACGTGCAGGCGCAGCGCGTCGAGCGGGATCACGAGCACGGCGTCCCAGCCGTCGCCGTCGACGCGCGCCGCGGCGTTCCAGGCAGGAGCGTAGCGCGCGTTCTCGCTCGCCTGCTGGTAGCGCACGCCGCGCGGCGTCGTCTCGAAGTAGTAGACCTGCGTCCCGCTCCCGCCCGGGTCGATCCCGATCCCGACGAAGTCGTCGATCCCGAAGCCGACGCCGTTCGTCGTCTGACTGGCCACGATCGGGATCCCCGCCTGGCCAGCATGGAAGGCGACGTACAGCGCGCGATCGTCGAACAGCAGGTATGCCGTCGTCGCAACCGGCGCAGCGCGCCGCGTGGTGAGGTTGGCGAAGCCCGAACCCAGGTCGACCTTGCCCGCTTGCCAGCCGGGATCGCTCCGTGCCGGGTCGGGCGCCAGAGGCTGCGCCGCGCGCGCCGCGGTGATGCTGGTGGCAGCCGTCGCCGAGGCGCCGGCCGCCATGGGGCAGCAGAGAACGGCAAAGGCGACGAAGAGGGCCGGACATGATGTACAAGACGGCACCGCTGATCGACCCGCGCATCGAACCCTTCCGCAACGCGCTCCACCTGGTCGCGGCGCGTCCCGCTTCGTCGAGCTGACTAGCGCGTTAATGCGGCGTGCATCGCGGCCCAGTCGTCGAGGTCGTTGAGCGCGACTGCTTTCGTGTAGCCCGGTTCGTCGAATCCGAGCTGGGCGCGGCGATCGGCGAGCATCGTGTCCGGGAGATCGGCGTTTGCCACGCGCGCATTGATCGCCGCGATCGCCTCGGCCGTCAGCGCCGTCGCGTTCGCGCGCACCCACGCCTCGAGCGTGAGATAGTCCGGTTTCTCCGTCTCGATGTACGATACGAAGGCGTCCCGGTCGATGCCGAGCGTCGTCGTGAGAAACTCGTCGAACCCGCCGACGCCGTGGCGGTACCCCTCCGGCAAACGCCCGCAGCCGTGCAGCAGAATCTTCAGCCACAGCCGCGGCAGGTGCTTCACGCCGAGCGGGCCCATGACGGACGAGCTCAAGACCGGGACGAGCGGTGCATTCATCTCGCACGGTCACTTCGCACGTGGTCGCCAGGTATCCGGCGGCCGGTCGGCGAGAGCTTGCAAGTCCATGCCGCCTCCCGTCGCCATTGCGTTTTCGGGCGTCCAGAAATGGTTCGGGACCAACCACGTCCTGGTCGACATCGACCTCACGATCGCGACCGGCGAGGTGGTGGTCGTCATCGGCCCGTCAGGTTCCGGCAAGAGTACCTTGATTCGCTGCATCAACGGGCTCGAAGCGGTGCAACAGGGCACCGTCGTCGTCGGCGGCAAGCGTCTCACCGCGACGGGCGGCGAGCTGGCGGCGATCCGGCGCGAGGTCGGGATGGTCTTTCAGGCCTTCCACCTCTATCCGCACAAGACGGTATTGGAGAACATCACGCTGGCGCCGATCACCGTCAAGCGCGTACTGCGCGACCAGGCCGAGCGCGAAGCGCGCGCACTCCTCGAGCGCGTCGACCTGCCCGAAAAGGCCGACGCCTACCCCGCCCAGCTCTCCGGCGGGCAGCAGCAGCGCGTCGCGATCGCGCGCGCGCTCGCGATGCAGCCCAAGGTGCTGCTCTTCGACGAGCCGACCAGCGCGCTCGATCCCGAGATGATCGCCGAGGTGCTCGACGTCATGAAGGCGCTGGCGCACACCGGCATCACGATGGTCGTCGTCACCCACGAGATGGGGTTCGCGCGCGAGGTCGGCGACCGCGTCATCTTCATGGACGCCGGCCGCATCGTCGAACAGGCAACGCCGCAGCAGTTCTTCTCCGCGCCCGGCAATCCGCGCGCGCAGCTCTTCCTCTCGAAGATCCTCGCCCACTAAGGAGTCCACGATGACACTCGCTCGAGGCGCCGTCTTGGCGGCGACCCTCTCCCTGGCGGCGACGCTCGTGCTGGGTGGCTCGGTCCCCGCGCGCGCCGCCGACGACAACTCGCTCGACGCGATCAAGAAGCGCGGCACGATCAAGATCGGCGTGAAATACGATGCCCCGCCGTTCGGCTCGCTGAGCCCGCAAACGAATCAGGTGACCGGGTTCGACGTCGACATCGCGCGCGCGATCGCCAAGAAGATCTTCGGCTCGCCCGACAAGGTCGAGCTCGTGCAGGTGAAGTCGGACAACCGCATCCCGCTGGTGCAGAACGGCGACATCGACGCGTTCGTCGCGACCGCGACGATCACGCCCGCGCGCATGAAGACGATCGACTTCTCCAACGTGTACTACCGCGCGGGGCAGTCGCTGCTGGTCAAGAAGAACTCGACGATCAAGAGCTATAAGGACCTCGACGGCAAAGGCGTGTGCTCTGTCCAGGGTTCGACGCCCGAGCAGACGATCCGACGGCTCGTCCCCAAAGCCAACGTCGTCGTGTTCGAAACCTACCCCGAGTGCCTGACGGCGCTGCGCGGCGGCCGCGTCGACGCGGTAACGACCGACAACGTCATCCTGGGCGGCTACGAAGCGCAGGACCCGAACAACCTCGAGCTCGTCGGCGGACTGTTCACCTTCGAGCCGTACGGCATCGGGATCCGCAAGGGCAATACGTCGCTCACGAAGGCCGTCAACGATACGCTGGCCGATCTCAAAAAGAGCGGCGAATACGCCAAGCTGCACCAGCAGTGGCTCAAGAAGCCCCTGCCGGCCGACTTCAACCAGTGGTACGACATGCCGGCGGCGACCGCGGCCGACCAGTTCGCGAACCAAAAGCCCGGCTGACCGCCGATGGATTGGTCGGTCCTGGGCGAGAACGCCGGTGCGCTCGCCCAAGGGCTGCTGATCACGCTCGAGGTCTCGGCGCTCGCGCTGCTCCTGGCGCTGGTGCTCGGCGTGATCGTCGCGACGCTGCGCGTGGCGCCCTCGCCGGTGCTGCGCCGGATCGGCACGGCGTACGTCGAGTTCCTGCGCAACATCCCGCTGCTGGTGCAGCTGTTCTTCCTGTTCTTCGCGCTGCCGAGCATCGGGATCCGGCTCGACGCGTTCGTGTGCGGCGTCCTCGCCCTCGGCGTCTACACCTCGGCGTTCGTCGCCGAAGCGATCCGCAGCGGGATCGCCGCGGTTCCCACGGGCCAGCTCGAAGCGGGCTTGTCGAGCGGGATGGGCTACGCGACCGCGATGCGGCTGATCGTGCTCCCGCAGGCGATCGCCAAGACGATCCCGCCGCTCGGCAACACCACGCTGAACCTGATCAAGAACTCCTCGCTGGTCAGCACGGTCTCGGTGCTCGACATCCTCGGCACGGCGAACCTGCTCGGCGCGCGCTCGTTCCAGTACGTGCCGATGTTCGTCGGCGCGGCGATCTGCTATTTGATCCTGACGCTGCCGACGGCGTTCGCGGTGAACCGGCTCGAGAAGCGGTACGCGCGATGACCGATCTCGGCTGGCTCTTCAATCGCGGCACGCTGACCTTCCTCGCCGGCGGGCTCGGCGTCACCCTGGAGCTCGCCGCGATCGCGATCGCCGTCTCGTTCGTCGCCGGGATCGTGCTCGCGCTCGGGCGGCTGTCGCGCTTCCGCCCGCTCAGCGTCGCCGCGACGATCTACATCGAGGGGATGCGCGCGCTGCCCGTGCTGCTCGTCATCTTCTTTTCGTACTTCGCGCTGCCGCGCATCATCGGCGTGAAGCTCGATCCGTTCGCCGCCGGCGCGATCGCGATGTCGGCGTTCACGGCGGCGCTGGTCGCGGAGATCGTACGCGCCGGGATCCTCGCCGTCCCCAAGGGCTTGGTTGAGGCCGCGCATTCGCAGGGCCTCTCCAATGCGCAGATCCTGCGGATCGTCACGCTGCCGATCGCGGTCCGGCAGATGATGCCGGCGCTGGTCGCGCAGTTCGTGACGCTGCTGAAGGACACGTCGCTCACCGCGGTCATCGGGATCCTCGAACTGACCCGCCGCGGCCAGATCGTCTTCGCGCAGCCGCCGTTCCAGCCGATCCCCGTCTTCGCGCTGATCGCGCTCGTCTATTTCACGGCCAACTTCGGCCTCGCGCAGATCGGCCGCCGGCTCGAAACCCGCACCCTCTGAAGCGGCCGCGGCGACGGATGAGGAAGAGGGAGTCGATATGAGCGATCAACCAGGCGTACGGCCAACCCTCGATTCGGCGCATCCGCTCTTCGGACTGGGCTATGAGGAGCCGCTCGTCCGCCGCTCGTTCCTGCGCGTCTCGGACGACGGGGCGGCCGAGGACTCGGCGACGGTCGCCGAGGAGACGCCGGTGGCGCTGGTCTACAACGGCTGGCCGCACGTCGTGATGATGTGCACGCCGGCCGACGTCGAGGATTTCGCGTTCGGGTTCACGGTGACCGAAGAGATCGTCTCCGCGCTCGGCGAGATCGAGCGCGTTGTGGCCGTCCGGAGCAGCCAAGGGATCGAAGTCGAGATCGTGGTCCCGGACGCGGCGGCTGATGCACTGCGCGGCCGCGGGCGCTCGCTGGTCGGCCGCACCGGCTGCGGGCTGTGCGGGGTGACCACGATCGACGACGCGCTGCGCCCCGGCAAGTCCGTCGTGCCGCGCTCGACGATCGCACCGGCCGCGCTGTTTCGGGCCGGCCACGAGTTGCCGAGCTGGCAGCACTACAACGAAGGGACGGGCGCCGTCCATGCCGCCGGCTGGGCGACCACCGACGGACGGATCGTGCTGGCGCGCGAGGACGTCGGGCGCCACAACGCGCTCGACAAGCTCATCGGCGCGATGCTGCGGTCCGGCGTCGATCCGGCCGACGGGTTCGCGATGGTGACCAGCCGCGCCAGCTACGAGCTGGTCCAGAAGTGCGCCGTCGCCGGGATCTCGCTGCTGGCGGCGATCTCGCGCCCGACCGGTCTGGCGATCCGGATGGCGGAGGCGGCCGGCATCACCCTCGCCGCGCTCCTGCGGGGTCACAGCGTCAACGTCTACAGCCACGCCGAGCGACTGGAGCGCTAACCCGGACAAGGGAACCCACGGTCGATCCGGAAGCCGCTCGGCTGGACGGTTAAGCTCCACAGACGGCTGCTCGAGAGGTTGTTCGCTGATGGCGACGGTTACACGTCGAGGGTTTCTCAGCTGGGCGGGGATTGGTACCGCCGGCATCCTGGTCGGTTCTGAGCTGGGGTTCGACCTTGCTCAAGCGAGCGAGATCAAACAGCAGCTTCGCATCGCGGGAGCGACGGAGGCGCACTCGGTGTGCCCGTACTGCGCGGTCGGCTGCTCGATCATCGCGTACACGCGCAAAGCAGCCGACGGCAGCGTCAAAGTGCTGCAGATCGAGGGCGACCCCGACAGTCCGGTCAACGAAGGCCGGCTCTGTCCGAAGGGCGCGACCGCGATGCAGCTCGCGACGTCGGACCGGCGCGTCGAGCAGCCGCTCTATCGCGCGCCCGGCGCGACCGCGTGGCAGAAGATGTCGTGGGACGACATGCTCGACAAGCTCGCGCACCGCATCAAGGATTCGCGCGACCGCACCTTTGTCGCGACCGACAAGAAGGGCAACCTCGTCAACCGCACCGACGGGATCGCCTTCGCCGGCGGCGCGACGTTCAGCAACGAGGAGGGCTACCTCGCCGCGAAGGTGATGCGGAGCCTCGGCCTCGTCTATTTGGAGCAGCAGGCCAGGGTTTGACACGGTCCGACGGTCGTCAGTTTGGCGGCCACCTTCGGACGCGGTGCGATGACGAACCACTGGCGCGACATCAAGAACGCCGACGTCATCCTGATCAACGGAGCGAATCCCGCCGAGGCGCACCCGGTCGGGTTCCAATGGTTCATGCAGGCCAAGCTCGACCCCACCAAGGGTCCGGGCAACGGCGGCGGTGCCAAGCTGATCCACGCCGATCCGCGCTTCTCGCGCACCTCGGCGGTCTCCGACCTGTACCTGCGGATCCGGACCGGAACCGACGTCGCGTACTTCGGCGGCCTGATCAACTACGTGATCCAGAACAACAAGTACCACGACGAGTACGTGAAGAACTACACCAACGCCTCGTTCATCATCAACAAGGATTACAAGTTCAAGGACGGCCTGTTCTCCGGTTACGATGCGAAGAAGCGCACCTACGCGGTCGAGACCTGGGCGTACGACAACGAACCCGGCCCCGACAAGTACGCGAAGCGCGACGAGTCGCTGAAGGATCCGCACTGCGTCTTCCAGCTCATCAAGAACCACTACTCGCGCTATACGCCCGAGATGGTCCAAACGATCACCGGGATCCCGAAGGAAGATTTCCTGAAGGTCGCCCAGATCGTCGGCGAGATGGGCCGGCCCGAGAAGGTGATGACGATCGTCTACGCGGTCGGCCTCACCCACCACACCACCGGTTCGCAGCTCATCCGCTCGGCGGCCGTGCTGCAGTTGCTGCTCGGCAACATCGGGCGGCCCGGCGGCGGGATGAACGCCGAGCGCGGTCATGCCAACATCCAGGGCAACACCGACAACGCGATCTCCTGGGAGATCCTGCCCGGCTATCTGAAGGTGCCGCTGCCGGGCCAGAAGACGATCGAAGACTACGTGAAAGTCAGCGCGTCGAAGCGGCTGCTGGGGATCTCGTGGAACTTCTTCGGCACGAACTACAAGAAGTTCATCGTCAGCCTGCTCAAGACGTGGTACGGTGATTCCGCGAACAAGACCAACGACTTCGCGTTCAACTACCTGCCCAAGCCGGCCGGCAACTCGTCGTGGATGTCGATCTACGACCAGGCGCTGCAGGGCAAGATGGAGGGCGTCATGCTCTCCGGGATGACCGCGGCGAGCATCGGTCCCGACAGCAACCAGGTACTGGCGGCGCTCTCGAAGCTGAAGTGGCTGGCCGTCATGGACCCGTTCCCGACGACCAGCTCCGAGTTCTGGCACGCGTCAGGGCTGAACCCGGCCGACGTCCAGACCGAAGTCTTCATGCTGCCGGCGACGCACTGGATCGAGAAAGACGGTTCGTTCGTCAATAGCGGTCGCTGGATGCAGTGGAAGGATCAAGTGATTCCGCCGGTCGGCGACTCGCGCCACGATCATTGGATCATCGCCGAGCTGTTCCACCGCGTCAAGGCGCTCTATCAGAAGGACGGGGGCAAGTTCCCCGATCCGATCGTGCACCTCACGATGGACTACAAGAATCCGCTGAAGCCCGAACTCGACGAAATCGCGCGCGAGGTCAACGGCAAGGACCTCAAGACCGGCAAGCGGCTCGCGACCTTCGCGAAGCTCATGGACGACGGAACGACGACCTCGGGCAACTGGATCTACGTCGGCAGCTATCCCGAAAAAGGGAACATGGCCAAGCGCCGCAACGGCGTGCAGGACCCGAAGAAGAACGATCCCACCGGTCTCGGCTTCTATCCCGAATACGCCTGGTCGTGGCCGCTCAACCGGCGCATCCTCTACAACCGTGCCTCCGCGGACATGAGCGGCAAGCCGTGGGATCCGAAGCGCGCCGGGATCGCGTGGAACGGTTCCAAATGGGTCGGCGACGTCCCCGATTACCCGCCGAAGATGAACCCCAAAGACCCCAAAGCCTGGCTTCCGTTCACGATGAACGGCGAAGGCGTGGCGCGGCTGTTCGCAGGCTCGATGCTCGACGGCCCGATACCGGAGCACTACGAGCCGGTCGAATCGCCGGTGAAGAACGCGCTACACCCCGACATGTCCGCCTCGCCGACGGCATTCCTCTATGACAAGGCAGCGAAACGCGAGAATCGCTTCGGGACCGTCGACGAGTATCCGATCATCGCTACGACGTACCGGCTGACCGAGCACGAGCACTACGTCACCCAGCAGGTGCCGCACCTCGTGCAGCTGCAGCCGGAGCCGTTCGTCGAAATTCCGACCGCACTGGCGAAAGAACGCGGCGTGAAGACGGGCGACATGGTGCGCGTTCGCTCGAAGCGCGGCAAGATCGAAGTGCGAGCGGTGGTGACCAACCGTGTCGGCCAACTCGACCTCGGCGGCAAGAAAGTCTACCAAGTCGGCATCCCGATCCATTGGGGCTACGTCGGCATCGCCGCCGAAATGCACCCCGAAAAGTCGAAGTTCTGGATGGCCAACAACCTGACGCCGTTCGTCGGCGACGCCAACTCGCGCACACCGGAGTTCAAAGCCTTCCTCGTCCAGATCGAGAAGCTCGCATGACCGCGGCGCTGCTCGAAACCGGCGAGTGGGCGAAGCGCCGGCAGCGCGCGGAGGATCTCAAAGCGCGCTGGCCGTTCTCGGCCGACGTGCTCGCGTTCTACGCGGCGCTCCTCGACGTGCAAGAAGGCGCGTACCTCGACGCGCTCGTGGACGCGCCGCGGCCGGAGACGGTCGCGGCGTACGCGGCGGAGCGCGTGATGCCGCGTGTCGTCGGACTCAGCGCCGCAAGCGGTCCGCCGCCGCTGGTCGCCGCGGTGCTCGAACGGTTCGACGAGCTCGACTTCACCGAGGCGATCGCCGCCTGGCTGCGCGGCGACGAGCTGCCCCCGATCGACCGTTACCTGGCCCGCGCCGCGACGGGCCCGGTGCTCGAGGCGCTCGGCGCCGCTGCGGGTGCGGCCTG
>OCZT010006826.1_pt1 | contig 11256 bp, 12 predicted proteins | sample 1539031 | NCBI WGS metagenome assembly OCZT01 (sample SAMEA3539308, study PRJEB22396) | soil metagenome | biome: tundra; feature: field; material: soil | place: USA | collected 2010-05 | depth 0.15 m
TGACCGTCAGGACCGTAACGCGATCAGCCTTCTGAAGAAGCGGCATTGCAAGAGCAATGGCTCGTGCCTGCTCTGTGCTGCAGTTCCATGCGATCAAGACGTTGGTGGCGATCTGGCGTGGCGGCGACGGTGGAGATAGGAGTATCGGCCGACCACTCTCGAACAGGCCGGATTCAATCGCTCTGGTGTATAGGCCGGTCGAATTTGCATCGGGCCGGTTCATTACGATCACGTCGAAAACGCGGCCGTAGCTGCCAACGAAGCTTTCACCTTCGGGCACCTCATCCAACCAGCCGAATGAAAGCGACACTGTCGTCCCAGTCGCGCGTGGCACATCGTGCTTCTGCATGAAGGACTCAAAAATCTGCCGTGCTTGCTTCGCCTCTTCCGCGATGTCTTCCCTATATGTCGCCAGCGGAAAAGCGCCCGCTATATCGCCACCACCGAATTCGTTGATTTCCCACCTTAGCGCGAATCCTTCGATGTAACTGCCAAATGGTCGAGCCAATAGTAGCGCGGTTTCCAGCGCTGATTGCATAGCGTCATGGTTTTCCATCGGCACCAAGATCGTCTTCATGCTCAACATTGCCTCCCATCAACATCCTTCGGAGCGTATTTTAGCCATCGAAGATTCTCTTTATCAGCGATGGACAAGGACGGGGATCTTACTGCGAAAGTTTGAGACTACGAGGTTCTGGGCGTTTTTGAGAACTAGCCGCAATATACGGATAATGAATGTCTGCTTTGGGTCCAGGCTGTGTGAAAACTCATACATCCGGAAAATGTAGAAAATACAATTCTCCAACATGGCATTCAACCGTATGTCCGCAGCATTATCAGTTCTCATATCGCGCAATTTCTCCAAAATGTTGCTACGCGCGCGGCGAGCGTTGGAGTTTTGACACGGCCTAGGTCATTAGCGACCGACCCATTCAGCGCCAGCATCGAACAATGGTCGCTATACCTCCGATAGCGACCATTCAAGGCATGAGTCCGAATTGACGCGATGTGCCATAAGCGGACTCATGCACTGCAGCAAAGTCGGAGAGATTCAACGGGGCAATTCTGCCATTGGGCGACACGACTCAGGCGGTTAGTTGCTGGCACCCATCAAACTAGATTGGTGTGGTTATGCAGCGCTTCCGACGCGCATGTCGATTTCGCTGCGGAGCGCCCCGAAATCGATTGGCTTGGTCAAAAGCGCCTCAGCGCCATTCTCCAGCGCCTTACGCTTCGTTTCCGCATCGCCATAGGCAGTGATCATGATGATTGGAACATCCGGCCGCATGGCCTTCGCCTTGGGTAGGAGTTCAAGTCCGCTCATCCCCGGCATGTTGATGTCGGATAGGATCAGGATGATTGATACGCCTGCCGCATCAGTGATGCGCTGAAGCGCCATGGCGCCGGATTGGGCAAACTCCATTGTAAAGCGGCCGGCGCGGAGGTCATGCCGGAATTGCTGGCGGAACAGCACCTCGACATCCGGTTCATCGTCGACCACAAGAATGAGAAGGTTCACCGGCGTTCTCCTGATTTGGCAATGGTTGCAGCCCCACGCGGCAGAACAATCGTAAACTCGGTGAATTCGCCTTGCTGGGTATCGACCTCAATAGACCCGCCATGTTGCTTGACGATGATGTCGTGACTGATGGAAAGGCCAAGCCCTGTACCCTCGCCGACGGGCTTCGTCGTGAAGAACGGATTGAACATCTTTTCCTTCACCTCGGGCGGAATGCCGACCCCGTTGTCGCGGATCCTGATTTCGACGCTGTCGCCGAGATTCTTGGTCGCGGCAGCAAGGGTTGGTTCATACCTATTGTCATCGGCGTGCGCTTTACGCTTCGTCGCCGCATAGAAGCCGTTTGAAATCAAATTGAGCAGAACCCGCGTGATTTCCTGCGGGAAGACGTCGACCTCGCGGGCGGTCGGATCAAAGGACCTTTCCAGGGTGATATTGAAGCCCTGCTTCTCGGCCCGCGCCCCGTGGTAGGCGAGATTGAGGCTCTCCTCGACCAGGGCGTTGATATCGATGGGCTGGTGCTCTCCGGAGCCCTGACGCGAATGCAACAACATTTGCGGCAGGTCCTCGCTTCGTATGCCGCCTACTACAACCAGGCACGCACTCACTTGGCGCTCCAGAAAGATGCTCCATTGTACCGAGTAGTCCAGCCGTCTGGGCGCATCGTCGCCATTCCCGTCTTGTCCGGACTACATCATCAATATGTGCGGATGTGATTTTCGGGAAGGACAAGAGGCGACACCTAGAGCCAGCGCTTGCGGCGCTTGAAGCTTTTCAGGTTCTTGAAGCTCTTGCGATGGTCGCCAGCGCCGCCGAGGTAGAACTCCTTGACGTCCTCATTGTCGCGCAGCTCGTCGGCGGTACCGTCAAGCACCACCTTGCCTTGCTCCATGATGTAACCGTGGCTCGCGACCGTGAGCGCGGCGCGCGCGTTCTGCTCCACCAGGAGGATGGTGACGCCGAGATCGCGATTGATCTTCTGGATGATCGCGAACACTTCCTTCACCAGCAGCGGCGACAAGCCCATCGACGGCTCGTCCATCAGGATCATTTTCGGGCGTGCCATCAGCGCGCGGCCGATCGCCAGCATTTGCTGTTCGCCGCCGGACAGATACCCCGCGAGGCCGGTGCGTTCCTTCAGGCGCGGGAAATAATCGTAGACCATCTCAATGTCGGCGCCGATCTCGTTGTCGCTGCGGGTGAAGGCCCCGAGGCGCAGATTTTCCAGCGAGGTCATGTCGGCGATGATGCGGCGGCCCTCCATTACCTGAAAGATGCCGCGACGCACGATTTTGTCGGGATCGATGCCGTTGATGCGTTCACCGTTGAAGACGATCTCGCCGCGCGTGACCTCGCCGTCCTCGGTCTTGAGCAGGCCGGAGACCGCCTTCAGCGTGGTCGATTTGCCCGCGCCGTTGGCGCCGAGCAGGGCGACGATCGCGCCCTGCGGCACGTCGAGGCTCAATCTGCGCAGCACCAGGATGACGTCGTCGTACACGACCTCGATGTTGCGCACGCTGAGCAGGGGGGCCACTTCCGGCGCCGGTGCACGATGGATCTCGGATTGCACAGTCGGTTGCACAAACATTGCTCCGGATGAAAACCTTCATCCCTCCCCCTTGTGGGGAAGGTGGCACGTTGAGAGCGAAGCGAACAACGTGTCGGGTGGGGGAGAGTGCAGGCTTTGTTGTGCGCCCACCCCGACCTCCGCTTCGCTCGGCCGACCCTCCCCACGAGGGGGAGGGATTTAACGGACGCTCGTCCAGCTTACCACCCAAACCATTCCGGCTTGCGCGGCAGTTCGACGGTCTTGACCTTCTCGAGCTTGATGGTGCCCTTCTTGATCAGATCGTTGAGATCGCCATCGGTCGAACCGGAGATTTTCGAGCGATAGAGGTCGACCTTGAGCGTGCCGCGATGGTCCTTGTCGGTCCAGGTCGAGGGATTGCAGACGCCCTCCATGCCGGCCGGCACCCAATCTTTCTTCTGATAGAAACCCCTCGCAACATTCTCTCCGGTCGCGCCGCCGTTTTTGGCGGCCCAGTCGAGTGCTTCCTTCAAATACAGCGCGCTGCAAACGGCTGCGATGTAGTGCACGGGACGATAGACCTTGCCGGTCGGGTCGGACATTTTGGAAATTTCCATCACGGTCTTCATGCCCGGCGCGTTGCCGCCCCACGCCACCGCAGTCCGCAGCGGGAAGATCACGCCGTCCGCAGCGTCACCGGCCGTCTTGGCGGCGTTCTCATCCATGCCCCAGACGTTGCCCATGAACTGCACATCGACGCCGGCGGTCTTGCACGCCTTCAGCACCGATATGTTGGAGGCGGCGGTGTTGCCGAGATAGGCGTAATTGGCACCGGCGCTCTTCAGGCTCAGGCATTGGGCGCTGTAGTCACCCGGCGTCAAGGCGAACACCAGCGGCGGCAGCACTTCGAAGCCGAGCTCGGTAGCCATAGCCTCGCCGGCCGCCTTTGGCGCATTGGGATACGGGTGGTTCGCGCCCATATGGACGAACTTCGGCTTGCCGGGTTTGCCCTTGGCTTTCCAATCCTCGGCCGCCCAGGTCAGCATCGCCCGCATGGCGTCCGAATAGCTTGGTCCGTAAAAGAAATTGTACGGCGCAGGCTTGGCCTTGCCGCTGGTGCCTTCCGGGTCGGTGAGGGCTGCGGCATAGGAGGCGGAGATATCCGGGATCTTGTCCTGCGCCAGGAAGCCGGTCAGTGCCTCGGTATCCGCAGTGCCCCAGCCCATAATTGCCGCGACCTTGTCGCCGCCGGACCATTTCTTGTAGAGCGCGATCGCGCGCGGCACCTGATAGCCGTAATCGTTGGTATCGACGTTGAGCTGCTTGCCGCCGACGCCGCCGTTCTTGTTGACCCAGGCAAAGGTGTCCACGACGCCTTGTCCATACGGCGTTCCGACGTCCGACGTGCCGCCGGAATAGTCCGCGAGATGGCCGATCGCGATCTGGGCCTGCGCCGTCGCCGCAGCGCCGCCGAGCAGCAGCGCGAGCGAAACCGTGCTCAATAGAGATTTCATGGTCATGGGTATGTTCCTCCGGTTCTTTTCTTGAGGTCTCATTGTAGTCAGTCCCGTTCCAACCTCAATGCGAAAACGGGTAGAGTTTCCAGTAAGTCTTGATCTGCCGCCAGCGATGCGCGAGCCCGTCCGGCTCGAACATCAGAAACGCGATGATGATCAGCCCGATCGCGATCTCGCGCAGGAAGGTGATGTTGTTGTTGAGCGACAGCGCCTTGTCGATGGCGCTGCCTTTCAGGCCCGCGCTGATCCACTCCATCGATTCCGGCAGCAGCACCACGAACGCCGTGCCCATCAGCGTTCCCATGATCGAGCCGGTGCCGCCGATGATGACCATAGCCAGGAAAATGATCGAACGATCGATGCCGAAGCCCTCGTTGGACACCACGAGCTGATAATGCGCATACAGCGCGCCGCTGATGCCGGCAAAGAACGCCGCCACGCCGAATGACAGTGTGCGGTACTTGGTGAGATTGATGCCCATGATTTCCGCGGAGAGATAGTGGTCGCGGATCGCGACCAGCGCGCGGCCGTCGCGCGTGCGCATCAGGTTGGTGACCAGCAGGTAACTGACCAGCAGATAGGCCAGCACCACGTAGAAATATTGCCGGTCGCCGCGGAAGGTGTAGCCGAAGATCGAAAAGGGATTGGCGCTTGCCGGCACCGAGCCGCCGCTGAACCAGTCGGCGCGTGAGAAGAAATCGAGCAGGATGTATTGCGCGGCCAGGGTCGCGATGACGAGGTAAAGCCCCTTGAGCCGCGCCGCCGGTACGCCAAAGATCAGGCCGACCAGGGCGGTGACGACGCCCGCCAGCGGAATGGCGAAGAATACCGGGATCGGCAGCGTGTTCGAGATATAGGCCGAGGTGAATGCGCCGAACAAAAAGAAGGCGGCGTGGCCGATCGAAATCTGCCCAGTAAAGCCGACAAGTATATTCAAGCCGAGGGCGGCGATCGCAAAAATGCCGATCTGGATCAGGATGCTTAGGGAGTATTCGCTGAGTACCTGTGGTGCGAAGCAGATCAGCACGATGCCGGCAATCGCCGCGTTGCGGCTGGTCGTGGTCGGAAAGATCGTGGTGTCGGCCGCGTAGGAGGTGCGGAAGTCGCCGGCCGGAATGAGAGAGGGACTTGCCATTTGAACTATACCCGCTCGATGTCTTGGGTGCCGAACAGGCCGTAGGGCTTGATCATCAGGATAATGATCAGCACGTAGAAAGGCGCGATTTCATATAAATTGCCCCAGTGCAAGTATTCGCTGTCGATATACTGCGCGATGTTTTCCAACAAGCCGATGATGATGCCGCCGAGCACCGCACCGCCGATACTGTCTAACCCGCCCAGGATCGCGGCCGGAAACACCTTGATGCCGTAGGCCGACAGACCCGACGACACGCCATTGACGACGGCCACCACCACGCCCGCCACCGCGGAGACGGTCGCCGAGATCGCCCACGCCATCGCGAACACGGTTTTGACGGAGATGCCGAGCGACTGCGCCACCTGCTGATTGAAGGCGGTGGCGCGCATCGCGAGGCCGTATTTCGAGACCCGGAAGAACCACGCCATGCCGACCATCATCGCCACGGAGACGACGAGACTCATCACATAGACGGTCTGGATCTGCAGACCCAGCAGGTTCACGGACTGGCTGGTGAACACGCGCGGGAATGGTTGCGGATTGACGCCGAAAATCCATTTCAGCGAGGCCTGAAACACTGTCGACAGGCCGATGGTGACCATGATCACGGAAATGATCGGCTCGCCGATCATCGGCCGCAGGATCACGATCTGGATCGCGATGCCGAATACGAACATGAAGATCAACGTCAGCGGCATGCCGACCCAGAACGGCACCTGATATTTGGTGAGCAGCGCCCAGCACACCCAGGCGCCGACCAGCAGCAATTCGCCTTGCGCGAAGTTCACCACTTGCGTGGCCTTGTAGATCAGCACGAACGACATCGCGACCACGCCATAGAGCGTGCCGACCACGAGGCCGTTGACCAGAAGCTGGATCAGGAACTGAAGGTTCATTCCGCGGCCTCCGCGAGTGGCGTTTCGTGCACGAGGTCGACTACCCTGAGCGTGGTGCGGATGCGCTGGGTGGCGCCGTCCTGGAAGCGGATCACGGTATCGACGGGAATCTCCCGCTTGCCGCCATAGATGGCGTCGATGATGCCGGCATATTTCTCGTTGATGACGCTGCGGCGGACTTTCCGGGTGCGGGTCAATTCGCCGTCATCGGCGTCGAGTTCCTTGTAGAGCAAGAGGAACCTGGAAATGCGCTGCGCCGGTGGCAGCGTGGCGTTGACGGTTTCGACCTCCTTGCGCAACAGCGCGTAGACTTCCGGCCGCGAGGCGAGGTCGGTGTAGGTGGTGAACGAGATCCGATTTTTCTCCGCCCATTTCGAGATGATCGAGAAGCGGATACAGATCATCGCCGCCAGCGCGTCGCGGCCGTCGCCGAGCACCACCGTCTCGGCGATATAGGGCGAGAATTTCAGCTTGTTCTCGATGTATTGCGGCGAGAAGCGCTCGCCGCGCGCGGTTTCCGCAAGATCCTTGATGCGGTCGATCACCACGAGCTGTTTGTTGTCGTTGAAATAGCCGGCGTCGCCGGAATGCATCCAGCCGCCTTTCATATCGGCGGCAGAGGCTTCCGGGTTCTTGTAGTAGCCGAGGAACATGTTGGGGTGACGCACGACGATCTCGCCGACCCCATGGATATCCGGATTCTCGATGCGGATTTCGATGTTGTCGGCCATCGGCACGCCTGTCGTGTCGGGGTCGACCTTGCCGAACGGATGCAGCGTGTAAGCCCCCAGTAATTCGGTCTGGCCGTACAGCGTGCGCAGCGGCACGCCCATGGCCTGGAAGAATTTGAAGGTGTCGGGACCGAGCGCAGCACCTCCGGTCGCCGCCGAGCGCAGCCGCGTGAAGCCGAGGCGGTCGCGAAGTGTGCGGAACAACAGCATATCCGCGATCGCCGAATGCTTGCCGTGGGCCAGCGCCGATAGGCCCGTCTTCATGCCGAGCTCGTAGAGGCTTTGCTTGAGCGGGGAGGAGTCCATCACACCCGCGCGCACGTTGGCGGCGATGGATTCCCAGACCCTTGGCGCGAACAGCACGAAGGTCGGCGCGATCTCGCGAAAATCGTTCATCATGGTGTCGGGCTGCTCGACGAAGTTGATCTTCATCCGGCAGAGCAGCCCTTTGCCGAGCACGTAGACCTGTTCCATGATCCACGGTAGCGGCAGGACCGAGACGTATTCGTCATCCGGTCCCTTCGGGTCGAATGTGAGGTAAGTCGCGCAATGCCGCAGCACCCGCCCGGCAGCCAGCATCGCCAGTTTCGGATTGGCTGTGGTGCCGGAGGTGGTGCAAAGGATCGCAACGTCCTCGCCCTTGGTGGCGTCGACCAATTTGTCGTAGAGACCGGGCTCGCGGGCGGCGCGGTCGCGCCCCATGGCGGCGAGCTTGTCGGCTTCCATCAGGCGGGGGTCGTCGTATTTCCGCATGCCGCGCGGATCGGAATAGACGATATGCTTGAGGTTGGGCACGCGGTCGGCGAGCGTCAATAGCTTGTCGACCTGCTCTTCGTCCTCGGCAAATACCAGCTTGGCCTCGCCATAGCCCAGGAGATAGGCGGCTTCCTCATCCAGCACGTCGCGATAGAGACCGAGGCTCATGGCGCCGATGGCGTGGGTGGCGATTTCCGCCGACACCCAGTCCGGCCGGTTGTCGCCGATGATGCCGATGACGTCGCCGCGGCCGAGGCCGAGTTCGACCATGCCGAGGGCGAAGTCGTGCACCCGGGCCTGATAGTCGTTCCAGGTGAACAGCTTCCAGAGCCCGAAATCCTTTTCGCGCAGCGCGATCTCGCCGCCGTGTTCGCGGGCATTGAGACGCAACAGCTTCGGATAGGTATCGGCCTCCGCAACCCGGCCTGCGTAATCCATCATGCCGCGGTCTCCGCGGGCGCCGGCGTATCGTCGGGATCGACGAGAACCTCGTCCTCTTCGCCTAGATAGGCGCGCTTCACATGGGGATCGGCCAGCACCGCGGCCGGATCGCCTTCCGCGATCTTGCGGCCGAAATCCAGCACCATGACCCGGTGGGAAATATCCATCACCACGCCCATGTCGTGCTCGATCATCATTACCGTCATGCCGAACTCTTCGTTGAGATCGACGATGTAGCGCGCCATGTCCTCCTTTTCCTCGAAGTTCATGCCGGCCATCGGTTCGTCGAGCAGGATCAGTTGTGGCTCCAGCGCCATGGCGCGCGCGAACTCGACTCGCTTGCGCAGGCCATAGGGCAGGGTGCCAGCGGTCGCCTTGCGCACCGACTGCAGGTCGAGGAAATCGATGATCTCCTCGACCTTGCGGCGATGCTCGAGTTCTTCGCGCCGCGCGCCGGTGAGCCAGTACAGCGATCCCGTGATGAAATTGTTTTTCAAAAGGTGATGCCGCCCGACCATGATGTTGTCGAGCACGCTCATGTGTTGAAACAGCGCGAGGTTCTGGAAGGTGCGGCCGATGCCGAGCGAGGGTCGCGCGTTGGGATTGAGCGCGGTGATGTCGCGGCCGCGATAGAACAAATGGCCCTCGGTCGGCCGGTAGCGGCCCGAGATGCAGTTGATGATCGAGGTCTTGCCGGCGCCGTTGGGGCCGATAATCGAGAACAGTTCGCCGTCGTTCACGCCAAAGCTGACATCGGTGAGCGCGTGTACGCCGCCAAAGCGCAATGACACCCCGCGCACTTCCAAAGTATAAGCCACTCATTCCTCCGAGATACGGCGCTTGGCGCGCTCTTTATCTATCGGTTGCTATCACAGTACCGATCTTATATCGGCCGTCATGGGTAAGCCATTCCACTAAGGATGCTTTGTGCCGCAGCACGCACTTGACGCGTCCGCCGGATTTACAGCCTTTCCTGCTGAAATCGAGTACACCTGATCCGATGCGCGGTAACGCCGCACCCTATCTTCTGTCCGCTATCCAATTAGTTGGGCCGGCGCCGGGTTCTGCAGCCGGCTCGCCATCTCCTTGAAGTAGGTGAGCATGTTGGCGATGCTTTCCTCCGGCGTCGCCCCGAGCGGAAAGCCGACCTCGCCGCGCGTCTCCTCGTCTTGCATGTCCATGTGCCGCCTCCATCGCTCGAACGTCGCCTGGGCCATGAAGCCAAGCCGCGCGGCCTGGCGCTGCGCCTGCCGCCGGGCCAGCCGTCCGAGCCTCACACGCACAGGAGACGCCTTGACCCTGCAAGGAACAAGGCCGTCGGGGAGACGGATTTGGAAGAAGTACACGCCGCGGCGGCAGACGAGGTAGGAGGGGGCAGTTCCACCAATTTCGGCCGTCAGGTAGCGAAGTGTCCGGCTGCAATTCCTCACTGCGTCAGAATTCATCAGCTTCTGACGTGTTCTCGGACTACCTAGCTGGCTGCGCTCTGCGGCGAGGAAGCGGTTGCACCACAACGTGCTCGCGATTGCGCTCGCCAACAAGCTCGCACGCATCGCCTGGAGCGTTCTCGCTCGTGGTCGAGCCTTCGAGGTTAGGAAGATTGATGAGGTCTCTGCCCAGCCTGTCTGATCCTCACCCTTCGCCGACGGTTAAAGGGGTCGCGCAAAATGAGGAGCTCGCGATGACGTAGCCAGATCGATACGCTTTATGTGCCGCTCTCACAGACCGGCGCCGAGCTGTTGTTCGAGGTGTTCAGCCAGCGATATGAGCGCGGTTCAACCGTCGTCACCTCGAACCTTCCATTCGACGAATGGACCAGCGTGTTCGGTTCCGAGCGGCTCACCGGTGCACTACTCGACCGGCTCACCCACCACGTCCATATTCTGGAAATGAACGGCGACAGCTACAGGCTCAATCAGAGCAAGCGCCGCTCACGCCGTCCCAGTTCGGACACACCAACGGACCATCCCACCCAAGCCTGATGCCTGACGAAAAGGCCCCCAGGTCGGGGCCTTTTTGCCAGCGTTATTGATGTATTTTTGCTCCGGCGTTGACAGCCCTATATTTGACGGCCTTTTGGGGTTGTTTTCGAATCCTGCACATACGTCTGCACATTCGGCCGAGCGCGCTAAGACGCTGCTAACCACATGGGTCTAAAACATATCGCCCGCTGTCAGTATCGGCCTATTCACGTCTCGCCTGCGCCGCAATGGGCTGCCATTTGGCATTGTCTTCAAGAGTTTGCTTTCGCAATGCGTCGGCGCCTTCCGCCAACGGGATGAGGCCCGAAGTCTTGCTGATCACTTGTCTCACTTCCGGCAACGCCATCGCTGCCAGAACGGCCTCGCTCAGCCGAGCGATAATCAGCGCCGGCGTGTTAAGCGGCGCGTAGAGCGCATACCAATTCTCCATCACCAGCTTCGGATAGCCCAGTTCCGCTGTGGTCGGAACGTCAGGCAACAGCGGCGAGCGTTCCTTGCCAGCGACAGCAATGATCCGCACCCTGTCGTCCTTGGCGTAGGGCAGCGCGACCGAAACATCCGTGAACACGAGACTAATAGTGCCGCCGAGCATATCGCTAAAGGCGGAACCCTGGCCCCGGTAGGGGACATGCACCATCGGCACATCCGTCACCTCGTGTGGTCAAAATATTGGTCTGAGGCTTCTATCTCTTCGATCGAGAATTTGATCGCGTTGATCACTGTCCCGGTTCCTCATCGGAGACCGGGT
>OCZT010006827.1_pt1 | contig 11256 bp, 15 predicted proteins | sample 1539031 | NCBI WGS metagenome assembly OCZT01 (sample SAMEA3539308, study PRJEB22396) | soil metagenome | biome: tundra; feature: field; material: soil | place: USA | collected 2010-05 | depth 0.15 m
CCACCGAGATCTACACTCTTTCCCTACACGACGCTCTTCCGATCTGGGCATAGTTTTATAGGTTCAAACAACAGTTATTACACTCAGTCTTTTTATTTTGGAACACCCACGACTAGCAGTTTCACCCCGTACGCATCCCACCAAGTCGTGTGTGCGCCCGTGATCCGGTTGTATGTGTCCGATTCAATTTTTGCTGACCAGACTTCGCCGGCCATTGCGAGCACTACTAAAGCAACACCCACGGCGAATACCATTTTAATTTCTCTGTCCATAAGACGTGTCTGGGTTATCGTGGTTAGATGGTCTCGAACTTCCACTCTCCGGTATAAAGTTTGGGATCGAAAATAATTTCAGCTTTCTCGTAACGCGGGTCTCCGGGAAGCACAGGAACCAATTCATCGGTGAATTTGCGTAGAGGCAAATTAAGAAAATGTCGCAACTCTTTCTCCCGCGTCTCAATCTCAGAGCGTATGCACCGGATTTCTTCGGCGCGACTTGCTCGCGCTGCTTTCCTTGGCAACGGATGCTTTATGAGAATCCATCGGCGTTTATCAACTGGTGGTGTTTTGGGCATGGGTTATGGTTTGTTAAGATTTTCTCGTATTTCCCTGTAGGCTTTGATTTTCCCGTGTAATAACCCCAACTCATAACCCCACAATATTACCAAATAAATCGATAGTACACCGAAGAGTAATTGCGCTATAGTCATGATTTTTAGTAGTGCAGCGATTCCCTCTTGGTGGTCACTGGTGGAGTTATTGGTTCGGCGATGGTCTGGAGAATTTCGAGCACGCGGCGGGCGCCGATGATTTGGGCAAGCCCGGTTGGATTCATCGGGTCTTTCATTTCGGATTCAAATTCAAGCAGGGCGTGATTGCAGGCGGGCCCGAAGGCGTCGCTGGAGACGATAGTTTTCCAAGCGGGTGCCTTGCCGGTCAGGAGGAAGGATTCGCGAGGGGTTATCATGGCGTAATGCGAACAACGCTTGGTTCTTTGCCGCCCTGTTGTTCAATTTCAACAGATGCAATGGGAAACGAACCGTCGTCAGGTTCATCTAGTGCAGGAACCTGGCAAACCAAGTCTCCGTACTTGGACCTGATTTCTTCAAGTTGGGTTATCAATTCGCTGATTTTCATGGCTTAGTCGTGCGGCTCTGTGAATCGTGCCGTAATTCGGAAGTCCCCTACCTCGAAGTTAAGAAGTCGTCCGCAATGGCCATCGCGGCAGGTCGGTTTCTGGTAAACCAACGTCCCAAATGTGCCCATGCTGACTGCGGCATCAACCTGCGATTTCAGAATCCGAAGCACTTGATCCGGCTGCATATCAAGCAAATCCCTTTCGTTCATAGATCAAAACCAGTGAATCTTTCGGGCATCGTGCTTTTTCTGTCGTTGATTTCCCGACTTTGGTTTCACGGAGGTCGTGCGCACGCGGACTTTTCCGATGCTACCGGGTTTAGCAAATGCGTCATGCCGGGCTAAGGATTTCTCGACGGCGGTTTGCTTAGCGGGTACTTCTTCCTTCTTGAGCGGCGGGTAGGTTGGGATAGAAATGGTAGTTGGGGTCATTGTGTTCATGGTAGCTATTGGATGATGAATCCGGGGAGAATTGAGCTGTCTTGTCGCAACACGCGGGCCTTTCGGCGAGTTGGCGCATGTCGCACGAGATGGATTCCAGCACATGCTCAGCTTCTTCAAGCCCAATCGACCTGGAGCGAACACGATTTAGAAGGACGGTTAATTGTTTAAATATTTTGTCGGTGCTGCTCATGTGGTGGTTTCAAGAGCCGTTTCTGGGGCTGGCAATGGTTGATCCGAAATCTCAATACCTTCACTTTTCGCATCATGCGCCTCCTTTAGCAAGTCAAAAAGTGATTCTGTGCAGGCGTGAACGCCATCGGGCAGCAACTTCACCCTCGACTTCATGGTCTCGACGGTTTCCTCGATGGTGGTTCCCGTGGCGAATATCCAGCCGATTTCTTCGTCGTGCTTTTCATCTGGAGGCAGGCAAATACGGCCATCAACCTCGCAGCAGTCACCGCACTTCACGAACGGCTTTACATCATGTGGGAAGTCCACTACACACCATCCATGTTTATCGCTCTTGGCAGTGAGGACGCATTCAACGGCGAATTGCGCTGTCATCTCTGGTTCAACAAGTTCCCCCGCCGCGCCGGACACGATGATCTCGGGAAGGTTGCCGATCAATTCCATTTCCGCCCCGGAACCTGGAACTGGGAAGCGGCATGTTGGGTCAATAAAATACCCTGTGCCTTCAACGACGCGCACCTCGGCGCTGAAAGCGTTCCGATAGCGTTCCTTGCCAAGCACCGGACCAAACGCAGTCAGAACGTCCTGTAGCTGTTGGGGAAGGTCCTCACGCTTCATCACTCCGCCCAGATAGCCTTTGTCCTTCGCCTCAAGCCCATGCAGCATCAGGTTAGGGAACTGGCCGTCAATGCAGAACGTGTCCACGCCAAGCTCAATCTCGGTGGCCAGGGCATCGAAAACGTAGAACGTCATCAAGTCTTTGAGGGGGCCGAACTTCACCGCCCAGGCGTCCAGCATCCCCTCGTCTTGACTCCAACTGCGCCAGTGGCACGTCTCAAAGCTTCCGCGATACTTGGACATCTTGAGATACACGTCCTCTCGGTCGTGGAGCACGGATCGCAACTCGGTCAGGCCGGTGACTTGCTCGAAATTCGGCACCGGCAGTCCAATTTCTTGCAGCACGCGCATGAAGGTGCCACGGTTAGTTTCCAGATGGTCTCCATTGCGCGATCCCCAAACGAGCTTGCCTTGAGCCTCAAGTTCAATCTGTAGGCCGCTGCGGAGAATATCCGGGAATATAAAGACATCCACTTCGTTCTTGTTCTCCCAAATATCGTCAATGCGCTCGATTACCTCGAAGCCGTCGCCGATAATTCTTCGGTTTATTGTTGGGAACGCCTCCTGCCACTCAGCCCAATAGAGCATCCGATTGAACGATGGAGCGAGCTTCTGCGCTAGGGGAAGGAATAGTCCCGAGTCGCAAAAACAGCAAGTGAGTTGTGATGGTTCAGTCATCGTTATCGCAATCTTCTGGCGGATCGTCTTCGTCAGTCCATGCCCAGCCTTCAGGCATAATCTTTAACTTCTTTGATGTAGAAAACAATTTCGCATTGCGGATTATCGTCAAGCATCTTCAAAGCCTTTTCAGCTTCATATCGGGTTTCGTAAGGAGGCGGGTGGGGAATGTCCTCGTGTGTGCCGACATCTTCCTCACAGAGTATGTACTGGGTGCTCATTCGGCCAAAGCCTTCAACCTGTTCGCCAGCAACTCGTGCCGAGTGCGCACTCCGCCGCGCTGAATCTCCGCCGAGGTCTGCTGGTCCTTGCGTTTCTGGTCGCTCTGGAACTGCTGATCCTTGTGCTGCTGCTTTAGGGCCGCAGTGGATTCCAGAATCTTTGCCTTGGTCTGGCCCATAAGCACGGTTGCCTGAACTGCTGCCGCTGCCTTTGGGTCGCCCTGAGCGCCCTGAGCACCAGCCCCAGCCTGCTTCATGCTCTCCTGCATCCGTTGCTCCAAGCCCTTGACGTGATTCATCAACTGGCCAAAGGCGTCCTCAAATTGCTTGGTCTTTTCCTTCTCGTCTTCGTTGGTAGCCATGACCTCCAAGAAGTCGCTAACGTGCTTGCCCAGGTTCATCAATCCGCCAAGTTCATCCGGAGTGGCAGTTCCGCCGCGCTGCATGATCTTCTGGATCGTCAACCCCATGTCGTGCATCCAGACCATGACGTAATCCTCATAGATCGCGTCCTTGGGTGCCTGGTATGGCAACCCGCGCATCAACCGTTCGGTGGCCAGTTGCGCCATGTTGGTTGAGTTGCTGATTGGCTTGTCCTCGCCCAGCGGGGCTATTTCTTGCGCCAAGTCCGGCTGGTCGGTTGCCGCCTCGACGCTGATATGGTCAACAACCCGCTGGCCGTTGGGTGGCAGGTTCTTGCGGATCTGATTCAGGAATCCAACCGAAGCCATTTGCAGGGTCTTGTTGCCCCCGCCCAGCACTTGCTCAGGTTCGATGCTCCACTTGTTCACGTCCATCATCTCGGGTGGAATATCGTCTTTAGCGCACGCCAGTTGAAACTCTCGGGCCATTGGGTCGGTGGAGTTCTTGAGGCAGAGGCGGCGCACCATCTCGATATAGAGGAACTTCTGGTAGGAATACGATAGCTCCAGAATCCCAGATGAAAGCGCCTGGCTGGAATTGACGATTGCCATTGTCTCGGTCGCCGTCCTGCCCTGGCCCTTGCCCTCGTCATAGCCTTTGGTGAAGCTATTAGACAGGTCTCCAAGTTGCTGTCGGTTTCGAGCAAAGGCCATTTCGATCAAGGGCATGTTCGGCGTGAACCGCTCTGCCGGAGTCAGGAACTTGATGCCCTGCGGGATGATGCCCATGTGCTCGAAGCTGGCTTTCTTGAGCCGGATCAAATCCTGGTTTCCTGCGGTCTGGAATATCCACATCAGGGACTCGAAAACGGCTTCGTTGAACTTGCAGTGCAGCCGGTTCTGAAGTTCGCACACGCCCCACATCATCCATCCCAGGCCGCGCACGGAATGGTATTTGAACGGAGCGTATGCCGAGCAATCCCCAAACTGGCAGTGAATTATCTCCGAACACGAGTTGGCATACTTTCGCTTGCCGCTGGTGTACAGGAATTGCTCTTTTCCACCCGTCTTATTTCGGGATTCAGGTCGTGTCTTGGACTCGGGGAAGGAGGTCATATCCTGGCCCGCGTTGCTGTCCAGAATCACGCGCCGATACCAGCCATTGCCGTCCTCTCCCCGGAAATAAAAGTCCCATACATCCACGGTGGGGACGGCATCGCTACCGTACAGGCCCTTGTCCTGCTTTGAAAGTTCCTCGACCCTCTCGGGCATGTACTCGAAGGCGAGCGAGTTGGGTGACTTGCGCAGGTCCTCTTTGATGTAGTCGTAAGCCTTCTGAACCATGTCCATCTTCCATCCAGGGTCCACCTTCGTCCCGTGCGTCATGTCGTAAAGCTGCGAGAGCGTCCACTCGCGGAAGATGGCAAAGCATTCCAGGTTGTCGAAATCGTCAATCTCGGTTTCTGATGGAATCAGCAGGCTTCCGACGGGGATTGGGTTAGGGATGATGGTTCTTCGGTCCTTCCAGTTGGACGGTCCGATGCCAAAAAGCATCGTGTTGGCCCCCTGCGAGCGCACTAGCCCAACCATGCGACGGTCTCGTTTTATCAGTCGGTTCGCATGGGTGGAGAAGTTTGAACCCCACTCAGAGCGTTTGTGTCCTGGGCCCGAGTCGGGTTTGGCAGAGAAGAAATTCGAGGGCTTGAGGTGCGCGTTGTTCCATTGGCTGCGGGCTTGAGAAAGCACATTCGGCCCTGTCAGGTCATTCATGTTGACCTGTATCCCGTTCGCTTCTTCGGTCGCTTTGTCAAATGGGGGCCTCCCATTGTAGAGGCGAAGCAGCACGGCGCGGTCGTCGGCGCGGGTCTGGTCGGCGAGGCGACAATCCCAGACCTTCTCCTCAACCGCCGATACCGTGTCGTATTTCATAATGTCACCAATACCCTAGTTTGTGAATTCACGCAATCTTATCAGGCCAGTTGATACGCCTCAAGTTGTGCGCGTTGCTCCGGTGTGCCGTCACGATAGGCGTCCGTGTGCTTGTCGAAAACCAGCATGTTGCTCTGGTCGCCATTCCGAAATCGGTTGGACGGAGTGAACCAATCCGGCTCATCGTACACCCCATCCCACATCACAACCTTTGCTACCCTGCCTCGTTTTTGCATCCAGACGTGGGCCGGTCCTTCTGGAATTCCATCCCCAGTTTCAAAGGCTAATCCCATCGCCCGAGTATTAACCACGTAAGGGTAGTTTTTGTAGTCGTCTGAATCCATTGCGTAACAGCGGCAGCAAATATGCAGGGCGTGGGTTTCACGGTTGGCGCACAGGCCATAAAGGCCAGGACCATTTCCACGTCTCGCTTCCACGAGTTTTGTGAGCCAGCCAGAACGGTGAAAATAGCAGCGCGAGGTCATGCCCACCATGAATGTGTTTTCTTCCAGCAGCCAGCTTGCGAATTGATGCGATCCGCAACTGTCTTGGGATATGTGATAGTAGGGAACAAACCGGGATACGATCCCGTCGAATAATTGGCGCACGCTGTCATTCGGAAGCGCCATGCAGCACATGCCCCACACTTCGCAATCTTCACCCGGAGGAAACTGCCTGAAAGTTCTGGTGAATCGTTCTGCAAACGGCTCGAAAACCGTCCAGTTGTCCAGGGGTATTGGATAGAGCACTATGGTCTTCATTTCACAGATGATTCACACGGTTGGATGCCGGGCCAGTGTTTGGCGTAATCTTTCACCTTCGGCCTGCGCCCCATTCCGATCCAGCGTTCAGGCAACCACCAATCATCCGTGCTTTTTGGTTCCGTTTGCAATTCTGGAAGTTCTGCCAGAAACGATGTCTTGGCCCACCAGAACATGCCGCCCCAAATCGGGATTGGACACTGAGCCCCGTATTCCTCTGGCGTCAGCCAATGCGTCCCCACACTGTCACACCCCGATTCGAGGTCAGCAACGCATTGCCGCCAGCGTTTGATTGTCCAGTGCTCCATGCACTTGCGCCATACGATGTCTATGGTTTGGTGAGCATGGGTTACACCCTTTGCGTGAAAGAAGCACACCGCCCAATCTTGATGAGTCAAACACCAGTTCCTCAAATGCCTCATAGTTGGCAGAAGGCTATTCGCATCGGGTCCGTTATCAATGAACCGAGCCTTGGCTGGAGCGCACGCCCGCGCCGCAGACTGATTCTCAGAATCGCCGTTGACGCATATCACAAAGTCATCAACAGCGTCCAGTAACCCGCATTGCTTCACGGTTTCCATCTGTTCCAACATCAACGGGATGCTCCAATCAGGGTCAATCTTGGCCTGCGAGAACCTGGCATCAGCCGGTCTTTGACCGCGAAACAGCATGACGTGATACCAAAGCGCGAGCTTCATACAAATGGACGATCTGCTGACATGGACCAACTTGCCTTTCGCACCCGATCCGCATCCCTGAATCCGTCGCTGTGATTGCACCACATAAGGCAATTGCTCTGGTCGCCTCGATAGATGATGTTCTGGGGCATACGCCAAGACCCAGGCTCCCATGCCCCGTTCCACGTCACCAGCCGCACCGGCATTCCGTGCTGCGCTATGCGTCTCCACAAAGCCTGTTCACCATGCTCGAAGGCATACCTTTCCTGGCGATTCCTAACCGGCGCGGGATATTGCTGGAGCATTCTCGGATGGCAGCAAAACGCCGTAGTTTGCAGGTGCCCTCGAATCACGTTTGAAGCGTAAGGACCGTACATCCCCGGACCGATGTTCTGCCACGCATCAACGAACCGATGGAGCCAGCCAGCGCGGTGGAAATAGTTCGACTCTCCCAGGCACAGCATCATGTCGTATTCGGCGCATGGCCCCCGCGCAGCGTCTAGGTAGGAGCTTACGTCCCACCCCCCGTCGTTTGGATGCGGCCACATGTTCGCCTTCATCCCAGAGAAAAGAACCATCGTGCTTGTCGGCAATGGCCCGCCCTGGCAAATGATGATCGTGTCATGGTCGGCACCGGGAGGGAACTCGTGATACGTCGCTGCTAACTTGGCGCAGTGGTCTTCGGTGAGAGGTCCACCAGTCACTGCAATGTAGGCTACGCAGATTTTAAGCATCCCTACTTGCGATCCAACATGTCGCAGGGAACGCGGCCAGAATCTCAGGCTTGCTCTTGGCGACGATGTGCGAGAGCGGACACCAGACCTTCAGCCGGTTAAGGCACTTGCACACGTCGCATGACTTGAGCGTGGAATCGTTAGGCGTTTCAAGCTTCAAATCCTTTCGTGCTTCGAGCGCAGACTTGATGAGTTCCGCCGGCGCAGTCGTGTACCACGAGCCTTCGGCGTTCTTTGGGCACTCGGAGCAGATTGACGCTCGCTTATTAGCAAGCTCCTGTGCTACGGGAGCGCCGCCGCTGGATAGCCAGTCGAGAACCACCGCCGTTCCCTGTGCTGCCGTCTTAATGCCCGCAACAACCCCCACTACGCGGGCGGGAAGGCTGCTGCGGGCCGGTGCGAAAAAACTTGGTTGTACTTGTGGCATCGGAAGCGCCCCGCGGGCCTGTTGGAAGGCGACAAGCTCTTTCCCAATCGTCACCGGGTCGGTCGATAGATTGTGCTTGGCGGTGACGGCTGGGTTTGCTAGTCGGTGCTTTCTAATTGCTTCGATGGAGGCGTTCTTTCCGATCATGTTGGCGGGGTTGACCCAGCCTGTTTGGGGTTGTCGGAACTGCCATCCTCCGCCTGTTGGGAATGCTGTGTCGCTCATAATCTGTTTCGTTTTAAGGCCAATTTTGTGCGATTGATTCTTGCGTTTCTCTTTCTCTGTATTCTGCCGCAGCTATTGTTCGTCGTCTCACACATTCTTCTCTGGAACGTCCGGTCAGAACCATCATCAATCGGATATTCATATCCTCAAACTGACCTGCGGACTCGTCGCGAGGAGGAAGCTTGTCAAATATTGGTTTCATGTGTAACTCAACTGCCTTGATTTACGCTCTTTCTGGTATTTTGCAAGCTCGCGTTCTAGGTAATCGTCGCCCCCAGTCAGCGGCGCATTCGGGTCCGGCGTGTTCTCAATGGAGAATCCAAGCCTGCGGGCGCCCTCAACCCCGATTACCAGAGAGTCCGCATAGTTGGGCGATTCTCCGCCGTTGCGCAACTTGTATTCGTCCTTTGGTTCAAGCTCGTACCTATCTCCGTAAACGTAATTCCACTCTCGCTTTCCAAACTCCTCAGCGGCTTCTCGCGGGAACTTGCGCAATTGTCGGCATTGGGCCAGCAGGCGCACAACGAAGTGAAGCTCAGTCACGAATTTGCTGACGTGTTCGCGCCAGGTCTTGAGACGCCTGGATTGTGTCTTCTGGTCGAAGATCATCATGTCGTTTCCAACCGGACGCTCCGTGGCCGTGCCTCCAAAGTTGACCGCGTTTACGGCAGCCGACATTTCTCGGGCCATCTCGACTGCCAGCGTTGCGTACATGCCCGCATCGAAAAATACGGCCTCATACGGGATTCCCAGGTTACCACACTCGATCTTGGCAAACCTGGCAATCTGCTTTTCAGCCGAAATGCCAGCACTGAGCAGAATTGGGATCACCCTCTGGTCGCCAAACTGAATCACGTCCTGGCCGTTTACTTCGAGACCAAACTCAAGCCATGTCCGCACGCATGGGTCGCCACCAAACCCAGCATCAATCGAATAGACCCTCGTGCGTGCGCTGCCTTCCCAGATGCACTCCTTAAACCCGCCGTACCTTTCAATCTCGGCCACGGTCAGGACGCGGTTCGATACCGCCCCGGCCTTGCGCACGCCCATGATAACCGACCACCATTCCAGAGAATCCTTGGCTCCTGGAAGTTTAGCAGCCCGATCAATGGAGTTCTGGGTTATCATTCCAGGGAACATGTTCTTGGTCTCAGGATCAAGATTTGGTGAATCAATCCCTACAAGATTTAGCGTCATGCCGCCGTACTTGTTCCGCCAAGCCGTCGTTTTCTTGACCTCTCCCTCAGACCCCCAACCGTTTTCAGGTTCGGCTACCTTGTCCAGCGCCTTGCCGTTGTCGGCAATCATGTTTCCCAGAAAAGCGCCCTTGAATTCTCCATCGTCCATTGCGAAAAGAACCTTCAGATAGTCGGAAGCAATGTGCTGCATCTCGTCTCCTATCAGACGGCGGCGAACCTGCTTGATGCCCGCAAACTCGATCAGGGCGGACCCGTCATAGGCGCCGTCAGTCGTCATCGTTGGGATTCCGATGATCCCCTTGCGCATGTCCCTGACTTTGGTGCTGTCGTCTAGCAAATCGGTGAAGATTCCATGTTTCGAGTCTAGCGGGTTGCCGGACAGGAACGGTAATCGTGTGGTTCCTCTTTCCCAAAGGCTCTTGATGTCGCCGTACACGCGAAGCTCCAGCCCGCGAGTGGTGGTCGAGGTCATCAAAATCAGGGTGGTGTCCGGGAAGCACCAGTAATCCATCAAAGCCCACTTCGAGACGCGCCTCGTTTTGCCTGAGTCTTTTGACCCGCCGAACACGGAGATTCTCTCCTCCAGCAGAATCTTGAGCATCCAGTCCGTCCAGCGATTCTGGTAATCTTCCGGCCAGATCATCGACTCCATCGCCTTGAAATGTTCGAAGAGTCCCTTTCCAAACTTCTGCCCGTTAAGCGTGATGAAACCTCCCGCCTGGATGAATTTCATCTCGACTTGTATCGGGGAGATAGAGCGTGGCCATTCGAGACCGTGTATGAGCACGGACATAAATTACGTTGACTTGTGAGCAAACTCAAGCGAATAAGAAGCATCGTGCAATTTGCCCTTGCAACCGTTGTCCTGCTATGCTCGCTATTTGGCGCGGCGGGATCAACGCCGTCATATTGGTTCAGCGGACTGCAAGTGAAGCCCGACGCGAAGCAGGCTCAGGCGTACTGGTTTCTCGAAGGCACTGGCATCTTTTTCACATACACCAACAACCGAGTGGTGATAAACTCATCTGGCGGAGGAGGAGGTGGAGGCACGAATGGACTTCCAGGACCGCAAGGGATTCAAGGAATACAGGGCGTGCCGGGGACCAACGGGGCGCAGGGTTTACCAGGCACTAATCTAGTCATGTTCTTGCCCGGAGTGGATGGCACCAATGGATTAAATGGAACCAACGGCCTTAATGGCACCAATGGTCTGAATGGAACGAATGGATTGAACGGCATCAACGGTACGAATGGTTTGAATGGGATTAACGGCACCAACGGGATTGACGGAATGAATGGAGCGAGTGGAACTAACACGATAACGGTGAGCACCAATTCAGCGTTTGTCCTTTCCGTGGGCATAACAAACCTGAACTTTAACGACGGAACCAACATCCACTTCTCGGGAACGTCCTCAGGTCAGACGGTCAGCATCCGGGCCGACTTAACCGGCACCAATGCGGGGCCACAGGGTGTGCCTGGGACGAACGGGTTGAATGGCACGAATGGGTCGCCGGGACTCAACGGAACCAATGGCCTAAATGGAACAAACGGATTGCCGGGAGTGGCAGGCACAAACGGTTTGGCTGGCACCAATGGGTCGCAGGGAATCCAAGGAATCCAGGGAATTCAGGGCATCTCAGGCACCAATGGATT
>OCZT010006829.1_pt1 | contig 11255 bp, 12 predicted proteins | sample 1539031 | NCBI WGS metagenome assembly OCZT01 (sample SAMEA3539308, study PRJEB22396) | soil metagenome | biome: tundra; feature: field; material: soil | place: USA | collected 2010-05 | depth 0.15 m
CGACGCTCCCGCCGCCGCACCGGGCACCGTAAGGCGCTACGCCGCGCCGTTCGGGTGCTGGGCGGCGTCGAGCACGGCTTTCGCCTTCTCCTGCAGCACCTGCTTGCCGTGCTCGATCGCGTCGCTGCCGGCGCTTTTCGCCCGCTCGATGAGGTCGTCGCGGAGCGGGCCGACGGTCCTGCGCTCGAGCTCGGAAACCGGCGCCGCCAGACCGGCGAGGAAGCCGACCGCGAGCGCGCCGATGGCGAGCCCCAGCGGGTTCTTCTCGCTCACGCTGCCGACGGTCCGCTTCACCTTCTCGACGACGTTGCTCATTCGACATCTTCCTTTGCGGTTTGCGCGGTCTGCTCGGGGGCGGGCGCGCCGCGGTACCGCCGCGCGCTCGTCGTTTTCAGGAAGCGCGACGTCGCGAAGCCGAGGACGAGCGCCCCGGCGGCGATGCTCCACGGATTCTGCCGCGCGACGCTCTCGAGGTCGCCCAGCAGCCGTTCGCTGTCGGCGTCCTGCAAGTACGTGCCCAGCCGTTCGACCAGATCCGCCGCCTGGTCGACGTACGGCGCGGCGAGTCCCAGCGGGCCGCTCGCACGGAGCTCGTCGCCGACGTGACGCAGTTCTTGCGCGACCGATCCGACGCGCCGGCCGATCTGGGTCGTGCGCTCGTCGACCTGTTTCTCCAAGAGCGATCTGCCCTGTTGTACCGCGTTTCGCGCCACCTCGCGGACGTCCGTTGAATCCATGCCATCAAGATACCCAGCGTGCCTGGAATCGCTCGCTCGCCAACGAGGGAACGCAGGCCGTCCAGGGTAAGCGAACGGACGTGAGCACGATCTCGCCGCCGCGCTCGCCCGCGCTGGCAATGCTGGAATTCGACCACTTGGGGCTCTGGGTCGGGAACGCCAAGCAAGCAGCGCATTACTATTGCACGGCGTTCGGGTTCGCGCCACTCGCGTACGCGGGGCCGGAGACCGGCGTGAAGGACGCGGCGTCCTATGTCGTGCGGCAGAACGACCTGACGTTGGTACTGACCTCGGCGCTGGCCCCCGGTAGTCCGATCGCGGAGCACGTCAAGCGGCACGGCGACGGCGTCCGCGACGTCGCGCTGCGTACCTCCGACGCGCGCGAAGCGTTTACCGCCTCCGTCGCGGGCGGTGCGATCCCGCTGGCGGAGCCGGCCGTCGCCGAGGACGAGCACGGGATCGTCGTCACCGCGCGGGTCGCGACGTACGGCGATACGGTGCACACGTTCGTCGAGCGCGGTACGTACCGCGGCCCGTGGTTGCCGGGCTACCGGCCGTGGAGCGCGCTGATGCCGACCGCGAACGAGGTCGGCCTTGTCCGCATCGACCACTGCGTCGGAAACGTCGGGTGGGGCGAGATGGACCGCTGGTGCGCGTACTACGCCAAGGCGTTCGGCTTCACGCAGCTGATCGGCTTCGACGACAAAGACATCTCGACCGAGTTCACCGCGCTGCGCTCGAAAGTGATGCAAAGTCCGAGCGGCAAGGTCAAAATGCCGATCAACGAGCCGGCCGAGGGGCTCAAGCGCTCGCAGATCGAGGAGTATCTCGACTTCTACGGCGGCCCCGGAATCCAGCACGTCGCGATCGCGACCAACGACATTGTCGAAACCGTGCGTGCCCTGCGCGGGAACGGGGTCGAGCTGCTGGAGACGCCCGCCTCGTATTATGAGAAGCTCGCCGACCGGGTCGGCGTGATCGCCGAGGACCTGGCAATCCTGCGCGGGCTCAACATCTTGGTCGACCGGGACGATCAAGGCTACATGCTGCAAATCTTCACGAAGCCGCTGCAGGACCGCCCGACGATGTTCTTCGAGATCATCCAGCGGCGCGGCTCGCTGTCCTTCGGGAAGGGCAATTTCAAGGCGCTGTTCGTCTCGATCGAGCAAGAACAAGCGAAACGCGGCAATCTCTAGCGACGAGGCGTTCTTCCTCGGCTTCTTCGTCGCGATCGGCGCGTTCAACGCGCTGCTCTACGTCGTGCTGCGCGACGTGCCGTTCGGCTGGTACGCCACCTCGATGTTCGCGCTGGTCGGGCTGACGCTGGTCGAGACGCGCGGGGTCGGGGCCGGCGGGCCGAAGGCGACGCATCTCGCCGAAGCGGTGACGCTGGCGATTTACTACATCGCGCTGACCGGCTTCTGCCGCTCGTTCCTGAGCATCACCCGCTGGCGCCGGCTGCTCGACGCCCTGACGCTCCCGGTGCTCGGTGCGATCGTCGCGCTGATCTTTGTCGAGAAAGTGACCGGCTGGCGCGGCTACGGCTACGTGCTCGACGAGGTGCTGCAAGCGGCGCTCTTGGTGCTGCTGTTCGTCCGCGGCGTGGCGGCGCGCGACCAGGGCTTCGCCCCCGCGCGCTTCTACCTGATCGCGTTCGTCTTCGCCGCAGCCGGGATCCTGATCAACGACCTCAACCTCCACGGCGTCATCTTCCCGCACCAGAACCTCACCCGCGCGTTCGACGCCGGCATCGCGCTCGAAGCGCTGCTGTTCGCGCTCGCGCTCGCCGACCGCAATCGCGCGCTCTCGGCGCTGATCAGGCTCGACGGCCTGACCGGGATCGCCAACCGCCGCTCGTTCGACGGCGCGCTCGCCCGCGCATGGGATCGCTCGCGCCGCTCGCACTCGGCGCTGGGCGTGCTCATGATCGACGTCGACCACTTCAAGCGCTACAACGACACGCACGGCCACCAGGCGGGCGACGAGATCTTACGGCGCGTCGCGGAGGGTGTGGAGGCCGCGGTGCTGCGGCCGGACGACGTCGCCGCGCGATACGGCGGCGAGGAGTTCGCGATCGTCCTGCCGCTCGCCGAAGGCGAGGCCTCCCGGGTCGTCGGCGAGCGCGTCCGGGTCAACGTGCGCGCGCTGGCGATCCCGTATCCGGAGGCCCCGACCGGGATCATCACGGTCAGCGTCGGGGTCGCTTCGACGCGCCCCGCCGAGTCCGGGGTCAGCCCCGCCAAGCTGCTCGAGTCGGCCGACGCGGCGCTCTACCAAGCGAAGCGCGAGGGCCGCGACAAGGTCGTGCTGGCGCCGCTCGAGCGCTCAACTCCCGACCCAGCGATCCGATAACTCGACTAATGAGGGACCGCAGCTTCGCCGATTTCATGGTCGGCGCGCTCGCATGCATTTCCATCCTGGGCTTCTGCGCCGTGCTCAAAGAGACGGAACTCGGTCAGGAACAGCGCCGGCGCCGGGCCGCCGAGAAGTGGACGCTGCCGCGCAAACGCAAGCGCCGGCGCTCGCCCGAGGACGATTGCCGCCACTGCACCGGCAGCGGCGAGTGCGAGGAGTGCGCGCCCTCGGCGTGCCGCGTCTGCAAAGGCAACGGCCTCCAACCCCACGACGCCGGCATCAAATCCCGCCTAACCTCTCTCTGGGACGGCGCGGCCTAGCACACCCCGTTGTCAACCTGAGCCGAACCCCGATGTCACCCTGAGCCGAACCCCGATGTCACCCTGAGCCTGTCGAAGGGTGAACTACGGTAAGCTGAGCGGGCGGAAACGCAACCGGTGCGGGCGCGCGGCTTCTTCACCGAGGCGGGCCTTCTTGTTCGCTTCGTACTCCTGGTAGTTGCCCTCGAAGAAATAGACGCGCGAGTCGCCTTCGAACGCGATGATGTGGGTCGCGATGCGGTCGAGGAACCAGCGGTCGTGACTGATCACCATCACGGTGCCGGCGAACTCGCTGAGCGCATCCTCGAGCGCGCGCAGCGTCTCGACGTCGAGATCGTTCGAGGGTTCGTCGAGCAGCAGCACGTTCGCGCCGGCGAGCAATGTCTTCGCGAGGTGGAGCCGTCCCCGTTCGCCGCCCGAAAGGTTGCCGACCAGCTTCTGCTGATCGCCGCCCTTGAAGTTGAAGCGTCCGAGATACGCGCGTGAGGGCATCTCGAACTTGCCGACCAGCAGCAGGTCGCGCCCGCCGGTGACGTCGTCGAAGACCGTCTTCTCGTTCTCGAGCGATTCGCGCGTCTGGTCGACGACGGCCAGCTTCACCGTCGTGCCGATCGCTATCTCGCCGGCGTCCGGCTGCTCCTTGCCCGAGATCATTCGGAAGAGCGTCGTCTTCCCGGCGCCGTTCGGGCCGATGATCCCGACGATCGCGCCGGCCGGGATACTGAAGTTCACGTCGTCCATCAGCAGCCGGTCGCCGTACGCCTTGCGCACGCCGGTGAACTCGATCACCTGATCGCCGAGCCGCTCGGCGACCGGGATGAAGATCTCTTGCGTCTCGTTGCGCCGCTGGTACTCGTAGCTGGAGAGCTCTTCGAAGCGCGCGATGCGGCTCTTGTTCTTCGACTGCCTCGCCTTCGCGCCGGTGCGCACCCATTCGAGCTCGCGCTTGAGCGCTTTCCGGCGTGCCGACTCGGTGGCTTCTTCCTGCGCCAGCCGTTCCTGTTTCTGATCGAGCCAGGAGCTGTAGTTGCCTTTCCACGGAATGCCGCGGCCGCGGTCGAGCTCGAGGATCCACTCGGCCGCGTTGTCGAGGAAGTAGCGGTCGTGTGTCACCGCGACGACGGTGCCGGGGAAACGCTGCAGGAACTGCTCCAGCCATTCGACGCTCTCCGCGTCGAGATGGTTCGTCGGCTCATCGAGCAGCAGCATGTCGGGCCTGGAGAGCAGCAGCCGGCACAACGCGACGCGGCGCTTCTCGCCGCCCGAGAGCGGCCCGATCTTCGCATCCCACGGCGGCAGCCGCAGCGCGTCGGCGGCGACCTCGAGCTGCTGCTCCACGTCGTCGCCGCCCTGGGCGAACAGGATCGCTTCGAGCTTCGCCTGCTCCTCGGCGAGCTTGTCGAAGTCCGCGTCGGCCTCGCCGTACGCGGCGTAGATCTCATCGAGGCGCTTGCGCGCAGCGCTGAGCTCGCTGAGCGCCTCCTCGACGGTCTCGCGCACCGTCTTGTCGGGATCGAGCTGCGGCTCTTGCGGCAAGAACCCGATGCTGATCCCCGGCATCGGCTGCGCGTCCCCTTCGATGTCGGTGTCGAGCCCCGCCATGATGCGCAGCACCGTCGACTTGCCGGCGCCGTTCAGCCCGAGGATCCCGATCTTCGCGCCGGGGAGAAAACTGAGCGAGATGTCCTTGATGATCTGCCGGTTGGGCGGCACTTTCTTGCCGACCCGAAACATCGAATACACGTACTGAGCCACGACCCTGCGTCTTCGGAGCCGTCCGGCTAGAAGCCCTGCTCCAGTGCGCTTCGCGAATCTTTACGGGCAGACGCTGGTGAAGCGGTGCGCGTCCGCGGGTCGTCGCCGCCCGGCCGTCTCGTGCACGGCGACACTCCGCAATGCACGTCCATCTATTGTAGCGGCGGTTGGAGTTGAACCAACGTTCTCCAGCTTATAAGGCTGACGCTCTAACCACGCTGAGCTACGCCGCCACAGTTAGTCGGCGTGGACGTATTCGGGATACGATTCGCGTACCTGACCGGTCGAACTGCGGCAGAAGCGTGGCTTGCGGCACGTCGAGCCTATACCTTGACCGTCTTGGCTGCCTTGTCGACGTACGCGTTGTCGAAGAGCTTGTTCGGATCCGCTTTCGAGGCCGTGCCGAGGAAATAGGCGTTCGTCTCCATCACGGCACGGACACCTTCCAGGGTCATCTCGCCGTGCTGCGTGTAGGCCGGACGCGAATGGCTGTACGCAGCCGCCCAATCGCCCGGCGGCGTTCCGCCGCGGAACTCGTCGCTCAGCGCGGCGGCGATCTGCGCCGACGTGTGGGTCGACATGTACTTCTGCGCGCGGACGAGCGCGTTCACGATCTTCTGCGTCCGCTCGGGATACTTCTGGACGACGTCGCCGCGGGTCAGTGCGCCGGTGAAGCAATACTCCCGAAAGCCGAGCGCCTTGCGCGTGTCGCCCGACGTGAAGAGCCCAAGCCATTGAACCCCGCGGCCGGTCCTGATCAGCGTCGTCGCATACGGATCGGTGCCCCACGTAACGTCGACCTGATTGCCGACGAGCGCCGAGATCATCGTCGCGCCGCCGCCGACGCCGACGATCTTCAGATCGTCCTTGCCGAGGCCGGCCCGGTGCGCCATCCACAGCGCCAGCACGTGCGTCGCCGAACCGATCGAGGTGACGCCGACCGTCTTGCCCTTGAAGTCGGCGAACGACTTGTACTTGTCTTTGTCGCCGGGGCGAATCATCAGCGAAACCCCGGGCTGGTTCATGAAATCGGCGATCATCACCAGCGACTTCCCGCGATCGGCCGCCGCGACCGCATGATCGATCGCGTTGCCGCTGTACTCGCACGAACCGGAGGCGAGCGCGGTCGCGGCTTCGCTCCCGCCCTTCGTATAGGTCAGCTCGACGTCCAGCCCTTCCTGGTCGAAGTAGCCGAGCGCTTTCGCCAGATCCCACGGGAAGTAGACCAGCGAGTGCTCGGCACCGACCGCGACCGCCACCTTCTCTTTCGGCCCCGCGGCAATGACGATCGTCGGAACGCTGAAAACGGTCGATGCGGCGGCGATACCGCCGATGAGCGTGCGGCGCGAGATGTCGGACATGCGAATCACTCCCTTACGGATCGACCGGCTTCCAGACGAGCAGACGCCGCTGGAGCCGCTGCAAGAACAAGTTGATGATGAACACGAGGACCATCAGGATGAACAGCCCGCCGAACACCCCGCTGGTGTTGAGCTGCGCCTCGGAGTATTGGATGCGATACCCGACGCCGGCCTGCGCGCCGAAGTACTCCGCGACCACGGCGCCGATCAGCGAGAAGCCGACCGCCGAGCGCAGCGACGAGAAGATCCAGGTCAGCGCGGAGGGGATCAGCACGTGCCGCATCACGTCGAGCCGCTTGGCCCCCATCACCCGGACGTTGGCGACCAGCGTCGGGTCGACGTCCTTGATCCCGTCGTAGGTCGCGAAGAACACGACGAAGAGCACGAGCACGACCGCGCTGACGACCTTCGACCAGAGCGTGAAGCCGAACCACAGGATGAACAGCGGGACCAGCGTCACGCGCGGGATCGAGTTGAACAGCACCAGGAACGGGACGAAGATCGCGCCGAGCCACCGGTTCGAGGCGAGCAGTACGGCCAGCACGATCCCGATCCCACCGCCGAGAAGCAGCCCGAAGAGCGTCTCCTCCATCGTCACATAGACGTCGCGCAGGATGTAGCCGTGCTGCCACCAGCCGCCGATCGTCACGCCGATCTGCGAGGGCGCCGAGAAAAAGAACGGATCGATTTTGCCGGCTCGCACGCCGAACTCCCAGGCCAGGAGCGCCGCCGCAATGAGCGCGACCTGCATCGCCAGCACCAGCCAGCGGTTAGCCGGCTGCGTTCGCTCGCGCATAGCTCTCCAGCACCTCGTCGCGCAGGTCGTTCCACATCTGCGAATACAGCTCGGTGAAGCGCGGATCGAACCGTACCTGTTCGATGTCGCGCGGCCGCGGCAGGGTGACGTCGTAGCGCGCCTTGACGCGCCCGGGACCGGCGGTCATCACGACGACCTCGTCCGCGAGCGCGATCGCCTCTTCGAGGTCGTGCGTCACGAAGATGACCGTCTTTCGCGACCCCTGCCACAGGGTCAGCAGCTCAGCCTCCATCAGGTTGCGCGTCTGCACGTCGAGCGCCGCGAACGGCTCGTCCATCAGCAGGATCTCGGGATTGTAGACCAGCGTCTGCGCGAGCGCGACCCGCTTGCGCATCCCGCCGGAGAGCTGGTACGGAAACGACTGCTCGAAGCCGCGCAGTCCGACGCGGCCGATCCACTCCGCGACGCGTGAGCGTGCCTCCTCACCCCCGACCCCGCGCAGCTGCAGCGGCAAGAGCACGTTGTCGCGGACGGTCTTCCATGGCAGCAGCGCGTCACGCTGGAACAAAAACCCGACGCCGTCGGTGATTCCGCCGACCGGCTTGCCGCGCACGGTGATCGCGCCGCTGGTCGGACGGTCGAGCCCGGAGATCAGCGAGAGCGTCGTCGACTTTCCGCAGCCCGACGGCCCGACCAGCGCGACGAACCGCTCCGGCGCGACGTCCAGGTTCACGTCGCGCAGCGCGGTGTAGCCGGAGTCGAACGTCTTGGTAACGCCCGCGAGCGAGATGATCGTCACGACGTCCCGATCCCCAGCTCCTCGAGCACCGCCGCCGTATCGGCGCCGATCGCGCGCGCGGCGTGGTTCGACACCGTCGGGTGCGCGCGGAAGCGCGTCACCGGCGCGGTCGTTGCCACGCGATTGCCGGCGTCGTCGCTCAAGTATCGCACGACGCCGCGGGAGCGGACCTGCTCGTCGGCGACGATGTCCGCGATCGAGTAGACCGGCCCCGCGGGGACGCCTGCATCGGCGAGGATGCTCGACGCATCATCCGCGTCGAGCGTGATCGTCCACTCGGAGATCAGCGCGTCGATCTCGGCGCCGTGCTCGGTGCGCCGGCGGTTGTCGCGGAAGCGCGGGTCGCCGGCCAGTTCGGGGCGGCCCATCGCGGCGGTGAAGCGCCGGAAGAGCGAGTTCGCGTTCGCGCCGATCGCGATCCACCGGCCGTCCCGCGTCGGGTAGATGTTCGACGGCGCGACCGCGTTGTGCGCGTTGCCGCTGCGCTCGCGCACGATCCCGAGGGCCTCGTATTCGGCGAGCATCCCTTGCGTCAGCGCGATGCTCGACTCGAGCAGCGAGATGTCGACGTAGTCGCCGACGCCGTCGCGCTCGCGCGCGAGCAGCGCCGCCTGGATCCCGACCACGCAGTACAGCGCCGCCAGCTCGTCGGCGAGCGAGACGCCGACGCGCACCGGCGGGCGGTCCGGATAGCCGGTGACGTAGCGCAGTCCGCTCATCGACTCGGCGATGTTCCCGAACCCGGTGCGATTCCGGTACGGTCCGTCTTGGCCGTAGCCGCTGATCGAGGCATAGACGAGCCGCGGGTTCTCCGCGCGCAGGCTGTCGTAGCCGAGACCCCACGCGTCGAGCCGGCCGGGACGGAAGTTCTCCAGCACGATGTCGCTGCGCAGCGCGATCTCGCGCACGGTCCGGCGGTCGGCCTCCGCGTGGAGGTCGAACTTCACGAACCGTTTGTTACGGTTGTGCGACTTGAACCACCACGACGTCCCGTCGGCCGCGGGGGGACCCCAGGTGCGGAGTCCGTCGCCTTCGTCGCTCTCGACCTTGATGACGTCGGCGCCGAGATCGGCCAGCAGCCTCCCAGCGGCCGGGCCTGCAACGGACGAGCCGAGCTCCAGCACGCGAATACCGTCGAGCGGCGGTCGATACGAGGTCACGTCGCGCGAGGTTCTCGAACGTAGGGACCCATGCCCCTTCTTCTGTCGCCGTCGTCGCCGCCGGTCGACGCCGTCATGCTCGAGGCCCGGGCCGCCGGGTTCGCCAAGCGTTCGATCAAGAACGAGGCCAAGCTGGCCGCGATCGATCTGGCGATCCGCTGCATCGACCTCACCACGCTGGAGGGCCGCGACTCGCCGGGCCGCGTCCGTTCGCTGTGCGCCAAGGCGGCGTATCCGGCCCCGGGCGCACCGCGCGTGGCGGCGGTCTGCGTCTATCCGAATCTGGTCGCCGTTGCGAAGGAGGCGCTGCGCGGGACGGGTGTCAAGGTCGCCTCGGTCGCGACCGCGTTTCCGAGCGGGCTCTCGTCGCTCGACGTGAAGCTGCGCGATACCGAAGCGGCGCTGGAGTCCGGCGCCGACGAAATCGACATGGTTATCGACCGCGGCGCGTTCCTGGCCGGCGACGAGCAGCACGTCTTCGACGAGATCGTCGCGGTCAAGAAGCTGTGCGGCCCCGTCCACCTCAAGGCGATCCTCGAGACCGGCGAGCTCGGCTCCTACGACGCCACGCGGCACGCGAGCGATCTCGCGCTCGAAGCCGGCGCGGACGTGATCAAGACCTCGACCGGCAAGATCGGGACGTCGGCGACGCTCGCGACCGCACTCGTGATGTCCGAAGCGATCCGCGACTTCGCCCACCGCACCGGCGAGCGCCGTGGGCTCAAGGTCGCCGGCGGCGTCCGCAACACGAAGGCGGCGATCGCCTATCTCGTCTTGATCGACGAGACGCTGGGTGAAGCGTGGCTCTCGCCGGAGATGTTCCGCATCGGCGCGTCCTCGCTGCTCGACGACCTGCTGCTGCAGCGCGAGAAGCTCGCGACGGGCCGCTACGGCTCACTGGACTACATCGCCAAGGACTAAGGCTACTCGCACGAACCGGCGTCGAAGACCATGCGGATCCGGGTTCCGCCCTCGGTGTCGATCGAGACGGCGCGAGCGATCGCGCGCACGATGCGCAGGCCCAAGCCCCGCCCTTCCCGCAGGTCGCGATCAATGAACGCGCCGCGGTCGAAGACGTCGACGAGCAGCGTGTTCTCGCCGTCGATGCTCGCGTGCAGCTCGACGAGCCCTTCCTTCGCCTGGTACGCGTGCTCGACAGCGTTGGCGATCGCCTCGCCGACCGCGGTGACGATATCGTCCCGCAGCGGCTCTTCGATGTCGACCGCGTTCAGGAAGGCGGCCAGCGCGTGCCGCAGGCAGAGGGGCGTGCTCGGATCGCCGGTCGCACGGTTGATGCGCAGCTCCGAGTTGCCCGTCACGCCGTACCGGCCGTAGACTGCGAGCTCACGGGCTGCTCTTTCCCGCTCTGACGCCGAACGCCCGCCTTCCTTGCCGCGACGCCGGGGACCGGGCCCCGTACGCCGAATCTCCACACCACGATGGCCCTCGCCTACGCCCCCTCGATCGAGACCACGCCGGTGCGAATCGCACCGCGCTACGACCACTTCATCGGCGGTCGGTGGGTGCGCTCGTCGGGCGGCGAGACGTTCGCGACCGTGAATCCGGCGACCGAGGAAGAGCTGGCGCAAGTCGCGGTCGGGACGGCCGAGGACGTCGACCGCGCGGTCGCGGCCGCCCGCGAGGCGTACGAGAAATACTGGCGGCCGATGCGCCCCGCGGATCGCGCGAAGTACGTCTACCGCATCGCGCGCGCGATCACCGAACGCTCCCGCGAGCTCGCGGTGCTCGAGACCAAGGACGGCGGGAAGCCGATCAAAGAGTCGCGTGACTTCGACGTGGTCCAGGCCGCCGCCAACTTCTTCTACTTCGCGGGCTGGGCCGACAAGCTGCGCTACGCGCTGCACGGCGCCGGCGAACCGGCCCCGGTCGGCGTCGTCGGCTCGATCGTCCCCTGGAATTTCCCGCTGCTGATGGCGGCGTGGAAGATCGCGCCGGCGATCGCATGCGGAAACACCGTGGTCCTCAAGACCGCCGAGACGACGCCGCTGAC
>OCZT010006830.1_pt1 | contig 11254 bp, 6 predicted proteins | sample 1539031 | NCBI WGS metagenome assembly OCZT01 (sample SAMEA3539308, study PRJEB22396) | soil metagenome | biome: tundra; feature: field; material: soil | place: USA | collected 2010-05 | depth 0.15 m
GCCCTCGGCAGGCGGCGCCCCGAGCTCCTCCTGCTCGCGGCGCTCGCCGCGCTGCTCAACCTGTGGGCGCTCAGCAGGCGGTCTCGGCGGCGCGGGCGGTCAGTTCGGAGGCGAGGGCTCGCTGAAGGAGGTGCTCGCATACGTCAAGCAGCACGGCGGCGGCACGATCGCGGTATCCAGCCAGTCGAGCGCGGCCTCGGCGATCATCGGCAGCGGCGCCGAAGTGGCCGGCATCGGCGGCTTCTCGGGACGCGAGAGCGACGTCTCGGTGTCATGGCTCGCCCAGGCGGTGCGCGCGCGTCGCATCCGCTGGGTGCTCGACGGGCAGGGCGCCGGCGGCTTCGCGCGCGGCCTGCCCGGCGACAACCGCGCGGGCGCCAGGACGGCGCTCGCGGCGGTCGCATCGGCGTGCACGCGCGTCACGCTCGCGACGTCGAAATCGAGCACGATGGAAGCGCTGTATGACTGCCGCGGCCATGCAGCCGAGCTCGTGAGCCCCGCCGCGCGACAATCCTCCTCGTGAGGATCCTCGTAGTCGACGACGACCGGGCGGTGCGCGAAGCGCTCCGGCGCACGCTTACGCTCGCGGGGTACGAGGTCCAGGCGGTCGAGGACGGCGAGCAGGCGCTGGAACAGATCGCCCAGGCGCTTCCGGACGCGGTCGTGCTCGACATCGGCCTGCCGGGGATCGACGGGCTGGAGGTGTGCCGCCAGGTACGCCGGCTGGGGAACCGCGTTCCGATCCTCATGCTCACCGCGCGCGACGCTGTCGCCGACCGCATCGACGGCCTGGACGTCGGCGCGGACGACTACATGGTCAAGCCGTTCGACATCGGCGAGTTGAAGGCGCGGCTGCGCGCGCTGCTGCGCCGCGCGAACACGGAGGCCGACAGCGACGCGCTGTCATTCGCGGAGCTGCGGCTCGACGCCGAGCGCCACGGCGCGCAGGTGGGCGAGCGCTTCGTGGAGCTGACGCGCACCGAGTACCAGCTGCTCGAGCTGCTCATGCTCAACCCGCGGCGCGTGCTCTCCCACAGCCTCATCTACGACCGCGTGTGGGGCTACGACTTCGGCCCCGCGTCCAACGCGCTGCGCGTGTACGTGGGCTACCTGCGCCGCAAGCTCGAGGACGCGGGCGCGCGCGAACTGATCCACACGGTCCGCGGCGTGGGCTACGCGCTGCGCGAGCCGTGAGCGGCGGGCGCCGGCGATGACCCTGCGCACGCGCATAGCGGCCGTCGCGAGCCTTTCGGTGGCGGTCGCGGTGCTCGCTGCCGCGGTCGGCCTCTACCTTGCCGTGCGCTCGGACCTGCGCGGGGAAATCGACAACGCGCTGCGCACGCGCGCGACCCCGTTCGTCTCGCAGGCACCGGCAGGCGGCGCGGCTCTCAACTACCCGGCGGCGGGCCCGGGTCAGGGCGCCGGCGGGCCGTTCGGCGGAGGGGGCCCGGGCGGTGGCGGACCGGGCGACCACCGCGGCCCCGGCGGCTTGCCCGGGAGCATCGAGCCCGCGCCCTTCGGCGCGGCGTCCGGCTACGTGCAGTACGTCTCGTCGCAGGGACAGGTCTCCGTCCCCTCCGGCCAGGGCGTCTCGCCCACCCAGATCGCACTCACCTCCCAGGACCGCGCGATCGCCGAACGCGGCAGCGGCAGCAGCCTGAGCGACCGCAGCGTCAAAGGGACCAGCCTGCGCGTGCTGACGGCCGGCACGGGCGGCTCGGGCGCGATCATGATCGCGCGGCCGCTCACGGAGGTCGGCAGGGAGCTGAACAGGCTGCTCCTGATCCTCGCGCTGATCGGCGGCGCGGGGATCGTGCTGGCGGCGCTGCTGGGCACGCTCGTGGCGCGGACCGCGCTGGCGCCGATCGCGCGCTTCACCCAGCGCACCGAGCACCTCACCGGCAACCTCGATCTATCCCAGCGGCTGGAGGTGCATGGGCGCGATGAGCTCGCGCGCCTGGCCGAGAGCTTCAACGCCACGCTCGATGCGCTCGAGCTCTCCGTGCAGGCCCAGCGCCACCTGATCGCCGACGCCAGCCACGAGCTGCGGACCCCGATCTCCTCGCTGCGCGCCAACATCCAGATCCTCGGCGAGGCCGAGCGGCTGCCCGCGGGGGATCAGGTGAGCCTGCGCGCGGACATCGTCGCCGAGCTCGACGAGCTGACCGCGCTCGTGGGCGACGTGGTCGAGCTCGCGCGCGGCGCCGAGCCCGACGGGCAGCCCGACGAGGTCCGCCTCGACGAGGTCGTGCGCGCGGCCGCGGACAGCGCGCGGCGGCGCTGCGAGCTCCGCTTCGAGCTGGACCTCGAGCCCACGGTGGTCACGGGCGCGGCCGATCGCGTCAGCCGCGCCGTCTCCAACCTCGTGGACAACGCGCGCAGGTGGAGCCCGCCGCAGGGGACCGTTGAGGTCGCCCTGCGGGACGGGGTGCTGAGCGTCCGCGACCACGGTCCGGGCTTCAAGGAGGAGGACCTCCCGTTCGTCTTCGACCGTTTCTACCGGGCCGAGGATGCGCGCGGGCTGCCCGGGTCGGGCCTCGGCCTGGCGATCGTGCGCCAGGCCGCGGAGGCCTGCGGCGGCTTCGCCGAGGCGGGCAACGCTCCCGGCGGCGGTGCGCTGCTGCGCGTGGGCTTCGGGCCGCCGGTGCAGCTCGAGCAGCCTGACGCCTGAGCCGGCGCCGCGCCCGCCAAGGACCCGCGCCGAGGCGCCCGAGTGGAGGAGATCGCAGGCCGCCGTCTAATAGATCCGTCGAACCGGCGCAGGTGCGGGGTTCGCAGTAGTACATTGAGGGTATGGAGGATTCATAGGGTGTTTGGTTCTACGGGGAGGTTGGCATGAGGTCTCACGCTCGGATTTCGTTCTTGGCATTGCTCACGGGCGTGCTCATCGCCGTCGTCGCGCCCGCCGTTGCGCAGGGGGCCGGCATCGCGAACTTCTTCGCGTCCAACTGCAATGAAGCCTCCAAAGAATGCAAAAGGACGATCGGCGAAACACCGAAACAAGAACTCGAACACGCCGAAGCAGAAGGGTTCACGCGGGCGGGCGGGCACCCGAACTGGGGGATCACCGACTTCACGATCAAAACCGAAAAAATCGGCCCCGTGACGGTGCCGGAAGGCGTCAGCACGGGCGCGATCATCACGCACATCCGCACGGACGTCGCCCCGGGCGTGGCTACCAACCCCGAGTCGCCGGAAAAGTGCTCGTTCGCGGCCTACGGCAAACAACTCGCCGGGACCCCCTTCTTCTCGGTCCCGACATGTTCAGCGGGCAGCGAAATCGGCGTCAACGAAGTCGAAGTGTATGCGGGCGCGTTCGGAGACCGGAACCTGGAAGGCAACGTCTACAACCTCATTCAGCCCGGCCCGCGCCCCGCCGAAGAAAAGCCGGCCCTGGCATCGGACTTCGGCGTGGCGCTCAAATTCCCCAAAGACATCTCCGAAGCGATCCTGCTGGGCTCGCCCTACAAAGGAATCCCAGGAATCGTCACAGCGCAGTACTACGTTCACACGCTCATCGAAGGCAACGTCGAATGGGGCGCTGAAGCCGTCGGAACGGGCAAGGCGGACTACCACGACTACTTCGAAATCCCCGTGTCGCCAGAACTGCCCCTGATCAGCTCGCGGCTGGTCTTCAACGGCAGGGCGGGGGGCTCGTTCCTGACGAACCCGACCTCGTGCACGGGGACCGGGCCTCAGACGACCACGACGCTGAGTCTCGCCTTCGAGAACGGCGAAACAGCTCGGGAACCGTACATGACGAAGCTCGGCAACAAAGAATGCGGCGAAGGCAAAGTGCCGTTCGCGCCCGGCTTCGCGCTGTCGCAGGGCAGCAAGGCGCCCGACGCGACCGACGGGCTGACGGCCGAACTGATCCTTCCGCACCACCTGGGAGCCACCGAAACGGACTCCTCGCAGGTGAGTACCGCATCGGTCGTGCTCCCTCCAGGCATCACCCTGAACACCTCGGCGGCGAGCGGGCTCGAAGCGTGCACGCCCGAAGAAATCGGGATCGGAACGAAGAACCCGATCAGCTGCCCTGCCGGGTCCAAGCTCGGAACGGTCACACTCAACGTACCCGGCCTGCCCGAAGGCTCGCTGCAGGGCGACATGTACCTCGGCGGACCCGCCGGCGGGGGCGCCATCACCGGTCCGCCGTACGTCATCTATGTTGCCGCCGAATCCACGAGGTATGGCGTGACAGTGCGCGTCCGAGGCGTAACCAAGCCCAACGAAACGACCGGACAGCTGACGACGGAATTCACTGAAAACCCGGAACAGCCGTTCAGCGATCTGATCCTGCACTTCAACGGCGGCTCGCGGGCCACGCTGGCCAACGGGCTCACGTGCGAAGCGAGCAATGCCACGACGAGCTTCACGCCGTTCACGGCCACCGAAGCGAAGTCGCCGACGGCCAACTTCGAAGTGACCGGCTGTGGGGCCTCAGTGCCGTTCGCCCCCACCCAGGCCACCTCGGCGGAACCGGCGCAGGCCGGCGGGAGCAGCACGTACTCGCTGAGCTTCACGCGCCCCGAAGGCAACCAGTACCTCGCGAAAGTCCGCGACGTGCTGCCGCCCGGACTCGTGGGGCTGATCCCGACGGTGACGCAGTGCGCCGAAGCAGCGGCCAACGCCGGCACCTGCACCTCGGCCAGCCAGATCGGCACGGCCACGGTCGCCGCAGGCTCGGGCTCGCCGTACACGTTCAACGGACGCGTCTACCTGACGGGTCCCTACGAAGGGGCGCCGTTCGGCCTCTCGATCGTCGTGCCCAACGTAGCCGGGCCATTCAATCTCGGCAACACGATCGCGCGGGTGAAGATCGAAGTCAACCAGAGCACAGGGCAGATCATCACGACGGACAACAACGTGCCGTCGATCGTCAAGGGGATACCTATCCGCCTGCGCTCGCTGAACATCTCGATCAACCGACAGGGCTTCGAGCGCAACCCGACGAACTGCTCGGCGTTCAATACCGAGTCGACCCTCACGGGCTCGCTCGGCACGGCAGTCAACGTCACGAGCCCCTTCCAGGCTGAAGGCTGCTCGGGCCTGTCGTTCGCTCCGACGTTCAAGGCGACCACGAGCGCGAAAACGTCCAAAAACAACGGCGCGAGCCTCGAAACCACGATCAACCTGCCGACGTCCGGGGCGAACATCAAATCGGTGCTCGTCACGCTTCCCAAGACGCTGCCCTCGCGGCTGAGCACGCTGCAGAAAGCGTGCCCGGAAGCAACGTTCGCCGCCAACCCCTACAGCTGCCCCGCAGGCTCGCTGGTGGGCTCGGCGCGGGCCAACACGCCGACGCTGCCCGGCAAACTGCAGGGGCCGGCCTACCTGGTCTCCCACGGCGGCGCCGCGTTCCCCGACCTCGACCTCGTGCTGGAAGCCAACGGCGTGCGCGTGATCGTGGTCGGCAACACGAACATCCAAAAAGGCATCACCACGACCAACTTCGCGACCTCACCCGACGTGCCGGTCTCGAGCGTCACGGTCACCCTGCCCACCGGGCCGCACTCCGCGCTGACCGCATACGGTGACGTGTGCAAGAGCCCGCTGTACATGCCCACGACGATCACTGGCCAGAACGGCAAGGTGTTCAAACAGAAGACGCGCATCGGCGTGAGCAACTGCGGCGTGAAAATCGTGGGCCAGAAGGTGATCGGCAGGACCGCCTACCTGACGATCAGGACGTTCGCGCCGGGACGGATCACCGGCAGCGGCCCGAACGTGTCCACCGCCGCCAGGAACCTGGGCTCGGCCCAGAGCGGCACCTCGCTGAAGGTCTCGCTCAACGGCAGCGGCCGCAGCAGGCGCAAGCCGCTGAGGGTGAAGATCCGGGTGGGCTTCCTGCCGAAGAGCAAATCCTTCGGCAACTCGGTCGCGTACGCCACCGTCGTATACAGATAGCCCCGCAGGCTGGTGGCGCGCTCCGGCGGGCGCCACCAGCCGCGGTGGGCGTTTTCACCCGCGCCCACGCGCGCTGCAGGCGGGCCGCACGGCGTGGACAGGCTGCGGTGGGGGTGACGGTCATCCCCCGGGGCTGGCCGTTTCGCCCCCGATGCCCTAGATTGAGTGCATGGACGTCGCTACGGGTACGGATACCTCAGCGGGGTCGGATGGCCGCATCGACAGCCTGCTCGCCGGCATTCGCCGCCTGACGGCGCTGGCGGACGGCGCAACCGATGCCGAGACGATCTTCCGGGCGCTCGCACGCGAGCTGCTCCTGGCTCCGGGCGCGGAGGAGGTCCACGTCCATCACCTCGCCGCGAGCGACGACGAGGACGATCTCGTCGCCGTCTACATGTTCGAAGGCGATGGGCGCCTGAGCTACCTGCTGCCCCGCAGCGAGCGCCCCCCGGGCGTGAGGTGGGTCGCGAGCACGGGCCGCCGCTTCCTCGCCGCCGACACCGCGGAGCTCGCGAGCAGCGTGCCGCGCCTCGCGGCCACCGGGGCGATGAGCTGCGCCCTGCTGCTGCCGCTCGCCGAGCGCGGCGAGGTGGAGGCGGTGGTCGTGCTCGTGCGTCGCGTCGCCGAGGTCTTCGCGCCCGCGGCCGTCGAGCTGGCGGCTGCGCTGGTCGAGCAGGCCGGCACCGCGCTCGCGCTCGTGCTCGCGCGCGCGGAGGCGGGCACCGACGCGGTCACGGGCTGCATGAACCACCGCGCGATGCGGCGCCGGCTCGACGAGGAGATCGGCCGCGCGATGCGCACCGGCGGACCGCTGTCGTGTCTGCTGATCGACCTCGATGACTTCAAGCTCGTCAACGACCGCTACGGCCACCAGGCGGGCGATGCGATGCTGCGCGACGTCGTGCAGGCGCTCGCGGGGGAGTTCCGCGCCTTCGACCGCGTGGCCCGCTACGGCGGCGACGAGTTCGTCGTGATCCTCCCCAACGCCGAGCTCGGCAGCGCTGCCGCGGCCGCCACGCGTGCGCTGGAGCGGCTGCAGCACCTCACGCTCTACGAGGGCCCCGGCGAGGGCGCGAGCGTGTCGGCCTCGATCGGCGTGGCCCAGTGGCAGGATCCGATGAGCACCGACGCGCTTCTGGAAGCCTGCGACGCCGCGCTGCTGCGCTCCAAGCGCCAGGGCAAGGGCCGCGTCACCCGCGCGCCCGAGCGGGTCGGCTGAGCGAAGCCGCCCCGGGACGGGCCGTCGCAGAGTCCCGATTGCGACTCTGCGAGACTTGGGAGCGTCCGTATAGAGGCCTGAGATCGCCAGGAGATGCCATGTCGGAGAACAGCTTTGGCGCGAAGGACACCCTTGTGGTGGGCTCGCGCAGCCATGAGATATTCCGGCTGGACGCGCTCCAGGAGCGCTTCGACGTCGCGCGGCTGCCCTTCTCCCTGAAGGTTCTGCTCGAGAACCTGCTGCGCACCGAGGGCAACGGCTCGGTCACCGCGGCAGACATCGAAGCGCTCGCGAGCTGGGATGCGCGAGCCCTGCCCAGCAAGGAGATCGCGTTCACGCCCGCGCGCGTGCTGATGCAGGACTTCACGGGCGTGCCCGCGGTCGTGGACCTGGCGGCGATGCGCGACGCGATCGCGGAGATGGGCGGCGATGCCGCGAGGATCAATCCGCTCGTGCCCGCCGAGCTCGTGATCGACCACAGCGTCCAGGTCGACGCCTTCGGCACCAGCGACGCGTTCCGCTTCAACGCCGAGCGCGAGTTCGAGCGCAACCAGGAGCGCTACGCCTTCCTGCGCTGGGGGCAGGGCGCGTTCGACGACTTCGCCGTCGTCCCGCCCGACACGGGCATCGTCCACCAGGTCAACCTCGAGTACCTCGCCCGCGTGGTGTTTCCCAACGAGAACACGGGTCAGGCCTATCCCGACACGCTGGTGGGCACGGACTCCCACACCACGATGGTCAACGGCCTGGGCGTGCTCGGCTGGGGCGTGGGCGGCATCGAGGCCGAGGCCGCGATGCTGGGACAGCCGATGTCGATGCTGATCCCGCAGGTGCTCGGGGTCAAGCTGCACGGGGCGATGCCGGAGGGCACGACCGCGACGGACCTCGTGCTGACGGTCACCGAGATGCTGCGCGAGCGCGGCGTCGTGGGGATGTTCGTGGAGTTCTACGGCGCCGGCGTGGCCGCGCTGCCAATCGCCGATCGCGCGACGATCGGCAACATGTCGCCCGAGTTCGGGTCCACGTGCGCGATCTTCCCCATCGACGCCGAGACGCTCGCCTACCTCGAGCTCTCCGGGCGCGCGCCCGAGCAGATCGCGCTCGTGGAGGCCTACGCCAAGGAGCAGGGCCTGTGGCACGACGAGGGCTCCGAGCAGCCCACCTTCTCCGACACGATCGAGCTCGACCTCGCCACCGTGGAACCGAGCCTCGCGGGCCCCAAGCGCCCGCAGGACAGAGTCGCCCTCAGCGACGCCCGCGGCGCCTTCCGGCGCTCGCTGGAGGACTACGCGCCGAGCGACGGCGAGCAGGCGGATGCCCACGACGAGGCGATCGCCGAGTCCTACCCCGCCTCCGACCCGCCCGCCAACGGCGCCCCGGGCCACGGGCCCGTGCACTCCGGGGAGCCCGTCGGCGCCCCTTCCGCGGGCACGGTGACGCTCGGGCGCCGCCACTCGCCGACGCCCGTCACGCTCGACGGCGAGAGCTTCGAGCTCGATCACGGCCACGTGGTCATCGCGGCGATCACCAGCTGCACGAACACCTCGAACCCCTCGGTCATGATCGGCGCGGGCATCCTCGCCCGCAACGCCGTCGCACGGGGGCTGCGCGCCAAGCCCTGGGTCAAGACCTCGCTGGCGCCGGGATCGAAGGTCGTCACCGAGTACCTCGACCGCGCGGGCCTGACGGAGCCGCTCGAGCAGCTCGGCTTCAACCTCGTGGGCTACGGCTGCACGACCTGCATCGGCAACAGCGGGCCGCTGCCGGGGCCCGTCTCGGCCGCCGTCAACGACGCCGACCTCGCGGTCGTCTCGGTGCTCTCGGGCAATCGCAACTTCGAGGGGCGGATCAACCCGGACGTCAAGATGAACTACCTCGCCTCTCCGCCCCTGTGCGTCGCCTACGCGCTCGCCGGCACGATGGATCTCGACATCGTGGAGGACCCGCTGGGCCAGGACGAGCAGGGCAGGGACGTCTACCTGCGCGACATCTGGCCCTCCGAGCACGAGGTCGCCCAGACGATCGGAGAGGCCGTGCGCGCGGACATGTTCCGCAGCAGCTACGGCGAGGTGTTCGCAGGCGACGAGCGCTGGAACGGCCTGTCGGTGCCCACGGGCGAGCGCTTCGCCTGGGATCAGGACTCGACGTATGTGCGCCTGCCGCCGTACTTCCAGGGGCTGCCCGCGGAGCCGCTGCCCGTGCGGGACGTCGCCTCCGCGCGCGTGCTCGCGCTGCTCGGCGACAGCGTCACGACCGATCACATCTCCCCGGCCGGCTCGATCAGGCGCGATGGGCCCGCGGGGCTCTACCTGCAGGAGCGCGGCGTCGCGCCCAGGGACTTCAACTCCTACGGATCGCGCCGCGGAAACCACGAGGTGATGATGCGCGGGACCTTCGCCAACATCCGCCTGCGCAACCGCCTCGGCGGCGGGGCGGGCGGGCAGCCACCGCTCCCCGAGGGCGGCTACACGCGCTATCTCGCCGGACCCGATCCCGCCCACCCCGAGCAGATGTCGATCTACGACGCCGCCATGCGCTACATCGGCGAGGGCGTCGAGCTGGTCGTGCTCGCGGGCAAGGAGTACGGCTCGGGCTCCTCGCGCGACTGGGCCGCCAAGGGGACCAAGCTGCTCGGCGTGAAGGCCGTGATCGCGGAGAGCTTCGAGCGCATCCACCGCTCAAACCTCGTCGGCATGGGCGTGCTGCCGCTGCAGTTCCCCGCGGGCCAGAGCGCCTCCTCGCTTGGGCTGACGGGCGAGGAGGCGTTCTCGATCGCTGGGCTCGCCGAGGCCATGGCCGACGATGGAGCGCCGCCGCAGGAGGTGCGCGTCACGGCAACGCGCGAAGGCGCCGAGGCCGTGGAGTTCGCGGCGCGGGTGCGCATCGACACGCCACGCGAGGCCGACTACTTCCGCCACGGCGGCATCCTCGAGTTCGTCCTGCGCGGGCTGCTCGCCCGATGAGCAGCGAGGGGGCCCCCACGCCGAGCGGCTCCGACCGCGAGGGCGTGCCCGCGCTCCTGCGCGAGCTGCTCGTCGCGCGCGGGCCCTCCGGCTATGAGACGGCACCCGCCTCCGTGTGGCGGGAGGCTGCCGGCGAGTTCGCGGAGGTGAGGACCGACCTCGTGGGCACGCCGCTCGCGCTGGTCTCGCCCAGGCACGGCTACGACGAGCCCGCGCGCCGCCTGCTGCTCGTCGGGCACATCGACGAGATCGGGCTGATCATCACCCACATCGACGACGAGGGCTGCCTGTGGTTCTCCGAAGTCGGCGGCTGGGATCCCCAGATCCTCGTCGGCCAGCGGGTCGTGCTCGACACGCGCGAGGGCCCCGTCCGGGGCGTGGTGGGCCGCAAGCCGATCCACCTGCTGAAGGAGGAGGATCGCAAGAAGGTCGCCCAGATCCGCGAGATGCACATCGACATTGGCGCGCGCGACGGCGAGGAGGCGCGCGGGCTGGTGCGCATCGGCGATGTGGCGGTGATCGATGCAGACCCGCTGGAGCTGCCCAACGGCAGGCTCGCCTCGCGCGCGCTGGACAATCGGCTGGGGGCGTTCGTCGCGCTCGAGGCCGCGCGGCTGGTGGCGCAGGCCGGCGGCGCGCAGTGGGAGCTCGCCGCGGTCGCCGCGGCGCAGGAGGAGACCACGTTCGGCGGATCGCGCACGAGCGCCTTCGCCCTGGAGCCCGACGCGGCGATCGTGATCGATGTGACCCACGCCACCGATGCGCCCGGCATCGAGGTCAAGGACGCGGGCAAGCACGAGCTCGGCTCCGGGCCCGTCGTCAGCCGCGGCTCCACCCTCAACAACGCGCTCTTCGAGCTGCTCTACGAGACCGCGGAGCAGGAGAAGATCCCCTTCACAGTCGAGGCCACCGCCCGCGCCACGGGGACCGACGCCGACGCCGTGCACATCAGCCGCGGGGGGATCCCCACGGGGCTCATCTCGATCCCGATCCGCTACATGCACTCGCCCGTCGAGCTCGTGCAGCTCGACGACGTCCACGCCTGCGCCCGCCTGATCGCCGCGCTGGCGCTGCGCCTGGACGCCGAGACCTCCTTCGCGAGCTAGGTGTTCTGCCCGGGGACGTTGTGAATGATTGAGGGGATACGTCCGGGCCCGTCCTG
>OCZT010006831.1_pt1 | contig 11254 bp, 6 predicted proteins | sample 1539031 | NCBI WGS metagenome assembly OCZT01 (sample SAMEA3539308, study PRJEB22396) | soil metagenome | biome: tundra; feature: field; material: soil | place: USA | collected 2010-05 | depth 0.15 m
TTTTTTTGCAATCAATTATTAAGAACGATAACTTTATAAAAAGTGTATACCATGTATATGACCCCTTGTATACCATGTCTATAGTCCATACAAGGGGGGAAGGGGGGCAAGGTTAAAGGGTCAATTATAAACTATAAGTAAACCCTACCATGAACAGGAATCCTTGTGAGGGATAAAATGCCCACTCATAATAGCGGTTGTTAGCGATATTATTTAGCTTCATCCAGAATGACAGTATTTTTGAGTAACGGTATTCAGCACTTATGTTAAGATTGAGATGAAACGGCATTTGGAACATATATTCCTGACCCGGGTTAATGGGAACTGTTGTATTTGCTTCCTTAATCAGTAAATTCTGCAGATCTCCGTTTACAATCTCTCTTCGCTTACCTTGGGCTGATATATCAATTCCGACAATAATCTTGTCTCTCATGTTATATTTCAAAGCTAACTTAGCGTCCCAACCTGGCTTATCCCACGCATATTCATATTTAGAAAGTGTATACTTATACAGGTTTCCTGCTCCAAAATAAGAGAGCTTATCATTTATTGGTCCACTTATTTCAGCATGAACATTGAGTACTTCTGCATCGTCTGTAATAGCAGAAAAATAACTTCCTCTGGAAGTAACCTTCACGCTGTCAGCAACAACATTATTGGAAAAGAATAGCATATTACTGATCACAGAATATGATGCTGAAACCAAATAACTTCCTCCTAATCCATTATTTCCTCTTAAACCTGAAGAAATAACAAGATCATGACTTGTATTTGGCAATTTAAAGAGGCTTCCATCACGCAATAAATAAGGATTTTCAGAAATTATTGCCGATGGCTCATTCTTATCAAGTTTCCCGGAAAGTTCAGCAAAGAAGCTGACATATGAGGGGACAACATTTAATCTGATATTAACATCAGGATACAGATGGAATCTCGCAGTTGCAGTGATATTCCTATCAAGCAATGCCTCAATTCCCAGCTTATAGCTCCATTTTTCAGAACTCTTTTTTATAAATGGACTTATTGAAAAAATGTATTTTGATGTAATCAGAAGAGAGTCAGGAAGTCTGTAATAGTCATAGTTTATACCGGAACCTATATATAATCCTTCGTATGATTTTGAGACGATTCCTGAAAATCCGGCACTATGTTGAAACAGGTTTTTTTCATTATAAAAGTAGTTATAATGAACTTCGAATTTATAAGATAACCTGGTTGAATCCAGAGTCAGAGAGGACAACGAAGCTTTTGCACCTAAATTATTATAACGCATCCTTATATCACCTTTCCCAGGTGTAAAATCCATTAGAAGAGGATTGAAATATTCTGTTGTAAACGGAGAATAGCCATAAGCATATCTTACCTTCTGACTAAAATCGACTGAGCTTTTAAGGATATTGTTCCTGAAGAATTTACTACCAAAAAGCGAGACATCATTATCCATATATCCAGCAAAAACCATCGCCCCATTATCCAGATCGACTTTTCCGTTGGACGAAAAATGCCGTCCGTAGAAACCGATTGATCCCTTCTTTGATCTCTCATTTGTAATACTGACTTCAGCCAGTGGGGTGAGATAATTCCCCACGCCCAGGTTTATATAGCCTTTGTAAAGTTTAGGTAGAGGATCTGGAAGCAGTGAAGCTGCCTTAATAGGACTGATGATATACTCAGGAAGAAAAGGTGTGGTCTTTACATTATAACGGAAGTCGGGTCTGACTTTGGAAGTATCATTCAAATCGGGCAGAAAGCTCCTCTTTTTGGATTCGGGCAAAGATGGTTTATACGGATTGTACAAAGTAACTTCTCTCTTAAGTCCGGTCTCCTTTTTCTTTACCTGGGCGTTGGCCGGCAATAAAGAAAAAATAATTAGGACTGGTATAATCAGATTTCTATATAACATGTCAAATCAATTTCTTTATCATTTCTTTATTATTGCTGAACACTATTTTGCACTTTGTCATTTTTATCAGTGTCGGGCTTGTTTTCGTCAAGTGAGTTTAATTTAGCTTTTACCTCATCAAGAATTCCGTCGTTATCAACCTTGTAATAATCTTTCAGGCTTTGGAGCGTGGCACGAGCTTGCAGACTATCGCCTTTTTTAATGCTTATATCTGCTAGAAGAAGAAAAACTCTTGCCATCCAGAACTGATGAGGCGATTTCTGATCGATGAACTCAGTAATTACCTTTTCAGCTTCGGCTGGCTTATCTTTTTTATTAAGAAGTTCAGCTACCCTGTATTTTGACTCAGCTCCTTCCACGCTGGTCACTTCAGTTGCTACTTTTCTGAATTCTCTCAGGGCATCATCAAAATTATTGAGACTATAATTTGCTTTCGCACTCATAAATGTAGCTTCCCTCGCTAACTCCTCCGGTATATTAGGTAAATTGATAATTTTCCCTGCTGCATTGATAGTCTTCTGTGCATCACCAGCCTGAAAAGCCGATTTAAGCTCTCCTTTAAGAGAGATGAGAGTATTAGCATCACTTGAGGAAACCTTCTCCAGTTTCTCATAATAATTCAGCGACGCCGTATAATCTTCTTTATCGTAAAGCATTGATGAAGCAACAATTAATGATTGCTCAAGAAATTGATTATTTGGTTCGTCAGAAACTTCTATGTACAATTTCAGCGCCTCATCATTTTTCCCTGCCGATCTAAGGCATTCTGCAAGGTAATACTGTGCATTTTGTCTGAAACTACCTTCCGGAAACTCACTGAGGTAGCTTTTTAAAACATCTGTAGCTTTATCATATTTACCGGTCATAAACAGGTTTTCACCTGACATGTACAGCAGGGAATCCTTCTGAACCATGTTTATATCACCATATCCGTCAAGTGTCTTTACATAAGCAAAATATGCATCGACTTCATTTAAATCGACATAGGTATTTCTAAGTCCGGTCATAGCATCCCTCGCTTCCGGTGTTGATTTGTAGTTCTCTATCACCTTTTTATACTGAGAAATCGCCTTTTCATTTTCCCCAATGTTATAGTAGAGCAAGCCCAGCTGAACTATAGAACGCGGCACAAATGAACTGCCTGAATAATTTGAGATGATTGTATTGAAATCTTCTTCTCCATTTTTGAAATCTTCGAGGACCAGGTAAGCCCTGCCTCTTTCGAAAATGGCATCCGGAACAAATGTTGAAGAAGGAAATTTCTGTATAAGAGATGTAAGCACATTAATTTTCCCTTTCGTATCATTTATAAGGCCAAGGGAAAATCCTTTCTGAAACATAGCATAATCAGCATCCAGATTACCATATGCAATAACTTTATCGTAATAATCAATTGCGGAAGAATAATTGGTGGCTATATAATAGCAATCGGCAATTCTGTTCTTCGCATCCGCAATAACTTCCGGTCTGGCGTTATTAGCACCCGATTCGAAAGCTCTGAAATTATTTAATGCGTTTGTATAATCTTTCAGATTAAAGAAAGTGTAACCAAGATTATACCTCACCAGGTTATACTCATTTAAGAGGGTTGATCCCGGCAATCCCATAAACAATAAATAATCATCTTTTGCCAAATCATAATGACCGAGCCTGTAATTTGCTTCACCACGCCAGTAGGTAGCTCTTGCCCTGATCTGCATGTTATATTTTTCATATTTGAGTGATTTGTCAAACATGCTGACTGATGCTTCGATCTCGAGGTTTTTAAAGAATTCCAGTCCCCTGAAAAATGCAACTTTCTGATAAGCTTCTTCCAGCCTGCTGTCTTTATTGCCAATTTTATCAAGAGCAGCAAGAGCAGCTTTATAGTTTTTAATCTGCATAAAAGTACCGACAAGATAATCATACACCTCCTGTATCCTTTTAGACCCCGGATAGAGATCTATGTACTCCTGAAAAGCGGCAATTGCTTCTCCAAACGGGGCATATGCTGTTTCGTATGTCAGTTTTGCAAAGTTATAAAGCGATTCTTCCTTGATCTTCTTGTCAAAATTCATAACAGAAGCCTCGCCAAAGGCTAATCTGGAACGGGTTTTGTCACCTTTCTGCAGATAGCAATCACCAAGAATATCCCAGATATTCTGACTGAGAAGATCATTCTTTGCACCAATTTCAAGAAAAAGTTTGATTGCTTTATCAATTTCTCCCGTCTTATAATAACAATAACCAAGCTCATATTTATCTTCCCGGCCACTGGCTTTTGCGCCGGCTGAGTATTTCTCAAGATAAGGCAAAGCTTCTTTATAATTCTCCTTGCTGAAATAAGCATCTCCAATAAATCTGTAAAGTTCAACAGCTCTTGTTTTTCCTGCCGATTTCAGAAGATCGGGAGCCATCGACAGAATGCCGTCATAATCTTTCTCCATGTAAAGAATCTGAACAATGTAGAATGGCACCACTCCTCCGAAAGTTTCATCTCCCTTTAACCGTAGGAATCCTTCCAGAGCAGTTTGATACATTTTCTGCTCGTAGGCAATCTGAGAAAAATAATATACGGCAGGAGGGGTATATTCTGTGTCGATATCTTTAATTTCAGAAAACATAAGAAGAGCTTTGTTCTGATCGCCCTTTATATAAAGCGAATATCCGAACCTGAAAAAATATTCCGTCAGTTTATCTGATTTCAATTCCTGCCTGTTCACCGTTTCATAGTAGTCTGCCGCTTTCCTGAAATTCTTATTCTGATAGAAATAGTTGCCCAGTTCGAGTCTGGCATCATTAATCCGTGGACTTTCAGGATGTGTATATATAAACATCATCATCCTATATTCAGCATCCGGGTTGAAAAGTTTCAATGCTGCAATTGAACTGTAATATTCAGCATCAGCTACAAGTAAGAAATTGGAGTTATCATCATTTCTGACGAATGAATCGAAAAGTCTTATTGCAGCCGGGTACTTCTCCTTATTGAATAATTCCATTCCTCTGTAAAATTCAGACCCGATTTCTTTGGCAGTAAATTGAACCTGGGATGAGACAGGAAGCAGGAATAATAAAAGGAAGCAGAATATTAAAATGAAGTTGTTTCTGTTCATAACTTATTTTTTTTGGCTATTCACAAAAAAAACCTTTTTATGCTTTAAATAATAACAATTGCATATAACATATTAGTTGAAAGCCACATATAATAATAACCCGGATTTTTAAATTAATCGTAAAATTACAACTATTAAACGCCGTCAGGAGGCGTTTATTACTGATTTTATCAACATATAAATGTTAATTATCAATTCTTTCCTTATTTTGCACATTATATCACCGGAAAATGCAGGAGAATCTACCACTGGATGTTATCATAGAATTGACAAACTGCAGTATTTGGCAGCAGAATCACTTAGTTCTGTCCAATGTTAATCTGAGGATAGGCAAAGGTGAGTTTCTTTACCTTGTGGGAAGAGTTGGTAGTGGAAAATCGAGCCTGATTAAAACTCTGAACGCCCAGATACCTCTGAAAGAGGGTATCGGACTTGTTGCAGGGTATGACCTTTCAAAGATTAAAAAAAAGGAGGTTCCATACCTTCGCAGAAAAATAGGGATCGTTTTTCAGGATTTCCAGTTACTTACCGACAGGTCCGTAAATGAGAATCTTGAATTTGTCCTGAAAGCAACAGGGTGGAAAAACAGGACAGAGATAGATACACGTATCGGTGAAGTTCTTGAAAAGGTCGGCCTTGGCTTGAAGGGTTATAAAATGCCCCATCAGTTGTCGGGAGGCGAACAACAGCGTGTTGTTATCGGAAGAGCACTGCTGAACGATCCTGAAATAATCCTGGCCGATGAACCCACTGGCAATCTCGATCCGGAAACATCCGAAGGAATATTAAGGCTTCTGACAGATATCAGTAAAACGGGCAGAGCTATTGTTGTCGCCACACATAATTATACACTCCTTAAGAAATTTGCTGCACGGACACTTAAATGTGAAAACGGAGAGCTGAGAGACGTGATTAATGATGAGGAGATGGAGTTATTGGTCTGAACGGCCAGAAAAGCCTGTTACGATAAAGGCGATAATATGGCAACTTTTCACTTCCGAACGACTCAATGAAAGATGCGACTGAAGGTATTGAGGAACCCGAAAAATCAAGTATAGTTCTTGTTGATGAATAGTTTTTTATTAATTCATTGACAACAAAATATTCAATACGCCTTTCACGGCTAAACGGGGTATTGACAACAAACAGGATAGTCTTATTTCCACGAATCTCAACAAGGAAAAGCCCGAAAATCAGCTTTTTCCTTGCGCCTCTTACACCTATCAGTTTTCCCTTTTTGTTAATAATGCAAAAATTCATCAGGTTTTTAAGACGCTGAAAATCATGAATTTTAATTCCATTTATTTCTTTCCTGTTATTCTGTATAAAAAGATTGATGATCTCATCAGGTTTAATTGAGGAAACAAGCTCAGGACATTTTCTGGCTGAAATTTCAATATTTTTTCTGCAGTGATCTGAAAAATTATTGAATATTGTCTCATATGGTTTAGAAAGATCCAGTTCATAATTGACTTTTTCAGACACTTTGTACCCAACAGTAGAAATTTTCTGTCCGATGCATAAATCGATAAGTCTAAAGAAATCAGGCATGTAGTCAAGAAACTCACCTATAGCTGTGGAAACGGGTTTGTCAGGAGAAAATGCACCCAATTGCTGAAGGAAAGCGGGTGTTGATATATATTGTATCCCGAAACGGCTGAATCCCGGAATCGGAAAAACAGAATCATAATCGTCATCGACAAGCGCCTGCCATCCAGGCGCCATTATATCAAGATACCACGAATATGCATAAGGCTTTGCCCCGGGAGTGTTTTTAATACAATTATCCCATTGTTCCCTGTCTATTTCATTATGTTTAAGGTAAACTATCATGGTTTCTGGTTTTTGATCAGAAATTCAAAAACTTCACGCCAGCTTTTCCATTCCTCATTATCAAGCAAAGATGTATTATGCCATATACTCACAAAAAGTCCGCCAACATTTTTGGTCTCATTAATCAGTTTTAAAATGACCTCCTTCGAACTTATCGGATCAAGTTTCTTATAGTCGTAAAGTGTACTATCCATTATCTGGAAAGGAACGATTTTAAGATTTGTCTGTTTATCTTCAGATACATTGTAAAAGAAATAGGGACGAGCAATGCCTGCCCTGAAACCAGGTTCGTCAGGATAACCCATTGAATAGTCTTCTGAAATACCTGCCTGAAGAATATTATTATATGATCGCGGCATATATAATCTCAGGTAATGGAAACGGCTTAAACTGACCTCTTTTCCAAGAATAGAATGAAGACGATCAGCTTCAGTATCAATAAGTGATCCGTCTTCTCCCGCGATAAATGACGGATGCAATCCTATAGGAAACTTATCAGATATTTTATGAATAAGTTTCCGGTATTCATCATTTTTCCACGAAGGATTTTTATCGAACTTTGAATGGCCTCCGACCGGGAAAAAGAACTTTGTCTCAGTACTATTCTTCTCAATGTTTTCGATGATATAATCAAAAACATCATATGGATCTTTATCACCTTTTGTGATATCACTGTAACTGTGGTTTACAGTTTCGCGAGCGCTGTTTTTGCCATGGAAGAGGCCTAGTATAGTCCTGAAAAGATTCTTTCCCTGATAGGCAAAGGGTTGATCTGTATCTATGGTTAGTAACGCCTTATATTCATTACGTCTGAAAACAATATTCGGGAACCGTTTCAGCAAAGCTTTTGCCAGCTCTTTTGCCCACAGATCAATTACGGGTTTCCCCAGGAACCCATTTTTGAAAGCAACTGAGGAGGAAGAAGGAAATCTTCCAAATTCATCAGGTATAAATTCGAGATATTCCTCATACCTGCTTACCAGATAAAAGGAAGCGGCAAAAATATCGAAAGGGAGATCAGAATCGGATGTTATCTGAAAAAACACCGGCAACTCTTTCCATTCTCTGAGAATGACCTGCTTTGCAAAAATTCCCTTTTCAAATAAAATTGATTCAGGACAGATTTTGAAGGAGCCAGATAAATTATCGGAGGAATAATTAATAACAGGATGTTTCCCCAGTTTGCGCTTGTCAGTAATAACCTGCCATTGCAAGCCAAGAATATCTCCGAGGATAATACCTGCGATATATGTTAGACGAGGAGAATCCTCTGCCGAATATATTTTTACTGGTCCCGAATCCATAATTACAAATTTATGTAATTACTTGTAATATAATATTATAATATTAAATGAATTATAAAAAAATTATCATTAAAACATAAACTGGCGCAAAGGCGCAAGGACGCAAAGGCGCAATGGTGGAAAAGAGTTTATTGACTTTTGCCGTTGCGCCTTTATGCCGTTGCGCCATTGTGCCTTTCTCATTAATAATGTTGCAATTAGAATAATTTACGTATCTTTGTGCCCTAATTAACAAGGTGATTCCAACGAAGCGTTATTAAGCATTTTGCCCAGTCTGCATTTGAGTTCATTTCGGCCCGGGATAACAAATCCATCGCTCCCGGAACCACATCATAAAATTTAATAATGACAAATTTTGAAGAGATGGGATTCACTCCCGGTATCCTGAAGGCTATTCAGGAGCTTGGATTTGAAAACCCTATGCCCGTGCAGGAAAAAGTAATTCCATTAATGCTGGGAGGTGAGGCAGATATAATTGCGCTGGCACAAACGGGTACAGGCAAAACAGCAGCTTTCGGACTTCCACTTGTTCAGGCAACTGACACAGAAATTAATAATACTCAAGCGCTTATTCTTTGTCCGACACGCGAATTATGTATGCAGATCACAGGTGACTTAACCGATTATGCCAGGTTCACAGGTAAACTTAAAATACTGGCTGTCTACGGAGGGGCAAGTATTGACAACCAGATAAGAGGCCTGAAAAAGGGCGTTCATATTATTGTAGCTACACCCGGAAGGCTTATTGACCTTATCGGAAGAAGGGCAGCAAATCTTTCCTCAGTTACGACAGTGATACTTGATGAAGCCGATGAGATGCTCAATATGGGTTTTCTTGACAGTATTAATGAAATACTTGAAGAGGTTCCACATGGAAGAAGAACTCTGTTGTTTTCAGCGACCATGTCGAAAGAAATTACATCAATTGCAAGGAAATACATGAACAATCCGGTTGAAATAACAATTGGTACTAAAAACTCATCCGCAGATAATGTCAGTCATGCTTATTACCTTATTCATGCAAAAGATAAGTACAAAGTACTCAAACGAATTGCAGATTTTGAACCGGATATTTATGGTATTGTATTTTGCCGTACACGGAAAGAGACCCAGGAAGTGGCATCTAAATTAATTGATGATGGCTACAATGCTGATGCACTTCATGGTGATCTGTCGCAGATGCAGCGCGATGCAGTTATGCAGAAATTCAGGGTAAAAAATCTCCAGTTACTTGTGGCTACAGATGTTGCTGCCCGCGGATTGGATGTCGACGACCTTACTCATATAATTAATTACAGTCTGCCCGACGATACCGAGGTGTATACGCATAGAAGCGGACGTACGGGAAGAGCCGGGAAAACAGGAATTTCCATTTCACTGGTCCATCTCAGGGAGAGGCATAATCTTCAGCAGATCGAAAGAATGGTTAAGAAACCTTTCAAAGCTATTCCAATTCCAACAGGAACTGAGATTTGCGGAAAACAATTATTCCACTGGCTTAAAAAGCTTGAGAATGTAAGCACTGACCATCAGGAGATTGAAAAATTTTTACCTGAGATAAAGGAGAAACTGGCAGGGCTCGACAGGGAGGAACTTCTTAAAAGAGTTGTTTCACTTCAATTTGACCGGTTCCTGGATGATTACCGCAACGGTGAAGATATTATCGACACTGTTTCTGACAGAGAAAACAGTTTCGAACGATCAGGAAGAAGAGGTAAACGCGAAGAATATCCGGGCAACTATACCAGATTGTTCATCAATCTTGGTAAGTCCGATGGCTTTTACCCCGAACAACTTATCGAGCTTGTGAACACTAATACTAAGGGCAAAAAAGTACCGATAGGAAAAATAGATTTGTTAAAAACATTTTCCTTTTTTGAAGTTGAATCAAGTTACGCTGACGAACTTATCGCAGCATTAAGCAATGCAACTTTTATGGACAGAAGAGTAGCCGTTGAGATTGCACAGGAAAAAACCGATAAGCCAAGAACCGGTGAATATTCCGGGAAAAGACCTGCCAAATGGTCAGACAGAAAACCTGAAAAGAGAAGCCAGGGAAGATCAGAAAACAAGAGCAGAAACTATAAGCGAGACAGTAGATTCGGTAAAAAAGATAAGAAAAAAAACTACAGCCGCTAATAATTATTTAACTCCGTGATATTCTGTACATTCACTTTAATTTATCCTAATATATCGGTGCTGTTTAAAAGTCTTCCTTAACCACAAAGCGCACTAAGAAGGCACAAAGCGCACAAAGCTAAAACCTTATAATTTAGTTCTTTCTGTTCTTTATGTTAAAAGCCACCCTGCAGTCTGGCAACGACGCTAAAATAACCCACCAGGCTATTTCTTAACGCTTATGCCCCTTTGTGGTTATTGTATTTCATTTTTTCAACATCCCCGAAGTATTCAAAAGCTTCGAAACCAGTAAGTTGAACAGTTCTAAATATGAAATTCCTTATTTCTTATTTAAGCCTTTTGACGGCTCTTTTATTTTTACAGCAAGAAGTATCATTGCGATAATTGCAATTGCACCTCCAAATCCGAAGGCAACTGTTCCTCCATAACCCGGAATTACTTTATCAAAATAACTGTAAAGAAATCCAAAAATAATACTGGCCGGAAGTGCTCCCAATCCGATCGAAAAATTGAACAGGCCAAACGCTGTTCCTCTTTTCTCTTCGCCAACAAGATCAGCTACAAATGCCTTTTCAGTACCCTCTGTGAATGCATAGAATAAGGCATAAACAGCAAAAAGGAAAAACGTGGCAATAATCTGTAGATTAGGAGACAGAAATACGAGAAGACCAAAAGAGATGTAAACAAAGGCGTAAATTCCCCATCCGATATTAATTACAATTTTCCTACCGATCTTATCAGAAAGACTTCCCAGCGGAGTCGAAAAAATTACCTTAATTATATTGTAGAAAACCCAGACAAGAGGCAGAAACAGAATATTGATCACCTTTGACCGCGAAACTTCATCTCCGAAATTTGATATCATCCTGTTAAGAGGAGCGATACTATTTACGAGATTCACAACAGCTCCGCTTTTGTGGATAGCCTCCTCAACCCGGAATAAAAGAAAAGCATCCGAAGAGTTGCCAAGGGTAAACAGA
>OCZT010006832.1_pt1 | contig 11253 bp, 8 predicted proteins | sample 1539031 | NCBI WGS metagenome assembly OCZT01 (sample SAMEA3539308, study PRJEB22396) | soil metagenome | biome: tundra; feature: field; material: soil | place: USA | collected 2010-05 | depth 0.15 m
GCCTGTCAACCCCAGCCATCGGGCCGCCAAATGGGCAGCCTGCGACGGGTGGTCCAGCGATTTGTGCGTCGGTCAGGTGGTTCGAAATACATGGGCCCGGAAGACCGACCGCAAAGGCAAGGCTCGAAACCAAGCTTGGCGACCCGTAAAAACCCCGTGGAAAATACAGCGACTGCACAACCCTGCGATCACTCCCGCCAAAGCCCGGGATCTGCTCCACTAGTCCAAGCCGGAACTGATCATAAAAGATACCGAAGCTTGAACGAATAACCGTTTTCGGGGTGATCGCCCAAGCAACGCCCAACCGCGGAGAAAAGTTTTTCCTTGCGGCGAACGCGCTATCATTATCCCAACGCAGCCCAAGATTGACCGTCAGATTTTTTTTAATCTTCCAATCGTCCTGAGCAAACAATCCATTGTAATTGTTCCGTAAATGTATCTCGTTTGCCGCCGGCGTAGCCCCTCCGGCCACGAGGAGCAGAAATACGCCGCTGTTTACGGGGCCGAGATTAATGTAATCATCGATAGTAGCAAATAGCTGGTTGGTCAATACTTGAGAATCGACGCCGTCAACTTTTGTCCTTAGGTACTGCCAACCGAATTTGAAGTCATGATCGCTAAAACGTTTGTCAGCATTGGCCGCCAATGACACGTATTTTTGGTTCAAATTCGAGGGCGTCGAAGGATTACCAAAAGATATCGTGGGAAGAGTGCTAAAAAACCCGCACGTCGGTGGACAAATTTGTTGAGCCGGGAAGGCCTGCAGAGCAGTAGTTCCCGTGAACTCCGGGTGAGCAGGCTGCGTGTCAGACGGCTCGCCGCGATAGGAACCGCGGAGCGTCACTATCCATGGATTGCCCTGATCCCCAAGGAGCATGGTGTCGCCGAACCCTAACATCAACTTCCGGCCGCTGGTACTCGTTCGAGTCGACGGTAATCCGCCCGCTCCCGAACCCCTGATGTATTCGTTCGTGTAGTTCATTTCCTGAACCAGTTGGTGTCGCCCAAACTGTTCGTTCAGCTTGAAAAAATTCCGGATCGCACGGGTGCGCTGCGGAATATCGAGCGGGTTCTCCTGGGTATGCAGAAGTTGAAGGACCGTCGATGCCCCGGCCGCCGTACCAAGATCGGGGTATTTGAAATCAATTTTTCGATTCTCGGTTATCCGTTCCGATGAACCGAAAAAGAAAACCTTGTCCTTAATGATCGGCCCGCCGACCGCAAGACTATAATCGAACCTACGCAGGTGAAAGGGTTTAGTCACCGTTGTGTCCAGCGAGTTAACGGAATCGAAAGCTTCGTTGCGGTGAAACAGCGAACCGACGCCGTGAAAAGCATTTCCACCACTCTTGGTGATCACATTGACTACCGCTCCCGATGCCTGTCCAAATTCGGCCTTGAACCCAGTTGTAAGTACCTGAAACTCGGCGATGGTCTCCTGATTAAATTGGGCCGCGGCTCCGCCATTGACGGTATCTTTGTTCGGCTGTCCGTCAATGAAGAAATTGTTATTGCCGCTGCGTTCGCCCAGCACCGGATTGGCATTATCGCCAGTGGATTGCCGGTTGATGGCAACGCCAGGCACTAGCTGTAGAAGGTCAAGGTATTCCCGGCCGTTAACGGGTAAGTCTTGAATCTGTTGACGAGTGACTGTTGCTCCCGACGATGATGCGTTCGTATCCAGCAACGGCAGCTCGTCGGTAACCGTCACCTCGCTGCCAACGGCTCCGACCTGTAGCTTTACGTCCAACGTCGCCACGCGGTTTAGCGTCAACTCAATGGTTGAGGTCCTCTCGGCAAAGCCACGCCCTGAAACCGCCACCGTGTAGGTTCCCGCTGGCAATGCGGTGATACGGTAAAATCCTTGCGCATCGGTCGTCACGCTTCGCTCGGTAGCCAGCGTAACGGCGGTCACTTTGACCGTCGCCCCGGAGATTACCGCCCCATTCGGGTCCATAACGGTTCCTTCAATGGTTGAAGTGGTTGTTTGGGCCATTGAGACAGGGGTAGAAAATTGTATCGTGAGGAGCACGAAAGTAAGAATAATCAGTGAGGCATACTTCCTGCTCGCTTCTTTACTAACTGCCTTCGTCGGGGCGACTAGAAATCGATAAAGTATTGTGTCCATAGTTAAGCTCCTTTTCGTCAGTAAAATTTAAATCATTTCTTGAAATGATCGCGTCCGGCTCGTTAAGCAGGAAGAGCTAACCCTGTCTTTAAGAGGGTCTTTCAAAGGCTACGAAAATCTATGTTGGAGCCATTACCAAATACTGCTGATCAGCCCCGCGGAAACATCTTGTGTTGATACTTGATGTCCTAAATCTTTCGTACTTGAAATAGATCGAAATTATCAAAAATTTTCGTTGTAAATCACTTGTGTAGCTATTCCTACACGAAGTGATGTAGAATGTCAACAAAATGCATCATTCAATGCAACAAAAGCGCGCGGACAGTTTCAAATGTTCGAGGCGAATATCGGGTACAAGTTCCTTTCGGGCCTCGATCATTCCTTTTGCTGAGCGGGAAAGAGGGTTTCTTGGGAGCTTAGGCAAGAACGGTGTTTCCGACATCCCAATGGTGTTTCCGGAAAGATCCTCGTTTGCAATAGATGTTGCAAAGTTTTTGGCGGTATTCTAGAATACAGCATCTATTGCATCGATTTTTCTAGCTCGTTATTCGCCAGTGATGGCTTAATCTAACGAACAGATCTCACAGCCTTCATGTGTAAGGAAATTGGATCATAGTTAATAAAAAGACGTAATTCCGGGGAGTACCGCGAAGACATGAATCGAAATATTGACGACAAGATCGATACACGCGAGGATTCCGAACCAAACGGAGAGAGCGCGGGTAACTGGGATAGCTCATCGCTAACGCCGCTGGGAGCGCGATTCTTTGATACCCAAGCTGATCTGAGTTCGAGCCGCCAACGACTATTGCGCCAGATCATCGATGAATCGAACGAGACTTTTTTTCTCTCGTCGCGCGAGATGGGCCGACGTTACAATGTTGACTCAGCCACTATCATACGCACGGTACAAGCGCTCGGTTATGAGAAATTCGCCGACTTTGCTCAGGATCTGCGCGAGCACTTTGTTACGCAGATAACTCCTTACTCTGCTATGAAAGCCGCTGAACAGACGAATCGAAGCGTCGCGGACCGAGTCCGGCAGAGCGTAGATCAGGATCTGGAAAACCTAAACGCTTTTAAGGCAAAATTGGACCCGGATAAGATTGTCGAAATCGCAAAGCAGATCAATCACGCGCGCCGCATAATTATAATTGGAATCGATTTTGCGGCTTCCCTGGCCGGATCGCTCGCTTACGCTCTCGTCCGTTTGGGATTTGACGCCGACGCTCCAACGGGCAGCGGCGGCGTAGTTCAAAATAAAATAAAAATAATGACACGGAAAGATCTCCTTATCGCCATCAGCTTTGGACGAGGGTTGCGAGACACCATCGACGCCGTGCTGAGCGCCCGCCGGCGAAACGTACCAAGTTTCGGTATTACTGATGGCGACACTACGCCGATTGCTAAGTATTGTGATTCATATCTGGCAGCGTCCATCGCCAGAACATCCTTTATCGATTCATACGCTGCGCCGACGACTGCTATCAACGCCATACTGGTTGCCTGTGCTCACAGCCAATCAGCCCGCTCGCTCGAACATCTACGCGAATCAGAAGAAGAAAATACTTCCGGAGTCCGCTGGTATCGAGAACCGACGAAAGCGACCTCATGAACTAGATTTATAGGGCTTGGGTTAAGGCGGCCGCCGCTTAAGACAAATGTTTAGATCACTGTGAGCGGCTATGGTCGCGGGGCCGCTGAGGTTTGTTATTCGAACTGGGGAAAGAACGAAAGTGAAACAGCGATATTTGCTCTTGATGGCTCTAAGAATGGAATATATAAGAAATAGCTTATTAATGTGGATGCTCCTGCTGATCCTCTCGTGCCAGGCTTTGGGTCAAGCTCGGGCGAATGGCCCGGAAGGCTCGTGGCACGGTATGCTTGAGGCCGGCGGAGCAAAGCTTCGGCTGGTCCTTACTGTGTCGAAATCGGAGTCGGGGCTATACGCCGGTGAGCTAAACAGCCTCGATCAGGGCGCGATCATCCCGATCGACACCATCACGTTCGATAAAGATGCCGTGCGCCTGGAGATCAAGTCGGCCTCGATCGTCTATGAAGGCATACTGAATAAAGAGCGGACGGAGTTGACCGGAACATTCAATCAGGGAGGCCAAGCGTTTCCGCTTACTTTCAAGCGAGGCGAGGCGGCGGCCGCGACCCCAGCGCCGACGCCGATTCCATCGCCCACACCGAAACCCGACTACTCTGCTCCGGCTGATGCACCGTATACGGCGGAGGAAGTTTTGGTAAAGACTCCGGGTGGTTTCTCGCTTGCCGGCACTCTGACATTGCCAAAGGGCGCAAGCCGTTCGAAGCCGGTTGGAGCGATCGTTACCATTACTGGCTCTGGGCCGGAGGATCGCGACGAGAACATCGGGTTGCCAGGGTATCTGCCCTTTCGCCAGATTGCGGATTCGCTCGGGCGGCGAGGAATCGCGGTGCTGCGAATGGACGATCGTGGAACAGGAGCATCCGGTGGAACTTTTAAGGGTGCAACCACCGCTGATTTTGCCGAAGACATTCGAGCCGGCCTCGCGTATCTGCGCACGCGGCCCGAGATCCGAGCCGACTGCCTCGGGGTGCTCGGCCACAGCGAGGGCTCGATAATCGCACCTATGGTTGCCGAAAAAGAGCCAGACTTGCGCGCCATCGTGCTGCTCGCGGGCATAGCCCAACCCGGGCGCAGCGCTCTTGAATTCCAGATCAAAAACGGCTACGAGCACGACACAAAGCTCACGCCGGAAAAGCGCGCCGAACTCATCGCGGCAATTCCCGCGAGGGTCGAGGGCATGGGGGCCGCTGACCCATGGATGAAATTCTTCCTAACGTACGACCCCGCTGCGACCATGCGTCGGGTGAAGACGCCCGTGCTGATCCTCACCGGCTCTCGTGACCAGCAGGCGGTGCCGGAGCAGGTCCCGCTGATCGAGGCAGCGTTCAAGGAGGGCGGCAATAAGGACGTGACTGCGCGCGTGCTGCCCGACCTCAATCATCTCTTCGTGCACGACACTGACGGTTTCCCGGGCAACTATGCGAAGCTCCCGCCGCCGGTGATGATGCAGGCCGACGTCCTGCAAATTATCTCCGACTGGCTCGTAAAACGGCTTCGGTGAGATTGCCTTCCGATCGCTCCACGAGCAAGCGAACGGCACCAGCGTAAGAGCGATTCGATGTTTGCGCAATGGACCGTCTAACGATCCACCAGACGATCAAAACTCAGAAACCTTACCATCGTCTAAGAACGGTGACCTCTTTGCCATCATCGGAACTGCTCAAACCCACGAAGTCATAAGTGCATAACGCCATCAATTTTCTCGGGTCCTTCCGACGCGTTTCCTACAATACAGGTGCCATATTGTCGCAAGGATCCATGGGCTTAATAAAATTTGGCAAATTCAAAAACACCAAAAAGATCCAGGATTGCGAAAACCGGCAACCTCCTGCATATTTTTGAACATTTTGCTAGGAACTCTGGTGGAAACAGATTAGGCCGCTCAAATGAGCGGCCTAAACAATTATAAACATTGGCTCCGCAGGTAAGACTCGAACTTACAACCCTTCGGTTAACAGCCGAATGCTCTGCCATTGAGCTACTGCGGATCAAATGGCACGCCCGAAGGCGAAATTAAAGATTAGGAATTTCGGTTACTGTTGTCAAGAACTGGGCGGTGAGGCCTGAAAAGCAGAAGAGGAGAATGGGGGAAAGGGAGATGGGGAGCGGGTGTCAGAACAGGGAGTGGTATCAACTAGCTCCGTTAGGAGCGACTTGTCTCTAGAAGAGACGAGGTAGATAAGAGGGCTAAGCTCCGTTAGGAGCGGCCTATTCCGTCAGGCTTGGTTGACCGGGAAAAGTCTCTCTTTTGATATCGTGGAGATATCTTCGACCTTCCTCGCTACCGCATGACAGGACGTTCCTAAAGGAGCTTTTCGAATTTTGGTATATTGCGTTCTACAGACAGGCCGCCCGTATCGGGCTAAGTCATGGGGCAACATACATACCGTCACTTCTTTCCCCGCGGTCAAAGACCGCTGGCTTAACAGGGATAATTTTTGATTGTTGAGTCGAAAACGTGCGGCGTAACGGTTTAGTAGCCAATAATTCCTAAGGAGTTCTTCTGCCCGTCGGGGACGGGCGTTTATGCCGATGAAACTCTTTTGCGGCGGTGTTCGTGCATTTAGTGTTATTTCGTGGTTACGTACCTTGAAACCACTAAATACACGAAGCACACGAATAAAACACGAATGAGATAAGAGCCAAGTTTCTATGGAGCGCCTTATTTGGCTGGGGCAGCCGTTTAATGGAAACATACCTTTCCTTTGCCTAATCGTCGATTACGCCGGGAGCACCTTTATTAAGGGTCGGTGACAACTTATAATCGACTTTCGTTAACGGAGTCATCCTTTGCAGCACGAACTTATTCTCATACTTGATTTCGGGTCGCAGTATACACAGCTGATCGCACGGCGGGTGCGTGAACAGGGTATTTATTGCGAGCTCCACCCGTTTGATCTTCCGATCGAAGAAATACTAAGGAAGGACCCGAAAGGCATTATCCTCTCCGGCGGACCGTCGAGTGTTGACGAGGAGGGGGCCCCGCGCCTTACGCCAGAGTTTTATGAACGAATAAACCAACCGATCCTTGGCATCTGTTATGGGATGCAGATGATCGCGGTGGATCTTGGCGGTGCGACCGAGCCGGCGGACCGGCGCGAATACGGTGCGGTAAAGCTAAAGGTGCTAAGCGGCAAAACGGCCATCTTCGATGAGTTGCCCTTCGAGCTGGATGTATGGATGAGCCACGGAGATCACGTGACGCGAACTCCCGATGGTTTTCAGACGACAGCTACGACGGGTGAGGTTCCGGCAGCTTTCGAGGACCCAAAACGAGGCATCTATTGCGTGCAGTTTCATCCCGAGGTGTCGCACACGCCATTGGGGAAGGAGATACTCAGGAACTTCCTATTCAAGATATGCAACTGCAGGGGCGACTGGACACCGGCGCAGTTTATCAGGGAAGAGACGGACAAGATCCTCCAGACTGTCGGGACGTCAGGCAATGTCGTATGCGGTCTTTCCGGTGGTGTTGACTCGACCGTCGCGGCGGTGCTTGTCCATCAGGCGATCGGGGATCGACAGCATTGTATATTTGTCAACAATGGCTTACTTCGATACAGGGAATTTGAAGACACGCTTACCGCTTACAGGGACAGCCTGCATTTAAATGTAACCGGTGTCGACGCCTCCCGACAGTTTTACGACGCCCTCGCCGGGATCAGCGAGCCCGAGCAGAAGCGAAAAGCGATCGGCCGCACGTTCATCGAGGTGTTTGAAAAGGAAGCAAAACGTATCGGTGACGTCGAGTGGCTCGTTCAGGGCACGCTCTATCCGGACGTGATCGAATCGGTATCTTTACGCGGTGCAAGCGTTACGATCAAGACACATCACAACGTCGGCGGTCTGCCCGATAAGATGCATCTCAAGCTGATCGAACCGTTGCGGGAACTCTTTAAGGACGAGGTCCGCAATATCGGCAAAGACCTTGGCATCCCGAACGAGATCCTGCGGCGGCATCCGTTTCCCGGCCCCGGGCTCGGCGTGCGGATACTTGGGGACATCACACCCGAGAAAGTCGAGTTGCTGCAAAAGGCCGATCGGATATTTATTGATGAGCTCAAGAACTTTGGCATCTACGACGACGTCTGGCAAGCGTTTGCGGTTTTGCTGCCGATACAATCGGTCGGTGTGATGGGCGACTTTCGTACGTACGAGCAAGCGGTGGCGCTTCGTGCCGTGTCCTCGACAGATGGGATGACCGCCGACTGGGCACGTCTACCGTACGATTTCCTGGCTGCGGTGTCTTCCCGGATTACTTCTGAGGTCCGCGGTGTGAACCGCGTCGTCTACGACATTTCATCGAAACCGCCGAGTACGATCGAATGGGAGTAGAAGAGGAAAGGGGAAAAGTGAAAAAGTGAAAAAGTAAGAAGGGCCCACGAAGGGACCCAATGTGGACTCTCTTTTTCAGAAAACCGGCTCACTTTTTCGCAAAACGGGCTGGTTTTCTCACAAAATGGTCCAATTTTTTCATAACATGGGCCCGTTTTGTCACAATATGGGCCCAAGTTGTGAGATTATGGGACCGTTTTGTCAGATTATGGGCCCAAGTTGCGAGATTATGGGACCGTTTTGTCAGATTATGGGCCCAAGTTGTGAGATTTCGGGCCCGTTTTGTCAGAATTTCGGACCGACTTATTCGTGACGTCCTTTTCGTGTTCCTTCGTGTGTTTCGTGGTTATCTTTTTTGTAATCACGAACTTAGACGAGAACAACCAATAAAACTTTCATTAATTAAGACGTCTATTCATTCTCCTGGGGGTTACGATCGTGGCTGCTATGGCAGTCTCCAATGCTTACGCAAAAGCCGCCTGAAGGCGGGACTCCGAACTAAGAATTCAAACGTAGATCATTTGCCGCGTTTAACCGGGAATGATTTGCCGTCAGCTCGGTTAAAGCTGCCGGTGTTGAAGAATTCGTCGTCAAAGACAAATTGATTAGGCCGCCCTGCCTTGGGGTCAGATTCGAACGTATTTCCTTCCTTGCTAAAAAACAATTCAGAGCCGCTGCCCTTCGCCCACTTTACTTCGTAAGCCATCTTGACGGGTGTGACGGTGCATGTCGTGTCGCCCACCTGGTATTTGCCCTCAAAAGTACCGTCATCAGCCGGTGTGTTGCTGCCCGCCGTTGAAAACCAGCCGCGAAGGCTGTCGGTCGCGTTGTATTTGATATCGTCGATCTTCCACGCACCGTTGACCTGTTTCAAAACAAAGGTGAGCTGCTGCTTGTCACCGAAGTTAGTAAAGTTAACGGGCACCGTCGCCGTATCGCCTTTAACGTCAGCATTGCCGATCGAGAAGTTCTTGATCTCGACATCCTGGGCGTTATAAAGCGGGTCGCCATCGAGCACGCCGACCTCGCCTTTTGACGTCGTCGCATCTTTCCAGATCATATCGCCAAGCAATTTTGTGAAGTATTTATCCACCAGCGCTCGATTCTTGGTCTGGAAGAAAGGTCCCTTCTTCGCGTCGTGAGCTTTGTAAAGATCGGCGATCACGGCCGCGGCCGCCGCGGCTTGCGATTCACCCGAAGCGGAAGCCGGCGTACCAGCCGGTTCAGCGTTGACGGCAGCCGCATTAGCATTCTGGGGTGCATTAACAACGACGTTTGAAGTGGATGAGCCGCAGGCGACGATGGCCACCGCCGATAGAAACAGTGTGACGACAAGATAATAGATTCTGTATTTCATATAGCCTCTGAAAAGTTCGGAATTATCCTAGCATGTTAAGCAATGTGATCTGTAACCAAATAGGTAGACAACCCTTCCCGCAAGGTCAGTTCTTTCGTTCAGAGTACCTGCTTTAGCAGAGCTTCAATGCTAAACGAGGAAGCCGCCTAGAGGCGGGACTCCAAACGCAGGAGCATCTAATGGTAAAATCTTTGCCACCAAGAGATGCCTGTCGGTAGACCTCAGATAGTTGAACTTCGACACGTCGCGTATTCCGCCGGCGATATAGATATCCTCAAGGGTCTCGATCTCGAAGTTTATCGTGGTGAGATATTGATCCTGCTTGGCGAATCGGGCTGCGGCAAAACGACGACTTTAAAACTCATCAATCGCCTTATCGAGCCGACGGTCGGCACGGTACTCGTCGAGGGCAAGCCGACGACCGAATGGGACGCGATCGCGCTCCGGCGCCGCATTGGTTATGTCATTCAGGACGGCGGGCTATTCCCGCATTTTACGGTCGGCGAGAACGTGTCGCTTGTTCCAGGCCTGCTAAATTGGGGAAAACAGAAACGAGAGGACCGAACACGCGAAATGTTGTCGCTTGTCGGTCTAGACCCAACAAAGTTTGCCGACCGGTTCCCGCATGATCTTTCAGGCGGCCAACGACAGCGCGTCGGCGTCGCACGCGCACTTGCGTCCGACCCCGATCTGCTGCTGCTGGATGAACCCTTCGGAGCTCTCGACGCGATCACACGGACAAATCTTCAAAAGGAATTCGCCCATCTCGTCCGCGAGCTGGGAAAAACCGCGATATTCGTTACACACGACCTGCATGAGTCAATGCTTCTCGGCAGCCGCATCGCGCTTATGGACCGTGGGCGGATCGCATTGCTCGATGATGCCGACGGCTTCCGCCGGTCGGATAATCCCCTTGCCCGTGCATACCTCGACACGGTAATGCTGCCGAGGTAAGAAATTTCAACGCAGAGAACGCAGAGACCGCAAAGACCGCAAAGACGGAAAAGGACTGAAATAATCTTACCTCTGCGTCCCTGGCGACTTTGCGTTGGAAAGGTTCTTATCTCTTGCTCTTTCTTCCGACTTGTCACTCTCAGCGATCTCTGCGTTCCCTGCGTTGAAAAGTTTTATTTCTCTGCTAGACTTGGCGATACTAACCATCGACGATCATGAACAAAAAGAATCAGAACCGACGCGAATTTATAAAGACCGGCGCCGCTGGTTTGGCCGCAATTGCCCTTTTTCGCGACGCAAAGGGCGAGCTAACCCCTTTTATAGATGGTGATCCATTTCCGGAGCTTGTTGAGATCACCATTCCGCAGCTTCAGGCAAAGATGAAGTCGGGTCAGTTGACATCGAGGCGGCTCGTGGAAATGTACCTCGAGAGGATAAAGCAGATCGATACGAAGACCCGGTCCGTTCTCGAGTTAAACCCCGACGCGCTCGCGATCGCTGACCAGATGGACAGAGACCGGAAGAAGGGTCATGTCCATTCGATGCTCCATGGCATCCCGGTCCTGATAAAAGACAACATCGACACCGCCGACAAGATGCACACGACCGCCGGTTCGCTCGCGCTCGTAGACGCTCCGACTCCAATGCAGGACGCCTTTGTTGCGGCTCAGCTTCGCAAGGCAGGTGCGGTCGTCATGGGCAAAACAAATCTGAGCGAGTGGGCAAACTTCCGCGGTAACCGTTCGATCAGCGGCTGGTCAGGGCGAGGTGGGCAAACAAACAACGCCTATTTTCTCGACCAAAATCCCAGCGGCTCCAGCGCCGGTTCGGCGGTGGCAGTTGCCCTGGGCTACGCCAGTTTCT
>OCZT010006834.1_pt1 | contig 11252 bp, 5 predicted proteins | sample 1539031 | NCBI WGS metagenome assembly OCZT01 (sample SAMEA3539308, study PRJEB22396) | soil metagenome | biome: tundra; feature: field; material: soil | place: USA | collected 2010-05 | depth 0.15 m
AGCGTGACCGGCCAGTCGCTGGAGTTGTTTGCCTGCGCGCCGAGCATCAAGAAGGGCGCGCCATCCACCATCAGCGCATACCGTCCGTCCTTTTCCACGATGCGCGGGATGGGATGCTTTTCCATTTGCGCGCGCACTGCCATCCCCGCGGCGGACGCCGCGATGAGGGCAGCCACGATCAACGTTTTCACTTTCATTCGCTCCTCATTTCTTCCCCGGGCCGGGTACACGAAGCTACTGCGATACGATGCGGATATCGGTGGAAGCAAGGCGGAGCGACGTCGCATGAAGCTTGATGTCGCCGGCCTCGCGTGTTGACTTCACAATCACCTGGGCGAGTCCATTGAAGACGCTGCGCTTCCATTGCGGAGCCGGTACGATGACCTGGATCGCCGCGGGGCCCGGGCCGTCCCAATGAAAGGCCTGCGCGCCTTTGTCAGTAAAGCGCGTGGAAAAGACGGTGACGACGTTGCGGCCGGGCTGCAGCGTGCTGCGATCCAACTTGTAGATGTACCCGATGGGATCGTGCTTGAGGTTCATGCCGAGAGCGTGGCCGTTCACATAGATCGACTGCGTGTCTCCCACGCTGCGCAGCACCAGCGTGATCGCCGCCTCCGGCGAGTCTGAGGGCAGCGTGAACGCGCCGCGAAACACGCTCGCCGGGGGATCGACGCGATGCTCATCCCAGCGCGGATCGCGCGCCTTCTCCCACGACGAATCGTCGAACTCCGGAGCAGACTCCGGGCCGGCATTGCGCGGATCGATGGTGTGTGGGCGCCACTCGGAAACGGGCAGTGAACCGACGGTCTCGATGTATTTGTCGGGCTCCTGCGAGCCCGGATCGCCATTGCCGACGCCGATGATCTTCCCCGGACCGGTGAGGCTGAAGGATACAAGGTTGTCGGCGAAGGGAACCATGCGCCCGGCAGAATCGTTCACACGCACCGTGACGACAGAAATGGATGCGCCGTCGGCCTTGATCATGTCGATGTCGGGAATCAGTTGCACGGCTGCGGAGGCGCCGGTGGTCTCGACCGTGTCACGCGCAGTCTCCTTACCGTTGGCATCGTAGCCGCGGGCGACAAGCACGCCCGGCTTATAATTCACCTTCCACTGCAGGTGCGAATTTTGCGGCATGGTCTCGCGGCCCAGGCTCTCGCCGTTCAGAAAGAGCTCGACGGCATTCGTGTTGCTATAGACACGCACGTCGATTGGCTGGCCTTCCTTTCCCGGCCAGTTCCAGTGTGGCAGCAGATGCACCATTGGCTTCTCGGTCCACCAGGACTGCAGCAGATACGCGTTGTCCTTGAAAAACCCGCAGGTATCGAGCATGCCGAACTGCGAACTGATGGCCGGCCAGCCGAACGGGGTGGTTTCTCCGCGATAGTCAAATCCAGTCCAGTAGAACAGGCCCGCGGCGTAGGGTCGGGCGAGGTAGTAGCGCCAGCTGTCTTCGATCGAGGCATGCTTGCCGTCGCTTTCGAAGTCGTATGCGACCAGATGTTGATGGGCGGGATCGTCGAAGTAAATGCCGCGGGTGTGCTCGGATGACGATTCCTCCGTACCTACGACGGGCCGGTCAGGAAACCGCAGACGCATTTGGTCGATGTGATGCTGCACATAGTAGTTGAAGCCGAGCACTTCAGTAGAAAGCGAATTGCCTGCGCCGGAACCGCTGAGAGCGACGGTGAATTGGCGTGTAGGATCGAGGCGCTTGCCGCTGGCCTGCATGTCGCGCGTAAGTCTCTCGCCGAATACGCTCCACTCGAGAGCCCACTCCTCGTTGCCGATCGACCACAGGATCACGCTGGGGTGGTTGCGATCGCGCACGATCATGCTTCGAAACTCATCCATGCTTTCGGGAGCGGTTCCCATCTGCCGGTTTTCATCCAGCACCAGCATGCCCAGACGGTCGCAGGCATCCAGCAGCTCCGGCGTGGGCGGATTGTGCGAGGTGCGAATCGCATTCGAGCCCATGGCCTTGAGGCGACTCACACGAAATTCGTTCAGAGTATCGGGCACCGCGACACCAACGCCCGCGTGGTCCTGGTGGTCGTTGGTGCCCTTGAGCTCTACCCGTTGGCCGTTCAGGAAGAATCCGTTCTGAGGATCGAAGCGAATGGTTCGTATACCGAAGCTGGTCTCGTAGCGGTCCACCACTTTGTCCCGAATGCTGATGGTCGTGATCAGCTTGTAGAGGAACGGATCCTCTAGTGACCAGAGGTGGGCGTCATGGATGGGGATCGTTGCGGAGTGGTCGCTGCTGCTCGCTGCCGAGACGCCGGCGTCGAATATGACGGAACGCGCTACCACTTTCCCTGCTGCATCCTCGATCTGTTCATCAATCGTGAAGTGCTCGCTTGCATCTCCGTCGTTATCAATCGTGACTTGCGTGGTCACTTTGGCTTCAGGGTGCGATGCGGCGGCCAGATCGTTCACTGTTGTTGTAACGAACGTGCCGTCGTGAGCCACATGCACCGGGCTGGTCTTGGTAAGCCACACATGCCGGTAGATTCCGGCTCCCTCGTAGAACCAGCCTTCCTCGATGGTGGCGTTGGCGCGCACCACAAGAACGTTGGAGCCGCCGTAGTTGAGGTAGTTGCTTGCATCGTAGTGAAAGCTGGAGTAGCCGCTGTGTTCCGTGCCCAGGTAGAAGCCGTTCAACCACACCTGGGAGTCGCGATAAACTCCGTCGAACTCGATGCTGATGCAGCGGCCGAGATCGGCCTTGGGGATCGTGAAGGTCTTGCGATACCACCCGATGCTGTTCTGCGGAAAGTTGCGGCCGATAGCCTTGGAGCCGTGATTACCGTCCCCTCGCCGATCGAATGGCAACTCGACAGCCCAGTCATGCGGCAGGTCGACCGTGCGCCACGTCCTGTCGTCGAATTTTGGCGATGCAGGACCATCCCCGTAGCCGGCCTTGGCGAAGAAGAACGGGACCGTGGCGAAGTCGAAGTCCTTTCGCTGGCCGTCGGCGTCGCCGAGAGCGAAGCGCCAGTCGGCATCCATCAGGATTCTTTCTCGAACGTTCGCGGAATAGGACGGGACGGACTGGGCCATCCCATATGGCCTGGAGAGCAGACACGAAAAGAGGACTAGAAAGAACTTCAAAGTTGAGCGAGACTTCACTTCTGGATCTCCTGCGCGTGTTTGTGTTGGAAAGGCGCTAGCTTGACTCGTAGGGCAAAGCCGTATTTGCAATCGGCATCCTGGGGCAGCTTTAGATTGAGCGCGTCAGTGGTTCGCCTCCACTCTACTTTCTGGCTTGAGCCCAGCAGGTCGACCCCCTGGATCACCAGACTCCCGCCGTCTCCGGCCAAGCCCAGTGCATGCACCGAGGCGGTGCCATCCTGAGGGCAAGCAAGGCTGATGACATAGAGATTGCTCCCCTTATGTGTGAAACGAAAATCCGCCGCGGTGTAAGGCTTCATCGACTGGTCGGTGGCGAAGCCGGTCTTCACCTCGGTGGGACCCTCGCCATACTTCGTCCATGGTTCGGTGCCATAGATGGCTTCTCCGTTGCGGTCGAGCCATGCGCCCATTTCCAGCAGGATTGTTCTTACTTCGTCCGGAATTGTCCCATCCGCGCGGGGTCCGATGCTCAAGAGCAGATTGCCATTCTTGCTGACGATGTCGACGAGCTGATGGACCAGGAATTCGGGCGTCTTGAACTGGTCATGCTCCATGTATCCCCAGGAAAGATTGCTGATGGAGGTGTCGGTCTGCCAGGGTCGCGGATCGATATCGGTGCGCATGCTGCGCTCAAAGTCGCGCGCTCCCGCGGTCCAGTCCATCGCATAATCCTTGAGGGTGATCACTCCGTCAATGTGATGGCCCACTGCGAAGTTATCGTAGAATGCTGCGAATTCCGTCATGCGGGCGCGATAGGCTGGTTGCCCGTTGCCGCCGTCGAAGTACACCAGTTCCGGCTTGTATTTCTCAACCAGTTCGACGGAACGCGCCAGCCAGTCACGCATCCAGGCATCGCTCACGTAGGTCCACTCATTCACCGGGTTGAAGTGTGCATCGTTGAGCCATTGGTGGGCGGGGCCGTAAAACGAGGCATACTTCGGGTCGTTCACATCCGAGCGGATATTGCGGCCTTCATCGAAGTAGTAGTTGTGTTCGGCGCGATGCGAGGAGAGCCCAAAGTGCAATCCGGCGGCGCGGATGGCGTCAGACAACTCCGCAAGAACGTCGCGATGCGGTCCCATCTTGACTACCGTCCAATCCGAGAGGTCGGAGTCGTACATGGCAAAGCCATCGTGGTGCTCGGCAATTGGGACGACATACTTTGCGCCCCCTTGTTTGAAAAGCTTCACCCATTCCTGCGGATCGAATTTTTCGGCGCGGAAGCTGAGGATAAAGTCCTTATACCCGCGACTGTCCAGGCTGCCGAAGCGCTGCACGAAGTCCTCATGCGCAGGGTCGCCGGGCCTGTACATGTTATGCGGATACCACTCATTGACCGCGCCGGGGACGGCATAGACTCCCCAGCCAATGAAGATGCCGAACTTGGCATCCTTGAACCACTGAGGGATTTCGCGATTGCGCAACGTCTCCCAGTCGGGACGATACGGGCCGTCGTGAGCCTGCCGATCCGCCAGGTTTAGAAGTGCATTGCGGCGGGCATCGAATTTAGATACGGAGTCCTGCCATTCCTTGTCGATCTGCTCAGCAGACTTCACTCCGTGCGTGGGGGCCGATGAATCCGGCATTTCAGCGGCGCCCCGGGTTGGCGGAGCAGGGGAATTGCCGGATTGGGCAGGCGCAAAGAGGGACGCCGCAAACATGCCCAAAATCAGCGAGAGTGCGAGCGTGAGTTTCATTCTGGTCATCGGCGCGCGGCACAAGGAGTGATTCGAATCCGGCACCAATTGTAAACGTTCTCAGAACCTCCCGCGCTACTTGTATCCGCTCGCCTCTTCGTGCCCATGGGGGCGGACACCCAGTCTAGCTGCGACGCACAGATCCCCGATGACGCATAACTACGACCACGGCGGCTGCCGACGCAGCTGCGGCGCAAATGACAATAAGAGCAAGATTCATTTGACTGGACAGTGCTGAGTTCGATCGATTCATCACGCTGCGAATTGTTTTGGATCCGAGTGAATATCGGGGCGGCCGTATATGTCGAGGATTTTCCTGAAGTTTGGGTCCAATTGTGAAGCCGAGAAAAATGCCGGGATGGCAGCCCGCAGTGCGTTTGCGGCCACCAGTTCAGATGGCGGTAGCATTGGGTTCATGGTGCGGAGCCAGGTTCGGAAACATCGCCACACGTCGGCGGTGTGATTGATAGCCAGGTGTTGCAATAGCCCCTGGGCGATGCATCCCAACTGAACGTGCAGGTGGAAGGCAGCCATCTTGCGGCGGATGGCAGCCCGATAGGCATCGCTGGTCCGGTGCAGATACTGGTTTCCATCTCCCCGCCGCAGGGCCTCATTCCGCACATCCAGAAGGTAGGCGTATGCGCCCAGGACGTGAACGGCGTGGCGGAATCCCAGTTCAATTCTGAACCGGTATCCGTAAAGCAGGAGGATGTCGAGGGGTGCGAGGCTGAGGTCGGTAGAAAGCAGGAAGATGGTGCCGCGATGGGGATGGATTACGATCACAAACCGTACGATACGGGCCGCCGGGCGCCAGATCAGATCCAGGCATCGGTAACGCAGGGTTACGTTGTTTTCACCGTAGACGGGGCTGGGTGCTGAAGTGAATGCGGCATCGTCGCAGGCAAGATCCTTGAGGCTGACCTTGTTTCCGTAAATCCTTGGTCTTCCCCGTTGGCGATGCGCGACCGTAGGTGGGGGAAGGTAAGCGACCGCATTGCTCTTGGCCCGGGTTGCGAGTTGATGGCCCTTGGAGAGCAGCTGGGCGATGAGTTTGCCGCTGGCGTAGTAGGCATCGGCCACGAGCAGGATCTTGCGATCCAGGATGCTTGAGATCGACAACAGCAAGGCCGCCAGCAGATTGATACGACCGATTTCCACGTAGAAGCAATTGATCTCTTGAGCAACCATGTCCCGTGCGAAGCCGGAATTGCGTTGGTTGTGGCCATTTACTCGGCATTAAAGAGGCTGCCGGTTCAGGCCGGCCTTGTCATCCTTGGAGACTTGAGCATTCAGGGGAACATCAAGCCGATGAGGTCTGCCTCGCACGGCAAAATCCCGTCCGCGGAGCGCCAATAGAGTATCTTCAGCCAATCGCACCGGTGCAACAGGCGCCTCAGGGGGGAGGATTGAATGGAACATTTCTACGTGGTATCGAGGTTCCGCCCCCTCCATGCGGGTGACCATCGGATAGGTATCGGCCAACTCCCAAAACTTCACGCTCTCTTGGCTGGCAACAGTGGCGCAGACCACGATTACGGCACGAATGCACTCTGCCAGTGTCCGTGCCTCCTCTTCGGTGACAAACCAGGGGAGAAAGCCGGGACGCATGGTGCGGAAGATGGGCGAGGCCAAGCCCCTGCCCTGCGGATGCCCCAATGCGGCGAGCAACTCCCGGTCCTGTCGCAGCAACTCAGCCTTGGGTACGAACTCCACATAAACGCAATGCGTGGATGCGAAGAATTCGCCGGGATCGGCGATCTCTTCGGCTTCGATCTTGCGAAACTGGCGAAGTCCCTCTGTCCCGATATAGGCGTGCATGGAAAGAACCTCGCCGAGCGCGCCCATGACCGAGCAGTAGCAGAGTTCGCCGGTGACGCTGTCACGGACCGCGATCAAGTTGTCCTCGTCCAGGACCCGCCAGGGTCGTAAACCATACAGGTCGGAAGCCAATCGATAAAGCCGTTGCGACCAGATGCGATGGCTCGCGGCCGGTCTCGATCGCTCCCGTCTTCGCGCTGGGAGTCGGCGGACTGGCCGTGTGCGATGTGATGGGCTACAACTACATGGATCCAGGGGCCGAGGCCTATCACAAGGCCCATCCCGACAAGCCTGTTGTGGGCACGGAAACCGTGAGCGCCGTGGGCACACGCGGCATCTACGTCACCGACCCGAAAAAGGGCTTCGTCAGCTCGTACGATCCGTACACCACCACGGGCCGTGCTTCGGCGGAAGGCTGGTGGAGCTACTGCAATTCGCGGCCGTGGCTCGCGGGAGGTTTCATCTGGACAGGGTTCGACTATCGCGGTGAACCCTCGCCGAACGATTGGCCCAACATCAGTTCACAGTACGGGATCATTGATACATGCGGCTTCCCGAAGGATTCGTTCTACTACTACCAATCATGGTGGACTTCGAAGCCGGTCCTGCATATCTTTCCGCACTGGAATTGGCCAGGACTGGAAGGAAAGGAGGTCGCAGTCTGGGTCTATTCGAACCTGGATAAGGTGGAGTTGCTGCTGAACGGCCAGAGCCTGGGCACGAAGGAAATGAAGAAGGATTCGCACCTGGCATGGATCGTGAAGTATGCTCCCGGCACGATCGAGGCGCGAGGGTTCAAAGACGACAAGCAGGTGATGACAGCCAAACGGGAAACCACGGGCTCCGCGGCCAAACTGGTGATGAATGCGGACCGGCAGGAGATTTCCGCCGATGGCGAGGATGTGGCTGTCTGTGCCGTCGAAGTTCACGATGCGCAAGGCTGCGTGGTGCCCATCACCGAAAACGTGGTGACGTTCCGCGTTTCCGGCAATGGAAAATTGATTGGCGTCGGCAACGGCGATCCCACCGACCAGGAATCCGACAAGGGTACAACGCGGAATGCCTTCTCCGGCCTTTGCATGGCACTTATCCAGTCGACAAAGGCTGCCGGAAGTATCACCGTGGAGGTGACGTCACCCGGACTTGCACCGGCCAGCGTGACGCTTGCGGCAAAGGGAACGACGCTCCGTCCGCAAGTAAATGTATGGGAACCCGAGGTGCCAGTAGGGTCAGGCATCACCGGCCTGTGGAGACCAATGCCGAAAACCCACAACGACTCAGGCTTGCTAGCCTCGCTCCTGGGCGACAGCAACATGGTGTTCACTTTGCGTCAGAATGGAAGCAGCCTGACGGGAAGCGTGGAGGGCGGCGGTGGCGGCTGGTGGAGCGGAAGCGATGAACCCAGTCCGATTACGGAAGGCAAGGTGAATGGCAACAGCGTCTCCTTCAAGGTTGGAAAGAATACCTATTCGGGAACGCTGAAGAAAGACCAGATCGAGCTCCAGCGCACGATGGAATTTGGCTTCAATATCCCGAAGATCACCGAGCCAACGGGGCCACGCCCGGTAATTGGGCCTCCGCCTGATGGAACAGATCCGTCGATGGGTTCCATGCATATCCCGTCGAGCATCCCCGTGGTGCTGCATCGGGTTGAGCGGTAAAGACCGGACGAAGACGCTGCTCGGCGATCGGTTCTTTCAAGAACCGATCGCCGAGGGGACCACTGCAATTTCAGGATTGCTCCAGGGACTGTAAGCGGGTGCAGGGCGAATTCCTCCTCAAGGAAAATCTCCGGTGGCACGTCACACAGACAAAGAAAGGGCGCAGCGTTTCCGCTGCGCCCTTTCTTTGTGGTCGGTTGTTGCTGGTTAGAAGGTAAGCTTGATGCTTCCTTGACCGATACGATTGGCTTCTACGCCAACGGAAGTGATCTTTCCGAAGGTTCCATCGGTCACCGTGTTATCAGGATTTCCAAAGCTTGCATGGTTGAAGGTATTGAACAGTTCGAAGCGGACCTGCAGCTTGATCTGCTCGTGGAGGCTCAGGTTCTTGCTGATTGCCGAATCGGCATAGTTGAGGTAGGGCCCGCGGAAGATGTTGCGTCCGGAATTTCCGAAGGTTCCCACTGCATTGGTTGTGAAGGCCGCCGTGTTGAAATACTTCTTCATCCACTGCGATCTTCCCCCCTGGTGCGACCAGTCGGACTGGCCGGTAACAACATCGGCGCGGTCTCCGTCCTGCAGAGATCCCGAATTGTCGTTTCCGTTGCCGCCACTGATGCCGAACGGCTTGCCGGACTGCAAAGTGTAAATGCTGCTGATTTCCCAGGTCCCCAGAATCTTTCTGGTGATCGGGTTTAAGTTGTTCAGCGCAGGCGTCTGATAGACAAAGTTGGTTACCGATACGAGAGGAACATTGAGGTCAGAAGTGCCCCTGTTCCACCTGATGTTGAAGGGATCGGGAATGCCACTGGAGAAGGAGATGTTGCCAGAGGATGACAGGTCCTCTACCTTCGACCAGGTAAAGTTCGACTGGAAAGACAAACCATGGAAAGAACGCTGCTCAACTCCAACCTGCAGGGAGTTATAGGGCGAAGTTCCAATGGGCGAGTCGACGAGGATGTTGCTGAAATTGCTGTAGGGCCGTGCTGTTTGCCCTGCCGCAACATTTACAGCGTTGTAATCGACAATGTTTGCCTGGTGGTAGGACTCGCTTCCCACATAAGCAACATGCAGAGCAAGCGCCCGCGTCAATTGCTGCTCGATCGAGAAGTTCCAGCTTTCCGTAATCCCCAGTTTGAAGTCCTTCGAGAAAGTTGCCTGGAGGCCTACCGGGGTTGCAAAGGCTGCGGTCTTTGCCGGCTTGTCAGTCAGCGAAGCAAAATTGCCCGAGGCAAATTGATTTCCACCAGTAAAGCTGTTCCAGGGATTATCGAACTTGACCTGCTGAGCAGCCGTTGGCTTGTGATTCACGACAGAGCTTGCATCGTTATAGAGCGTGAAGGTTGGGCTGAAGGGAGCGATATCCGCACTGTGGTTGTAGCTGGAGTACGGAAGCGGCCCGGTGAACAGGCCGAGGCCCGCACGGAAGGAAGTATGCGGCATCGACTTGGGCTGGTAGCTGAGGCCAATGCGCGGCTCCCAGTAACCGTAGGAGGTCGGCATCAGAGCATTGTCGAGCCCCTGATCCCCAGGAAAGATCTCTCCCAGAGGAGCATTGGGGAACATTGAGCTCTGTTGGCCTGCACGGAAGGCAGCGCCGCGACCGCCCGTGGCGGCAGGAGGCGTGTTCGGATCCCAGCGCAAGCCAGCGGTGATGGTGAGGTTAGGCTTCACACGATACTGATCTTGCCCGTAGATTCCCAGCATCCATCCCTTGACGCTGGAGATTTCGCCTGCGCCCTGTATGAATTCAGATTCGTTGCCGGTCAGGAAGTCGGCTGGGCCGTAGCCGGTCCAGTTGCCCCAGAACTCGTTGATCGGCGTAGAAGGATAGTCGGTGTTTTCCTGTGCAAACTGATGCTGAAGATCAACACCGGCCGAGATTGTGTGCTTTCCAATGGTCTTCGTGAATGCATCCGAAAGACCGTAGGTCGTTCTTCTCTCGCCGGTAGGCTCATACCAGCTCGACCAGAACAAGCCGTTAATGCCAAGACCTTCAAAGTAGCAATGCCCCGCCTTTTCGGTCACTGCCTGGTATTTCGACATGCAAACAGGGGATCCGGCCGTGTCCAGGCCTTGGCCAGCCTGCAGCACATCCATCTGGGTCCAGTACACGTTCAGCGTATTCACTGTCGTGTCGTTGATCATCCAGGTATGGCCGAGGGCTTCGTTGTAGAACTCGCCCTTCTTGCCCGCAGAAACCGCCATCATGTTTCCCTTGATGGCCGAGCCGATGTTGTCGTAGTACTCGATGAAGCTGCGCTCGAAGAGGCGCTGTTTGTCGTTGATGGTGTAATCCAGGCGCGTGGTGAGCTGCTTGTAGGTGTACAGCGTCGGCGATCCAGGATACTGCGTATAACCGGGGTTGCTGGGGTCGGAGTCATCGCCCACGGGCATGGCCATTGTTGCAAGCTTGACCGCAGCAGGACTCAGGTACTTGGGGTCAATCTTGTTGTTCACAAAAAGATTGTCGGGGCCATTGATGGGCGTGCTCAACAATTTTCCCGGTGCGGTGAAGTCGCCCGCCATCATGGCTGCCGTCGGGAAGTTGGCAAACTGGTTGGTAGCCTGCTGGCTGTTGCGTTCGTACTGGTAGTTGCCGAAGAAGAAGAACTTATCCCTGAGAACAGGTCCTCCTACATAGCCGCCCAAGGTGTTCCTGTGCAGCGGGTCAACAGTTTTGCCATAGTAGTCTGAAGCATTCAGAGTGCTGTTGCGTACAAACTCAAATGCGCCGCCATGGAACTGGTTTGCACCCGACTTGGTTTGAATGCTGACGACTGCACCCGGCGCGAAGCCGTAGTGAGCATCGAAGTTGTTGGTGATGACGCGGAATTCCTGCGTGGCATCGGGGTTCGGGAAAGGAGCAGCCAGCGCCATGTAGGTATCCATGTTGGGTGCGCCATCGAGCATGTAGTAGGTGCTGCCTTGGCGTCCGCCG
>OCZT010006835.1_pt1 | contig 11249 bp, 7 predicted proteins | sample 1539031 | NCBI WGS metagenome assembly OCZT01 (sample SAMEA3539308, study PRJEB22396) | soil metagenome | biome: tundra; feature: field; material: soil | place: USA | collected 2010-05 | depth 0.15 m
CAGCCGGTGAGCCGTGGACAGTACATCCAGATCTATGCCACCGGGTTGGGCACGGCCGTGGGGCCCGGCGGGGCGGATCCGCCCGCGGACGGGCAAGTGGCGCCACCCTCGCCGCTGTTCAACACTGTCGCCACGGCGACGGTTACCATCGGGGGTGTGAACGCACCGGTGACATTCGCGGGCCTGGCTCCCGGCTTCGTGGCGCTGTACCAGGTGAACGTGCAGGTGCCGTCCAACGCGCCCGTAGGCAGCGCCGTTCCGGTGGTGCTGACCATGACCTATAGCAACGGCTCCTCGGCTGCTTCGCAACAAGACGTGACGATCGCCGTACAGTAATCGTCACGCCTTGGTTTTGGCGAGTCGCGAAAAAGGGGTAGTGGGTCAAATTGGCCCACTACCGAAAAAGGCGCTTTCCTGGACGCGTACCGTTGTAACATAGCATGAACCGTCTACCTGAACGGCCGCTGTCAACGAAGGATGTGAACATGGGTACGAGAAGGTTCGATCACGCCCGTTCGGCAAGAACCGGCGGGCCTGGATCCTGGGTCTTGTCTGGCTCAGCTTGCCGCTCAGCGGACAGGTGATCACGTCCTTAAATCCGTCTTCGACGACCGCAGGTGGGGCGTCAGTGACGCTGACGGTGGGTGGCAGTGGTTTCGTCTCAGGCTCGACAGTGCTCTGGAATGGTGGACCGCTATCTACGACTTTTATCAGCGCGTCGCAATTAATAGCTGGAGTAGGTCCAACGTTAATCGCTTCGCCGGCAAGCGTCAGCATCATCGTCAGGAATCCGGACGGTTTTACTTCGAATATGATCGATTTCACAATCACTCCTCCTTCTGTCCCCGTGCCTAGCGTTACTAGCCTGAGCCCCACGTTTGCGATAGCAGGGGGCCCGTCGTTTAACCTCACGGTGACGGGCACCGGCTTTGTTTCCGGATCAGTGGTGATTTGGGCCGGTTCATCGCTGACGACGACTTTTGTAAGCGCCACGCAATTAACAGCTGTGGTGCCCTCCAGCTTCATCGCGAACCCCAACAATACCGTGATCACGGTGGGTAATCCTGGTGGCACTGTTTCTTCGCCTGGAGTGAACTTCCCTATCAATCCGCTCGGACCCGCAGTGAACGACTTTAGTCCGAAGTCCGCCCCGCCCGGCGGATCATCCTTCACACTAACGGTCACCGGCAGCAGCTTCGTATCCGGATCTGTGGTGATGTGGGGCAGTTCAGCCCTCACGACGAGTTTTGTGAGCGCCACGCAGCTGACTGCTGCGGTTACCGCAACGCTGATCGCGGCACCCGGACTTGTCACGATCACGGTGCTAAATCCTGGTGGCGCTGTTTCGGCCCCAGGGTTGTTCTCTGTCGTCCCTACGATTACTAGCATTAGCCCACTTTGGGTCACGGCCGGCGGTCCTGGTTTCACACTGACGGTAAACGGGATCGGATTTCTCGCCACCGCGGTGGTCCAGTGGAATGGTACACCACTCGCTACGACGGTTGTGAACACTACGCAGTTGACGGCCGGAGTGCCAGCCAGCCTGGTCGCCACGGGGGGAACAGTCACGATCGCTGTGTGGGTGGGTGGCGTGATGTCGAACGACTCCATCTTCTTGATGGTTAAACCGATTCCGCGCGGAATCGCGAATGTGGTTTACCCGGCGACCGCGTTTGAGGTGGCCGGGGTCACCCCGCCGTATCAGTGGTCGCTTAGCTCGGGGACACTTCCGGGATCGATGAACTTCAGTACCGGTGGGGTCCTGAGCGGGACACCGTCGGAAGCCGGGTCGTTTCCCTTCACCGCAATCGTGACAGATAGTTCCACGCCGCCGTTGACCTTATCGGGGAGCTTCACCCTGACAGTCACGCCACCGCCGGTAACGCTGCTTTCTGTTTCGTCGCAGCAGTTGAACTTCACTTATGTTCAAGGCGATTCCAACTTGCCGTCTTCGCAGTATATCTTCGTGCTGAGCAACCCGACCGGGACCGGGGTCACGGCGACCTCGACCACCAGCGACGGCGGACTTTGGTTGAGTGCGTCAACGAACTTTCCCGGGGGCAAGACGCCGGGAACGATCACGGTGTCCGTGGACCCATCGAAGCAGGGGCCGAACACTTACAGCGGCCAGGTGAACATCAGTGCGCCCAGCGCGAGTCCTTCCAGTGTGCCCGTGTACGTGACGCTTCAGGTGAAGGCGTCGCAGGCCCCGCAGTTGACGGTGATGCCTTCTGTACTGAGCCTCGCTCTGCCTCAGGGAGGCCAAAGCCAGGGATCGGTGGTGGTGTCCAATACCGGAGGCGGCACACTCAGTTACAGCGTGGCGGCGAGTTCCGATGCCAACTGGCTGGCGCTGAACGGAAGCAGCGTGGGGATTATCACGCCGTCCACGCCCTCCAGCCTTGCTTTCACGGTGAACGCAGTCGCCGGTCTTGCGCCCGGGCTGCACTCAGGGGCGATCACGGTGACCGACCTTGGCTCTGGCAAGTCCCAGATTTCCAACGTGGCGCTGCTGATGAACGGGTCGCAGCCCACCATGCAGCTTTCGCAACCGGGCTTGACGGTCTACGCGGTGGCGAATACAACGGTGGCGCCGCCGGCGCAATCGTTTGCGATTTTCAACCTGGGGGCGGGGGCTTTTTCGTGGACCACGCGGATACAGTACACTGCGGCAGGTCCAAGTTGGCTGACGGTGACGCCGACTGGAAGCAGCACCTCCGCAACGCCGGGACAGGCCACGGTTACGGTGAACCCGGCAGGATTGACGAAGGGGCAGTATTATGCGACGGTGAACCTGCAATCGACGGCAGTGAACTCCCCGCAGAGCTTTACTGTGCTGCTGAACGTGGTGGGGGCAGGCGAACTGGGATCGGGGCCGCAGGTATCGACGTCGGGCATGATTCTGGCCGCGGCGGCGGGAAGCGCGGCGGCGGCGACGCAATCCATCACTCTGTTCAGTCCAGCCGGCGCAAGTCTGAACTACAGCACCAGCGTGTTCACGTCGGATAACGGCAACTGGCTATCCGTGAGCGCGCCGACCGGTTCCCTGGGAGCGGCCGGGACCGCGCCTCTGACAATTCAAGCGAGCGCGGCGGCTATGACGGCGGGCGTGCACTATGGAACGGTACAATTGGCGTTTTCCGAGGGGACGATTCAAACCATCCAGGTTGCACTGGTGGCGACGCCCGGGGCCAACGTGACCGGGATGAGTTTGAAGATGGGAGAGCGCCCCGCCCCCGCCGCGGCCTGCACGCCGAAGACGCTGGTGGCGACGTTCAGTAGACCGGGCGAGAATGCGCAGTTGCAGGTAGGGCTGGCGCAAACATTCCAGGTGCAGATCAAGGATGCTCCCTGCGGCGAGCCGCTGTTGCCTTCGCAGAGCGCCACGGCCAAACTCCTTTCCAACGCTGTACTCCTCGCCACTCTGTCGTCCGACAACGATAATGGCGTGTGGACGGGATCATGGACTCCGTCGAGTCCGCAGGCAAACGTGCCGGTGCGGGTGTTTGCGTCGCGCGGGCAAGCCTTCGGAGGTATCTCGACGCAGGAAACCTCGGTGGTGGATGTGGTGGTGCTGCCGGCGAATACGGATTCGGCCGCGCAGCCTCTAGGCGCGGTCAACGCAGCCAGTTTCGACACGGGCATTCCAGGGCTGGTGGTGCCGGGCGGTTACGTATCCATTTTCGGCGCCCGGATGGCGGACAACGCGGCCCAGGGTGGAGCGCCGCTGCCATTCACTCTAGGCGGGGCGAAATTACTCTTGCGTGGGAAGCCTCTGCCGCTGCTGTTTGTGAATGCGAGCCAGGTGAACGGGGTGATCCCGCAAGACGAGCCGCTGTATACCGACATTCAGTTGGTCGTGCAGCGCGGCGATAGCGTATCGATACCGGTGTCTGCTTATGTGACGGACCTGCAGCCGGGCATTTTCACCACCGCGCAAAATGGGCAGGGGCAGGGGGCGATCCTGATCAACGGAACCGCTTGGGTGGCGGGACCGTCCGGGGTGGTAGGGCAGCAGCCGGTGAGCCGTGGACAGTACATCCAGATCTATGCCACCGGGTTGGGCACGGTCGTGGGACCGGGCGGGTCGACTGTACCCGCGGATGTACCCGCGGACGGGCAACTGGCGCCACCTTCGCCGCTGTTCAACACCGTCGCCACGGCGACGGTTACTATCGGAGGTGTGAACGCACCGGTCACATTCGCGGGTCTGGCTCCCGGCTTCGTGGCGCTGTACCAGGTGAACGTGCAGGTGCCGTCCAACGCGCCTGTAGGCAGCGCCATTCCGGCGGTGCTGACCATGACCTATAGCAACGGCTCCTCGGCTTCTTCGCAACAAGACGTGACGATCGCGGTGCAGTGAATCGTGCGGGCGTTCCCGCCCCTTCCCCACCATCGAGCAACGAGGCTCGCGCCAGACGATACCATCGTCCGCCCCTATTTCGGCGGCTTCTCAGACGATCTGCCCTTGCCCAAGCGTTCCTGCTCCAGGGCAGCGTATATGCGCTCCACCTCCGCCACGACGCTTTTCGGGTCTGCTCCCGAGGCTTCAACGCCGCGGAGCACCTCGGCCACGGCAGCTTCGTAGTCGCGCTTGTGCTCGTCGTTGATCCGCTTCCATTCGATTCCGCGAAGGGCTTCGGCTAATTTCGGGTCGTACGTAAGCTTCCCGGCCTTCATGAGCACAGCGATGATGGGATAGCCGAGATAGCCCTGCCAGAACGAAGCGTTATCGTTCGACGACACGGTGCTGAATTCCGGCTGCCACTGCACGGCATAGGTCTTGCTGCCGCTCGACGAGACGACCTCGGCTCTTCGGTCGTCGATCATGCGGACGCGGTCGTCCGCGACCGCGGTGAGCGCCTCGTACACCTTCGCTATCGGCGGCATTTTCCAGTAGGTCATGTCTGCTGCTCCTTTTTGCTTTTCTGCGGGCCGGTATCTCTCATGCGAGCGAGTTCCTTCGCCGAGGGCCGCCTCGCCGTCTTCCTGAGTTGCTTTAGGTCGTCCAGTACGAACGCCCCGAACCTGCTGTGCACCGAGGCCATGAATGCGGGCACGGGCTTGCGCCGCGCCGTCGTCGGATACATGGCGAAGATGATGTCGTTGTCGATCATGTAGAACGAGTAGGTCGGATAGTTGCTAAAGAAGCGGATCGCGACCTTCCTCGGGTACTCCCTCTTCAGGTTCGCAAAGTAGCGGTCTGCCTCCCGCATGAACCCGGGGATGAACTGGCCATCGTCAAAGTTGCGCTTGAACATCTCATGCAGCATGCCGTCGCGCGGTTCCGGCATATACACCGTCAGTAGCGACCTGCCCCTGCTCAGGAAGTCGTGTATCGCCTGCCCGTGATTCTCGCGCCATCGCCTCGAATGTATGAAGACGAGAACCATGACCGTGGCTTGGTGGATCAGGTTGTCGAACACGGGCGTGTAGTCCGTGAACAGCCCGGCGCTCTGGATGTCGTGGTGGCTCAAGGTCTTCGTCGGCGCGTTCGGTTCCGCCAAGGCGTTCTTTATGGCCGTGCACGCGGGACCGAGCGCCGCCTGCCAATTCCTATCAGCCCGAGCAGATTCGTATTCGACCGGCATGAGTCCGAGTAGATCGGTGGGCAAATGAAGGCCCGATCCGCTCGGCACGACGATAAATGATCGCTTTCGGCCCAAGGCGCCGATGAAGAGCCCGAGTTCGAATATGACGTTATCCCGCGCTACACGCCGTTTCGAGCCCCTGATAACGGCTATGTCGTCGGGAGCGAGGACGAATACGCCCGCATCGAACGTCGACCGCGCCGCCTCAAGGGGCTCGAGAACGTACTCCGACGGCTTGAATACCTGCTGCGTCCAGACCGTCACATCGGCATCGTGTTGGATGTTCGTTTGGATGGCATGCGCCAGTTCCAGGTTCTCCCGCGAGCTTGCGACGAACAAGCGGGGCTTTGGCTGAGGTGGCATGTAAGTAGCGTTCCGCGCTAGATTGTAACCCGAAAACGTGCACGGGTAGTGAACGATAGGCAGGTGCGAATGCCCGGCTGTCGCGCCACGCCCCACGGTTTGCGGCCGCTAGGGTCTGTAGCAGCTCTTAGAATCTCCTTTCCGCCAGCGCCGTGAAGAATAAACCCGTTCCCTGAACGACACTAGTCGCGCCGTGTTTATATCATATCGGCCAGGCGCGCGGCGGCGGCGGCCGCCGCTCTCAGTTTCAGTTGAACCTGGCCGGGCAGCGCTTCCAGTCTGTCCATTACACCTACGTCCTGGTCTGCCAGGTTTCGCTGTATCATCGCCCACCCGCTACCCAGTCGCTACCGCCAGCGCTCCTTGGCCCCGTCAAGAAGTAGTTGTTCTGTGTCGGGTTTTTGTATACTATGAATGTCGGGTTTTTGCAAAGGCAATATGGCCATGCGTCAACAGAGGACATTGCGCGAAAGGATCGAAGAACGGATCGCCCGCAAGCGGCGCGATGACGTATTCCTGCCCCGTGAATTCCGCGATCTCGGCGGCGAGGATCAGGTGCTGCGGGTGCTGCGCGGCCTGGTCCGCGAAAAGCGCCTGGTACGGCTGGGCTACGGCGTCTATGGCCGCGCCGTGGTTTCGCGTCTCAGCGGGGAACCTCTTCTCTACAGCCCGAACGGGTTTCTCGGGGCTGCGCGACAAGCCCTTACCAAGCTCGGAGTGATGTGGGAGCCGACCGAAGCGGAACGGGCCTATAACGAAGGCCGTTCAACTCAGGTGCCGGTTAATCCGGTCGTGCGGGTGAGGGGCCGCTTCTCACGGCGGCTGAGGGACGGCAAACTGGAGTTGGTGCTTGAGCGATAATCCCTCGCTTCAGGATTTGCTCGAAGTCCAAAGGCACTTTGGGCTGCCGAGTCCGGCGCTGGTCGAAAAGGACTGGCATGTCGTCGAGGCACTGGGCGCCATTACCGCCGCTGACACGGCGCCGGCGCGACTGGTGTTTGGCGGGGGCACGGCGTTAAGCCGCGCGCACCGGCTGATCCGGCGGATGTCGGAAGACATCGACCTCAAAATCATATCGGATACCCCGCTTACGCGCTCTGCGCTGCGTCATCTGCGCGACACGATTACCGATGCCCTGCTGGAGGCCGGTTTTCAGTTTGACCCGCAGAATCCCGAGCATCGAGAATCCGGCAATGCGAGCCGCTACACTCTGTACCGCCTGCCCTATGCCGCGATTGCAGCCGGGCAGGGGATCTTACGACCGGAGATTCAGATTGAGACCGCCGTATGGCCGTTACGGCTTCCGGCGATCGACCGTTCGGTGATTTCGTTTGTAGCGGAGGCCTTCAACCGTGCACCGGAGGTTCCGGCCATCCCCTGCGTGGCGCTCGTTGAAACGGTTGCTGAGAAATTTGTCGCCCTGACCCGACGCGCTGGCGCCGAACTTGCGGACGCCGGCGGCCCGCGCGATCCTACGCTCGTGCGCCACGTGTACGACTTGCACGTTATGCGCGCGCATTACGATCCGGCCGAGGTGGTGGCCCTGGCGCGAACGATCATGCTGGCTGATGCCAAAGCCTACGGCCATCAATTCCCCGCTTACCGCGAAAACCCGACAGCCGAGACTTTGCGGGCGGTCGAAGGTCTGGCGAAAGACCCGGACTTTGCCAACCGCTACGCCAAGTTCCGGCGGGACATGGTGTACGGCGAGAGCCCGGAATTCGAGACGGCCCTCGCCACGATCACGGCTTTGGCGGGCCGGTTAGAGTGAGCGCGGCCGATAGTGGTAACGCATCACCGGTCGTTCTCGGCAAGTGCTGCGCCGACGGAAAAGGCCTCCAGGGCAGCCGCTCGATGCGCGACCCGCCCTGGAGTAATTGTCAATTGGTGCTCTTCAGTATTGGAATGCCGGGACGCTGTTGGGTGTTCGGAAGTTCGAGCCTTCCGTTACGAACCTGCGCCTGGCCGGGTTGAACAGGAAATGGCCGAACATGGTACGTCCGTCCATTGTCCGTGACCAACCGCCCGTCTCCCATTACCTGCAGGAGTAAGGTTTGGCGGCGCACTAGCGATCCGGCGCCATCGGACACGTCATCGACCAGGTACACACTGCCGGCCTCGTCGATGCTTACCTCACCGTCGACCAAACTGGGAAGCGCGACGGTGATGGGTCTGCCACCCGTGCGCTCCACAATCATGTCGACGAGATACTGCGGGAAGGTATAGAACGCAATGCTTCCCGTATTCAAACGGCGATTCTCGCGCTGGTCCCAACGGCGGCTCTTGCAGGCGATGTCCCACAGAGCCGTGAGCCAGTCCAGCGCGCGGTCCTCCTTTCGTTCCGCCCACTTTCGGACGATATTGATCAGGTTGCGCAAGTCCTGCCGGGAACGCTCCTCATAAAAGTGAAGTGCGGCCTGGGCCTGATTGCGCTTGCGGACCAGCGCCCGTCGCTCATTGGCAGCCTCTTTCGACGCGCTGGCCTTCGAGATCGGGAAGGCGTCGAGCTTCGATTGAGCGTCTGCCAAGGCTTCTTCGTAGGCGTGGCGTTTCTCGGCGAGCAGGCCGATGTTCACGGCGTACACCGTCGAAATCATGCCCGCCTCCTTCATCATGTCGCGATCGTAAGTGCCTCCGCAGATAGCGCCACGGAAGTCCTCGAGCGGTCGCACGTCCACAAAGAATTCGTACAATTCCTTCCGAACGTGGTTGTAGAGTGCGCCGATCCTGTCCGTCGGGGCACTCGGAATCTGCAACGGGAGATCGGAAACCCGCCTGATGCGCTTGAGCTTGAGCCACGGAGCCGTGCCAACTTCCTGGCGGATTTTACCAATCTCCTCCTGATTCGGCTCGACTCCCCATTTCAGTTGGTCGAGCGCCTTCTGCAGTTCGATGGCGCAACGGTTCGCGAGATCGGGCCGGCCTGCCGCCAGGCACGACGTCTTGAGATCGGTGATAGCCCCGATCGCATTACCTTTGGCCGAGTAAGCGACCTGCGGCAGGTTCCACCACGGGGACTCTTTCTTGCTTTGCTTGTTTTTTGTGTTTTCCCCGGATGGCGTGTGCCTGAACCGATCCTCTACGAACAGCGGAAACCGCGTCGCTTCGACGACGCAAATCCAGTCGAAGTCGTAGTCGCCGCCGTTCTTCTTGGCTGTTTCCGAGTGCAGCGTGAGCGTCCCCTCCAGGCGCAGTTGCTGGTCGACGATCCCGGTAACAGCCGCCGAGTCCATCGAGCACTTCTGCCTGTCGAGGTGCCGCATCAGCAACTCCAGCGTGGTGGAAGCTTCCAAAGCTCTCACCGGCAGCAGATCTCCCTTGGTCCGGATCGGATAGCGAACCACCAGCATTCGCTCGGAGACGAGGCTGGTGATCGCGTGCCATTCCGGAATCCAGTCGGAGCCGCTGTAGATTCTACCGTCGTGCAGGACCAGGTATCCGTCATCGGCCAGGGCAAACGCCGGCAGCGTGAAACCGCCCGCGGTGCACAGCTTGTACGCCCACCTGGCCAGCGTGCGCTGAAGGTGAGAATTGACGAACGGATGTTTGACCCAGTACCCGGTGCTGTCAGCTTTGAGGACAGCCTCCACAACGGTGTGTTCGGATGACGTATGCTCCGGATCGGTCACCGTCTCATCCGCGCGCAAGAGTTCCACTTCCTCGGACATCCCCAGGATGCGGAACAGTTCGGTGAAGTCGTTGCTCGCGATCGCGGTCTTCACCTTCTCGACCGCGGCCATGGCAATCGGCTTGATTTCGGTCTCGATGGAGTTCAGGGGCGCATGCTCGACGAGCGTGTAGCTCGACGAAAACTGGAGTTCCCGCGAAATCTCCCGGATCCCGATTACGACCCGGCCAGTGGAGTATTGCCCGCTCATGCGGCCGGCAGCGGTTGGGCACTGGCGAACGCATTCGGGTTTCTTGAACTCGGGCTTGCAACTCGACCGTGGGATGACGAAATCGACCGACAAAGCATCGGCGACATCGTCCTCCATGATCTTGAAGCTGCCCTTGGCCTGCGTGTTTTCGAAGGACATCCGGAACTGGTAGAAGCGGCGGTCGGCCAGATGAAGACGCTCGAAGTAGGAGCGCCGGATCCAGCCGCGGCAGTCATTCGTGCCCAGTTCGTGGTCTCGCACAACGACGACGCGAGCGTCCGGGATCTCGATGCACACCTTGCACGGTGAGACGAGAATTCCGAAATACGTCATCGCAGCTTCTGGCCAGAATCGGAAGCGCTGCGCGATGGTCTTGGCGTGCGCGGCGTCTACGGCGTAGTACTTGCCATTCTTCGCGGATGCCGAAGCGCCCACGAGACTGTATTCCACGCCCTCATGCATGATCCGCTTGCCCAGCGAATGCTCGACCATTGCCTGCTGGTACTGGTCAAGCTGCTGTTGCGGGATGTCGATCGTGGCGACACGGATATCCGGATAGTCCGCCTTCAGCAGCGTGTTCTCCAATTGGCTGTCGCGATCGATTTTCATCTGCTTCTTCGATACTGCACCGTCTTCACTGATCTCCAACGCGATTACGCGAAGGACGCTCGTTTTGTTCACAATGGACATTTGCGTATCTCCTTTGTTCTTCTGTTGAGCTACAGCCAGAACGGGAGACCTCGCGGTCCCTCTCTGCCTGTAGCGGGTGGAACGTTCTTCAAGGACTTCCCCTGCCCAGGCTCAAGAGAGCCGGGTCCGGATTGTGAATTGACCTGGCAATCGATCAAGCTGATCGGTGCCGTTTACACTGCCGCCGTTTTACTCCAGTAGTCGCGGCAGAATCTGCGCAGAGCACCCACGAAGGTGCAGAGCTTCTTATAGTGGACGGTCCCCAATTCCCAGCAGGTTTTGAGGAACGCCCAGACCACCGTTGCGGCTAGCGGCGAACCTGTTTCATCCCGCGCAGCCGACGCGGCCCACGCGGGCCGGGGGGCGTCGGCCTCGGGCAAGCTGTCTCGATGCCCCACAATCCTTATGTGGTCCTGGGCAGCGGACCCCTGACATTTCGCCACGTTGGCGGGATGACAAAGGCCCTCTCAGCAGGCCGAGGAGCCACGGCGCATGTCTGCCGCTTCGCTTCAACATGTGCGCTCTCTCGGGAAGGATCGCGTTGGTTTCGCGACCCGCATTTCCGTCTGGATTTCCCACGCGGTTTTGCCGGCCGGTTTGCAGTCGAAATCGCAGATGTGTTCCAAATTGTAGCTGGCGGTTTCCTCAAGGTTCAACAGGCAAACTCCGCAAGTTGTTGAATCTATTGATGCCCAAATGAGGGTATCCACATGTCTTGGGCGCAGGG
>OCZT010006836.1_pt1 | contig 11244 bp, 8 predicted proteins | sample 1539031 | NCBI WGS metagenome assembly OCZT01 (sample SAMEA3539308, study PRJEB22396) | soil metagenome | biome: tundra; feature: field; material: soil | place: USA | collected 2010-05 | depth 0.15 m
GGTATGAGAGCTCTGGCAGCCTCAATCCTTCGGCGTCTGGCGGCACGTCACAGGCACCGGACAGGATACGCCAGCCCTTCGCGCTGAGTGCCTTCGAGAGTTCCTGGGACTGGAGCGACACCCCATCGGTGCCAAACAGCTTGAAATGTATCTCCAGTGTTCTCATCAAGGCGGCTCCACCGTCGGCCGCGACCCCGTGGGGCTGCTCCTCCTCCGTGGTTGCCTCGTGCACCGTCCGGTCGGCTCGCTGCTTGGGCTGCGCTGGATACTGCCGCGGTGCCCGACCATTCGTGATTGCCATGGTTCTCCCAAAGAATGAAGCGTCTCGCCAGCAGATGCCAACGAGGCCCTCTCAGGGTTTCTGGCCCTTCCGGGGCGCGACCAGGGTGACCCACATGTCCGGCGATGAGCGGTCCTTCTTGACCTCGACCAGGTTCGGCAGCCGCGACAGCAGCACGCGGAAGCTCTTGGACCCGTAGTTGCGCTCGTCGAAAGCCGGATCGAGGGCCAGCATCTTGCTCTTCAGCCACGATCCGGTGGCTGACGCGTCGGGGGACTCCTCCATGGCCTCCACCACCAGCCGCTCCGCGTCCGCGATGTCGAACTTGGCGCCGACCTCGGCCCGGACCTCCGGATTGACGGCGGCGACGATGGTCCCCCAGTACTTGTACTCGGAGCAGACCGCGACCAGCCGGGCGCTGGCCGACGCCTTCGTGCCGACGCCGACGACGCGCTTGCCGAACTCGCGCAGCCGCTGCACCAGCGGCGAGTAATCGCCATCGCCGGCCACGAGCATGAACGTGCCGACATCCGGGTGGGTGATCAGCACCTCCATGGCGTCCACCGCCATCAGGATGTCCGCGGCGTTCTTCTGCTGCGCGCCGAACCTGGTCACCTGGATCAGGGTGATCCCGTTCTGGGCCAGGTTGTGCTGATGCTTGGCGAACTCGGGCCTGGACCAGTCGGCGTAGGCGCGCCGGATCGTGGTGTTGCCGTAGTCCCGGCAGAGCAGCTCCAGTGCCTTGAAGGGGATCGGATCAGCCTGCCCCGGCAGGCTTTCCCCGGCGCCGAGCGCCAGATTCTCCACGTCGATGAAGACCGCCACCAGGTCGGCCGCGCCCGAGTCCGCTGTACCTGCCACCGGTTGTCCTCCGTTCCGTTTCCGTCGTGATCGTCGTGATCGTCGTGGCTGTCGGGCCACGGACAGCCGGGAACAGCGTGCCTCCCGGTGGCTACGACGTTAGCGCTGCTGCGGGTACTCCAGGCCGATCAGCGGGGCAGTGTCGACCAGCATGAGCTCAAACATCGGCTCGGCGTCGTCGAGCGCGAAGCCCAGGTGGCCGAATACCTCCAGGCTCAAGGTCCCGTAGAGGCGCGTCCAGCAGCGCAGGAAGATGAGCAGCAGGCCGAGCGGCAGGCCGGTCCCGAGCGCGCCGAGACCATCCCGGTAGCGCTCTAGCTGCTGGCACAGTCCCGGGTCGATCGCCTCATCCGGTGTCACCGGGAATGGGTGCTTGCGCCAGAGCGCGAGGATCAGCTCGAAGAAGGTGTTACCGAACTGGGCGCCGCACTCCGCGGTGATCTCGTCCAGCTCGACGTTCACCCCCGGCAGCGGCGTGCCGAACAGCAGGCCGAACTCCCGCTGGTGGCTCAGCGACCAGCGCCGGAACTCCCAGCATGCCGCGATGACCATGTCGGTCAGGTTGCCGCCGCTGGCCGCGCCCGCCGACTCGATCGCAGCCTGCAAGTCGCCGGTGAGCTCGGTGAAGATGTCCGCGATGACATGCTTGATCAGTACTTCGTGGCTGCCGAAGTAGCGGTAGAGCGCGGGCGCCGTCATCCCCATCTCGCGCGCGATCGCGCGCAGTGAAACCGCGTCAGGCCCGTCCTGCACCAGGATGCGGCGGGCGGTCTGCTTGATCTCCTCGGTGGTCGCGGTCCGGGCGCGATCACGCCGGCTCGGTGCCTGGACCACGTTGCCCTCCTGTCGCTGCCGACTGTCCCCGCGGGCACGCGTTGCCAGGTAAAGCGGCTCCCCGCGGTCCCGTTTGGCTACCCGGGCGGCTACCGGGTAAACGGGCTTGACATCAGTAAACAGCGTATGCGAAGTTAACGCTAGTTCTTGTTTACGGTGTTCACTATAGTGATGATCGGTAACAGCGTAGCTGCGGAGGAACCCGATGTTCGAGACCTGGGGACGCGCCATGTACCGGCGCAGGCGGCTTGTCCTGGTCATCACGCTGGCGGTCGTGGTCTTCGCCGGAGTGTGGGGGACTGGTGTCTTCGGGTCGCTGCAGTCCGCCGGCGGCTTCAACACCCCGAACAGCCAGAGCCAGCGCGCCGCCGACCTGGCCGCGTCCGCGTTCGGGCGTGACTCGGGCGATGTTGTCGTGCTGTACCAGAGCGCGACCCGGGCGGTGGCGGATCCTGCCTACCGGGCGGCGGTCACCAGGACCCTCGGCGCGCTGCCCCGCAGCAAGGTCGAGTCGGTCGCGACCTACTGGTCCACCGGATCGAGGCAGTTCGTCAGCGCCAGCGGCCGGGAGACCTACGCGGTGCTTGAGCTGGCCGGCGCCGATGACGCCGCCCGGATCAAGAGCTTCGACGCGATCGCCGGCCAGCTTGCCGCGCCTGGCCTGACCGACCGCGCCGGCGGCCAGATCCCGACCGAGGAAGCCATCAACTCCGACGTCACCGCCGGCATCGGCCGGGCCGAAGGCTTCTCGCTGCCGGTCCTCCTGGTCCTGCTGCTGGTGATCTTCGGCGGCCTTGCCGCGGCCAGCCTGCCGCTGGCGATCGGCGGCATCGCGATCCTCGGCTCGTTCACCGCGCTGCGGCTGCTGACGCTGTTCACCGCGGTGTCCATTTACTCGGTGAACATCACCACCATTCTCGGCCTCGGCCTCGCCATCGATTACGGGCTGTTCATGGTCGGCCGGTTCCGCGAGGAACTCGGCCGGACGGACACCGTCGAGGACGCCGTCGCGCGGACCGTGGCCACGGCCGGCCGCACGGTCGCGGTCTCCGGGGTCACGGTCGCGGTGGCGCTGGCCAGCCTGATGCTCTTCCCGATGACGTTCCTGCGCTCGATGGGCTACGGCGGGGTCGCCACGGTACTGGTGGACATGCTCGCCGCGCTGACCGTCATGCCGGCCCTGCTCGCCGTGCTCGGCCCCCGGGTGAACGCGCTGCGGGTACGCGCGCAGCGACGGGCCCGGGCAGCCGGGCAGCCCGCGCTCGCCCAGCAGTCCGGCCTCGCCCCTCAGCCTGCCCTCGCCCAGCAGGGCAGAGCCGCGCTGGGCGACGAGACCAGCGGCGCGTGGTACCGGCTGGCCCGCAGCGTCATGCGCCGCCCGGTTGTCTACGTCGTGGTGATCGTGGCCGGGCTGGCCGTCGCCGGCTCGCCGTTCCTGCACATCACCTGGGGCGGCACCGACGCCCAGGTGCTGCCGGCGGCCGCGGCCCCGCGGGTGGTGACGGTGGCGCTGAACCGGGACTTCCCCGGCAACGTGACGAACCCGATCGAGGCGGTCGTGCAATTCCCCGGCCCGGTATCGGCGGCCGGCCGCGGCGGCGAGCTCACCGCCTATGTGAGCCGGCTGGATCACGTTCCCGGCGTCACCGGCGGGCAGCTGACCGGGGTTAGCGGCGGCATCGCGCGGATCGAGCTGCGTTATTCCCCTGGTCCGATGTCTTCGCAGGCACGGGCTATCGTCGGGCAGGTCCGCGATGTCACGCCGCCGGCCGGCGCGCGGGTCTATGTCGGCGGCACCACGGCCCAGCTGGTGGATGAGCTGTCCGGCCTCGGCGCCACGCTGCCGTGGATGGCGCTGGTCGTCGTGCTGGCGACATTCGTGCTGCTGTTCCTCGCCTTCGGGTCGGTGGTGCTGCCGGTCAAGGCGATCGTGATGAACGCGGCGTCCCTGTCGGCCACCTTCGGGGTCGTCGTCTGGATCTTCCAGGACGGGCACCTGTCCGGGCTGCTGCATTTCACGCCGACCGGGACCATCGACCCGACCACGCCGATCCTGATGCTGGCGATCATCTTCGGGCTCTCGATGGACTACGAGGTGTTCCTGCTGTCCCGGATCCGGGAGCGCTACGACGTCACCGGCGACAATGCCGTCGCGGTCGCGGGCGGGCTGCAGCGCACCGGCGGGGTCATCACCAGCGCCGCGCTGCTGCTGGTGATCGTGATCGGCGCGTTCTCCGCGTCCGGCATCACGTTCATCAAGCTGATGGGCGTCGGCATGATCGTGGCCCTGATCGTGGACGCCACCCTCGTGCGGATCATGCTGGTGCCCGCCACGATGCGGCTGCTCGGCCGGGCGAACTGGTGGGCGCCGCGCCCGCTGCGCCGCCTCTACGGGCGGTACGGCATCCGGGAATCTGCTGCCGCGGCGCCGGCTGGGCCGGCCGTCCCGGCCTCGGAGCCGGCCAGCGCCTGATTGCGCGAGCCCCACCGCCCGGAACGTCAGCAGGCTCCCGGTCGTTGCCATCAGGAGCGGTTCACGTCTGGTCAACCTGCGGGGTGATCGCCACCGTATTGGGTCCCGCCGGCGACGGCGACGCTCATGTGCCACTTGCTGGTCAGCACGTACCCGACATCGGCTCCGGGCGGGCGCGGGACGGCGGGCTGCCGCGGCTGGCTGGCCTGGACGCTGTCTTGCCTGCTCACATTTGCCGAGGTCCTGGGGGACAATGCAGGCAGCGGGCCTATCACCCGGAAACCGCTGGCGGACCAGACGAGGCGGTGGAAAAGTGGAGTTCCGCATCCTGGGGTCGCTCGAGGTTGACGATCTCGGGCGCCCGCTGGATCTTGGGGGCCTGCGGGAACGTGCTCTGCTGGTCCGGCTGCTGCTGTCGGCCAATCACGTCGTGTCGGCCGACCGGCTCGCCGAGGACCTGTGGTCGGGCCAGCCGCCGCCGCACAGCATGGCGACGCTCCGGGTGTACATCTCCAGGCTCCGCCGCGCCCTTGGCCCGGCATCGTCTGCGCTGGTTACGCACCCGCCCGGTTATCAGCTCAATATTGGCGCCGAGCAGCTAGACGTAACGCGCTTCGAGCGGCTGGTCGAAGCGGCCAGCACCGACCGGACCGCTGGTGACCCGCAAGCGGCGGCGGCGGGGCTGCGTTCCGCGCTCAGCCTCTGGCGCGGGCCGGCCCTGTCAGACGTCGCGGATCTTGCCTTCGCGCGGGCCGATTCCTCGCGCCTGGAGGAAGCCAGGCTCACGGCGCTCGAGGATCGCGTGGACGCTGATCTTGCCTGTGGCAGGCATGCCATCCTGACCGCCGAACTCGATGGCCTGGTGGCCAGCCAGCCGCTGCGCGAGCGTCTCTGCGCGCTGCGGATCCTGGCGCTTTACCGATGCGGCCGGCAGGCTGACGCACTGCACGCGTACCAGCAGCTCAGGACCAGGCTGGCGGAAGAACTCGGCATTGACCCGACGCCGAAGCTGCGCCAGCTGCAGACGGCGATCCTGCGCCAGGACCGCGGGCTTGACTGGAGTCCGATGGCTCTCCGGCCAGGCGGTTCCGGCGGGCCAGGTGGCTCCGGCGGTCCAGGTGGTTCCGGCGGTCCAGGCAGTCCCGGCCGGCCAGGCGGTTCCGGCGAGCGCGGCGGGGAAGATCATGCAGGCGGTCCCGGCCGTAATGATGGCACCGGCTGGGCCCCGGGTGACGCCGCCGGTGCGCATCGCGGTCCGGTCGTCCCGGAAGTTCCCGCAGGCCCGAGGCTGCCCGCCGAGAGCACCTCGTTCATCGGCCGTGAAGACGAGCTGAGCACGATGGACGAGCTGCTCGGGCTGTCCAGGATGCTGACCCTCACCGGTCCTGGCGGTTCCGGCAAGAGCCGTCTCGCCCTCAGGTCCGGCGCCCGCCTGGCTGCGCGGCATCCGGACGGGGTCTGGCTTATCCAGCTGGCCCCGGTGACCAGGCCGGAACTGGTGATGCCCGCGGTCGCCGCAGCCCTGTACGTCCGGGAAGAGCCAGGCAGGCAACTGCTCGACAGCGTCACCGCCCGGTTCCTTGATCGCACGGCGCTGCTCATCGTGGACAACTGCGAGCACGTGCTCGATGCGGCCGCGGCCGTCATTGCCGCGGTGCTGAGCGCGTGCCCGGCGGTACGGATCCTCGCGACCAGCCAGAGCAGGCTGCACGTCGGCGGCGAAGCGAGCTGGCCGGTGCCCCCGCTCACCTTGCCCGGCGCGGATGAGCGGGATCCTGCCTCGGCGCTGCAGGCCGAGTCGGTCAGGCTGTTCTGCGACCGCGCCGCGCTGGCGCGGCCCGGTTTCCGCCTGACCGCCGATAACGCGGCCGCGGTGAGCGAGATCTGCCGGCGGCTGGATGGCATCCCGCTCGCGGTTGAGCTGGCGGCCGCCCGGGTCAGCGTGCTGACCGCGGGCCAGCTGTCGGCCAGGCTCGATGACCGGTTCCGGGTGCTGACCGGGGGCAGCCGGACCGGGCTGCCCAGGCACCGGACGCTGGAGGCGGCGCTCGAATGGAGCCACGACCTGCTGAGCGCGACGGAGCAGGTGTGCCTGCGGCGGATGGCGATCTTCGCGGGCGGCTGCACCATCGACGCCGCGGAGGCCGTCTGCGCTGACCGCGAGCTGCCGCGGCAGGTGGTTTTCGAGACGGTCACGTCGCTGGTTGACAGGTCGTTGCTGACGATCGAGGAACGGTCGGGAAGCATGCGATATGGCATGCTCGAATCGATTCGCCAGTACGCGCAGCTGCGGCTGGACGCCGCGGGAGAGCACGCGGAGCTGAGCCGGCGTCACCTCGGCTGGCTGCTCGAGTTCGCCGGGCAGGCCGGCCTCGACGGTTCCGACCAGGGCGCATGGCTGGATCTGCTCGACGCCGAGCACGGCAACTTCGTCGCGGCGCTGGAGTGGAGCCTGTCCGCGCCGGTCGCGGATGCCGGCCCGGCGCCGCTGTCAGGGTCAGCATTGGCCCTGGCGGGAGCGCTGGCCCCGTTCTGGGTCATCCGCGGCTACAGCGGCCTTGGCCGCGGCTGGCTGGATGCGGCGCTGGCCGTGGCGGGGCCCGGAGCGGACCAGCGGCTGCGTGCCATTGCCCTGGACGGGGCCGGGCAGCTGGCGTCGGTCCAGGCCGACCACGATGCGCAGCGGGCCTATCAGCTCGAAAGCGTGGCCATCTGGCGGGACCTGGGCGACGAGGCCAGGCTGGCCAGCTGCCTGGGCGATCTGGGATCCGCGGCTCACATCCGCGGCGAGTACCCGGCCGCGGAGGCAATCTACGCCGAGGCGCTGGAGCTGAGCCGCCGGGCGGCCGACGCGCAGCAGATGGCCCGGTCGCTGAGCGGGCTTGGCCGGCTAGCGCTGCATCGGGGCGATCTGGCCCGGGCCACCACGTGCTATCAGGAAAGCATGGCCAGCTTCCGGGCGGCCGGCGACCTGCGGCGCGTTACCCTGATCCTCGGCAATCTCGGCGTGGTGGCCCTGCACCAGGGTGACTTCGAGCTGGCCAGGACCAGGTTCGAGGAGCATCTCAGCAACGCCAGGACCCTCGGCGACCGCAAGCTGATCGCCGGGACGCTGACCAACCTCGGGATGGTTGCCATGCACCTGGGTGATCTCGATGGGGCCGAGCGGCTGCACCGGGAGGCCCTGGATCTCACCCAGCAGATTGGCGATCGGCGGCTCTCATCGGTGGCTCTCACCAACCTCGGCGTGGTGGCTTATACCCGGAAGGACTTCCCGGCCGCCGTGGTCTTCCACCGCCGCAGTCTCGCCCTGGCGGAAACTGTCGGCGAGCTTCGCTCGATCGCGGAGAGCCTGGAAGAGCTGGCGGAAGCGGAATCAGCGATGGGGCACATGCAGCGGGCCGCCGGGCTGTTCGGCGCGTCGCTGGCCCTCCGCGAGGAGATCGGCGCTCCGATACCGGGTCCGGACCTCGTCCGCTTCGACGAGGCAGCCGCGGCGACGGCGCAGGCGCTCGGTGCCGAGCGCTTTGCCAGCGCCAGGGATGCGGGCCGTGAGCTCACCGTTGCTGCGGCGATCGAGTTCGCCAACAGCGACGCCGACGCGCTCCCGGCCGGGTCACGGCACGGCGATCAGAGCCGTTCATGACGGATCCGATGAGCCTGACCCACAGCGAAGCGCACGCCTGGCATGGCTGCATCGGCGAGCGCGGCAGCGCCGGCCAGGGCCGCCCCGCATTGACTGGCCACCCAGGTGCCACCAGGCAGCTAAACCCGGCTCTGCAGCATGATCATTACGTGGTCGCTGGCGCGGTGAGGCCGGCCAGGCTGGCGCTCACCTGCCAGAGCCGTGCCGCGGCGGCCTCGTCGTAGCTGCGCCTGGCGGACTTCCTGGGCTTGCTGCTGGCGAAGTAGCAGCCCGTCACCTGCTCAAGATCGGGAGCGGACGCCAGGTGGACTGACGTGGCGGCGCCCTGGGCCGGGGCTTTCATGAAAGGCCGCATGCGGGCCGCGCTCTCGGCGCGCCCGCGGTCCCGGCCGGTGATCGCGAGGCGCGCGCCCATGGCTGCCAGGCCCAGCGCGGTCGCCCTGCCGATGCCCCCGGTGCCGCCGGTGCAGCCGGTGACCAGCACTGTCCGGCCGGCCATCGGCCCCGGGCGGATCTGTTCCATGTTCGTGCTCCTTCGCGGTGCAGGTGCCGATCGCGGCGCCGGGATCGGTCAGGTGGTGATGGCGACCTTGCCTCGTGCCTTTCCGGCTTCGAGGTGGCGCATGGCCTCGGGCGCATGGTCGAGCGGATAGGTCGCGCCGATGGCTGGCGTCACCGTGCCTGCCTCGATGAGGCCGGTGAGCCGGTCGAGGTCGCTGGCGCGCTGCTTCGCGGTGACCATGGTCAGCCGCTGGCGCAGGAACGGGGACAAGGCCAGTGCCCGCAGCTGCCGGCCGATGCCTCCCGTCCAGCTGCCGCCTTCCTCGCCGCCGGCGATGACGGCCGTCCCGGCGGGCGTGAGCGCGCGGCGCAACCGCGACAGGGCGGGGTTCCCTGCGATGTCGATGATCAGGTCGTAGCGGTGCACGCCATCGGCGAAGTCGTCCCGGGTGTAGTCGATGACATGATCGGCGCCCAGGGATCGCACCAGGTCGAGTTTCGCGGTGCTGCACACGCCGGTGACCTCCGCCCCGAAGGCCCTGGCCAGCTGCACGGCGTAGCTGCCGACACCGCCGGACGCGCCAGTGATCAGCACTTTCTGCCCTTGCTGGACATGGCCGGCATCGGTCAGCGCCTGCAGCGCGGTGACCGCGGACACCGGAACCACCGCGGCCTGCTCGAAGGTGGCGTTCACGGGCTTGCGGGCGAGCTTGTCCTCCCGGGCCACCGCGTACTCGGCGAAGGAGCCCTTGGCGAACCCGAACACCTCGTCACCGGCGGAGAACCTGGTCACCGCCGGGCCGACCGCAACGACCGTGCCGGCCACATCGAGCCCGGGCACCGGGTTCCTCGGCCGGCGGATACCGCATACGAGGCGGAGCAGGTACGGCCGGCCGGTCATCAGATGCCAGGTGCCCCGGTCCAGGCCTGCTGCGCGCACTCGCAGCAGTACCTCGTTGCCGGCGATCTCCGGCGGGGCGATCCGCGTGAGGCGCAGGACGCCGGCGGAGCCATAGGCGTCCTGCGCGACTGCCTGCATCGTGCTTCCCGCCGCCGGCGGGCCGTTCGCGCCGCTGCCTGTCATAGCGTGCTGCCGTTCGGATCCCATGACCGCTCTCCTTCGAGCTCCTTCAAACCGATGGTGCGCGATCGCTCCACCGTACTTAGTATGTCACTGAGCTAGCACGCTACAGTACTAAGTACGAGATTGCTAATCGATCAGGAGCGAGATGCCGGAACGAGGGAGCGAGAGTCCCGGGGAGCGCGCTCCGCTCAGCCGGGAGCGGGTGCTGCGCGGCGCCGTCGCGGTCGCCGACGAGGGGGGGATCGGATCGCTGACGATGCGCTCGCTCGCCCGGGAACTCGGCGTCAAGCCGATGTCCCTCTACCACTACGTCGCGAACAAGGACGAGATTCTCGACGGCATCGTCGATCTCGTCTTCAGCGAGATCGAGCTACCGTCGCCGGACGGCGACTGGCGGCCGGAGATGCATCGGCGGGCGATCTCGGCCCGTCTTGTGCTGAGGTGCCACCCCTGGGCGATCGGGCTCATGGAGTCGCGAAGCACTCCCGGCCCTGCGACACTTCGGCACCACGACGCGACCATCGGCACCCTGCGCGGGGCCGGTTTCTCGGTGCAGATGACCGCGCATGCCTACGCACTGCTCGACAGCTACATCTACGGATTCGCGCTTCAGGAGGCCATGCTGCCCTTCAGCGGGCCGGAGACCGTCGCCGAAGTCGCAGAACCGATCATGGCGCAGATGTCCGCCGACAAGTACCCCCACTTCGCCGAGATGGCGGCCGAGCTCATCCTGCAGCCCGGCTACGACTTCGGCAGCGAGTTCGAGTTCGGTCTCGGCGTGATCCTGGACGCCCTCGCGAGGGCGATTCCGGCAACCGCGGGCAGGTGACGGACTTGATCGCGCTCACGCCGAGCGAGGTGCATGCCTGGCATGGCCGCACCAGCGAGCCGGGCAGCGCGCCGGGGGAGCCGCGCGAGTCAGACCTGGCGATTCTCTCGGCCGATGAGCGCTCACGGTGCGGGCGATTCGTCCGGCAGGCGGACCGGGTGCTTTTCGCGGCCACGCACGCCGCGGTACGCCGGCTGCTCGCCCGCTACCTGGCGGTCCAGCCCGCCGACGTGCGGTTCGGGCGGACGGCTTGCTGCGAGTGCGGAAGCGCCGAGCACGGGCCGCCCCGCATTGACTGGCCGCCCACCGACATCACCTGCAATCTGTCCGGATCGGGTGACCACTGGCTGCTCGCCGTCACGCGCGGGCGCCGGGTCGGCGCGGACATCGAGGTCCCCCGGGACGTCGATACCGGCCAGCTGGCTCTGGTCTGCCTTACCGCGGCAGAGCAGCGGTACCTGAGTACTCGCCGTGAAGACGAACGGCTGGGCGTGTTCTACCGGTGCTGGACCCGCAAGGAGGCCGTGCTGAAAGCCTGCGGCGTCGGCCTGTCGAGTTCGCTGCGGGACCTGGAGGTAGCGCCTGGCAGGGACGCCCCGGTGGAGGTCCGGCACAGCTGCAAGGCCGGACCGGACCGCTGGATTGTGCAGGATCTGCCCGCGCGGCCAGGGCCTGCCGGGAGCGGCTGGCTCGGTGCCGTCGCGCAGCCCGCCGCGGATGCCGGCCGGGTCTGGTT
>OCZT010006839.1_pt1 | contig 11241 bp, 9 predicted proteins | sample 1539031 | NCBI WGS metagenome assembly OCZT01 (sample SAMEA3539308, study PRJEB22396) | soil metagenome | biome: tundra; feature: field; material: soil | place: USA | collected 2010-05 | depth 0.15 m
AAAGACTTCCTCGATTCCTATGCAAAAAAGAAGGATTATGATATCATTAATATCCTGAGTGAGACAAAATCACCTGTTGATAACGCCATCCTTGACCTGAAAAAATATGGTCTGACAATTTTTGGAGTTACAGGTGTTCTGCTGAGTGATGCCCGGAAGATTATTTTGTATCCTTATAATAAACAACTTACTATCGGGAAGAACAGAGATATTAGTTTTGACGGTGTTGTTGAGGCAGGTTTGTTTACTGTATTCGGGCACAAATTCTCCTTCAGCTATGATACTTTTAAAATCAGGCTTCAAAAAATAGACTCTTTAAAAATATCAGTTGAAACTGACAAGAAGGATAAGCTTGGCAATTCTATTGTACAGAATATAGATGATCTGATCCAGCTTGGAAAAGGAGAACTTTATATTGATAAGCCGGATAATAAATCGGGATTAAAGGACCTTAAGCAATATCCAATTATAAATGCGACTACCTATTCTTATATATTCTACGACAAAATACCTGGTCTAGAAGGAGTTTATAAACAAAAGGATTTCTATTTCAAGATTGATCCTTTCACTTATGAAAACATTGATCACTATACCAACAAGGACTTGAATCTGTCAGGAGAATTTGTAGGAGGAAATATTCTCAAACCCATGAAGCAATATCTTGTTGTACAGGAAAATAACTCATTAGGTTTTAATATGACCGTTCCTCCTGAAGGAGTAAAAGTCTACGATGGACGGGGCACATTATATAATTCTCTGAGCATGAGCAACAAAGGTCTGATAGGAAGCGGGTCTGTGAAGCATCTTACATCAACTGCTTTATCAGATGAATTCAGGTTTTTCCCCGATTCAATGACTACTCAAGCTACTGCCTTCAATACAGTGAAAGATACAACCGGCATATTCCCTGTTCTTAAGAGCCAGGATGTTGCAATAAAATGGTTAACCAAAAAAGATGAATGGGTTGCAAGAAATGCTTCCGGCAAGTCATTTAATATGTTTGAAAATGGGACCACACTCGATGGCAGTCTGAGTCTGTTTCCGGGAAAACTAGATGGAAAAGGGATTATTAATCTGACTGATTCCAGAATTACTTCAAATTTTTTCAGCTTTTCCTCAAACGCAATTAAAGCCGATACAGCTGATTATACACTGAAGTCTCTTTCCACCAACGGATACTCATTCATTGCTGAAAATGCCAATACCGAGATCAATTTTAATCTAAAAATGGCACATTTCAGATTGAACACTGATTCGTCGGTCGTTAAGTTCCCCGAAATTCAATATATCTGCACTATGACAGATTTTGCATACAATATGGAAAACCGTGTACTCAGTATGGAACAAAAAGGAAAGTCGAATACACCGCTATTGACGACCGACAAGCTGCTCAAACTTGATTTTGCCAGACTTGACAAGCCGACTTTCTTTGCCACAAATAACAGATCAGATACTGTCGCTTTCTCATCATGGAAAGGAAGCTATCATCTCGATCAGGAATATATAGAAGCAGAAAATATAAATTACATTCATGTTGCAGACGCACTTATCCAGCCTGATAAAGGGAAAATTATTATTAACAGGAGGGCAAAGATAGAACAGCTCGATAATGCTATAATTGCCGTTAATCACAGGCATATATTACATTCGGCCAAAATTGATATTGAATCAACCAAAAGATATTCCGGAAGCGCAACTTATGACTACATTGGTGAAGATAATGATATCCAGCACATTAATTTTCCGGTTATTGAAGTCGACACTTCAATAACCTATGCCAGGGGCTATATCCCCGCCTCTCAGAAATTTCTTTTAAATCCTGCGTTCTCTTTTACCGGTGACGTTGCTCTTTCAGCCAGGGCTGATAATCTTCTATTTACCGGAGCGGCCGGAGTTTTGCACAACTGTAAAACTCTTGAAAGCTATTCCCTTAAATTCAAATCGCCGATTGATCCGAAAAATGTTATGATCCCTGTCAGTGACAAGGCAAGGGATATAAATGATAATCTGGTGTTTTCGGGCTCTTTCCTGAATATTGATTCAATTCATATATATCCGGCTTTTCTTTCAGCTCAAAAATCATGGACCGATGTCGCCCTCGTAAATTCCAGCGGTTGGCTTTATTATGAAAAAGCCAAAGGGAGATATTTAATCACTTCCAAAGAAAAACTGATAGACCATTCGCTTCCGGGAAATATGATCGCTTTTGACAAAAACTTCTGCGTACTGTCGGGTGAAGGTAATATTGATTTCGGTGCAAAACTTGATCTTGTGAAGTTAACCGGAGCAGGAAAAGTAATTCATGATATTGATTCGGGTAAAGTGAATATTGAAGCCATTCTTGGCCTTAATTTCCATTTTTCAGATGAAGCGCTCAGAGTTATGGCCGATGAGTTCAGATTTATGCCTTCCCTTAAGCAGGTTAATCTGAATACCGATCTGAACAACAAAGGGATGAAGGATCTTATGGGAGTAAATGCTGCTTCTAAACTTAAAGAAGAAATGGATCTGTTCGGTACTTCAAAAAACCTGCCGAAAGAATTTACCTATAAACTTCTTCTCAACGAGGTAAAATTATTCTGGAATGAATCAACCTCTTCATTCAGATCGAGCGGGAGAATAGGAATAGGGTTTATAGGTCCGCAACCAATAAATGTTTATGTCGATGGTTTTGTGGAGATCCAGCGAAGAAGATCAGGAGATATGATAGATATCTACCTTAAGGGGGATGCATCAACATGGTATTACTTCTCCTATTTCAAAGGAGTAATGATGACACAATCGGGAAACGACAATTACAATGCTATTATAGCCAAAACAAAAATCAATGACAGGAAAGATCCGGAATCTTCAACTAAAGTTCAATATACGTATATGATGGCTGTTGAGGACCGTCTTGGCAAATTTCTTCAGCGAATGTCGGAAAACAAAGCCGAAGATAATCAGTGAAATTGAAACGGTTTTACGGGTCGACTTTCCCTCTTTCTCCCAGCTCGATCAATTCAAGATCGTGAATACTTTTCCCGTCAATCTGAAACCTGACAGCCGTCATATATTTATGAAAGCCGTTGTATCCGGCTGCCCCAGGATTTATATATAACAATCCTGCTTTTTTATCATACATGACTTTGGCTATATGCGAATGTCCGCAAATGAACAGATCAGGATGAATATCATTTATGGAAGTTAAAACTCTGCGGTCATAATGTCCTGGTGATCCACCTATATGAGTGATCCAAACCCTTATCTCTTCAGCTGTGAAAATAAGATTCTCGTTATATACTGATCTGACAAGGCTATTATCTATATTCCCATAAACAGCCTTCAACGGTTTGAAAGCTGCAAGTTTATCAGCTGTTTCGATATTTCCGATATCGCCGGCATGCCATATTTCGTCACATTCAGCAAAATGATCAAAAAGCCGCGGGTGAATCCAGCCATGAGTATCAGAAAGGAGACCAATTTTCATAATTTTTCAAAATACTATATTTTAATACTTGGTGAAACTTTGTGTCTTTGTGTCTTAGTGGCATTTCTTTTTTGCCACCAAGGCGCTAAGGCACTAAGAAACACCAGGGAATTTTCTAAGGTTTGCAAATATAACTTCAAATTCCCTAATTTTGTACAAATTCATTTTTATGCAGATATTTTATGCCCCTGATATAACCAGCAAATATTACTCTCTGGATGAAAAAGAGTCAAAACATTTGATCAGGGTGCTGAGGATGGCAAAAGGTGCTGATGTAAAGCTGATCGATGGCAAAGGGAATCTTTATGAAGGATTTATTTCGGAACCAAATCAAAATGAGTGCATTATTGAAATTACCAGAGAAATAAAGAATTTTGAGAAAAGAAATTACAAACTTCATATTGCTATATCACCGTTAAAGAATCCGGAACGATTTGAATGGTTCGTTGAAAAGAGTGTAGAAATTGGTATAGATGAAATCACTCCCCTGATATGCAAAAACACTGAAAAACCTGGAATTAAGAACGAAAGAGTGAATAATCTTATAATCTCGGCAATGAAACAATCGCTCAAAGCTAAAAGAACAGTTCTGAATGAAATAACCAGTTTTAAAGATTTTATAAATAAGAACCTCGAAGGAACAAAAATGATCGCCCATTGTGATAACTCTACCGGTCGAAGAAAAATTTCGGATGTATATTCAAAAAATTCCGATTCAATTATTCTTATCGGTCCGGAAGGTGATTTCAGCAGAGAGGAGGTTGATTCTGCAGTTAAAAGAGGTTTTATGCCTGTTCATCTTGGCACAAGCCGTCTGAGAACAGAAACAGCAGGTCTTGCTGCCTGCCATTCCATTTACTTTATCAATCAGTGAAAGCGTTTTTTATCTGGACATCTTCCTAGTGTCTGCGAGGAACGGAGTCCCGCCATGCAGGGCTAACTCACGGAAGGTAATCTCAAGATATAGTTTAAAATTATTCAAAAAGAAAGAGGATGACCTTTGTAGACATCCTCTTTGCAAATTTTTAAACTTTTTTCCTGATTCTTTTTATCAGGCTCGTTGTCAAACTTCTCTCCGGAACAACTTTTATGCACCTGAGAACGGTAATCACATCACTGAATTCAGTGTTTAATCCCATTGCATCTTCTAAAAGATCTATGTCTTTAACTTTGATATCCCTGAATGTGATAAAAGGAGTAGAAATTAATCCCATAGGCTTCATGTTTTCATTTTATGTAAAAACGCCCTGGAATATATATTATTGTTTTTCGATTAATTTTAATTTTAATCCCCTTTAATTTCTCACATAGAACAAAGCTCTTTGCCGCAATACCATTGTACTCTTGCACCTCTAAACCGTTGTACAGCTGTAATGTTGTGCCCGTTATGTCCTTCATCAATTCAGAGTCAGACTGATTTTTTTTTCAACCATTATTCTCCTCATATTAATGAGAGCATATCTCATACGGCCGAGAGCCGTGTTTATGCTTACATCTGTTATATCGGCTATTTCCTTGTAGCTTAATCCTGCATAATGTCTCAGGATTACCACTTCCCTCTGGTCATCAGGCAGATGGCTTATCATATTCCTTACATCTTTCTGAATCTGACGTTTTATCATATCATCCTCCACATTGTCTTCAGCAAATGATTTTGAATTGAAAATATCAGACTCATAGTTATCGTTCGAAATAGTATTCATTTGCTTGATTCTGCGGAAATGGTCAATTATGAGATTATGAGCAATTCGCATCACCCAGGAAATAAATTTTCCATTATCGGAATATTTGCCAGCTTTAACTGATTGAATCACTTTCAGAAACGTATCCTGAAAGATATCCTCGGCAAGAGCCTGATCGCGTATATAAAGACTTATATATGCGAAAACTTTGTTCTTATGGCGGTGGATTAGCTTCTCAAAACATAACTGCTCACCTTTTATAAACCGAAGAATCAGTTCATAATCGGAAATCGTTTTATTCATAACTCTCTCTTTTAAGTTAATTAGAGTAGAGATATTCTATAGGCAGTCTGTTTTTAGTTAGTATATGTTTGAAATACAAAGAAAGTAATTTTTTTGATTTGAAAGCATTACTTTTGGGCTTTAACAGAAAATTAACACAAATCCCGGACTATAAGCTATGGATGGTTGTATTGAAATTAAGGGGGCAAGAGTGCATAATCTGAAGAATATCAGTCTCAATATTCCGCGGAATAAACTTATTGTTATAACCGGTGTTTCAGGTTCCGGCAAGTCATCTCTGGCTTTTGATACTATATATGCCGAGGGGCAGAGAAGATATGTTGAGAGTCTTTCCTCGTATGCCCGTCAGTTCCTTGGACGTATGAATAAGCCGGAGGTTGATTTTATAAGCGGCATACCACCTGCCATAGCAATTGAACAGAAAGTAAATTCGCGAAATCCGCGTTCAACTGTCGGAACATCTACTGAAATATATGATTATCTGAGGCTTTTGTTTGCAAGGATCGGCAGAACCTATTCCCCTGTATCGGGGAAAGAAGTCAAAAAACATAGTGTTGATGATATAGTTGATTTTCTTTCATCTCTTCCTGAAGGCACGAAAGTAATTATTACATCAGCAGCCGTGATCCCTGAAAACATAAATGTTTCAGATTATTTCTCATTTCTTGAAAAACAAGGATTTAACCGGATAGAGACCAATGGGGAACTCATAAAGATTGACGAGTTAAATTCCACAAATGACTATAAACCAGGGCAAGAGATAAACATCGTAATCGACAGGCTGGTAATAAATCATTCTGCCGACAGTTTCAGCCGGGCAGCTGATTCGGCTCAGACCGCGTTTCAGACAGGAAGAGGATATTGCCAGGTTGTCATTCCAGACGAAAAAAGTGTAAGAAGGGAAAGCTTTTCAAATCAATTTGAAGAGGACGGTATCCATTTCGAAGAACCTACAGAATACTTATTCAGCTTCAATAATCCACTGGGTGCCTGCCCGGTTTGTGAGGGATACGGCAAAATTATTGGAATAGATGAAAATCTGGTTATTCCCAACCGGAACCTGTCGGTTTATGAAGATGCAATTGTTTGCTGGAAAGGCGAAACGATGAAAACGTGGAAAGAGAGGCTGGTTACCAGTTCCGGATTATTTGATTTCCCGATACACAAACCATACTATCAGCTCACTGATGAGCAGAAAAAGCTTTTGTGGAAAGGAAATAAATATTTTTATGGCATTGACAGATTCTTTCAGCATCTGGAAGAGAAAAAATTTAAAATTCAGTACCGGGTATTGCTGAGCCGTTACCGTGGTAAAACTGTTTGCCCCGAATGTAAGGGGTCGAGATTGCGGAAAGAGGCCGGGTATGTAAAGGTCGGCGGAAAATCCATACAGGAGATGGTCTCTATCCCTATTGGAAAATTGTATGAAGTCTTTTCTAATATTGATCTTAATGAAACAGATGCCAAAATTTCTGAACGGCTTATCAAAGAAATAACTGTTCGTCTGAAGTTCATGATTGAAGTCGGTCTTCCATATCTTACTCTCGACAGGCTTTCTTCTACGCTATCAGGAGGGGAATCACAGAGAATAAATCTCTCGACCTCCCTGGGCAGCAATCTGGTTGGTTCGATGTATATACTCGACGAACCCAGTATCGGGCTTCACCCGCGCGATACAAATCTCCTGATAGGGGTATTGAAAGAACTCCGGAACCTTGGAAATTCCGTTCTGGTTGTGGAGCACGAGGAAGAGATAATCAGGGCTGCCGATGAAATAATTGATCTTGGTCCTGAAGCCGGAAGACTTGGAGGAGAACTTGTTTACCAGGGAGGTCTCGACCTTACAACAGCGAATAAATCCCTTACTGCGAGCTATCTCAGCGGAAGGATGGTTGTCCCTGTTCCGAAATCCAGGAGGAAATGGAACAGCTATATTGAAATCAGGGGAGCAAGGGAAAACAATCTTAAAGGAATTGATGTAAAGTTTCCACTTCATACAATCACAGCCGTTACAGGAGTAAGCGGGTCAGGAAAATCAAGCCTTGTATCAGATATATTATTTAAGGTATTGTCGGACAGGATTAAGGGAACAAATTTAAAACCAGGCCAATTCGGAGATATCACGGGCGACACCTCAGTTCTGACTGGCATTGAGCTTATAGATCAGAATCCTATCGGACGATCAAGCAGGTCGAACCCGGTTACCTATCTGAAAGCATATGATGAAATCCGTAAACTTTATTCAGAGCTGCAGGCTTCAGTACAGAACAACTTTAAAGCGTCGCATTTTTCATTCAATATTGAAGGAGGACGATGTGAAGAGTGTCAGGGTGAAGGGGTGATAAGGGTTGAGATGCAGTTTATGGCTGATGTGGAACTCACATGCGAAAGCTGCAAAGGAATGAGGTTCAGGAGAGATATTCTCGAAGTGAGATATTATGGAAAAAACATTTACGACATGCTCGAAATGACTATTGACGAAGCACTTGATTTTTTCAATGCACATCCCGGGAAAAATGAAAAGAGAATAATCGAGAAGCTTAAACCACTCTCAGATGTAGGACTTGGCTATATTAAAATGGGACAATCGTCGAGTACTCTTTCAGGGGGTGAAAGCCAGAGGGTAAAACTCGCATATTTCCTGAGCCAGGAGCGATCAGGCGGTCATATATTATTCATTTTTGATGAACCTACAACCGGTCTGCATTTTCACGATATCAACAAACTTCTAAAATCAATAAATGCGCTCGTTGACCATGGACATTCCGTTATACTTATTGAACACAACCAGGAAGTAATAAAGAGTTCCGACTGGGTAATTGATCTTGGGCCTGAAGGAGGAGAAGATGGCGGGTGGGTTGTTTTTGAAGGAAAACCTGAGGATCTGGCAAAATGTAATGAATCGTATACGGGAAAATACCTTGCACCTAAACTGACATAAATACGTACGGACGTTGCATGCAACATCCGTACAATAAAAAATATTTAATATATTTTATTTTTTTATTTTGAATCCAAACATAATTGCCACGCAGCCGCTGGCAGGAGTATCGCCGGGTTTATTAAATGAGTTGACTTTCACCACAATTTTCAGTTGCTGACTGGATTGGAGTTTGAAATCCCATGTTTTGGCATAGTTTGCGTCCTTATTCGAATAAAGTACGTTTTTATTTGCATCAAGAACCCTGAATTCAACTTCCGGTAGTTTATCCTCCCCGCAAATTGATACCCTATATTCCATATCAGAGTAAAATGTTTTATACAGCTCTGCCTCTTCGCCTTCAACAAGTATTGCAGCATGATAGTTCCCATCATGTGTATATGCTCCCAACTCAGGGATGCAAACCTTTTTAGCGAAAGCTTTGCACTGAGCATCAACATTAAGAGTAGTTGCAACTATCAGTAATGCCAGTATCGGAATTATTCTCGGTATTCTCATAGGGTTAGATATTTACGAATGTCTTTCTTATCTCAGAAACTGTTGTGGAGAGCTCTTTGAATACTTCAGGTGTCATGTCAGTTTTAATTTCTGACTTGAGAACCGTGGTATTTGATTCCTTTTCATACTCAGGTCTTATTTTTGAAGTTGTGATCTTGATTTTATCAAAGACCAGTTTTAGTTTTTTAACCTGAACTATTAAGTCATCAACTGCAGGATTACCCTTGCTGCTCTCAAGCAAATTGAGCAGGATATCGATAGAGAGTTTCTGATCAATAATCCTTCCTACAAGTTTATTGCCATTAAACTCTTTCATATCAACCAGCTGAGTCGAAATATATAAACCTTCGAACCATCCTCCTACCAAAACCATTGCGGCTATGGCTGGCTGACCATTATCCGAGAGATATGAGTTAGAATTCATGAATGTCTCACTTACAATCTCCATTATAACCTCGCTGTTATTTATATTCTCTTCCAGCTTGTCAATCTGTGACTGATCGATCGCTTTAAGAATACCGAGGCCATCGGCCATCTTTTTGGCGGCATTCATGTAGTCGACAATTAATTGGGTCTGTTCATATAAACTGGCAAAACTTAAATCACAGGTATAAATTCCGAGATTAAGAGCCATGCTTTTATTCGTTACATAATTATTCACATTGCCTATCGGATTTAGCAGGGACTCATCAAACCTTGCACCAGCTGATTTTATAAGCATAGCAGATTCAAGAGGAGATGGCAGCGCATTAAATATCTTTTCAGCCTGCTTAATATCCTCAACTACAGCCGTTTTATCTTTTGGAACACTAACACCAACTTCTTCCTTTGCTGCTTTAGTTCCCCCGGATTTACAGCCTGAAAGCAGACTGCTCAGCATTAAAATTACAATAATTATTTTTGAGGAAATCCCATATTTTTTGTTCATGATATAAATATTTAATTGTCAAACCTATTTCACGACTAAATTAGTATAATATTTTTATTTTTCAAAAACAGCTTTAACTAATTAATGGTATTTCTAACTTTGTTTCAAAGAAACCAGATATGATAAAATCAGATAAAAAGATCAGAGAGCTTAATGAAATCCTTAATAAAGATAACAATATTGTTATAACTGAAGCGATAGAGTTGCTTCGCAATGAAAAACCTTTTGAAGGGGCCGTGGGATTGCTCACTGCATATTATGATAAAACCGATGATTTTTCAATCAGAAAAACCATTTCATCATTTTTTGACGACCTGAAGGATCAGTCTGTATGCCACGAGGTTATTGAAGAAATAAGAAAACAATGGAACGCAGATACAATCAGTATGTTAGTATCTTCGTGCTGGCAATCGGGTCTTAACTACTCAGATTATTCTCTCGATCTGGCAAAGGTATTCCTGATTGGAGATTATGTAACTGCAATTGAGTGTCTTACAGTGATTGAAGATTCAGTTCATGAATTAAGCAAGGTCATAAAAGATGAGATTATAAAGATGCTTGAGGAAAATCCGATATCTCAGATCAATGAAAAAAAGGCTCTTGCACAGGAATTAATTCTGATTCTTGAAAGATAATTTGTCATTCTCTGTGAGACTCTCCCGCTATGCGGGACAAGTTTTGAAAGCTCTTTTATTCTTTGTTACACAGAGATACACTGAGGAGCACAGAGGGATACAGAGCTAAAATCAACAAAATTAAAAATGTGTCGTTGTTATCTCTTACCGAAAATAAGGCTTCCGATCCTGACCATTGTACTTCCCTCATTAACAGCCAATTCATAATCGCCCGACATTCCCATTGAAATCTCTTTAAAATCGGAGGCTGTTTCAAAGTAACTGTTTTTAAGCAAGTGAAAACAATCTTTCAGGTATCTGAATTCTTTCTTAACCTGATCAGTGTCAGATGTAAAGGAAGCCATACCCATTACACCGCATATCCTGACGTTTCTCAGATTCAGCATGTCCCCAGATTGCAGATTTTCACACAATTCTTTCATAGAAAACCCAAATTTGGTCTCCTCCGCTGCAATATGAATCTGCAGAAGGCAATCGACTATTCTTCCGACTTTCAAAGCTTCTGAATTAACGACATTAAGAAGAGTGTAAGAATCAATTGATTGTATCATACTGATAAAAGGAACAATGAATTTCACCTTGTTGCTCTGAAGATGCCCGATTAGGTGCCATTCTATATCCTTTGGAAGAAGATATTTTTTATTAAGAAGCTCCTGAACACGGTTCTCACCGAAAGATCTTTGTCCGGCGTTATAGGCTTCGATAATATCACTTACCGGTTTTGTTTTCGATACAGCAACCAGATTAACAGAAGATGGAAGTTGATGTTTGAGAGTAAAAATATT
>OCZT010006840.1_pt1 | contig 11240 bp, 6 predicted proteins | sample 1539031 | NCBI WGS metagenome assembly OCZT01 (sample SAMEA3539308, study PRJEB22396) | soil metagenome | biome: tundra; feature: field; material: soil | place: USA | collected 2010-05 | depth 0.15 m
AAGACACGGCGGCAGTGTCGCGGCGACCTGGAAAGGCTGGAAAGCGATGCCGGCGTTAGCTTCCAGCAGTTGCAGCGCACCCAGCGCGAAATCATCCAGAGCGAGATGGACGCGGAACAGGCCAAACACGAGCTCATCGAGGCCAATTTGCGCCTCGTGGTTTCCATCGCCAAGAAGTATTCCAACCGCGGGCTACAGTTCCTCGACTTGATCCAGGAAGGTAACGTCGGCCTGATGAAGGCGGTGGAGAAGTTCGAATACCGCCGCGGCTACAAGTTTTCTACTTACGCGACGTGGTGGATTCGCCAGGCAATCAGCCGAGCCATTGCCGACCAGGCACGCACCATCCGCCTGCCAGTGCACATGGTCGAGATCGTCAACAAGATGATCCGCACTTCGCGGCAGCTGGTGCAGGAACTGGGACGCGAGCCCAGGTCGGAAGAGATTGCCAAACAAATGGACATTCCGGTGGCCAAGGTGCGCAGGGTGCTCAAGGTCAGGGAGGCGCCGATATCGCTGGAGACGCCAATCGGCGAGGAAGGGGGTTCCCACCTCGGCGACTTCATCGAGGACCGTGCCGCGATCTCGCCCGCCGAGACCGTCATCAACATGGACCTGAAGGACCAGACCGCGAACGTGCTGCGCACCCTGACCCGGCGTGAGGAGAAGGTCATCAAGATGCGCTTCGGTCTGGAAGACGGTTCAGAGCACACGCTGGAGGAAGTGGGCCAGTGCTTCGCCGTGACCCGTGAGCGCATTCGCCAGATCGAAGCCAAGGCCTTGCGCAAGCTGCGCCACCCCTCGCGCTCCCTCAAGCTGAAGTCATTTCTGATAGACGTTCACGAATGACGCCTGTGCCTCGCCATAACTAGGAACGGGGCCCTTCGTCCTACATCACGATCTCCACGAAAAGAATGAGCGGCGTTTAGCGTCAGGTCGCCGAGGCTATTGCAGCCGGGATTTACAACTTGGAGCGGCAGAAGAATTCTGGGTGGGCCTCACGCTTGGAGTGACCCCCTAAACTGAGACACGCCAGGTTGCTACACTCCACAAGCAAAGAACCCGAGATGGCAAGAAAGCGAGTTGATCAGGAGCTGCGGGAGTGCGGCACAGATTCCCACCGTAGGAGGAATTAGCGACTGTTTACCGATTAGTTAATATGCTGTAGGCAAAATTGTAACTGTCAAAGCCTCAAAGAACCGCAGAGCTCAACAGCTTTCTATAAGCGGCCCGCAACTGTTTCAATATCAATCACTCAAGATCAACAAATTTCAACAAGTTTCACTAAGCATTGGAATCTGGTTCGGGATTAGGTGAGTTACCTTTTTGGTATACATTCTATCTCCCTTAGATTCAGCAAGTTGCATTTTCCAGGTTGTGGAACGCTGTTGAGCCTGGAGGAATTTCCAGTTACAAATTTGACTACAGCGGCACCCTGATTCCTGCCAGCCTACCCCTAAGCCATTGAAAACATGTGCGCATGCTGGCCTCGTTAGACGCCCGACCACCTAATCTTGCACCAGGTGTTCTAGGAGTGAAGCCGTCCGCATGGAACTCATCCGACTTTAACCCTCCAGTTTTGGAAATCAGTGGCGGCAAGGGCGTTTGTCGTTCCTGATCCGCGAAAATAGCAGCGACGAAGCCAGTTGGGCGGTTTGGGCGTTATACGGCCAACTGCCGGGCGATGTCGGAATACCGGAGCTTGGAGGAGCCTCGGGATGTCTCACAAAGGGTCCTTTGTGCAACGACCGCCAGCCAAACAATTGCAGCCCCTTTTGCAGGCCCAGAGCGGGGATTACTTACGCAATGGCCTGATCACAACAGCTATCCCTGCGATGGGGTTGACCGATGAGGCGCTCTTCCGGAACTTTGATGGTCGGTGCAGCGTAAACCATCTGGATGACTCGGAGGAAGGATCGTCATGCCCCTGCACATTCCACGGCCTTTCACTTCCGCTATAACAGTTGCGCTTGCTATCGGTGCGCTCGTCGGCACGCGCGCTGTCGCGCAGAAGAGCTCTCTGTCCACCGACCAGCGCATTCAGCGCGTGGAAGCCAACTTGGTGTCCATTCCCTCGCCCTTGCAATTCAATTTGCAGCAGCTGATGAATGCGCTGAACGTTCCGGGACTGACGGTTACCGTCATCGCCGACTTCAAACCAGCCTGGACAAAGACCTACGGTGTCACCGAAGCCGGTACCTCGACACCGGTCACGCCGCAAACACTCTTCCAGGCAGGCTCAATCAGCAAGCCGGTGGCTGCGACCGGAGCCCTTTACCTGGTGGAGCATGGCAAACTGTCGCTCGATGGTAACGTCAATCAATATCTGAAGACGTGGAAGGTGCCCGACAACGAGTTCACCACCACGCAAAAGGTTACGCTGCGCCGCCTTCTCAGTCACAGTGCCGGCCTCACAGTGCACGGGTTTCCTGGATACGCCGTGGGACAGCCCATACCAACAACGGTGCAGATCTTCAACGGCGAGAAGCCGGCCAACACCGATCCAATCCGCGTAGACTTCGTTCCGGGCAGCAAAGTCCGTTATTCCGGTGGAGGCATCACGATTGAGCAGCAGATGATCGTCGACGTGAGCGGAAAGCCGTTTCCGGAGTTCATGCACGACACCGTGCTCGGGCCCATCGGCATGAAGAACAGCTCGTATCAACAGCCGCTGCCAACATCTCTGGCGTCGCTCGCCGCCAGCGGAACGCGCGCGGATGGTAAGACCATTCCCGGCAAATGGCACATCTACCCCGAGATGGCAGCAGCGGGTTTATGGACCACCTCGGGCGACCTCGCCACGTTTGCGATCAACATCGCCTTGTCGAAGAACGGGAAAGCGAACAACGTACTTTCCGAGTCGATGACACGCCAGATGTTGACGGCGCAGCTCGACGATGCCGGCCTTGGTTTCTTCCTGAACATGGGTGGAAATCCCAACGCCTTCGGACACGATGGGGCCGACGAGGGCTTCCAGGCCATTCTCATCATGATCAGCGATACCGGCCAGGGAGCGGCGATCATGGCCAACTCCGATAACGGTCTCGAGATCGGCAATTACCTGGTCAACAGCATAGCGCGCGAGTACGGCTGGAAGTACGCTCCGCCGAAGACTGACGCGGCGGGAGCGCTGTCGCTGGTCGAAACGACCGAAGGTGCGAAGGCGGCGATCCAGGAATATCGCTACCTGCACGAGAACGCTGCTTCTCAGTTTGACTTCAACGAGGGCACGCTAAACCAGCTCGGGTATAACCTTCTGGACAAAGGCGACACGCAGGATGCCATCCAGCTCTTCCAAATGAATGTGCAGGAATACCCCAAGTCCTGGAATTGCTACGACAGCCTGGGCGAAGCGTATATGAAAGCCGGACAGAAGGAGCTAGCCATCGAGAACTACGCCAAGTCGATCGAGCTGAATCCCGACAACAAGAACGGAGTGGAGATGCTCAAGAAGCTGAAGGAGCAGAGGTGACCGCATACCCATCGGTCGAGGACGGCGAAATACGTGGGCACCCGGCTGGCCAATGCACCGTGCGGTGCGCGTTAGCTCCTACTGAATACATTTCAAGCATCGTAATCCCCAAACCCTATGAGAGGTGCGGCCCCACTCACGTAGAACTCAACTTCTCCGGCACCGACAAATACACCCTCCAAGAGTATGTCGATATTAACGATTCTGGAGAGCCTTGCACGGAAAGTGAACCCCAGTATTATCGAAAAGGTTCACCGTCTCACAAAGGGTCCTCTGTGAGAATAGAAAACGCCCGACTTCACCTAACCAATTTATTGTGCAAGCCACCACCTCCAAATCACCGCTCCACCTTGACGGTGTACGGTAATCCACGCAATCGCAATGCCATTCACCAAACCAATCATCACGAGGGGCGTCTGTATGATGTCTAGTGCACGATGTGCCACAACATCAAAGCCCTCGCCGGGATAGAAGATCGGCCCAAACAAGAGGAGGGTAACCATCCCAAAGAATATTCCGATGAAGACCGACGACACTGCGGAGTTCGTGATCGGAACCCACACAAGCTTCCAAGCCAAAGCCCCTTGGACACTGCTGATAACGCCGGTTATCCCACCGCCGATAATAGACGGCACTAACACGGCTAAGGCGAACCCTCCTTGCACAAGAAGGAAGTTCCCAAAGCCCTTCCACCCGACTCGATCAGAAGACGCTGGAAGCTGGGCGATTTCCCTCTTGAGACTCTTTAGTTCCTGGTGAGCGCCCACGCCTTGCGGTGTCGTCCCCCAAAAGCCCCCAGCTTTGTTGTATCTCGCTTCCTGGATAGCCATGTACCGTTTAAGGTCGTCAATTTTCTTGCTCAGTTCCTCGCGGCGCTTTCGAATCTCCTCATCTGCCATACAGCGTTTCTCTCCGTTTTCAGCATCATACGCGCGTTTCACAAGGGGTAAGTTTTGCGACGCCCCGTGAGGCCAATGAAATCAGCCCTTTCAGGGTCTCATAACTCAGTCTCAAAATCGAATGCACGTCGTCGAGTTGAGCCAAGGGTTTGATCCGCGGGGCTGAGCAGGCTGCACGGTCGCCGCCCCGCCGAAAAATCTCAAATCTCAGTCCCAAAAAATCAGGCTGCGATTTCGGCTCTCATGGTGGTACCCGGCCGTGAACACGCGGAGCGCCCGGAGTAAATCCGCTGTAACCGCGACCGTTCACCAACCAGAAGGATGTATAGTCGCCAAGTCGTGGAAGTGGCTATCATCGGATTACTACCGGGAAGTCGGCTTGTCGAACTTGACTGGCCGACTGCGATCAATTGGCGGGATTGCTTTCGGGTCAATGGCCTCGGCCTAGCAATGTTCCTGGAGGCGCTATTTACTGATAAGTCAACTCGCTGTAGGCAAAATTGTAACTGTCAGATCCTCAAAGAACCTCAAACTTCAATCGCTTTTAACGAGCGCCTCGCAACAGGTTCAATATCAATCACTTACAATCCATCAATTTTCCACAAGGTTCAATAGGCTTTGGAATCTGGTTCGGGACCAGGGGGTCGGAGGTTCAAATCCTCTCTCCCCGACCAATGTTTTCAATAAGTTGCAGGCAATTTCTTTCCGAGAATAATTCCATTGGTGTCGATTTTGTAGCTGTGAAAGCCTCACAGATCAACACGTGTGAAATACATACGCTCGTGCCCTTAGGCTTTTGATTTGTAGATTCTTTCCGAGTTCCTCGAAAGGCAGTCGTCAGCTGTTTGCGAGCTGATGTCTCTTTAATGTCCGTATCCGGAACAGGATGTCTACTGGTGACCAGTAAACGGCACTCTTCTCTACCGCAAGGTTTTTTTGCAATCATTGCACTGTGGGCCAGACGTTCCCGCCAAGAAAATCCTGGGCACGAAGGGGTGCATTATTTCCCTTTCGCCCCGAGCAGTGGTGCGGTGGCCAGTCAGAAGCTGTCGCAGGCACCTGGGAGGCGCCGTGTCTGACCGTTTGGCGGTGTAGCTCAGGTGGTTAGAGCGACGGTCTCATAATTCTTCAATCGACTTCAAAAACGGGTCAAAACAAATTCAATTCATGCATTTTTTGCCCAATGTTTATGCGGGCGAAAGACATGTTTTTCTCGCAGAACTCATTTTTTTGATTTGAACAAATTCCGGTGCAAACGTCCTAAGAATGAAGCGGTTTTGTGGACGATTTTGTGGACGATTTTGTGGACGATTTTATTCAGGACTCACTGGTACTCCCCCCACCAGATTTTCGCAATCAATTGCACTGGACGCACTGCGGAGCAGCGTCAAGAAGCGGTGGCAGTGCAATAGCTTCTCGCAGTCCACCGGACGGTAGAGGATGGTGATAATCCGCTTCTTGCATGCGACGGCGTGTCTGACTTCTTCCCCGCACATCCAGGAACGGAGAGAATCGAGACTGATGATGAACAGGAAGTTGTCGGCTGCTTCGATGGCAGCAAGAATTTCGGCATGCCACTTGGTTGAGTATGGAATGCTGTGCCAGTCAACCCATGGATCGCGCTTCTCCTCCTTCAGTGCATCACGCAGATCGCGGGCAAATACCCGGTCCGTGCGCGCGTAGGAGATGAAGACTTCGGCCATGTTTGTTCCGATTGCAGTGGGTCAAGCGAATCTTAGCACCGCTGGTGTCCGCACAAAACGGGTGGGTTGCTGAAAGGCCGGTCAGTCGGCGCCCTTCGCTTTTGTTTGGAGCTTCGGGGCGATGGCTTCTGGAGCTAGCCTCCTCTCTTGGCGGTGATTTGCCTGGCGACTGCAATTTTGGTCTCTCAGTCGCATAGGGTACTAGGCAGGGGAAGCTTTAACCAGCTGAAAGGACGGATTCGGATAGTGAATGATAATGGACGTTATGTTCAGCTATTCGATCAGTCCCTCTTGCGAGCCTTGCCGGGGGGGAACTTGACAACCCCGCTTTCAGAGCCGATATCCCCAAGGCCCGCGCCCACGGCCGCGCCATGTAGCAGATGATCGGTGTCATGGCCGAGCTTGAACGCAGCTTACTTTCAGAGCGCACCCGCGCCGGATTGAAGGCCGCGCAACGCCGTGGCGTGAAGTTCGGTCGGAAACTGAGCCTTACACGCGAACCGATTGCGCACGCCCGGAAGCTAATCGACACAGGCGAAGCCCCGCCAGTATGTCGCTGACATCCTGAACGTGGGCCGCTCGACGCGTTACAGGTCGCTCATGTCCCAACCCAGCACTGGCGCTTGTACAATACAGCCATGGCGAAAGAAAAGGTCTTCTACATTGCCGCAGAGTGCAAGCCGTTTTCGATGGTTGGCGGTATAGGCGACGTCGCGGGCGAATTGCCAATTGCGTTGAAGAAGCAAGGATTCGACGTCGAAGTCATTACGCCGGGCTATAGCTCTATCGATAGAAAGCACATCACCATGGGCGAGCCGGAATATACGTATTCAGTGCCCTTCCGCGATGCACGTGGCGTTTCCAAGAGTGAGAAGGTTGAGATTCGCGCCGGGTCCCTCGGCAGAGCCCCGCTTCAGGTCCCGGTTCACTTTGTCATGAATTCAACGTATTTTGAGGGCGTGTACGGCACGCCGTATACTGACAACCCGGATAAGCCGAATTGGGATGACGGCCTGCGATTTTCGTTCTGGTCGAAAGCGGTTTTGCCTCTGATCGAGAAAGGAAATCCAGACGTCGTACACGTTAACGATTGGCATCTTGGCTACCTGCTTGGCTTTATGGAGGCCGCTGAGATGCCCCAGACGCGGGTGCTGTCAATCCACAACATTGGATATCAAGGAAACATCTACAAACCGTGGATTCAGAATTGGGAGATGCTTGATCTCCTAGAGCAGCCGCGCATAGGTGGGTTGTTCAATGATCCGCGCATCAATGTGAACAACAGTGTCAATCCGTTGCGTCTCGCCATGGAGCTCGCGCATGCTGTCAATACCGTTAGCCCGAATTATGCGAAGGAGATGACGCAGTCAAGAAACGACGACCGCTACTTCGTTGGGGGTAATGGCCTTGATTGGTTAGCGCGGCGGTTGGAAAGGGAAGGCCGCTTCGTTGGCATTTTAAATGGCATGCAATACAAGAGCGAACCGACACAAGAAGGGTTTCGCGCGCTTGAGCAGGAACGAGAGGCCGCGAAGAAGAAGTTCAGTTCGTATTTTCGGGACAGCCGTGCCTTCCTCCTTGGTTTTGTGGGCCGTGCTGTCGAGCAAAAGGTACAGCTCCTTGCGGAACAACTTGGTGACAGGACCGTCCTTGAGCATCTGTTGGACTTGGGGGGTGTCAACATCGCGTTCTTGGGCACGGGCGAACCGGCGTACGAGGCGCTCTTTTCGAACGCGATGACATCACGCTGGGGCGGCTCACTTAGCTACGAGAAGTTCCTCGCTTGTGCGCGACGAGGCAATATCATAAGTACGATCGCGTTCGATCGGGAACTCGCCCGGCAGACGTGGCTCGCGAGCGACGGTTTCTTTGTTCCAAGCTTGTACGAGCCGTGCGGCATCACGCAGATGCAATCAATGGAGCTGGCAACCCCTCCGTTGGTCAGAAGTACCGGTGGTCTCGCAGATACCGTTGTGCCCTATGGTAAGCCAAACGCAACCGGCTTCAGCTTTGACGGAAGCACACGTGAAGGCGTGCTTCGTGCTCTGGTTGCGTCCGTAGAGCAGGCCCGTAACGTCTTTAGCGAAAGCCCCGCCGAATTCCAGGCGATGCGTGAGCGCGCCTATAGCGTGCGGTTCACGTGGGACGATGCGGCTCAGAAATACGCCGCCCTTTACAAGACCGCGCATGAGCAGAACCGACACGCCAAGAAGGCCATTTAGTACAACATAGCGTCCTTTATCATGCTCAATCTCGGACCGTAGGACTTCTCCCGCCTGATTCCCGTTATCCAGGGGAGGCAAGGCCCATAGCTCGGCGCGTTAGCCCACCTCAAGGTCGCAGGCGCGATTCGAGGAGATAGGAACCGGGAGGGCGCGAACTAGACCGGGGCAGAGCCGGTTTTTTTGCAGAAAATCTGCACGGTGTCCCGCTGCCTATTCGGTGGTCAGCGAGTTGGTAGCGTTGGCTGCTGCGACGGCGATAAAACTGAGCAAGTCGGGGAAGTCGTTGTCCCGTACAAACTCATCACCTGAAGGGTTCGAAAAATCGATGCCGGGTGAGTGTCAAAATGTCAAAACGAGAATTGCCTCAGAGGAAGGGGTCATCGTAGGTTAATGGTGTCGATTTTGTAGCGGCCAGTACACTTCGGCTCAACAAGGATCAACAGACATCAATACGTGACGGCGTATCCGTAAGGCGTTCAATAGCTTGTAAGTGGCTGAATCCAGGTGGTCTAGTGAAAATCGCGGAATCTGGTTCGGGACCAGGGGGTCGGAGGTTCAAATCCTCTCTCCCCGACCAATCTTTTCAATAAGTTACAGCCGATTTCTTTCCCAAAATAATTCCATTGGTGTCGATTTTGTAGCTGTGAAAGCCTCACAGATCAACAAGTGGGAATTGCATACGCACCTGCGCTTAGTTAGGCTTTTCACCTGCGGATTCTTTCAGAGTTCGTCGAAGGACTACTCGCAGCAGTTTCATTTGGTACCTCGGCCAGCCTTCCAATTCGAGAAAGTGTCCAACCTGCCGCTGGAAGGGGGGAGAACGACAACAGAGTGAGTCCAGTCACACTATACCCGGAATTTCCGTTTTAGCTCCCGACAGCCCAACAACAGCCGGAGCTTAACGCTCCGGCGTTCAGGCCCTTGCGGGACGAGTGAAGTCAGATGCTCATTTTGCGGCGTAACACGCCTGCTAGACCAAGAAGTCCGGAGCCGAAGAGCACGATGCTGCCGGGTTCCGGAGTGGTGCCTTGCGAGAATCTCTCCTCCACGCCCGAAAGGAAGGCGAATCCGTTCGTGCCGCCATTCAACTCAATGTCCTTTCTCACATCGACAAACTGTTCACCCGTGAAGTCTATGTGGTCAGTCAACTTCTCGCACGGGATGACAAGGCTGAGGCAAGTGGACATATGAAATATTTGTCCACCGAGGCATCCATTGGACCACAAAGCGTCCGAGCAAACGTCCTCAAAAATGGTCACCGAGCCGTCTCCAAAGACGCCTGCACCCAACATATTAAGAGTCATGTCCGTAATCAGCGCACCATTCGTAGTGACGGTGACACCGAATAATGCATCCTGGGTTTGGCCTGCTGCTGCGAACCCGGCGAAGGAAAGCAAAAACCCTGGGTTGTTAGCAGGGAGAGGTTCGGGAGTTACCAATACGCCGTTGGCCGGGATTATCCCCGCGCCGCCGGTCTGCGACGGCGCCCACAACCAATTGGAAAATGTCTTGTCGGAGATATCGCATGAGATTGGGGGGGGGCCTATATAGTTGTCTAATGTTGTCGTTTGACACGGATTCGCGAATCCAACCCCGGCAAACAAAATCACGCATACGGACAACATCAACAGGTGAGATAGTTTGCTTTTTATATGCTTCACATTGCCCTCTCAATTCGCTCGGTTTGCAAGGCAGGTGGACTACACCTTCGACCATGATGGCCTATATCAGTGCAATTCTGCTTCCACACCATCTTGATGGAACCTAGCGATAAATCAAAGAACATAAACCTGCGCTCCCCTAGTCAACATGCAAATCTTTGCATCTAGGTGGGTAAATCATTTCCCTTCTAGGCACTTATCAGCGGCTATTGTCGTCCTGGAATCCCGGAGCCCTCGAACCTGGTGCCGCTCCCCAGTAGCGGTAGACACACGCTGCCAGAGGGCTCGCGAGTCATGGCTCGCCCAGTGCTGGGTGGATTACACCATGAGTACCGACTTGAGAAAGTTGCAGCATAACCGATGGCGATGAACCGGCGCCGGAATCTGATCACCTCCCCACTGGAATGGTTCCTTAGTGCAAATCCCGTGCCACCTCCTGCCATACCGGTTCTGGCCGAACGCGGAGGCACACAGCTCAAAACGCCTCGCCCAGTGATAGTGGTGGATACCCGTGAGCAGAATCCATTCGACTTCTCGCGCTTCGAGGGCTGGTTCAGCGAAGTGGAACGTCGGGCATTGAAACTGGGCGACTACTCGATTTCGGGACTTGAGGACGTCTGCGTTGTCGAGCGCAAGGATCTCTCGGATCTGGTGCGCTCCTTCACCGTCGAGCGTTCGGTGTTTGTCGCTCGCCTGCGGCAGATGGCCGAATACCCTCACTGCTTGCTGGTGGTCTCTGCTGCTTTGAGCCAAGTCAAATCGCCCTATCCGCATTCGGCCGTCAATCCCAACCAGATTACCCAATCGTTGATCGCCGTGCTTGCCGGACTGCGGGTACCGTTTGTCTGCACTGAGACGCACGAAATGGGAGAAGAGATTCTCGCCTCGTATCTATATCAGGTGCACCTCTATCGCTGGCTGGAAAAGAACGGATTTGGCTCCTGTTTGACGGATGGCGACTTATGATGCCTTTTCGTTCGAAGGTTGAAGCGGCAAATTTATGCCCGACGCAATTTTTGCGCACCACAGGACTTGTATTTCTCGGAGCCGGCCAGACCCTCCGCCTGAGCCCCTAACTCTGCCTGGTGGCAAACCATCGTCTACAGCGTGGCAGTGACCATCGTCTACAAAATCATCTACAGCCACGATGCAGGGCATCAGTAGGTCTAGACAAGCGCTTGGTTTTCAGTAGCTTAGGTCGCAACACACGAGCAGAGCATCTGAGCCCAAGTCAGGTTCTCCGGCATTAAAGTGCTACTCAAAGGGCGAATTATCGGCCC
>OCZT010006841.1_pt1 | contig 11240 bp, 11 predicted proteins | sample 1539031 | NCBI WGS metagenome assembly OCZT01 (sample SAMEA3539308, study PRJEB22396) | soil metagenome | biome: tundra; feature: field; material: soil | place: USA | collected 2010-05 | depth 0.15 m
AGTCTGCCTGGACGTCGAACGCCTGGAAAAAATGGGCGACGCGATCCTCGATCTCAAGCTGGGAAACCCCCTCGCGCAGCGCCGCCAGTTCGTCCACCTCCACGATTTCGATATGTCCCCCGAAGGTCGCGCACTGCAGCGTCAGGTCGGAATAGACGTCCAGCATGCCGCCATAGTAGTGGCCCATCACCCCGAGGCGGTTGTGCTCCATCGCGTGAGCGACCCGGGCCGCATCGAGCCACTCGTCGATTTCGTTCCACGCAACCGGGTCGTTGTCGAGCATCCCGGTAATCTGGAAGAAGGGGATATTGCAGCGCCGGAACACGTTGGACATCTCCGGAACCGGGCAGGCCTGGCACCAGGCAAGCCATTCGCCGGTCATCTTTCCGCGATCGGTCATGGCGTTGAAGGACGCGTAATCGATGGCCGCCCCTGGGGAGAGGTTCAGGATGATGACCGGCGCCTTGACCCGCCGCACAACGGGCAGAACCGTCGACGAGAGGGCGTATGTGGTGACGTGCAGAAACAGCAGATCGACATCGGCTCTACGAAATGCGTGTCCCGCGGCCACGGCCTTCTCCGGGCTGTCGATCAGACCAAGGTTCACTACATCCACGCCCGGCCGCCCCAGCCGCTCCGCGACCTGGCCGGCATAATCGATCAGCCTCTGCTCGAGACCTTCGAACTGGTCCCAGTAAGCGTCGAGCCCGATGGCAAAAAGCCCGATGCGAAGATTGCAGCTTCCCTCATGGGCAACTGCCGGCCCGGCTTGGCGAATTGCGGAAGCGTCGTCGAAGATAGTGGAGGCCATAACGCAAAAATAGATTATCCGCATCCGGCGGCGGGAATAGCAACAGGAATCACCGGCTCGCGGCTACTTCACGCCATGAAAACGGTCCGCATCGCCAGCGCTTGCGCAAGTACTCGATAAGGTTCGAAGTTCAGTCAATAGGGCAGCGGCGAATGGCCGCAGGCGCCTGATCAAATCGGGATTGATCGGCCCCGTGATGCTCCGCTCCGCCGCAAGAATCACCTGGGAAGTCTGTCGGAGATAGAATTTGCTCTACGTAGAATCAATAACTTACGAGGACTTTTTGTCTGCTGAGTGTCTGTAAGTTATTGATTCTACATTGGACGAAACCTATTCCCGACAGACTCCTAGCAAGCGGGGTCTCCTAAGAATAAGAAGCTGTCGGACAATCCTCTCTCCGCCCGATCATTTAATTGTGGGGCGAGACGTTCGAGTACGCTAAGATGGCGTGCACGTGACTAATTCGCGAACGGAAACGGGGGCGCCGCCGGGCGCGGGCGACCATCGGGCCGCGTTGCTGGCGGGCTTTCTCGGGTGGACGCTCGACGCCTTCGATTTCTTCCTGGTGGTGATGTGCCTCACCGCCATCGGGCGCGAGTTCCACAAGTCCGATGCGGAAATGGCGGTGACCTTGGGCGTCACGTTAGCCTTCCGGCCTGTGGGCGCGTTTGTTTTCGGTCTGCTGGCGGACCGGTATGGCCGGCGCATGCCGCTCATGCTCGACCTGGTGTTCTACTCCGTGATCGAGGTGCTCTCGGGGCTGGCCCCCAACTACGCGACCTTCATCGTCCTGCGCGCGCTGTTCGGCATCGGCATGGGCGGCGAGTGGGGCGTGGGCGCCTCGCTGGCCATGGAGAAAGTTCCGCCGCGGCTGCGCGGCCTGCTTTCCGGCGTGCTGCAACAAGGCTACGCCGCCGGCTATCTGTTAGCTGCGCTGTGCTACTACTTCCTGTTCGGGCGGCTGGGTTGGCGTCCGCTGTTCTTCCTGGGTGGGCTGCCGGCCCTGCTGGCTGTTTTCGTTCGCTTTCGCGTGAAGGAATCCGAGGTCTGGCGGAAAACGCGCCACAAGACCTGGGGGGATCTGGGCCGCTCAATCGTCTCGCATTGGAAGCTCTTCCTGTACATCGCCGCTCTGATGACGGGCATGAACCTCGCCTCGCACGGCACGCAGGACATGTTTCCAACCCTCCTGGAGCGGAAATGGCATTTCCGCCCGGAGCAGCGCGCCGCCCTCACCGCGTTCTCCATGGTCGGAGCGATCTGCGGCGGCACGCTGTTCGGCCTGTTCTCCGACTGGTGGGGCCGGCGGCGCGCCATGGTGACGGCCTTGCTGATGGCCGTGCTGGTGGTTCCGCTGTGGGCGTTCGCGCCGTCGGTCGCCTGGCTGTGGGTTGGCGCCTTCCTGATCCAGTTTCTGGTGCAGGGCGCCTGGGGCGTGGCGCCGGCGCACCTGGCCGAGTTGTCTCCGGATTCGGTGCGCGGTTTCCTGCCGGGCTTCGGCTACCAGTGCGGCGTGGCGGTGGCGGCCACGGCGCCCTATGCCGAAGCCGTCATCGCGCGGCGCACCGGCTATGCGGCCGCCATGGCAGGCGTGGCCGCCTCGGTTTTCCTTCTGGCGGCGGTGTTGGCGGCGACGGGAAGGGAGCGGCGGGGAGTAACGTTCGGGGAATAATTTCTTCCCGGATTCTCAGGGAGCAGTTGCGGCAGCCTCTTTCACACGCGCTTCCAGTTCATCCAACCCGCCCGCGAAGAAATGGTCGGCGGCTTCGATCCAGATCAGTTCTTTCGGCTCCGGCAACTTTGCGTAAAGGGCTTCCAATTCCTCCTTCGGGCCGTACTGATCGCGCGTGCTCTGAATGAAAACCTTGCGAGCGGCGCAGACCTCCAGATACTCGGTGGGGCCGTAGCGCGTGGGGAATCCGGCCGCCATCAGCCAGCGGGCGCCTGCGACTTCGCAGCCCAGCCGCGTGATGGCGCGCGCGCCGAAAGAGAACCCGGCCAGCGCGAAGGGAAGGCTGGGATAGCGTTCGCGCAGCCACGCCAGCGCGGCGCGCGCGTCCTCGATTTCGCCGGTAAGATGGCCGTGTTGGCCCTCGCTCAGGCCCACGCCGCGGAAGTTGAACCGCAGCGCCGCCACGCCCGCGCGATGCAATCCGCGCGCCATGCGATAGACCACTTTGTTGTGCATGGTCCCGCCGTAGAGCGGATGCGGATGGCAAACCACGGCCGCCAGGCACGGCGGTTCGCCCTCCGGCTCCTCCAACAGGGCTTCGAGGCGGCCGGCCGGCCCGGCGATCCAGTGCGACTCGATAAGGCGCGGCAAGTCAGTTCGTGCGGTAGTTGGTAAACTGCATGTCGATGCCGAAATCGGTGTCGCGCAGCAGCTTGATGGCCGCTTGCAGGACATCGCGGTCGCGACCCGATACGCGCACGAAATCGCCCTGGATCGAGGCCTGCACTTTGAGTTTGGCGTCCTTGATCTTCTTGATGATTTCGCGGGCCTTCTCGGTTTCAATGCCCTGCTGCAGCGAGATTTCCTGCCTCACCGTGGATGCCGCGGCCGGTATGATCTCGCCGTAGGTCAGCCCCTTGAGCGGAACGTGGCGCTTGACCAGCTTGGTTTCGAGGACATCCACCACGGCCTTGAGCTTGAACTCGTCCTTGCTGGCCAGCACGATTTTGCTGTCCTTCTCGTTCAGCTCGATATTGGAGTGCGAATCCTTCAGGTCGTACCGCTGGATGACCTCTTTCATGGCCTGCTGTATGGCGTTCAGTACTTCCGGCAGTTCGATTTTCGAGACGACGTCAAAGCTGTTGTCGGGCATATTACTCCAAGGCTTGGTTGGGACTTTCGGGCTCCGGCGGGGTGGTGTCCAACCCCAAGATCGAGGCGGAGCGATGTCGCAAGGAGGTCACGCGGCGGACGGTTTCAATGCGCGGGGGATCGGCGGGTTTGGGCGGCTCGGGCGGCGGCTCCGGCAGAGAAGTTCTCAGTTCCTCGGACGGCTTCGGGTGGAGCGCCGCGAGCACCCGGCTGGTGATTTCGCCCACCATGGTTTCCATGGCCGCGTCGAGAGCCACCGTAACCGCCGCCCGAACCTGCTCGGAATCCACCACGGCGACGAACGGCGCCAAGGGTGCCCCTGGCCCCTGGCTCCTGGCCCCCGGCCCCTGATCCCCCCCCGGCCACCGTTCTGGCCCCCGCTCACGGGCCGCGGCTTCCGCCAAAGGCTTGACCGCCGTCAGCAGCGCGCTCGCTTCGAAAGGTTTCTTCAATGCGCCGTCCGCTTCCACCAGCTTCGCCCGTTCTTCGTCGAAGGGCTCCTGCGCGCCGGCGGTGAGGATCACGCGCACGTGCCGGTGGCGCGGGCTCATCTTGAGGAATTGGCAGATCTCGTAGCCGCCGCGGCCGGGCATAACCGCATCCGCCAGGACGACGTCGGGATCCACGTCCTCCATGCGGATCAGCGCCGAATCGGCGTTGCTCACGGCGACGACTTCGTATCCTTCCTCGCTGAGGATACGCTCGCCCATACGCTGCGCGTGGGGGCTGTCGTCCACCAGCAGAATACGGCTCATGGTTTCGGCGGCGCGCTCGAATCCGTTGCGGGCGCGGGCTTGGGCGGCGGTTGCTTCGCGCTCTTCTTGGGTGTCTTAGGCTTGGGTGTCTTGGCCGGCTTCTTCGGTTTCGGCTGGCTCTTCGAAGCGGTCTTCTGCTGCGGCTTCTGCGCGGCATCGCTCTGGGCAGCGGCGGGGGCTGCGGCGCCGCCCTGCGCGGAGGTCGTTTCCGTCCCCGCGGCGGCCGGCGGGGTCGTGCGCGCGTCGGGATTCGTATCCAGGGCCGAAGCATCGGTCGCCACGGAGACCGTGATATCGCCGCTGGTACCGAGCAAGCCCGCGGCGCGCGGCGGCACGTTGGCCGGAATCGAGGGACGCATGCCCTGCATCTGCGGGGCTCCGGATTTCGCCGCCAGGCTCAGGTTCGGATGCATACTGAACGCCCCGAAGAACTTGGAGAAGACCCCGATCTTACCCCGGTTCGCCAACTCGTACTTCATGCGGTCGTACGCCACCGGGTCGGCTTCCGGCACGGGCGCCTTCAACTCCTGGAGCCTGGCCTTGGCTTCCTCGGTGTGGATGCTCAGCGGGTACTCATGGACCACCTTGGTGAGTTGCGCGATCTCCTGCCTCTCATACTTATCGCCCAGGCGCTGATAGTTCTGGGCCGCCAACCACACCGCTTCGTCCGCCTGGCTGAACAGTGGGTAATTGTCCGCCAGCGTCTGGTACCGGTTCGCGGCCGGGAAGAAACTCCCCTTGTTTTGATAGAACTTGCCGACTTTGTACTCGCCCACCGCCAGATTCTCCTGAATGTTGCGCAGCTTCTGCTCCACCTCGGGCGCGGCCTTGCTGTTAGGGTACTGCGTCAGAAGAGTGCGGCATTCCGCTTCGGCCCGCATGGCTTCCATGGGATCGCGGTCGCCCTTCTCCATGTGCCCGTAGTGGATGTCGCACACCTTCGCCTGCGCCTCAGCCGCCTCTTCCATGGCGGGATAGAAGAGAATGAAATCCTTGTATTCGGCCTCGGCTTGCGCCATGGCGTGCGCGTCGCCTTCCTGAAACCAGCCATCGGCGAGCGCCAGCTTGGCCTTGGCGAGGTATTCGCTGTCCGGGTAAGCGTTGATCAGAGTGGTCAGCGTCATTCGCGAAATCGAGAATCGGTTGTGCGAGAGATCGTCGATCGCCTTGTCGAACAGCACCTTGTCGGGCTGATCGGTTTGCTTCGCGATCGGATTGGCGTATCGATGCGCGCACGAGCTCAGCAGAACGGCGGCCGCAGCCAGCGCCAAGGCATTACGAATCGTGTTACGAACCATGATGACTCCACTCACCCCAATAAACTTCAACAGCGCACTGCGGTGGCGCCGGCCGCGATTTCGCGAAACTCGCGCACCGCAGCCTCGGGGTCCGGGCTGTGAAACACAGCCGACCCTGTGACGATCCAGTCACACCCGGCGCGGACCACTTCGGCCAGATTGCCCCGGTGCACGCCGCCATCGATTTCAATGGGCAGCGCCAACCGCTTCTCTTTCCGTAGCATGGCCAGCTTGCGGGCCTTCTCGAGCACGTACGGAATCAACTCCTGTCCGCCGAATCCGGGGTTGACGCTCATGAGGAGCACGTAATCGGCCACCTCCACGACGTCTTCCAGGACCGAGACGGGGGTCGCCGGGTTCAGGACCACGCCCGCCAGCGCGCCTGCCCCGCGGATCATCCCCAGCGTGCCGTCCAGGTGGCGGCAGGCCTCATAGTGTACCGACACGGAGTTGGCCCCCGCCCGGACAAACCGTTCCACCCATCGTTCCGGGTCCTCGATCATGAGGTGAACGTCCAAATGCAGGCGCGTGGCCTTACGGATGGATTCCACCACCGGCGGGCCAATGGTGATGTTGGGGACAAAGTGACCATCCATGACATCCAGGTGGAGCATGGAGGCGCCACCCCGTTCGACCGAAGCGATTTCCCCGGCCAGCCGGGCAAAGTCCGCCGATAGGATTGAGGGAACGATTTCAATCATTTGCGGGCTCTTCCGATCTTATCACAGCGGCGTAGAAACCGTCCCCCGGGTCGCGCCCGGGAATGCGGAGCATGATGTCCAGCACGAGTTCCGGAGGCACGCTTGCCACCACCGCCTGGTTCTCTTCCGTCTCCAGCGAGCAGGTGGAGTATACCAGCAGGCCGCCAGGGGCAAGGGCCGCGCGCGCGTTAGCCAGCAGCGCGGCCTGGCGGCGGGGCAAATCTTCGAGATCGGCCGGACGGAGGCGCCACTTGATCTCGGGGTTGCGGCCCAGGGTTCCGGAGCCGGAGCAGGGCGCATCCACCAGAATCCGGTCGAAACGGCGGCCGAAAGGGAGCGGCCGCGTGCCATCCAAGACCACCAAGTCCGCCCCCATCCCCTTGAGTTGGACGAGGCGGTGGAAATGCAGGTCGCAGGCGACGGCGCGCACGCCCGCTTCGAGCGCCTGCGCCGTCTTATTGCCGGGGGCCGCGCAGAGGTCGAGGTACCGCTGCCCCGGTTCCAGCCGAAGCAGAGGCACGATGGATTGGGAGCCGATGTCCTGCATACGGCTGCCGCCGGGCCCTTCGCGAACGAACTTTTCCGGCTCCTGCAAGGCCGCGCGCGCGATCCCAACCGCCGCTTCGGCGCCGTAATGGGCCTCCCAGCGCGCCAGCAGCCACTCGGGGCACGACAACTCCACCTCGCGGCTGGGCCACTCCACAGGCTCGCGGTCCACCTGCCGCAACACCGCATTGACGAAACCCGCGGCGGAGCGCTTGTGCGCGCGCTTGACCAGCTCCACCGCGTCCGTCACGGCCGCATGCGCCGGGATGCGCTCCAGGTAGCGAAGCTGGTAGATGCCCATGCGCAGCGCGATGCGCACTTCGGCGTCGAGCTTCCGCCGGCTGGAATAGAGTTCGATGAGGTAGTCGAGCTGCGCGCGGTAACGCAACACGCCGAAGACGATCTCGGAGGCCAGCCCGGCATCGCGCGAATCGAGCGCCGCGGTCCGGTCCAGGAGCAGGTCCGAGGCGTAGCCGCCGGCCTCGACCCGGCGAAGAATGTCGAACGCGGCGATGCGTGCGGGCGCGGGCATGGAGATTAGTCGTTAGGCTCGGCCAACCGCTCCCTCACGGTCGCGGCTCTGAATCCGGGTCAGAGCCGCGAACGTAAGAGAGCGGTTCTTAACCCGATCGCGGTCTCTTACTGGCAGCTTTCGCAGGTGTTTTTGCGCGGGTCCGGTGACGAGCATCGAGCACTCTGTTCAAAGGCGCATAATCGCCCCGCCGAAATGCCGCCCGGCCCCGGCGAATCGCCGTCAATTCCGCATCGGTGGGCTGAACGGCCGGATACCGCCCTTCAAAGTATGCCCGCAAGGCTTCGCGCACCAACTCGGAGCGAGTCCTGCTTTCGGCCTTCCGGACCGCTTCGAACCGCGTCAACATCTCCGGCGGCAGGGATACGGTCAGGGTCTGTGTAGTTCGCATAATAGGTAGCAGCAAGTTATACTAAATATACAAGTAAAACTAAGTATGACTTGATGCTACCACGTGCCGGACGGCCAGGCACACTATAATCGAATCAGTGGACCTGGAAAAAGCATTGCTGCGCAAGGTGGGGGAGGCCGTGCACCGCTTCAAGATGGTGCGCGACGGCGACCGCGTGGCGGTGGCGCTCTCGGGGGGGAAGGATTCGGCCACCCTGCTGGAAGCGCTGCTGCTGCTGCAAAAGCGCGCGCCCATCGACTTTTCCGTGTGCGCATTTACCGTGGAGCAGGGCAAGTTTCTGCGGCCCATCGAACCGCTCGGCGAATACCTGAAACAGCGCGGCGTCGCGTGGACGTATTACCGGGACGGTCCCTCGCTGCGCCTGATCGAGGACCAGCCGGAGCATGGCTGCGACCTGTGCAGCCGGTACCGCCGCCGCGCCGTGTATCAGATCGCACACGAGCTGGGCGCCAACGTCATCGCCTTCGGTCACACGGCCGACGATTTTTGCGAAGCGCTGCTGCGCAACACCATGTTCACGGGGAGGCTGAGCGCGCTGCCGCCGGTCACAGCCTCGCGCAGCCGCGAATACCGCCTGGTTCGTCCGCTGGTCTACGTAACCGAAGACATGACCCGCGCCTACGCCGAGGCGCTGGGCGTCCCCATCGTGCCGTGCGGCTGCTCCCAGAAGACCGGGACCGTGCGGCGTGCGCTGCGCGACATGTTCGCCGGTCTCGAGCGCGAATATCCCCACTTGAAGGAAAACATCATCTCCGCCATGGGCAACGTGGATACCAGCCGGCTGCTCGATCCGCGCTACCTTCATTTGGAAGGCGCGCAGGCCCCGGAGCCGTTCCCCATCCTGACAGAGCCTTGACGAGCGGCGGGACTGAATAAGCTACGCAGAATGGAGTAAAATAAGCACAGAAGTTGAGGACATCCGAGTATGGCGAGAATTCAACCAGTCCTGACGCCGGCCGAGCTTGCGCTGGTGGATCAGATGGCCGCGTTAACCGGATCGAAGCGAACCGACGTGATCAAGAGCGCCCTGTCCGTCTACCACTGGTTCGTGCGGCAGGCGCTCACTGGGAGCCAGGTCGTGGCGCGCAAGGCAACCGGCGAAGAGGTCGCCATGGAAACCGCGGAATTCGCAGTCCTGGAAGGCAAGGGTAACAGCCTTGGCCCGGAAGAGTTGGGCTTGCTAGCGAAGCGACTCGCGGCAGCTTCCAATCCGGTTGAGGCGGCGCGGATCAAAGAGCGTCTTACCCGCGGCTTCTATGGGATTTAGGATCGGAAAGTGCCGAGAGTCCGCCGCCAAAATGTTCCGCCTGCCCTGTTTCAGCATCTGCTCGACCGTGTCCAGGGCCGCAAGATTCCCGCATCCCAGTTAGAACTGCTTGCGAACTGGCTCGATAGCGAGCCTGAGGTCCCCGCGGGACAGTGGTACAAGCGATTCTCCGGGATGACGGTTTGCGGCGAGGGTGAGTTGATCAAAACTTTCCTGCTCCCTGCTCAGGCGCCGAAAGGCCAGCGTGTTCCGTGAAATCTGGCTCGGAGCCGGGATTTCTGTACGGCGGATAGGTCTTGAATGCCCGATTGACCGGCGCCCTGTACGGCGATTAAGATGGGGTTCCGGCCTGTAACACGATATTCATGCGACTCCTGCCACGCGAAGAGAAGTTTTATCACTTGTTTCTCAAACAAGTAGAGGTCATTTCGGAAGCTGCCAGGCAGCTTCTCGACGGGGTACGTATCGGGAATTCGCGGCTGTTGCTGGCCGCTGCCGAAATCAACATGCTGGAGCACCGCGGAGACGAGCTCATCCATGAGATCTTCACGCGGCTGAACCAGACGTTCATTACGCCGATCGATCCCGAGGATATCCACAACATTTCCTCGGCGCTCGACAACGTCCTCGACGGCATTGAGGATACGGTGCACCGCCTGGTGTCCTACCACATCGACCCCATTCCGCCGAATTTGATCGTGCTCTCGGAGATTGTGGCGACGTGCGCCAAGACGCTGCACATGGCCTTCTCCGCACTGGAGAAGGATAAGCCCATTATGGAGCACTGCATCGAGATTAACCGCCTCGAGAACGAAGCGGACCTCATCGGCCGGAGCGCGGTGGCCGACCTGTTCAACAAGGAAAAGGACCCGATCACGCTCATCAAGCTCAAAGAGGTGTACGAGTTCATCGAGGCCACCATCGATAGCTGCGAAGACGTAGCCGACGTGCTGCAGAACGTCGTGGTCAAGAACAATTAGGGCCTTGACAGGACCGGTCCGCCGCGGGTCGGGCATGCCCGGCCCCTACGCCGGGCCGGCATCGGTGTAACGCGAGGCGGCGTCGAACCAGTCTATTCTAAAGTTAGCAATTGTGCTTTCAGGGAATACAGGAATTCGGCGAGCGGCCCTTCGCGTGGTGTCCGCGTTCGCGCTGTCGTGCGCCGCGGCTCTGCCTGCCGGTGCGCCATTGGTCCCGCTGACCGTGTGCGAGGTGATGCACGACCTGGCGTCGCAGGAAGGCAAGGCCCTTGCGGTCCTGGGCCGCTATTCCTTCCGGGAAAGCGGGATCTCTCTGGACGAGCAGGCGTGCGATCCGCCGGTAACAGGCCCGGCGCAATTCCGGCTGGTGGAAGATGCGAAGGACGGCCCCAAGCCCACCGGCAGTTTTGAGTTGGACGGGGTGGCCGCGCTAGGCAAGCTCGCCGGAGTGCGGAAGCGCACCTCACTCGGGAAATTCCGCTTTGGAACGCCGGATTACGACCGGTGGGCGGTGGTCTACGGACGCGTCGCCGCGCGCCGGGGGGACGACGCGAAACAAGCCCCGGCGGATCTGGTGTTCCGGGGCGACGGCGTGGTAGTGTTCCTTCGGTCGGACCAGTGAGCCTCCGGTACTCAAAGGAGTTGATTCCGTGAAGATCGCGATTACCGGAGCGTCGGGACTGATTGGGCGAAGGCTGTTGAAGACTTTCGCCATGGAAGGCCATGCGCTACACGCGCTCAGCCGCCATGCCGGCACGAACCTGCCGCCGGGGGTGCGGCTCTCGGTGTGGGACCCGGGCAAGGACGAGCCGCCGGAGGAAGCGTTGCGCGAGGCGGACGCCGTGGTACACCTCGCGGGCGAAAACGTGGCCCAACGCTGGACGGCGGACGCCAAGCGCCGCATTCTGGAAAGCCGCGAGGCGGGCACGCGCAGCCTGGTGCGGGCGCTGGCGAAGCTGCCGCGGGGGCCGGACGTTCTGGTCTGCGCTTCGGCGGTGGGTTACTACGGTTCGCGAGGAGACGAGACGCTCACGGAGGCATCCGCTCCTGGGGCCGGCTTTCTGCCGGACGTCTGCGTGGCGTGGGAGCGGGAAGCGCAGGCCGCGGAAGCGCT
>OCZT010006842.1_pt1 | contig 11240 bp, 12 predicted proteins | sample 1539031 | NCBI WGS metagenome assembly OCZT01 (sample SAMEA3539308, study PRJEB22396) | soil metagenome | biome: tundra; feature: field; material: soil | place: USA | collected 2010-05 | depth 0.15 m
GAAAACAATATTCTTTTTTCCTAAATAAAAATATTGCGTCATCTAAGACATCATCGTTCAGTTTATTTGCCGATGATTTAATTGGAGCTGATATAGATAATTTATACAAAGGTGAGAATCTATCTAAATGGGATAAGCTGACACAACAATGGATTAAGGGAATATACGAGAACGCAAATAAGAACATACAACAACACATTGAAAGTTTTATTGACCCAAAAAGAATTGATACCATTGGATATTTTGAATACTTTGATATAAGACATAAAGATCCAAAGTTTAAACACCTTGGTGAGTTTATAAAGGAATTCAGTAAGAACATATTGAAGTTTTCCGATTTACTTAGTGAGGTGTGGAAGAATAAAGATACCTGCTTTATGGATACCGAAAGAGTTACGAAGGAGTGGGCTGAAACTAAGATAGTTATTCTAAACTCTAAAATTCTTGAGCATCTATTAACAACCTCATTAAAATCAAATCACGTTGATGATATTACAAAGTTAGATGATGGATTCAAATTGGCTGGAGGTACGGTTAAAATGAAATTATTTAAGACCATTGTTGAGAAGATGGGTTGTTTAGAGAGACCTATTTACTTCCTTGGTAATAATGGCAATGTGTTTAATATGATACCTTCTAGAGAATTTTTCCGCAAATTCTATGATGATTTGAAACTAAAATTTGACTATCACGTTAATTTTGCCGTTAGTGAGGAGGAAGAAAATAATGATTTTAAGATCAAAATTAAACTTGAATTAGATGATGAGAAGTTAATTGATATGGATATTATTGTTAAGTTTTCTGGTCAAGAGATGAGTGGTAAATTGAGTGCCAAGTACAAATTCGAGTTGTCTCCTAATTTTAATTATATCCTTTCTAAAAAGGAAATTGGAACAGAGAATGAAACAGACGAAACTGAGTAATTATAGACCCAATTCTGTTAGTTTTCTATCTCTAATCACCACAAGTTTATAATCAAAGTAATCCTCAACAAAGTCGACACTAGTATTGAATTTTATAAAATCAACATTATATAGTCTCATCATTTCATCCCTACTCATAACAACAAACCTTTGATGTGAATTATCATCGGTACTTACTGATATAAAATCAACGGTAATTGATCTAGTATATAATCTATGAACTTCTTTATAAGTTTTATATAAAGGCATTACCTCTGTCATATTCTCTTCGGTATATCCTTTTCTTATAAATTCAATAGAAGATGCTATCATAGATGTATATTTATAATATTCATCATTGTTTGTTATTAATTCAAGTTCAGTGTTGTTATAAATGGTTGTTGAGAGTTGTCCTGTTCGTAAATAAATATCACAAGGACTACCCTCATATTCAGTCCCTTCTGTCAGAATGGATCCCCAATGAGCAACCATTGACTTTTTACAAATTAGTTTCATTCTTTTTATTTAACTTATTCATCCAGTCTTTTCTAATCTCATTATAAAATTCACTAGTCATTTGCCAGGTTGGTCTAGACCACAAGAATGGTCCATAATTTTCTATACCATAACAAGTTAGTAGATAATCCTCTATTTGTGATTCAGAAAGCTTATCTACTCTTAGGAAGATGCCAGCATTGGCATAGATAGCATTGTTGTTTGGATCACAAAACCATTTGTTAAAATTATCTACACTAAATACAATGGATTCGGCGGGTATTTCTTTTTTGGTGATAACTTTCTCCTTTGATTTAAGGAAATTTCCAATTTTATTAAATATCTTCATACTACAAATATATATTTATTTCCTGACTCAGGAATTAGCTTTTTGAATATATAATTAAATTTTAATTTCAATGGCAATTCCTATTTTTTATACATCTGGAGGAAAACATCACGTATCATTAAGTATTCCTGGAAAACAAAGCCAGATATGTAAAAGTATTGGTATAACCGCTAGTGTTAACTTTTTAATTCCCACCGTTGAATACATTACACAATGTGCTTTTAAGGGTGACCTAGGAATTGCTGATAGTATAAAGAAGAACAAGTCCATTCAATATCTAAACAAGTCTAGTAGTCCTGCCGCATTAAAAACCTTATTGAAATCCCTACAATTAACATTAGATGGGGATCCTAGTAAATACTTAAAGAATGGCAAGTTTAACATACCATATTCAGCTGTATCATTAACTAACCCAAATGAAGATGTTGGACTAAAAATGATAGAGAAAGTCGCAGTTAAATCAATACTTGATCAATATAAACCCTGGATAGAGGTTGCTAAGATAGTAGTACAAAATCTATCACAAATAGAAGATATTATTGCCAGAGCTGCCGCTTTAACACTACCATCTGAGAAACCAGTTGGAAATACCGGGGATACATCTAGACCAAAATCTCTTGGATATGGAGGATCTGCTGATATGAATAAAGCTCTTGGTCAGATAACTTCTATTGGAACTAAAATGGATGAGCAGAAGGCTAAAAGAGGTACGCAGAGTACTGATGGATCTGGATCAAATTTATCAACAAATCAATTCCCAGTTGGGGTAACATATAGTATAATATCAACCGTATATTCAACCGGTGTATTTAAAGAGGGTACCAACTATACTTATCAATATATTGATTTGCCTCCTGATGATATAGGACCAATTGGTGAAACATTTAGTGGACTTGGAGATAGTGATATCTATAAAAATCTTAGACCAAAGACTATGATATTTGGAATATATGATAGTAAGGGCAATGAGATATCACCTACAGATAATATTAAATCATTTGAGATTGGTCCAAATGGGTCGGTAATATATGGTTCAGATATTTCTGGTGTACAGAAGGCTGATTGGCTACCAAGAACTGGTAGATGGTATGGATCATTTCCAAGGAAGGGACTTGTTTATGTATGGAGAAAGAACGGTCAATTAAAATATAATGCGTCAAATCCTAGCGTTGGTAATGATCCAAATTGGAAACAATTATTTTATATAGATAAGGATAGAAATATTGGAGAAGATCAAACCGATTCAAGTGGTAACGCAAATGCTCCTGTTTTACATTTCAATGATAATGAGAAAGCGGAGCAAGCCTCCATGTTTGAAGATATAGTAGATAAAAAATTCACAAATGCGACAGAACTTACTAGTGATGAAAAGGTTCAGTATAAACAAAAGATAATGAGTCAGGTAGATGTTCAAACACAACTAGAGTCGGTTAGTCAAAATGGATTCTTTTCTGATATATCAGCTAATGGATTATTATCCTCTAATGGAAGTCCAACCACTTTACCAAATGGTCTTATTAATGCCTATCGGCCAAGAAATATACAAATAGGAACAAACTCTGTTTGGATAGATCCTGAGACAGATTATGATATGAAGTTAATCCAAATAGACCAATCGTCAAGAATAAAATTCAAAGATGATATCGCTAGTAGGTCCCCGATAGTTGATGCTCAAATATTGGCATTCATTAAAAACTCTATTGAGTTAAGAATATCTACTCAACAACCATTTAGTGTTGATATTATCAAGCAAGCTACTACTGGTTGGTCTCCTTATATTGCCTTCCCAACAAATATGCCTGGTAGATATGAGAATATTCCACAATTTACATTGGATAACTGGAACTACAAAGATGATATTAAGGTCAATAGCATGCGAGTTTTATTAAGAGTTACTAGTGATATTCCTCCTTTATTTTGGCAAACAAAACCATCATACACTTGGGATGCTGACGGAGATAAATACACACTTGAGAAAACCGGTGGTAAGTGGCGAATAAAAAGATATTCTAATGATTCTAATAAGACTCCTAAAGCTATTACTTTCATAGGTGATTCTTCTGAGTTTACATCAGCTGGTATAACACTAGGTAGTAGATTTAAACTACCAGATAATTCATATGCTTATTTTAATAAAAACACACATGAGTTGGTTAAATGGGAATACTTATCATTTGATAGTAATTCTACTCCAATAATGATGCCATCTAATAATGGTGAGAAAAGATCTTGGGTATTAAACTTTGGTTTGGTTGGTGGTAATACTATCCAATCCCCATTATCATCCACAACTACTGCCTTACCACCAAATCAAATAAGGTTGAAAGAACCTAATAATCCATTTGGTAGGTTATTAGATCCAACAAAGATCACCAATGACCAATTGGCTGAATCTAACCCACTTAAGGATAGATATTCAAGTGGGTTCTACGGACACAGCTCACCTACTGATAAACAAAAAATTGAAAGATTATTTAGGTATATGAAATCTGAATATGATACAGAGACATATTATATTGTAGAGGGGATATTATCAGATGATAATAATCAATCATCAACAAGTACTGGTACTGGACAAGCTACCGTAGATAGTGGAAACTATTATAAAAAGCCTCATGCTCTTGGAGCAATAAAGGTATTTATATCCATGTTAACTGATATTTTTTCAAAGCTGGTACCGGCAATAAAAAAACTTATGGAATTATTTAAAAGTCCGGCTGGATTTATAACTGGTATAATCATGGATAGATTGGGTGAGAGCTCAAAAATATTCTCCAGTAGTTTTGTTAATGATCTAGCTAAGCTAGAGGCACTCCCTTTATTACAGAGAAAGGAATTCGCAAAATCTTCATCTTTGGGTAAGTATGTGTATGTTGCCGCTAACGGAGATTATAGAGTTTTATTTGATGGGGCTGCTATTAAACAATTAAATCTTTTTGGAGCTGCTTTGTCCTTTGGAATTGAAGTTAAAAAAGCTATTCCAAAATTGATATTTTCTAATAGTGTACCAAGTAGCACCACAAATAGTTTACAATCTATACTAAATGGAACTTCTACATCTAATAATATAGGTGGGATATCTAACAATCCTAACTCTACTACAACCTCAACCGGTACTATTCCAAATCCAATTGATCCCACACTAGCTGACTCACAATCACTTTCAGTAGTATATTCAACCGGAAAGTATATTGATGGTATTAAGTATAAGTATATCTATGTTACTCAATATGTTTCTGGTCTAGTGAAAGAGGGTGATGACTTAGTAGCAACTAATGATCCTGCTCAGATGAATTTGGCATTATCAAAATATGATGAAGCTCTTAAATCAGATCCAAATAATAAACTAATAGAAGATAAGTTGACATCTTTAATGAAGAAAATTCCCAACTATAATCAACCAGTTATTGAGATGCTGCTTACCTTAGTGACTGCTCCACTGACTTTGATTTCTAAGGTAGTTGAGAAGATACTTGATTTCTTTACCAATTTAACACTAGCAAAACTAGCAACTGATATAGTGGACTTTATTTCATTTAAATGGATACTGGATATATTTGACCCATCTATAATATTTGGGATATTTGGACTTGATACACTACCAATTCCTTTACCGGGTAATCCTGCTTGGATACAGGCTACCGCTCTTTTTGCGACATATAAGAAAGGATCGATTCCAGATGATCCAAATAAGCCAAAGACAATACCACCTGGAATGCCTACTAAGAACGGTAGTTTTAATTTCAATGATGTTATTGGTCTTGGATTTGCTCCATTTATGAAAAGGCCAACCATTGGTAAAACACCAATGCCTGTTGGATCTAGTTCATTATCAAAGGAACATATACAAACAATGTTTAAGAATAGTCCAAAAATAGAGTATAAGAAATTTAATCTATCTGGGGTACCACCTATAACAGAGCTAATTTCACAATTTATTTGTTTTATTGAATCAATTATAAATTCTGTTATAGATTTATTTTGGGCTATACTTGGTCTGGAGGCTTTAATAGCACCTCCTCATATAGACTTGTGTAGTAAGTTTAATACTATGAATCCTCAAAGCATGGCTGATATATTAAATGGCAAGTTTACTGATCCACTATCTGCTAGTGCTAGTATTAACGATTCAAAAAATAATTTCATCTATGAAATAAAAACAAGCGATGGTAGAGATATAAGAGAATTAAACCAGGTGGAGCTACAACAATGGATAGATGATAACAAAGGATATACTTTTGATTTTTCGTACTAAACAAATTAGTACTTAATGATATAACTAAAAAATAAAATTGTGTAATTTAGTACCCTAAAAGATATAACTAAAAAATAAAATTGTGTAACTATGGCAAGCAAAAAACAAGATCATAAGAAAAGACTTCAAGCTAGAAAGACTAGACTTTTACAAGAAAAAAACAAATCACAGAAGAATCAAAAGGAATTTATAATGAATTTAATAAAACAGGAGCAGCAAAAGGGTTTATTTGATAGTAATCAGACTATCGGCGGTGGGGATAATACTATAATAGAGGGACCTTCTTTCTAAAGGATAGTTAAATTGACTGGTTGTGACACTTTATTTCTCTCAAATAAGGCGGTTTCAACCTTTTTAACTAAATATTTCCTTGCTAATTCAGCTCTATCACTTGATGGACATTCTAACTTACACTTGGTAAAATACCAATTGGCTATAAGTATTGAATCTATATCGTGTTTTTTCATCAGTTAGTAAACTTTTTTATTGAGATATATATAAAATCTAAAAGATGGTTTTTTAATTTGGTTAAAAATTAAAAGGAACATAAAAATAATATATACAGAATGAGTTTGATATCAGAAATACAAGATGATGAGATTTTGGGATTTTTAATGACTTCGGAATTCGAGGGAGATTATTCCCCAGAAGAATTAAAATATCTTTTATTTAAATGGAGATTCTTTTATAGGATTCAAAACGGATCTCTAGAAAGAATTCAGACAGATTTAGATGGTGATATTAGAAATCTAAAATCTGAAACAGAAAGCCTAAAAATACAAGTAACTTCTTTACAAGTAGAAAATGCTAATAAAGATAACCTTATTATGAATATGGAAAATAAGCAAACTAGGGTGCTTACTTGGCGAGAAAGGATTTCTGGAAAAATAAAGGCAGTAAATGACAAAAATATGCACTAAGTGTGATGCTGAAAAACCAATTGCTGAATTTAATAAACAAAAGACAATGAAAGATGGTTATGCTAACCAATGTAGGTCATGTGCCAATGATTATTGTAAAAAATACTATGTAGATAATTCAGAAGAGCTAAATGAAATATCTGCTGAGTGGCATAGAAATAATAAAGAGTATCACAAATCATATCGATCAATAGAGAAAAATAGAGAAAGGCAAAAAGAGTATCTTAAAGTGTATAGTAAATGGTATAATAAACAAGATAAAGTTAAAAAATATATTAAAGCATATCATAAAAATAGACTAAAGTCTGATACCCTATACCGATTATCTTCTTCTATTAGGAAAAGATTAAGTCAGATATTTATAAGCAAAGGTCTTACAAAAAATAAAAAAACACAAGAGATATTGGGGTGTTCATTTAAGGATTTTAAATTATATTTAGAATCAAAATTTGAGCCTTGGATGAACTGGGAAAATAGGGGATTATATAACGGAGAATTGAATTATGGGTGGGATATAGATCATATAGTGTCAATATCAAATGCTGAAACACAGGATGATGTTATAAGATTGAATCACTATACCAATTTACAACCATTGTGTAGTAGGTATAATAGAAATATTAAGCCTTTTGTAAAGGATGAAAATAAATCAACACAATGAAAGTAGATGAATTTAAGGCACTTGAAAAAAAGATAAATGGTCGTGATTTTAATCAAAGTTATAAAGCCATAAACACTATAATGTTGGTTTTATCATATGTTGGCCACTTAGCATCTATATTTTTAGCCTATTTTTTAATATCTAAAGTTTTATCCGGGGCTATGTCTGATAGTCCAACAGCCGTATTTATAATTTCTATTATTATATTATCTGCCCTTGAGCTTTTAAAGAGAGATATTTTCCGCAAATTTAGTATTGAATATTTAAAAGTTAAAAATTTTGGAAAAGAGGTTATGCCACTATTACTACTAAGTGCGCTTATTATAAGCATTTCATTCTATTCTTCCATTAGTGGCGCTTCCATGTTTTCACTAAAGGGTGCTAAACTAGAAAGTGATAAAAAAGAGATTTTAACACATTATAAAGATAGTGTCTCATTAGTATATAATGATAAGATAAAGCTCGTAGAAGACGAAATAAAAGTATCCAAGGGTAAAATAGAAGATAAGGATAAAGAGCAAACGGATATAGAATCCGTTTTACCAATCTCACGCCAACAAAAATCCAGAGTTATCGACTTAAAGACTGAGAAATCAGCCTTGAAGTTAGATATAACTAAGCTAGAAGGAAATGAGAATTCTATTAAGGCAGAACTTGCTACTAACTTAAAGACAAAAGAAGAAGAACTCTCATCTGATACTAATGAGAAGAAAAGTGATAATGGTAAAAACTCTATTATATTCGTGATAATATCAACAATAATAGAGCTTACTATACTAGCAGGGGTTTATTTTCATGAATATTATGATTTTAGATCCTATAAGGAATTTAGAACTAAAATAGATAAAGACCCTAACTATCAGAAGTGGGTTCTTTATGAATCCATATTGAATGTTATATATGGTGGAGATAATAAAGTAAATGATAAGTTATCATCAACTAAGAATATAATGGATATGTGTAAGTTAAATGATGTCCTGGTTTTACCTAGGGATATTGTTGATTTTCTGAAGCTAGCAGTTAATTTGAATATTATAAAGTCAAGTGGTAGTTCTAGATACATAACCAAGTCAAGAGATATCTCATTTGAGATACTTAAAAAACATTTTAACATAGAATGAAAAAGAAGATGAAGTATAATATCAATGATGATCTCGTCTTCATAGGAGATATAGACCCACATAAATTTGAAACAGGTAAGAGATATAAGATAACTGGTATTGGAAAAGTTGACTATGACTCTGTTGATGTTGAACCAAAAGATTGTATCTATTTTGAGGGATGTGATTATGGTTGTTATACAGATTATGCTGATGAACATTTTATAAGACTTGATGAACTTAGAAACGATAAGATTGGTGAAATATTGAAATGATAAACGAAGGTAAGGGAATATCTAATATTGTAAAAGAAAAGATAGATGATATATGGTTGTTATTCCTTAGTAATTCTTATTCTGAACATACATATACGATTGGAAATGAAAACATATCAATAAAATTCAATCATCTAAATAATTATTATTGTAGTATATCAGTTGATAAACTAGGTAGGTTTACAATTAATATTGGTATTCCTACAAATGGTAAGGAAAACAGGGTTAAAGAAAATATTGCCCACGAGCTAACTCATCTAATGGAGCTAGTTGGGCTTGGAACAAAGCCATATCCTAAATATGATAAGATAAAGAAATCCTTAATAGAGTTCAAACCGAAATCAAAAGTTATGGACTTTATATCTGATGTTTTCTATAAAACACTAGATAATGAAATAAACGCTAATGTTGCTCAAACATATATTTACATAAAATGTGGTGGTAGATGTTCAAAGGAAGAAGGACTGAAAAGACTTAAAGAATTTGTTAATTATAAATTCTATGATGATATTAAGAGAATCAAATTGGATATCATTCTTCCAAAACTAAATCAATCAGAGGTAACTGAGTTTAACAACCTATTAATAAAACATGGTGTCAAGACTATTAGCTCATCAAATATGGAATTGTGGATAAATCATTGGTTTAAGATTTTCAAAAGAAAGGCAGATGTTTATTTAAAAAACTCTGAAAGAATTTTAGACGAAGTAGATAAAGATTTTGAAAAGTATTTAGAATATGTGAATATTCCACATACTTCTGATAGGATAATAGACTATAATGCTTATGTGAGAGAAATGAGAGAAGAAAATATTAATAAGATTCTAAAGAGGAAATGAGAGAATTGATTAAACCAAATACTATGATTGAATCAGGATATATTAATGGTTATCTCAACTACACCGGAAGTAAATTCAAACTTTTGGACCAAATACTCCCCGAAATGGATTATTCAAAAGACCACTTCATAGATCTTTTCACAGGGTCCTTTTGTGTTGGAGCGAATGTTGTTGATAAGTATAAAAAGGTACTAGCCAATGATATAATATCAGAACTAGTCGGAATACATAGAGAACTATTAGAGTCTGATGATATTATAGAGAGAACTAAGATATTATGTCCATCAAAAACTGACTCGGCCGGATTTCTTAATTTAAGAGAGTCTTTTAACAGAGAAAAAAGTCCAGAGAAACTATGGGCATTGATTTTAAGTTGTAATTCAAATTTCATGAGATTTAATAAGCAATTCTTTTTTAATCAAACTTTCGGTAAGAGAACATTTAACACAAACACACAAAATAAAATAGATGAGTTTACTAAAAGAGTAAGACCATATAAAGATAAAATAACTTTTATTTCTAAACACTTCAATGAAATTAAAATAAGTAAGCCTTGTATGGTTTACATTGATCCTCCTTATTCTAATTCCGAAGCAGGATACTCAGCATATTGGGGAAAAGAAGATGATACTAAACTATATGAATATTGTAAAGAGTTGGACAAAAACGGATCATCCTTTATGATGTCTGGTGTCCTATCACATGATGGGAAATCTTGTTTATTATTGGACAAACTTATAGCGGATGGGTTAAAGTACAAAAAATTAGAATTTAATTATAATAAGGTCTCAAAATCTGGCAAAAAAGACACCACTGAAATAATTATAATGAATTATTAGGATAGAAATACAGGAAGAATTCAAGAATAGGTTATAAACTCATTTTCAAAGTTTTTTATTAATATATAGGTGAATGAAATACCTAAATGCCTATAAAATATTCGAATCACTTATATCAATTAATGATATCATTAGTGATTTGAAAGATATATGTATAGAACTGGGAGATGATGGATATAGTATCAATATTAAGTGGCAAAATTCAAAAACTAGACCACATATAATGTGTGTTGTGAATTTGGAACATTCGGTACCTAGTTATAGACCATTTCCTTTTAGTGCCATCAAAGAGGAGTTTGATAGGATGGATAGATGTGTGAGGTCAAAAGGATTCACGTCAGCAATCAGTTGTTATTCTGATCATTGGATAAGCTTTCAACCTACTTCCAAAGAGAGTTATCATTCATATATGGTGTGTTTCTATCCATCTCCAGAAGACTTAAAATCAATAGAAATCCCAGAATGAAACATATAACGACATATACTCGTTATACGAGAGTGTCTAAAGACACTAAATTATTTTAACAAGCAGAAGAAGGCACACGAGATACAATCGAAGAATTTGATGATCTAAAAGATATCTGTTTAGATATCGAGGATGATGG
>OCZT010006843.1_pt1 | contig 11239 bp, 20 predicted proteins | sample 1539031 | NCBI WGS metagenome assembly OCZT01 (sample SAMEA3539308, study PRJEB22396) | soil metagenome | biome: tundra; feature: field; material: soil | place: USA | collected 2010-05 | depth 0.15 m
GCCAGTCCGGGGCGAAGGACTCGCGTCCGGAACTTAACGAACTCATGGCCGACGCACGTAAACGGAAGTTTGACTCAATCTTGGTTTGGCGCTTTGACCGTTTCGCCCGCTCCACTAAACACCTCTTACTCGCACTGGAGGAGTTTCGGTCGCTCGGTATCCAGTTCATCAGCTACCAAGAAAACATCGACACCAGCAGCCCCTTGGGGCAGGCACTATTCACAATCGTCTCAGCGGTGGCGCAGCTTGAAAGAGATTTGATACGGGAACGGGTGAGTGCTGGGATTCGGAATGCGCGAGCGAATGGCAAGAAGCTGGGGCGTCCGCGTGTCAAAGCAAACTTAGAAGAGATTCTTCAACTAAAGGCGGAAGGCCACTCCTTGCGAAAAATTGCTGCCAAACTGGGGATTGGCGATGGAACTGTCCGGGATCGGCTCAAGGACCAGCGCGGAAAACCCCACGCGAAAGGCCCCAGCTAACACCACTATAAAGGATACTTAGAGACGGCAGTTTTGACGGGCGGAAATCTGTAGATTTCCGCTCACTGTTTCGATCTTCACCTGGTCGAGAATTAACGCTTCTATTCACACATGCACTCCACGAGTCTCTCGTGCCCGATCTTACAGGCGTGAGAAAAGAAGGGTCAAACGCGTGAGGGGGGTAGTGTATGGCGACGGCAAAATGCTCCCTCTACCTTCGGCGGCTTGGTCCTATGTACTTGTCCGTTAACATCCGGGGCGCGCGGCGCGCGATGGAGCAGGGCGCGGTGCTAGATACCTTGGACCGTACCCAACCGCCGTAATCCTAGACTAGAATTCAGTCATTATGCCTCCTTCCCCGCAGATGCAGAAGCGGAAGAAGAACCAAATTTTCGAAGCTATCCAAGGTGTCGGACTCGACCCTAGAGGATTCGAGTTCGAGGATAGTGATGCCGATGTTCGCCTCAAACATAAATGGTCTAAGTCGTATTTCATCTTTGGTGGCGATGCTGGGCACTATCTCGGGCGCTACGTAGTTGGGGATGGCCCGGATTGGCCTTACGAGGTATACAGCTGGCAACCTTTGATGACACGCGTTAGCGGGTGGCTTAAAGATGTGAAGCTCGACCTTGACACGCCTGATTTGTGGGCGGCTGCAGGGCGAGGCTGAGTTGCTCGGGGGTCAAAGCTGGTAGTCACCAATCCAGTGGCGTAAACTGTACTCGTAATCCACTTTATGATCGGGAATCTTGACGAAAGCGAATTCGTAAAAATCCTTCACCAGCACCTGAGTCCTACGGCTCCAATACAACTGGAAGAGAATCTCTGCGGGCGAGATGCGCAGGTCCGCAAGATTAAGCAGGCATTGTATGCACCGGGGAGAAGTATATTCATCTATGGTGATCGTGGCGTCGGCAAGACCTCGCTCGCCCAAACTATTGCGTTTAAGCACCAATCGGCAAGTCGAGATCCTGTTTTCTTAGCGTGTGCTCCACAGACTACGTTCGGCGATATTATGCGCGATGTGATCAATGCATTAGAGCGCGGACGCGATTCGGGAGCCTCGATGACTCACCAGGGCACGGTTGGCGTCCCTGGCGTTGCCAGCTACCAGGTGATTCGGCACGCACCCCAGCAAACCGACATCGCTGCTTCTACTGCTGCTCCCATTGATGATCTCAATCAGGTGGTAGCACTTCTGTCCCAGATTGGTTCGAATACAAAAGAAGATACTGTTGTAGTTATCGATGAATTCGACCGGATTGCGAGTGACGAGGAGCGGTCTCACTTCGCTGATTTCATCAAGCAGGTTGGTGATCAGCAAATAACAATACGATTTGTGTTCTGCGGTGTGGGGGAATCGCTGGAGAAGCTTTTAGGGGCACACGGCTCCTGTTACCGCTATTTGGAAAGTGTCGAACTGCCGCGATTGAGCTGGGATGCCCGCTGGGAGATCATTGACCGAGCGGCCGCCGCCCTCAAGGTAACTGTCGGCGACCGCCCTCGTTTCAGAATTGCTGCAATTAGCGACGGATTTCCACACTATGTTCACTTGGTATGCGAAAAACTGTTCTGGGAAATGTTCGATGACCCCGAACCGTGCGTTGCGGCGGGGAGCGGTCACTATACGAGTGCGGTTGCTGCCTCAGTTCTGGGCATCGAGCAACACTTGAAGCAGGCTTACGACAGCGCGATTATGCAGAACGCGGACGGCTTCGAGGAGGTTTTATGGGCTGTCGCCGATCACTCTGACCTCTTCCGGAGGGCCGACAGTATCTACGAGTCGTATCTTGACGTTATGAGAGCGGTTGACCGCCCCCCGCTGGATCGACACATATTCGCGGCTCGCTTACGAACGTTGAAGTCTGCTCGCTGCAAGCAGATTTTGGCGACGAATCGAGCTGGTTGGCTGCACTTCCGTGAGAGCATCGTTCGCGGTTACGTACGCCTGCGAGCCGAAGAGCAGGGAGTGGAACTCGCCCTCGAATATCAATCCGCTAAGGTCAAGCAAGGCTCGTGGCCTCAACGAGGAGCGAAGCGTGGTCGATTTGGCACCACACAAAGAGACTGGCAGCAAATGCAAACTCCTGACGAGGAAGATTCAGGCTCGTAGTTCAGATATGGCTGACACTCGAATACAACTTGAAGTCGAAGACTGGGTTAGGCGGAATTGGCTGCCCACCCATTTTGGAGGAGCAAAATTCTCCCGAGAACGCCTACGACTTCGATCAGGCGGTGTCTTCGATTTCGATGCGGTGAGTGAAGATCACATGATTGTGACAACGATCTCGACAAGTGGCTCGAAGACATCTGGTGGAAAACACGCAGTCGGCAAAATCCTCAAGCTGCGTTCGGACATGTTTTTCCTCACAATGGTCGAGGCTCAGCGGCGGGTTATCGTCCTTACAGAGCAGGATATGTGCGACCAGTGCGAAAAGGAGTCCGCTGGTGGCCGTGTTCCTCCAGAGATTGATTTTGTCTGCGCTGTGATCCCGGATGAGACTCAGAACACGGTTGGTAGCGGCGCGATTCGAAAGCGTCGGGAGAACACAGCGTTTCTCGTTAGCGATCTCACGAATCAGGTTTCTACAAGTTCACCAACAATCTGCATTGCCGTGAATGTAGGCCTGGGCCTCGACAATCTGATCGTGGAAATTACGGAAGCTCGCAGATGCTTGAGTAAGAGTAACGAGGTCGTCAGCCGTCATGCCTCGCACCAAGGGGAGCGCAACGTTCGTGACGTCATCTCTGGTAGCGACGGGTTTTCCATACAGCAACTGCTTCAGAACACTTCGAGGTCTTCGATGCACACCTAGTTTTCCCTGCAGGGTGAGAAGCCATGTTTCGATCATCTCCACTGGAACGGCGATAAGGATCGGCCACGTAACACTCGGTTTTTTCTGAATCCAGTTTAGCTGGGGGCGAACTCTCGCGACAACGCGCTGACCATGGACGCGACCGCAGTCCAACCTGTTGCGTTCAAGTGTAGAAACGTCTCTGGCTTGTCCATCTCTGGTATCCGTGCGAGATTATCGCCTCGAAGGGTTACTTTATGGCGCTGCCAGCATAGCATCCCATGTACCCGCCGTGTACCTCAGTTTCGCGTTTCAGGCCAGAGGGGAAGGCCCCAATTAGATCAGAGGTCGTGGGGCCGCCAGAACACTGCTACCAACCAGCGCCAAAGGATAAGAATGTCGAGCTTGAGGCTGCGATTCTTGATGTAAAAGAGATCGTGGTGGAGCTCTAGCCGCCCCCCTCGCAGTTTATTCTCAGCATTCAAGATTTCCGCGACGTTGATCTGTGCTAATCCAGTAATTCCAGGTTTGACCCGGCTTCGTTCTTTCCACTCTGGAATCAATCTTGATATATCGCGAGCTATTGTTGGTGAGTCGGCGTGGGGGCCGACGAGTGTCATTTCTCCGCGCAGTACATTGAGAAGCTGAGGAAGGTCGGCGAATCCAACGCGGCGAAGAAACTCTGACAATCGTCCTGAGCCGCCGAATCTGCACATCGTAAACTCACGTCCAGCCATCCCGATACGCCTCATCCTTACAATGACAGGCCCCTTATCTGTCAAACGTATCGCTAGCGCAACAAGGAAGAACACGGGAGAAAGGAATATCAAGAGAACGGTGCTGCCGAGCACATCCACCGCACGCTTAGCGGCTTCGCTAGCCACCTTCCCTCGGTTGCGCTCGGCGGCGATGCCACTGATTTTGTGCGCGGAGATAATGAACCCCACGGCAGCGAGCAACTTCCCGATTTCACCTGGCACCTCGTCGATATGGCTGTGCCACTCCTCCTCGAACCTTGCTCGCTGGCTTTCAGGTAGACGCGCGACGGACAACTTTATCAGGCGTTCAACAACCCAACCACTCCAGGCCTTGAGTTCCTCTTTCAGAAACCCAGAGACCAGTGCGGTCAGAATTGCGCCTACCAATCCCGCACCGCTGCCCTCAGACCTTAGCTCCATGCGAACTCCTTGAGCGGCTTCAGTACTTCGCGGAAGGCGGATTTAGCTTTCCTAGCTCCGACTCCAGTTATTCGGTACAAGCGACGCCTGGGCCGACCGAGTTCGCTGGGGTCGCCGACCTCCCACCGACTCGAAAGCCAACCCGCTTCTTCAAGTCGGAAGAGAATGGGGTAAAGAGTTCCTGAAGCAAGACTTGTCGAACGACCAATCTCGGCCCCCGACATCTCTTCGTGCATAGGTGACATTACGGCACCCAGAACCTTGAGCGTTTGAGCGGTTAAACGTGGTTCACTGCTTCCCATAGTTGTAAGTCTACATAGGGGTAGAAAAAAGTCAAGAACCCTAGCTGTTTTTTTTTCGGATTCTCCTGTACAGTTGTGAGGCAACTCCCGGCGAGCCTGTCTGAATTGGACCGTTTTGAACCGTAATCGGCTGCCAAGTGCACGCCAAATTGAGGTTTTCTGGCGGACCGCATCGTTCGCAACGATGAGGTCGTCGGTTCGAGCCCGACTAGCTCCACCATGTTTTCAAGCACTTGCAAACACTCCGCTAGCCAATCTTGTCACACTTTGTCACACAAAAATTCAAATCGGCTCGCCGGGAGTTGCCTCCCAATTTTCTCGGCACAGTTTGTGCCTACTTGCATTCGGGCTTGTGATCTCCCCACTTTATTGTTCCGGCCCGATCAATCGTAACGGAATCTATTGGCCCACCGACCGTAGTGACTTGCCGGACCCCAAATGTCTTGGGGGGCAAGTACCTGAGGGTCAGGTCAATCAATTGCCTCGCCCAGTAGGTGCTTCTTTGGTCGACGGGAAGACCTGCGGAACCTTGCCAAAGTTCATGATTCCATTCTCGTCCTCTCGGAGTTGTAAGGTGATAGGCTTCATCCGCAATGTCATTTTCACCACTGTGGACTTCGTAGGGCAATTCCGTGGTGGTTTTAACGGGCATACTAAAGACCACTTTACGATTTCCGACGCTTCTGTATCTGAGCCCCGTGCTCCAGGTGCTCACAAGCCCTTTTTCATCAACACCGACGACGATAGTAGACGTGAGGTTATCGTCCGGTAGGTATGCTGTAATGTCCGAATTCCTGTAGTTCAATTGTTGATTGATCTTGTCCACGAGCGATTCATTCCACGCGCCGATAAATTGGGGACCGAAATTCTTCGTTGCGACCTTCTTCTTCGGGAATCTACTGAAAACTTCACGCGCGCTCGCGAGGGCAGAAAAATCAACCTTCCCGTGGGTGATCCGATCTGTATATCCAGATGCGGCGACTATCAACTTGTCTCCGACTGTAGCAATCTTGCATACGGTGTAGGTGTCACCGTTCCAACCGTATGCCAAACTATCGGCCGCAACCGCAACTGGTCCATCCTTGAACCCAATAACAAGAAGAATGGTTCCGTGCTGCGTCTGCGGCCATGCGGTTGCGTTGATGAAGCAAATGCAAAACAAGAGTATTAACTTCACGTTTCCTCACGAATTCCAACTCGCCAAATGGCCTGACTCGCGAAACTGAGGTACACGGCGGGGACGCTCCTAGCGGGGCGTAAAATAGTTGAATGGCCGTTCACAACGATCCCCGCTCCATGTCCATCTGGTAGGCTACCTTCCTAGGAGCCATGTTAACCCCGAGCACAGCCAAAATTTTCTTTCTATCTAAATTCTCTGCGCCCGTGTTATCCCCTCGGCCCGACACGCGCAACGCTGCCAACGGGGCTGTAATCGCAAATGCGGGGCATCCTGAGACGCGGGTTGAAGTGGCCTATTATTTCTTCCTAGCCCGGACCTTGGCCCACCGCGTTTTCTGTGCCATTGAGATTCGCCGCCTGCCTGCTGCACTCATCTTCCGCCGTGGTGCCCGCTTGACCTTCGTCTTCGGTCCGCCTCCGAGCAGTCGCAGCACCTGATTCAACTTCTCAATCTCCGCCTTTATTTCCTGAACAATGGATTCCAAACTCATGCTTCCCCTCGGTTCGCCAGATGCGAACGGAAAGCATAGCACGCTACTAATTTTCTTCCAGTTCTTGCATTTCTCTACGAATCCGTTCCAGACGCTCTTGTCTCCACTCGTACTCCGCCCTCGCCGTGCGGCTGGGTTTCTTCTGGGCCCAATACAGCCTGTTGGCGTGGTGGATTGCGTCCACTTCTTCCCGTAAAGCTGCGAGCCTCGAAGCCACTAATCAGCCGCGACACGCTGAAATTTCTTCGTTCGTGCTCGGTCATGGCCGCCACACTGGGCAACAGCCCGTTCCTAAGTCCTTGCTCCGCTCCCATAAGATGACCTGCTTTCAGTTTGATAAGTTGCAGTGCGGAGATTCCGCCTGCAACTTCAACTTGCACCTTTTTGAAGACCGGGTCAACGGTGTCAAGTTGACACTAGGTCGCGGAGTAACTCTCCTCGCAATTCCCGCTCGCGTGCGCACTTTCGAAACGTAGGAGAGTGTTACTCGCTCGTCCATGGCAATCACTTTGAACAATTCCCCGGCCAAGATCCGGAGTCGGATGCGATCAAAGCGCGTTTTCTTGGGTGCCGTCATGTTACTTCCCCGCCGGGTTTTTGAGTCCCTTCGGAAACGCCTCTGCCGGAAACTCGTACTTGTCCGCGACCTTCAACACCTTCGCAGTACACGCCGCGCATAACTTCGCATCTGGCGAGTGGTCTGTCGCACCCCCCAGGTGACGCAATATATCGTTCCGGACCCGCGTCGCCGCGGCGAAGACTGCGCGCTTTACGTCGTCATTGCTGATATCCTGCATCGCTCGGGATGGCAGCTGCAGGACGATGGAGCGCAAGATCATAGACAATTTGACCGCCATCTCGCCTGCGTACTCGGTGTCAACGTACTTCCCGCTTTTCATCTCGAGCTCGAGCTCTCTCAGACCCGCTAAAGCCAATTCTTTCCTCAAGAGGGCCCCAGCGAGCGATACGTTGCCGGTTGCCGAGTCTGCGGGAGCCAAGGCAGCGTCTGCAGCAACCGGATCGATACGTCCGTGCTCGGAAGGGATGCGACCGGCCCTTACCATCTTGTTGACCGCTTGCCGGGAGATGCCGAGGTAATCGGCGTAGGCTTTCTGCGTTACGAGCTTCTGTTCTGTCATAAATTCTCCTATCTCAATTTAACTTGCAACTTGCAACTAACTTTCGAGTGCTGCGCCTGATTACGGTTCGGGCGACACTCGACCCGCAGTTTGGTTTTGCCGTCACAGGACCCGTAAGTCCTACCCCGTCATAGACTTACGGGTATCACCGTGTTATCACTGGCTCGTGTCTTTGCTTTCAACACGTTCGCGTGCTCTTGCCATGCGAGCAACATCCGCGAGTACCGAATACGCTGCGCACCAGTCAGACGTCGCGAATGTTTCAACAGTCGCCGAAGGTGAGCGACCTTCGCCCGTGTTAGGTGCTTGGTCATTTCGCCCATGGCATCCTGATATAACACCAACCGCAGTTCAACGTCGTACCCATGCGGTCAAAGTCGCCTCGGCAATGCCACTCTGTGCCGTGGTGATACTGCCCGCAGTTGGGACAGAGCCAATCGAAGGTTATGTCCCAATAGCCTTTGACGGGACTAGGGACGCGCGTGACGTTCTCTGCCAGCACGCATTTGTGAAGGTCAATCTGTCGGTTAGCCTTTTTCGTTTCATATTGATGCGCATCTATGTTAGACATGAGTCATGCGCGCTCCTGTTCCAGTGTTCCAAGTGGATCGCTGTGTGATTCGCCCGATTGGTTGGGCATGCCTTCGATGTGGCGCGCCTGTGCAGGGCGGAGATACGCGGCCTGCTGCCTCAGCATCTCGTATCGCTCGCGACGCTGAGCATCCGTCAACGGTTGTGAGAATGGTTTCGACCGCACGGTTGGAACTGGCGCGGTCGCTGGTTTGACCTCTCGCCGTTCGTTCGTGCCGTCGCTCAACTGCTTGACTTGACCTTCGGCAATAGGGAACGCGGCAGTGAGTTGTGGTTTCAGTGAGTCTGCGATTGGTGCCAGGGTGAACGCCTCACAGAAATCCCGAAACATGAACGGTCTGCTTTCTGCTGTGACCTGATTCAGTCCGCGGAGATCGCCGATCCTGCGGAGCGCGTAGGCTATCCGCGGTGGAATTGCGGGCGCCTCGATTCGCTTCCCGTTTGAGTAAAGCGGCATGAGATCGACGCCCCACTTGCGCAGGTAATCGTTCGCCCACTTCCACGCTGCCTCAGCTTCCACGTTGCGCGTGTCCTTCGCCGCGACGCCGGCCAGATCGCGCAACTCGGCAACCCTTGGGAAGAATTTCAGTTCTCGGATTGCGCGCCCGACCGACTGCCTGATCTGATCGTCCGAAAGGTCAGATAGGCTTTCCGAGTAGATAGCCATGCACTCCGGGGTCAATGTCTCCCTGAACGCCGCCGCCAGGGCGATCAGTTGCTGAGTTATCTTCGCGAGCCTCTCGTCTGCGCTTGAGGATCTCGATTGCTTTCCGTCCGGCTTCGATGTTGGAATCTTGTTGCTGCTGTGCTCGGTTTCCATTGCCAGCTCCATTCCGGCCGCGGTTGAATTTGACTTCATTCCGCAGCCAAGTGTTTAACGCTCTGCTCCAGTCCTTGAACGTGTTGCCTTTTGATGCGTGATGGTCACAGAAACTAGCGAAGCAGTTTTGCAGGTCGACGCCTAATTCCTTGGCTAGCCGGTGGTGTTGTTCGTTCGGCTGGAAATCTTTCGGGAGTTGGGTCGCGTGTGATGCGGGCGCGTTAGCGCCCACGCTCTTGCTCTTGTTTTTAGTTTTTAGTTTTTGTTCCTTATTAGCCTCCCCACTTATGGGGAGTACTGCTCCGCACATCTGGGGAGTACTGCTCCCCACTTCTGCGGAGTGCCCACTCCCCACTTCTGCGGAGTCGGCCTTGTTCGACTCCCCATTTTTGGGGAGTACCATCGACCATCGAATCGGGTTGGCGACGGTGTACCGTTTCCCGTGACCGCGGATGTATTCCGACCGAATGTAGCCCTCACGTTCTAACATGGCGATATGCCGCTCGACGGTCCTGGCTGGCATCCCCCGAAGGCATGCGCCGATGCCCTGATACGAAATAGGCTGCCCGTCATGCACGGTCCCGGTATTCGCTTCGCCGTCTTTCGGCGCCCTTTGCTCGTGGATCATCCAACAGAAGACCATCCAAGCCGCCCCGAGTCGCTGGTAGTGCTCCCAGGTAAGAAGGCCGCTCGATATGGGAAACCACACCCGCGCGTTACCCTTCATCCCGATGCGTCCTTTCCATGTCGAAGAGTGAGTCGCCTGCTGGCGGTGGTGGTGGCGTCGGTGTTGGTGGCGCTGGTGCTGGTGCTGGCGGTGGCGCGCTCTGGCGCAATTCCCTGCTCGATAGAGTGGGGCGCGGTCCAAGGTGGAACTCGCCATGCTTGACCCCATCCACAATCCGGACGCGATTCTCGATCAGCCAGCCCTTTTTCCGGAGCGAAAATATCGAGCGACCGTACTGGAGAGCGATCCGACTCAAGGCAGGAGCCGGTACCCAGCCCGGCCAGGCGGCCTGTAAGGTCCAGAGGATCTTCTCCTCCTGATTTTTGGGGGCGTCGGTCACCGTGCCTCGGAGGGCTCAACCCTGCTCGACTCCAGAAAGGCGATCAAGTCTTGTCTGCGATAGAGAATCCTGCCTCCCACTTTCAGGTAAGGCAGGCGGACCTTTTTCGTACAGCGCCAAATGGCCAGGGTTTGCTTGGTCTTGTGCACTACGGGCGCGGCGTCCTTTGGTTCCAATAGTTCATTCGCCTGTTCAGGTAGCTTCGTCATCGCTTGCAGCCTTTCGAAACAGATTTACTACGGCGAGAATCGACGAAGGGGGACTGTGGGCGCAATGTGCACAACTTTTTTCGGGACTTGGTGTTGGAAAGGAAAGACTTACGACTGCGGGAAACAACCTCAGACAACTTTCAGACAACTTTTAGACAACCTTCAGACAACTTTCCGGGAGCACCTGCTTGACCTTTACCGTCGATTCGCCCAACATTGCCAGGCGTTTTTCCCACTCATCGGCTGCCGGACGCCCTTCTTGACCCAATCATGTTGGCCAGCGGCGGTCAGGACCGCCTGCCGTTCCGTATCAGCCGTGATTAAACCTTTCCTCCACTGGGCGATGACGGAATCCACAAACTCGCGCAGCGTGCCCCTCCAGAGTTCCCTAGGCGTTTGGTCGGCATGATCGGCCTTTGGGCCGCTCACGGCCGCTTGTTCTGCCTCGCGCGGGGCCATGCGGGCGACGATGGTATCGCAAAGCTTCTGCCGGCCGTCACGTTCTTTTTCAAATCGGTCGACATCTTCCTCAAATGGCGCCGTCGCTATGCTGCGGGTTCCAGCATCCAGACGCCGATTTGCCAGCAGCGATTCTGTTAAGAGCGCCAGTTCGATCTTGGCTTTCTTGCTTTTCGCGAGCCAATGATGATAATCGGCCAGCCCCAGGGCGTCGGCCTTCAATTGCGGTTCAGTGCTCTGAGCTGCGGCCTTGCGCCAGTGCTCAGTGCACGCGTTCGCCTGGTTCAGTTCGTCTTGAAGTTTAAGGGTTGCGTCATCCATAGGATCATTCCTTCCCTTCCTCCAGCAGTAGCGGAGATTGCCCACCACCGGCCAGAAGCATTGCATCGGTAGCCCTTCTGACGGATTCTCTCACTGGATCTAGGTTGAGCCGGGCGTAGATTTGCGTCGCAGCGATAGACTTATGGCCGAGACTCTTTCCGATGAAGATCGGAAGAGCGTCGTGTAGGGAAAGAGTGTAGATCTCGGTG
>OCZT010006844.1_pt1 | contig 11238 bp, 12 predicted proteins | sample 1539031 | NCBI WGS metagenome assembly OCZT01 (sample SAMEA3539308, study PRJEB22396) | soil metagenome | biome: tundra; feature: field; material: soil | place: USA | collected 2010-05 | depth 0.15 m
CTCACTTCGCCATCCGCGGTCTGATGCACGAAGCCGCTCTCAAAGCCGACGAAGATCCTGACCGGCTCTCGTTTCTCCACGCCGTGCGCGTGATTCGCCGCAAAATGGCTGTCTATGGCGCTATTCCCCCCTCCGTCCGCGAAAAAGCGAACCCCTGCCTCCGCTTAACATCCGAAAAGCTATCAGGATACTTAAGTGAACAGTATTAGGGCTAGGCGGATGCTTCGCGAGCCGTTGATTAGCGCCTGGCCCAGGCGCTCGGAAAGCAAGAGGCGGTTGGGAAGGCCTGTCAGCGGTTCGAAGAAGGCCAGATTCTTGATCTTCTCCTCCGCCATCTTATTACTCGAAATGTCCCTTATGACCGAAAGGTTGCAAGTAACGCCGTCAATCTCGATGACCGATGCCGAGATCAGCCCCCAGAAGACTCGGCCGTTCTTGGCTCGAAACTGAGCCTCGAGGTCGCGGCAGTGTGAGTCCAGGCCAAGCCTCTCAATGAGATTCTGCCGGTCGAGCGGGTCTATCCAGACATCCATTGCCAGCAATGTTCGCCCGACAACCTCTTCGGGCTCAAAGCCCATGATTTCAAAGAACGCACGATTGACGGCGATATACATCCCATCGCTCATCCGGTTGATGGTAATGGCATCGAAGCTGGTCTGGAATGCGGTGCGATAAAGTTCCTCGCTTTTAGCCAGCGCCTGGGTGACGCGAATGCGCTCTGTTACGTCCCGCTTGATCGCGATGTAACTGACAGTCTGGCCAGTCGAGTCCCGCACGGGGGCGATGCGCATCTCTTCGTTATACAACCTGCCATCTTTTCGGCGGTTGACGATTGCGCCATCCCAGACCCTGCCCGGCGAATCGTGTCCCACATCTGCTGGTAATACATCCTGGTCATGGCGGGTTCGATAGGTGAGGCAATTAGTCTTTTCAGGGCCATTGATGTCGATCTCGTTCTTTTGGGCGATTCCATTTCCGGAGAAAGCAGGGAAAGACTCGCCTTCCTGATTCGAGCTTCGGGCTCGCGCGTCCCTGTGGTTTGCATCACGGACTCTCCAGTAGAATCCGACTCGTTCGCAGATGCCATTATCAGGAACGATTCAAGCGAGCTACTCCAATGCACCAGAGAGCTGTTGGCGAAGAGGGCAGGAACGACGGTGCCCGAGAGAAGTGCGCGTTTACAGTGCCGCCTGAGGAAATGCGCCCAGGATCATCCGATGACCGCGGATAAACTTTGGAGTTCCTTGACAGAATTAACAGATAGAGCGATGGAGGCAGAAAGATGGGTACTTCGCGCGTAATGCACAGACAAACACACAACATTCCAGGGACCTATAGCATCGAGGCTGATTACTCTGGAAGAGACGCTCGGCGTGGCAAAGACCACAGCGAAGGCCAAAACCCGGATTCTGCCTTTTCTGCAATAGAACAGAGCGAGGACTTCAGGTCGCAAAACATAAAAGACTTCTTCAAGGGTTTGTCATCCGAAGCAAAAAAAGATTTTGAATTGCACATAGACCTGTTTCAATGTGAAAGCGGTACAGTCTTGTTCACAGCCGCTCAAGCGCCGAGCAAGGTCCTGTTCTTGCTGAAGGGGAAGGTGAGGCTTTCGCTCAATTCCAATGAAGGCGAGCGGCTCATCATTGGAGTCGCTGGCGCGGGACAAATCCTGGGCCTGGCTTCTGCGACTTGCGGTTGCGCTCACCAGATAACGGCGGAGGCGGAGTTTTCTTGCTGTGTCGCATCGATTGGGCTGCAAGCCTTCCTCGACTTCATTCTGCGTTACCCGATAGCCCTCGAAAACGTGGCGCACCTGCTAAGCCAGGAATACCAGCACGTGTTGAGCCAGGAGTACCTCCGAGTTTGCAAACAATTGCACGCACTTGACCTAATTTGGTCGGCGGGCGAAGCAAGCCTGGACCCGACACATTTGAGCTCGCAATGAGCGCCTCATCGCAATTCATGTGTCGAGGCGCAGATTAGTGCTGAAACGTCAGCTTCTCTACAGGCCCCGACGACTGCATATTCGTCGTCAGCTCATTGCGCATTTCCAGTCTTCCGCTGACCTGGAAACGCGCTCAGGCGATTTGGCGTTTTTCGAGAAGCACTCAATGCGGCACCGGCATCTCTTGAAACCGATCATGCCGATGGGTAGCAGTTTAACCGAACCCCGGAGCAGCCCGAGGCCGGTACGCACTCCCGTGCCCCATCGCGATGCGGTTTATGGCACCGGTTCACCACAAGGCAACTGACCAATTGCCGAAAATCCGCGAACTACGACAGAACTGGACCCCGGAATGTCTTCTATTGCGGGTCTGCAGAGCGCTCTCTTCCTCCCAAATGCTGTTGCAATGACATGGCGTGGCGGGTGGAGAGTTGACATGAGATAGCGGATGATGTAAGTTCTAAAAATCATGAGCTGGTATACACCTACACTCACTTCGTTACTGAAAGCCTCTCAAGCTGAACGCGGCTCCTCGCTGCGCACTGAGTTGGCCGCGACGTGTTGTTGTACCAAGTAACCAGTTAGCAACGATCCCCGGCAAATTTTAAGAACAGACCGTTCTCCGAGAACGCGCGGGATCTCTGCACTCAATCCTCAACCCATCGCTTTGCGCTGTCCTTCAGCCTCCTTTGTCGCGCGATGCATCGCTGCCTGAGGAGCGGCAAGTCGTGTGCATGGAGACATGATGATGATTCATACGTGGATTTCTCGAAGAGCTGTTCTCAGTCTTGCGGGCGCCTTGCTGGTTGGCCTCGCCTCGTCAACCTCACTGCCTGGACAGGTTGCAGGAGGCACAATCCAGGGGGTAGTCTCCGATCCGTCGGGAGCCTCAATTGAGAGTGCCAAAGTGACGGTCACAGAAATCGCCACCAGCACAAACCGGATAGTTACCACCAACTCCACCGGTTTCTATTCGGTACCAAATTTGCAGCCATCCGAATACGAGGTCAGGGTCGCGGCAAATGGTTTCTCGAGCGGAATTGTGGGACGCTTATCCGTGCCCGTTGGGGCAAATCTCACGGTGAATTTCACGCTGAAGATCGGCGCTTCAACCGAAGAAGTGGAAGTGCGGGACACTACAGCCGATATCGACTTGGTTACATCGGAAATCAGCGAAGTGGTGGACAGCGCCACTGTGCGCGAGCTCCCCTTGAATGGACGCGATTGGTCGCAGTTAATCACCTTGCAGCCTGGGTCCAACGAGGTGCGCAACCAATCCACAGTTGGCGGAGCAGGAACTTCCGATGCCAATCGTGTGCTTCGCGGCTTTGGCAGCCAGATGAGCATTGCCGGCACGCGGCCACAACAGAACAACTATCGCCTCGATGGGGTCAGTTTCAATGATTACACCAACGGCGCTCCAGGCGGCGTTCTGGGCACCATCACCGGAGTCGATGCCGTGCAGGAGTTCTCCGTAATCACTACGAATTACTCAGCGGAGTACGGAAAGACTTCGGGCGGCGTGATCAACGCGATCACGCGCTCCGGAACCAACCAACTTCATGGCAGCGCCTACGAGTTCATACGCAACAGTGCTCTGGACGCCAGAAACTATTTTGACGCCGCACCATCGCGCCGTTCCGACGCAACCAATTCGGCGGCACAATCGGCGGACCGGTGCTCCACGACAAGACATTCTACTTCCTCAACTATGAAGGTCTGCGGCAGGCTCTCGGTGTTTCGCAATCTGATCGCGTACCTTCACTGAACGCGCGCAATGGCATCCTTTCAACGGGCAATGTAACGGTCGATCCTGCTGTGGCTCAGTACCTGGCCTTCTGGCCGGCCCCGAATGCCGGATTAGACTCTTCGGGAGACGTAGGGAACTACCGCGTGGCGACAAACCAGATCGGGAACGAGAACTTCTACACGGGCAAGATCGATCATCACTTCTCCAGTCGCGACAGCCTGGCAGGTACATTTCTTTATGACAACACTGACCTCTCGCAACCCGATGCGTTGAACAACCTCCACTTTGTAAACGAGGACGCACGCACTTTCTCCAGCATTGAGGAGACTCATGTCATCAGTCCCACAGTGGTGAATACGGTCCGCCTCGGATTCAGCCGCAATCACGCCATCTCGAACACTTCCGATCCGATTAACCCTCTGGCGGGAGATCCTTCGCTCGGTTCGGTTCCAGGACGGCCTGCACCGTTTCTTATCGTGCCCACCTGGACGAATTTCTATGGCGGAGTAGGTGGCTTTCCAAACTTCGTCATCGGTTGGAATTCCTTCCAACTTTATGACGATGCTTTCGTAACTCGCGGAAAGCATGCCTTGAAATTCGGGTTTGCTCTCGAGAGAATGCAGTCCAACAACTTCATGCACTTTACTCAAAACGGCCGCTTCGTCTTCGCGAGCGTTCAGGACTTTTTGACCAACAATCCTCGCGTGTACAGCGTGCAATTGCCAAGCGGCGAAACGGAGCGAGGATTACGGGAAACCCTCTTTGGAGGTTATGTGCAAGATGACTGGCGGATTCTGCATAACCTGACCCTCAACTTTGGCTTGCGCTACGAGGCAACCACTGTTCCCACTGAGGTGCATGGGCGGCTCGCCAACCTGCGCAACATGACCGATACCCAGATGCATCTGGGCGATCCGTATTTCGATAACCCGACGCTGAAGGATTTTTCGCCCCGACTCGGAGTTGCCTGGGATCCGTTCGGCACAGGCAAGACAGCGTTGCGCGCGGGATTCGGAGTCTACGATATACTCCCACTACCGTACACAATTCTGATTAGCGGGGCCGGTTCTGCTCCGTTTACCGTTGCGCCGACATTGGTCCGCCCTGGGGCCGGCACATTCCCAAACTCGGCATATGACCTTGCCTTGAACGCGGTCGCGCAAGGGCCCCTGGTAAGCGAGCGCGTATCGTACTTCGAACCGCACCCACCCCGCAGTCTCACTTACAACTGGAACTTGAATTTGCAGCAAGAACTCTTGTCGAATACCAAACTGACCCTGGCATATGTGGGTTCTCGCGGAGTTCATCTTCCCTATCACACCGACGATGCCAACATCGTATTGCCAACAGCGACCGACGCTGGGTATGTGTGGCCCTCCGGTGACGCCTATCAAAACGGGACCGTGCTGAATCCGAGCGTGGGAGACATCAACCGTACAGCCTATGACGCGGACTCGTACTATCACAGCCTGCAGGTAGGTTATGAGCAGCACTTCCGCCGTGGCCTGCAAATCCGTGGTGCGTACACCTGGGGCCGCAGCATCGACACGGGGTCTTCGACACTCGCCGGCGATCAATTCTCAAACTCGCCTTCCAGCCTTCCGCTCTGGTTTGATCCCAAAACTCGCCGTGGCCTCTCCGACTTCAATCTGAGTCATGACGGAGTAATCAGTCTCCTCTGGGATACGCCGGGGGTGAAGACTGGCTCGGCACTGCTTCACTGGGCGGCTAATGGATGGCAGGCCGGCTCGATATTTCAGGCCAGCAGCGGATCGCCGTTCTCCGTGCTCATCGCGGGTGATCCGCTGGGCATGAACAGCACCGATCCGTGGGACTATCCTGACCGGCTGCGGACCGCGGGCTGCGGCTCTCTCGTGAACCCGGGGAATCCGAACAACTACATCAAACTTGAATGCTTCTCTGCCCCAGTGCAGACTTTCCAGACATCGAGTGGCCCTCAACAGCAGATTGTGCGGCTGGGGAATACCGGCCGCAATGCACTAGTCGGTCCCGGCTTGTCAAACCTGGACTTCTCTCTGGTGAAGAATTCCAAATTGGCAGGAATCGAAACTGCCAGCGTTCAGTTTCGTGCGGAAGTGTTCAATATCTTGAACAAGAGCAACTTCGCCGCTCCTCTTGACAATGACACTATCTTCAACCAGGACGGCTCCGGGGCGGATGGCGCGGGCGTTGTGGACCAAACCCAGACGACGTCGCGTCAGATTCAGTTTGGTCTAAAGATCTTGTTTTGACCGAAAGCAGTGGCGTATCTCTTGGCTGGCATCGCCGCTCACTCTTAAGGATTGGGAACTCAACATCTAACTCAAGGAGAAATGGAACATGCAGACCAAATTCAGAAGAACTGCGTTGTATCTGCTATTTGCGTTGGCGACCTCTCCAACATTCTTGCCTCGGGTCGCCCACGGACAAGCAACCATCGGGGCTGGCGATGGAAAGAACACAGTCTCCGTCGATTTCTACAAGGTTCCTCCAGGCAAGCGAGACGAATGGCTGGCTCTCTATAAGAAGAGCCACTATCCAATCATGCAGTATCAAAAGGCTCACGGACAGGTGATCAGTGAAACGATCTATACACGCGCAATCCACGAGTTGAGCCCGTCATGGGACTTCGCAATCGTGATTGTCGCGCCACCTGCCGACAAGCGGCCTAAGCCTGAATTCACGCGCAGCCAATTGATTCGCAAACTCTTCCCCGATATTGACGAATATGTGAAAGGAGAGAAGGCGCGCTGGTCGCTCACACTCGAGCACTGGGATGAGAGTTGGACCGAAGTGGACATCGACAACCATCCGTCGCTTTACGAGCCGTTCTGAAAGTGAGTCATCAGTGTGCGGCCTTCCGGTCGTATTCCCTTCGTAAACATGGACGCGGCGCATCCCAACTTGCGCCGCATCCGGATAGGAATCCCCAATGAACCTTCGAGTGATCCTGCTTCTGGCGTCAGCTCTTGTCGGACAATGCTACATTTGTGCGCAGCAGCCACTAACTCTGGTTCAATCGATCGAAATGCCGGAGGTCCCCGCCGGCCCTTATGCCGACCACATGGCGCTTGATCTAAAAGGACAGCGGCTCTTCGCCACGCCGCAGGCCAACAAGGCAGTCGATGTATTGGACCTCAAGACCGGAAAGGTTCTGCACACCATTCGGGGGTTCGGCAACCCGCACGCGATACTTTACCGCGAGGATCGCAATCGGCTCTTTGTCACCGATGGCGGTATCGGCGCTCTCCGGATATTCGACGCAACGGCCTATAACGAGATTGGATCGATCAAGCTGGAACTCGACGCGGACGCCATTATTTACGACGAGGAGACAGGCTACTTGTATGTGACGAATGGCGGAGATGCCGCCGGAAAAGAGTTTTCTTTCATCTCTATCATCGACACCGCGCGCGAGCGGAAGATAGCAGACATTCGCGTCGATGCCTCTGCCCTTGAGGCAATGACGATTGACCATCCGCTCGGGCGGCTGTACGTCAACATACCTGGAAAGAGCGCCATCGCGGTTATCGATCTTAAGAGAAAGGAAGTTATCGCCACCTGGCCGCTCACGCAGGGTAAGAGAAACATGGCCTCCGCGCTTGATTCCGTAACTCACCGGCTTTATGTCGGCTGTCGCGACACCGATGTGCGCGGAAGCATTGTTGTGGTTGATACTGAAACCGGGAAGGAACTGGAGCGCCTTCCCATTGGCGGCTGGGTTGATTCGATATTCTATGTTCCCGAAAAACGGAGAATCTATGCCTCGTCAGGCGTGGGCGAAGTGTTTACCTATGAGCGTCAAGATGACGGTAGCTACAGGTCCTTTGAGCCGGTGGACACAGCGGTGATGGCGAAGACAGCATTCTTCTCGGCAGAACTCGATCGTCTGTTTGTGGCTGTGCCTCATCTCGGCGGAACAACATCAAAAGTGCTTGTCTTCAGGCCACAGTAGAACCACTGGATGGCCCATGCGGATTTAATTGGGGCTATTTACGGCTGAAATAGGGCATTGGTCTTCGCCATTCTCTTCTGCCCTTTCTTCAGATGCGCCTGCCTGATTCGGTCTGGCCGTATCCCTTCGCGTGGAGTGTAGCCAAGGAAGATCAGTATTTGTCGTGGTATGTAGGCTTTTAGCCTGCGTTCCTGGATCTCTGTGCTCCGGTCGGATCGTCGGGAAACCGGAATTAACCCTCGGCTCACGATAACAGCCTAATGTGCTGATCCAGCTTACTATGGGCGAAGGAAATCGGATCGGTGCTTATGAACGCCCATGTGTCTACCGAGTCTATCAACCCTTTGCAGTCACGCCGGTCTTCCGGTACCTTCTGTGTGCATCAACCCATACCTTTCCGCACGGCTTTTGGAGCAGATCCAGTCATTGATTTGAGGGGGTTTACGAGGCTGGTTTTGGAGCCCCTTTTCTATGCCGGCCTTCCCGGCGCCGGCTACGAAGCCATTCATCCAGAACTTCAGGGAGTAAATCCGAAGACTACCCAGACATCCACAAGATGTCCATCCTGGCCGACGTTGCTCCATACTCACGTGAGTACCACACCTTCCGGCAGAAGGTAGGCAGCCGGGCTCAGGGAAATACCGAATTCGAGATCGAATACGAGAAGAATCTGACCAGGGTGAAGAAGACCCGTGAGTCCGTCATCAAGATGAACGACCGGCACTTCACTGGCACTGCCGATGAGATTTCTGGTACCGTCGATGAGGTTTCTGCAGGTGGCATCACCCTGAATGAGTTTCCTGGACGACGATTCCTGTTCTCTTCCGTAAGTACCAGTGCGGCAGACATGTCGGCACGGATTCTGGGGGAGAACAACAAGATGACCTGGGTTCTCCGTCCTGCCGAACCCAAAGAATCTCACCCGCGCGCCAAGCCAAAGCCCGATCCATGGGCCGCATGCTCCTGCCCTGCTCCCTCACGGCCTTTGCAGGGAAGACAAGCTCGAATGGATTCACCCAGATGGCAAGAGTTTGAAGTCGCTGCTCGCCGGATGGCCTGCAGCGCGGTCTGCCAACAAAAAGCTCCGAAAACCAGACCACTTTGTCTTTGCCAACAAACTCGTCAGGCCCCTTGACCGGCATAACCTGCTCAACCGGCACGTAAAACCGGTGGCTGAAAAGCTCGGTCTGTCGAAGACTGTCGACTTCAGAAGCTCCCGCACCATGCACGCCAGCTTGATGCGGCGCAACGGCGCTCGCCTCGAAGTTGCCCGTGACAACATGGGGCACGCCGGCAGTTCGGGCATTCAACTTCCCCATGAAAAGACAGAAACGGTTACAGACCGACTTTCTCGAGCTGCTGGTGGAGTGGGATATGAAAACCTTCTCATTGACAGTCCTCGCGAGGTGACATTTTTCGGCAACGGTGAGATTATTCTGCATCTTGTTCAGCGCTTTGGCGGATACTGCGGGGGACTGCTGCCAGACAAAGGGCATTGGGGGCTCTCGGTTGGCGACGACGAGCAGCGTGTGAGGATCACCGACTTCGTGTTGAACAGTCTTCGGGGCTCCTGAGTCGAGCGGTGAACTTTCAAGGTGCCGGGCGAATAAGGATCGGATTCTTCTGTGATGTTTCGCCTGAATAGACTTGGGTTCGAAGCGGAACGTTGAATAGCAGTGAGCAGGTCATTTGTCGATGAAGACCAAGCCGAAGAGTGTGGGCCGTGCTTATCTGGTAGGCAGGCTGCGCGATCAGGGTCTGTCGCGCCGGCGAGCGGTGCTGGTCGTGAACGTAATCCTGAGCCGCACGATTCATGCCTTGCGCCGAGGCCGGGAAGTTGAGTTTCCATTTGGCACGCTGAACCGAGTGGAAAGGCATTTCAGCGAGTTTTGGGACTCAGTTCATGACTCACCAGCGAATCGGAGCCCGTACACCGTCGAGTATGAGCTTAACAGGGAGGGTTTCCGGGTTCTTTACGGAAACCAGGAGTCCAAAACCGGCCGCAAAGGGACCCGGAAAACTGGTAAATAACTTGCATATTTGGGAATTGAAATGCAAAAGCGCTATATTAGGTCGGGTATTTTTACCCCCAAAAGGCCGGAAAGTGTTCGGCAGCGACTCTGACAGGCTCAACGTGAAGCCGTGCCTATAACGAGATTGACCAGGTTGAAAAGACAACTCATCCGCTTGTTTTGAATAGAAAGTACACGACCCCCTCGGTCAGGCATTCGTAATCCTGGACGTAGGCAGCCATGGACTCTGGATTCAATGCGCTCATTGGACTCTCCGTGGTCGAGCAACGGCGTTAAGATGTCGCGTCGGACTGACCTCAACCCTACCCTCTTCTAGTCGCCGAGTCGGATGCTCAGGCCCTTCGCATCAATTTCTGCAGTCGTCTTTTCGAGCTTCTCAGTGCGCTTGGCGCTCGCCGTCTGCTCCCGCGCAGTATTTCGCATCGGATGCGAAACGTCCTCAACGAGGATCAGATGCCTCGGGTCCGCGCTGAAGTTCGGCACCGCATCCTGTACACCGTCTCCGATGAAGAGCTGGAAGAAGATGCCTGGAATGTAGAACACGTATCGCTTAAATCCGCCCAGCGGTTCAGCGCGATACGGTTGAATCATTCCTTGCCACACAAGCGGCAACGAATCGACGGTCACAGAGAGAGCCATATTCTTCGGCAGATTGGCGAGCCCGAGGAGGTACTGTCGCAGCGCTTCCTGCTCTTCGGACGCGAGCTTCAGATAGGGCTCCGGAGTCCCGTTGTTCCACGGATGCACCGCGCCTTTGTAGAAAACCCCGATGCCGAAGTGCATGAGCTTGTCCACATTGATTTCAGGATTCGACGCTGTCTTGTAGAGCACCCAATCTGCCGTCTTGTCGATTGGCGCTTGCTTCACCAGGCGTTCGCGCAGGTGGAACGGTCCTCCGACCTTGGGAAGCATCGGTTTGATCCACGTTTCAGCCTTACCGAAACATTGCTCACAGTTCCCGCAGAATACATGATCCTTGACCTGCTTTGTCGAGGAGTACATCGACTCTTTGGAGATATAGACCGGAGCATGATCGTCCGTTCGCATCAGCGCGTAGAACGAGCGAGGCAGGAAGTGGCTGGCGCGTAAATCAACGCCCTTCGAAAGGCAAAGCTTGCCATCCCCCATTTCCATATATTCCCTCTGTGTGCACCCATTCTAGTCCTGACAAAAGGCTCCGCTCCCGTTCGGCCGGCGACCGATACCGTGTGACCACAACATCGTCGATACGAGTGAGACTACTCAAAGCAAATTCCGCTACGAGTGGATTCAGTTTGGCAAATCACATCTATGCGCTGCCCGATCACGAGATGCGATTTGGCGGAGTCCAGGCGGTCTAGTTAAAGACGGTGAGTGACAAGCTTTGGATCAGTCCCGCCAGGTCGGCTAGTATCCTGGTTTCCTCTTGCACTTGCCAGCGCATGATTTCAGGCTGGCTTGACGTCTCGTTGAGGCTCCTGGCCGATCGGGGGCTGCCGAATTCCCGTGGATTCGATAGTTGGCAGAGATAACCGGCCAATAACTTGGATCATGTTCTACGGTCCGTAGGTAAGAA
>OCZT010006845.1_pt1 | contig 11237 bp, 13 predicted proteins | sample 1539031 | NCBI WGS metagenome assembly OCZT01 (sample SAMEA3539308, study PRJEB22396) | soil metagenome | biome: tundra; feature: field; material: soil | place: USA | collected 2010-05 | depth 0.15 m
CCTTGCCCTTGACGATGAGCTGCTCGGCCACGGCCATCAGCTCGTCTTCGAACTTCAGTTCGAACTTCGTTTGTGTCTTGGCCACCTAGCCTTCCCTTGCTTGAAGGCGAGCGAGGCTCAGGGCTTCGCTTTGGCCTTGGCCTTGGCCGGCTCGCTCGTGGCCATCTCCTCGAGCCTCCGGGCGACCTCATCCAGCAGCTGGCGGACATATTCGTTGGCGACTCCCCGGACGGTCTCTGTCGTCGCAGGTGTGCCGATCAGATCGCGGTCTGCCATACCCTGGAGAATGACTTTGGTACGGCCTCGCATCGGGACGGTGGTGAACTCGAGCGTGCCCCTCACCTTAGGCTTGAAGCGCTCTTTTGGGGATGCCAGCTGGAAGCTGCAGGACGCGGTCTTCTTTGCCGACCGGACCTCTCCGATCCGCACCACCAAGCGGTCGGGACGAGTCCCTGTGAACGTGAGCTCGGCAGTGGACACATGGCCTTGGGGCCCCGGCCAGAGTCCCCCATGCAGCAGGCCCTCGACCGACTCGACGCCGATGAAGACGACGCTTTGTGCATGCACTCCCTGAATCACAGACAAGTCCTTCCGTACATTTGAATCTTGCGATATTCTAGCAACACAGGACTTTCATGCAACTTGCAACAACCAACCACGCCACCGGGCAAACCATTGGCTGGCGCCAGACTTGCGCTGCCCGCCGGGAACGGACTGGACTAGTTTAGAATCTTCAAAGATATGCCCCGCTCTTTGCAAAGCTTCAAGGCCGACCTCTTCAAGGGGCTCGCACACCCGGCTCGAATCCGAATCCTCGAGCTTCTCCGCGAGGGAGAGAAGAGTGTCACCGAGATGCAGCTGGCCCTGTCTGCCGAGGGCTCAACCGTGTCTCAACAGCTGGCCATCCTACGGATGAAGAACCTGGTCGATACGCGCAGGGAGGCCAATGTCATCTTTTACCGACTTCGCGATCGCCAGGTCAACAAGCTGCTGGACGTGGCCCGACAAATCTTCGAGGCGCACGTCATCCAGCTCCAGTCGATCACCGTTGAGCCCGAGGAGTCCCGCCGACCGGCTGCCCGGTCAAGGTAGCCCTGGTCAGCCGGCGCTTTGGGCCCAGGTCGCGCGGATCGAGCCGGCATGCCAGCGTATGTGATACGGCGTGGTCTCGCCTAGCATCTCGCCGACTGAGGTTTCGCCTCGCACAAACAGGCCTTTCGCGTCAAGATCCTCGTCGGAGAGACCGCGGGCGAAGTCTTTCAGTCCGTTGGCATTGTCGCCGAGGAGCCGGATCGTCTCCTCATGGTTCGGGGCGGGGTTGGCGGACTCATGGCGGGCATTGCTCTCGGCCGTTGGAGGCGGAGGAAGCTCACCCCGGCTCCACGCTCGGCAGCGATCGACGGTGGCGGAGTAGGCGGTCGCTATGTGATGGGCGATGACACCGACCGGCCGGTGCTCGTCCTCGCCGAACTGGATCTCGGGATGATTTACGCCTGCCATTCGCCACTGTGACGGCGTGGCACTCGCTACCAACTCCATGAACTCCTGGTGGGCTGCATCAATCGAAGCGACTATCTCGCCCTGCCTGGCGCTCATTTCTGCCTCCATGAGAGTTGACCCTTGAATTGACCAAGCTGATCGTATCCGGGCTCATAAACCTGCGTCGGGATGACGGGTGGATGGCGATCGTGATTCGCGCCGAGAACGAGACTCCCTGCTTGAGGTAAGCAGGCAAACCGCGAGCGCTTCGCGCGAGGTTCCTCTGCTCATTGGGTTCCGAGAGTACGCCGTCGACTGCAGGCGTGGGTGCCAGCACCGCGACGACTCGCCATCGCTGCTCGACACCGGTTCTGGTCCCCCGCCTCGGGTCAGGGTCTGCTGTGCCAAGTTGCGCGATGCTCACAGCGCCAGGATCCGGGCCGCGCCTCGGGATGCGATGGGGAAAGACTCAGAACTTGCTGGGAGCACGGTCTCCACAAACCCCGCGGCGCGGCAGGCTCGAGCTACAGGGCGGGCTGGTTCACGCCAAATCGCGCGGGATGGTGTGCGGGTTGTACGAAGATGCCGCGCACGAACGTGAGCGGCTCCGTCAAGCCGGCGGCACTGCGGCCACGGCCTCCTTCCAGAGCTGGCGCACCTGGTCCCACTCCTCCGCGCTGAGCACGTCCTGGGCCATCGGGAAGAGAACGCTCTCCTCCTTCTCGATGTGCCCCGGCAGCAGGCGCGCTATCGAGTCGCCTGCGTCGCACACCTTCTCCTCCCAACCGTCACCATGGCCGACTTCGAGCGCCGCGACTGCCTCCTCGAACTGGAGCTCAAGCTGGCGGAAGATCGCGTGCTCTTCCATCAGCATCGCGATCGGACCCGAAGCGCTGTCGATGTGCCTCCCCAACACCGGAAATAGCGCTTGCTCCTCTTCGCGAAAGTGGCTCAGGACCTCCCCCTGGATCTCGCGTCGTAGATCGCGGAGGTCATCGAGGACGCCCTCTCCCTTCACGCCCTCGCGCTGGACTCGCCCCACACCGGCGGCCAGCTTGACCAGCATCGCTTCGGCATCGCGATGCTGTCTCAAGAGCTCTTCCATCATCGATTCCATGTTGAGGTCAACCTCCCCTGGCGACTCTCAAAGCATTGCCAGCCCGCCATTGACGCTCAGGGTCTGGCCCGTGATGTACGCAGCGTCGGGTGACGCGAAGAAACAGATGGCCGCTGCGATCTCCTCCGGTACCCCGGTGCGCCCAAGCGGAATGGAGCGAACGATTGCCGCAATCAACTTCTCGTGACCCTCAGCTATCCCGGCGAGCAGTGGGGTGTCGACGAGGCCCGGCGCAACGCAGTTGACGTTGATCCCATCGCGTGCGACCTCCCGGGCGAGGCCCTTGGTGAAGGCGATCACGGCGCCCTTGGCACCGGAGTAGACGACCTCGCCGCTGGACCCCACGCGGCCCGCATCCGAGGCGACGGTGACGATCCTGCCCTTGCCCCGCTCCCTCATATAAGGAAGAACCGCGTGACAGGTGGCCAGGTGACCGCGGTAGTTGATCGCGATGACGCGGTCCCAGAGCTCCTCGTCGGTGTCGACGAATGGGGCGGCCCGATCCCAGCCCGCGTTGGAGACGAGGATGTCGACCTTGCCAAAGGCGGTGACGGCTCGTTCGGTCATCGCCCTGACTCCGGGGGCATCCGTGACGTCCACCTGCAGACTAAGTGCCCGGCCGCCCCCCTCCGAGATCGACCTGGCGACACTGCCGGCGCCCTCCGCGTTGACGTCGGCGATCACGACCGCCGCGCCCTCTTCGGCCAGGCGGATCGCGGTCGCCCGGCCGATGCCGCTGGCGGCTCCGGTGACGATCGCCACTTGATCCTCGAAGCGCTTCACCGCGCCGCGCCCCCGTGCAGCAGGCCGGCCGGGTCCAGGCGTCGAAGGATTGAAAGCTCCTCCGGCGTCGGCGCCGGTGTGGTCTCAACGCTCGCCGGGACGATCGGAGCAAAGCCCGTCGCCTCCAGCACCTGGTCGAGGGTGACGCCGGGGTGCAGGGTGGCCAGCCGTGCGAGGTGGGTGGCGGGATCGAAGTCCATCGTGCATAGCGGGGTGACGATCAGCGACGGCCCGCCACCGGGCAAGCGGCCAGGGCTGAGGGGGAAGCCGGGCCCGCTGACGAAGTCGACGTGCTCGACGAAGGTCCGGCGATCGTGCGACATCGAGTAGATGACGACTCGCCCGGCGCGCGAGACGAAGGGAAGGCCGACGCCGCCCGGTCCGCGCAGCGTCGGGCGGCGCCAGGGCCCGACCGGGCCCAGGTTGCAGTTGCCGTGTGCGTCGATCTGCAGACCGCCCGCAAAGAAAACGTCGATCAGGTCCCCCCGCCCTTCGACCAGGATCACATCCGGGAGCGTCATGACCGCATCGGCGTTCAGCAGCCGCTCGTCGCAGCTCGAGGCAACCAGCGGGTCGAGATGCGGGTTGACCGCACCACTGCCGCCCGCGATGAACCACAGGCCTGGCGCTGTGGTGAGCTGCGCCAGCCGGCAGGCCGCCTGCGCCAGTGCGCTCACGGCGCCCATGATCGCGACCTCACCCGGCCGCAGCTGGCGCGCCATCACGGCGGCCATCAGCTCGGCGGTGGAGTATTCGGCGACGACGGCGATGCTCATGCCATCACCTCCGCCGCGGCCATTCCGTTGACCTGCAGGTACTCCGCGAAGCCCTCTTCGGTGCGGGCAAGCTTGAGGTACGCGCGAAGCGCCGGCTCGTCATAACCGTATGCGCGGTGGGAGGCGGTGGGCAGACAGCCGCCCGGAGCCACGACGACCGCGGTGACAAGAAAGCCCGGCAGGACGCTCTCGGCAGGTTGAGCGGCGATTTCGCCGGCTTCCGCCATTCGCTCCACCTGGACGATCACCGTCTTCGCCGCCATCGCCATCAGGCGATCGGTGAAGTGGGCGCCGGCGAAGATGACGTTTCCGCGCTCGTCGGCGGCGAGGGCGTGGATCAGCGCCACGTCCGGCCGCAGCGGTGCCGCCACCAAGACCCGATCGCCTGTGAAAGGGTCCGTGATCGTGCGGAAGTGCTCAGCGTTGGCGCTGCTGACGTCGGACAGCTCGAGCCCCGTCGGTAGGGCTATGAACGGCAGGCCGCCGGCCCCCGCGTAGAGGCCGTGGACGATCGCCGCCTCGCAGAGCTCGAGCACAGCGACCGCACCCGACTCCGCCGCGCGCCGGTAGGCGGGAGCAAGGCCGAGATGCTCGAAACCGATGTAGGCCGTGGCGACCTCGTCGACCAGGCCTGCGCCGATCAGGAGGTCGGCGGCCAGCGACGCGGAAGGGCTGGTGAGCAGGCGCCGGACCCGACGGCGCCGCCGGACCACCTCCCGCACCAGCTCCATCGGATTGTTGTGCATGTGCATGCCGCCGACGGCGAGCAGGCCGGTGCCCTCAGGCATCAGCTTCTCGATCGCCCCGGCGGCGCTGAGGAGCACGCCTCTACCTCCCGTCGGACGCACCTGCGGCAGCACCCACCGGGGCCTTAGCCAGGGGCGCGCCACATTTGCCGCAGAAGGCGAAATCGGCCGGAATCCCCTTGGCTCCGCACGCGGCGCAAGTCCCGATGTAGGGACCCCATACGAACTCGCTCGAGCCGCCCTCGGCCGCCTTCCGGCGGATGCCTCGGTAGTCCGGCTTCCGCTTTTCGACGAAGGCGGTCATGCCCTCCCATGGCTCGAGGGTCGCGAAGTGAAGGCTCAGCCAGTCGCGGGCATGTCCGATCGAGGCCGCCCATGCCTGGTCCTTCCAGTAGTTGACCGCCTCCTTCGTATACCGCGTGCACTCGGGGAACTTGTCGATCAGCTTCTGCGCCAGGATGTCGACGGCGGCGTCCAGCTCGGCATAAGGCACGACGCGGTTGACCAGGCCCCAATCCAGCGCGGTCGCCGCGTCGATCGGGTCGCAGGTGAACAGGAGCTCACGGGCGCGGCGGTCGCCGACCATGATCGGGAGCCATTGGGTCGCGCCCCCGGCGGCGACGCTGCCGACCTGGGTGCCGACCTGACGGATGGTCGCGTGATCGGCCATGACGGCCAGGTCGCAAGCCATGTTGAACTCGTTGCCCCCACCCGCGACGATCCCGTTGATGCGGGCGATCACGGGCTTGCCGAGATTGCGGAGCTGGTCGTGGCACTCCTGGAACAGCCCCATGTACTTCCAGTAGTCGCGAGGGCGCTTCAGGTACTCCGACTGGTACTCGGTGACGTCGCCGCCGGTGCAGAAGGCCTTCTCGCCGGCCCCAGTCAAGACGACCACCGCGACCGAGTCGTCCCAGGCAGCGTCGCGGAAGGCGAGAGTCATCTCCTGCAGGGTCTTGGCGCTGTAGCAGTTGTAGACCGCAGGCCGGTTGATGGTGATCCGGGCGACCCAGTCCGCCTTCTCATACAGGATCTGCTCGAAGCCGAAGTCGGCGGGCGGGCGAGATGTGAACGTGTTCATGCGACAGCTCCTTGGGCAACCCGCCGGCTGCGGCCTGTCCACTCGCCGGCCGCCTGCAGCTTGTGCACACGGTCGAGGGCGAGCAGGCCGGCGCCGAGCGCGCCGTTGAAATGCCCCATCTCACCGTCGGGCACGTTGACGGAAGCTTTCAGCTCATGCTTGATGGCCTTGACGAAGGCCTCGTTGCGGCTCATCCCGCCGCAGAATGTGAACTCAGGCTCCATACCGACGCGCTTCATCAGCTGGTGCGCGCGGCCCGCCAGCGACAGCACCGCGCCGTACATGATGTCCTCCGGCCTGGTACCGCTGGTCAGGTGGTTGATGACCTCGGACTCGGCGAAGACGGCGCAGACGCTCGAGATCGTCACGGGCTGCTTGGACACCATCGCGAGCGAGCCGATCTAGGCGGGGTCCAGGCCCATGTAGCGGGCGGTCTTCTCGAGGAAGGCGCCGGTGCCGGCGGCGCACTTGTCGTTGAGGCGGAAGGAGCGAACCTTGCCGCGCTCGTCGAGCTTGATCGCCTTGACCGTCTGACCGCCGACGTCGAGGACCGTTCTGGTGTTTGGAAATTGGTAGAAGGCGCCCTTGGCGTGGCAGGTCAGCTCGGTGATCTGAAGGTCCCGCATGGGGACGACGTAGCGGCCGTAACCGGTCGAGGCGACGTAGTCGACCTCCTCTTCGGCGAGGCCGGCTGAGGCGAGCACGTCGGCGTAGCCGCGCTCGGCAGCGCCGGCCAGGTTGAAACCGGTCTTGATCATCGAGCGGCCGACGATGGTCTTCTCCTCGTCGAGGACGAGCGCCTTGGTGTACGTGGCGCCGACGTCGATGCCGACAACCATGATCATGGCTTCACCCCCTCCCGCATCCGGCCGATCTGGACCAGCTGGGGCGGCTTTTCCAGCCGCTCCTGGGCGTCGCGGAACTTTCGATCGGGGAGCTCGGGGCAGATCTCGCAATCGCCACCCGCCGCTCGGGTGGAGTCGAGCCGGGCACCGACGGTCATCGCCTCGACGGCGCCGGCAGCTCCAGTCATGGCTTTCTCGAGAGCAAACAGCGACGCGCCGATGGCGCCCATGTAGTGCGCCTCCTCACTGACGTTCAGATGAGTCTCGAGCATCTCCTCGAGGATCTTCACCATCGCGGTGTTCCGCGTGACACCGCCAGTGAAAGTGAGCTCATCCTCGACGCCGACCCGCCTCAGGAGCGAGATGCTCCGAGTCGCAATCGCCTGGTGGACTCCCATCAGGACGTCCTCGACCTTCTTGCCGCGCGCAAGCCAGTTGATGATCTCCGTTTCGGCGAAGACGGTGCAGGTGGTCGTGATCTTGACCGGGTTCTTCGCCACCAGCGCCAGCGCACCCAGCTCGCCGAGCGGGATGTCAAGCGCCATGGCGGCGGCGCCAAGGAACCGGCCGGTGCCGGCGGCGCACTTGTCGTTCATGCAGAAGTCGAGGACCTGGCCCTCCGGCCCGATCTTGATCGCCTTGGTGTCCTGGCCGCCGATGTCGAGGACGGTGCGGGTTTTCGGAAACAGGTATTGGCCGCCGCGAGCGTGGCAGCTGATCTCGGTGACCTGGGTGTCCCCGAAGGTGACCCTGTAGCGGCCGTAGCCGGTGCCGACCACGTAGGCCACGTCGGAGCGCTCGACGCCCGCGTCCGCGATCGCCAGCTGGAAAGCGTTCTCGGCCGCGGCGGTGACGATGCCACCGGTGTCGATCAGCGACCGGCCGAGCACGCGGCGCTGGCCGTCCATGACGACTGCCTTGGTCTGGGTAGAGCCGACGTCAACTCCTCCTACGAGCATTGGTTCACCTCTTGGCCGCCACCAGGGCGGCCGCTTTACGGGCTCCGAGCGCCTCAAAGAAGGCGTCGATCCTGTTCTTGAACTGGGCTTCCGACCAGAGCCGCGGGTCGACCAGGTCGGATTCGACGAAGAGCGCGGGGACGTCCTTGGTGCGGGTCAGGTATTCGCGACTGTCGGCCATCCCCGTGCTGACGGTCCGGCAGCTCTTGACGGAGTGATAGACGATGCCGTCCGATTTCCAGTCACGCACAGTGTCGGCGAGCTGGTCCTGGCTGAAGAACATGTTCGACATCGAGCGCCGGCCCGTGATCAGCAGTTGCTCGGCGAGGCTCTCCAGCGGCCGCTCAACGTCGAACTGGATGCCCAGGTCGAGCCCGCCGCCGGCGTAGGCGAGGTACTCCGAGTTGACGTAGACCGCGCCCCAGTCCTGGAACAGCTCGAGAAAGCGGCGGAAGTAGGAGTAGCAGGCGGGACCGACGCCGTGGAGGCGGAAGCGCTCCTCGGCAATGGTGCCGATCCCGCGCCGGACCTTGTGCTCCATCTCCTCACGCAGATCGGCCATGTAGCGGGCACCGGTCTCGGTGCCCCGGAAGGCGCTCAGCACCCCCATGTAGGTCAGGCCGTCGGCCATCGCGTTGAAGGGCGCCGGGATGTTCTGGTTGAGCCTGAGCACAGCGCTCCAATCGGCGGCCATCCGGTTGACGTGGGCGAGGTTCTCCTGGAGGCGCTCGATCTTGAACGGCCTGCCGGTGACCGCCACGCAGGCCTCGATCAGCTCCTCCAACTGGCTCTGGACATAGCGCCGGTCGTTCTCGAACTGCTCGCTGCCAGGCTCGGTGCTCCAGCCGATGCCCCGCTGGCCGGGGATGTCCAGGACGAAGACCTTGCAGCCGTACATCCGCTGCCAGATCTCGACCCACTTGACGTAGGTGTTGCACATGTTGGTGGCGACCACGATCGAGGGCTTGGGGATCCGGCCGTTCGGATGCTTGCGACCGTCGAGGTGCATGCCGACATCGGCCTTGACGTAGCCGCAGACGTCGGTCGAGTAGCCGTAGTCCTCGGCCTTGTTGAGGTACTCGAGGGACACCTTGCGGACGGCCATCTGGAGCGAGTTGATCTCCGGGAAGACAAGGTTCATGTCGAAGGCCTTGAGGACCTCGGCCGCCGAGCCCATGACGAACACGTAGGCGGAGGGGTCGCCGGACTCGGCGGCCGCGTCGAGCTCCGCATACCACTCCTTGAAGAGGCGATTGCCATCGCGCCGGCCGCGGCCGACCAGCTCGCCTTCCGGCTGCGACGCCGGAGCCTGCTTGACGGGCATTTCGGACATTTCGTTCACCTTCCTCAGTCGAACAGGATCGATTCCACGAAGGTCTCGACCTCCATTCGCATCCGCTCGAAAGCGGTCATCTTCTCTTCGAAGTCGAGGAGCAGGAACGGGATCTGCTTCGCCTCGAGGGTCTTCTGATATGCGACCTGCTCGTCCAGCCCGGGTTCGCACATCTTTGCCGCGGCCAGGATGACCGCTTCCGCGCCGGACTCCTCGACCCTGCGCAGCAGCATCTCCTCCTTCGGCTTTCGGTCGTCGTGCTGCACGCAGCTGTAGGTCGAGCGCTCGAGGTAGCTCTCCGCCAGCGCATGCAGCGGGTCGCCGGTCTCGGGGACGTCCTCGACGATCCAGCGCATCCCGATCAGGAGGTCGTCGTCGACGATGTAACAGGCCTCCTCGATCAGCTGCAGCATGTCCAGCGGCGGCTGCTCGCAGAAGCCGCCCTCGAACACCACTCGGACCCGGTCCTGGCGGCGGCCTTCCCGGTTTGGAATCTCGGCCAGCGCTGTGCGCAGGATCTCGTTGTGCTCCTCCCGTGGCATCACGGTTCCCGCCTTGGCGAGGACGTAAGCCTCAGTGGTGGAGAGCAGCCATGGCGTCTCGCGCTTGAATCGGTAAAGCTCGCGCAACAGCCGCCGGTTCTCGTTGTAGACGCTGATGCTGCGTCGCAGATCGGCTTCCTCGATGGGCCGGCCGGAGATCCGCTCCAGCTCAGCCATCACCCGCGCGTACTCGTCGCGGAGGTAAGCGACCGCGTGCTTGGCGTTGGCGTTCTGCGGGAGGTACAGGATCTCCGCCGTCATCCCCTTGAAGTTGCGGCCCCAGATGCCGGCGAGGGTGCGCGCCACGTCGCAGATCGGCGTCGTGTAGAAGGCGTCCAGGAAGCCGACCCGGCCGCTGAACCCGAGCTCCAGCGAGGTGCGGCAGATCGAGCAGATGAAGGAGCCGATGTGGGAGTCGGCCTGCTTGGCTTCGAGCCGGGAGCCGGCGCCCATCAGCGTCACCGGCAGCATCCCGGCGGCGTGGATGAGCTCCTCCGGGAAGTAGACCTGGAAATGGCCGACCGCATGGCCGCCCGGGTGTTCTTCGCGCCAACGCTTGACGCTCGGGTAAGTGACGTCTTCCGCCAGCTCTGAGCACTGCTCGAGGATCGCCTCGAACCCGGATCGGACCTGTACCGCCATGGGCAGATCTTAGACTGACTGGTTAGTCAAGTCAATAGCAAGACGGCCGGAGGGTTTGGGGGCCCCCGGGGAAGTGTTGGTCAGGCGGCCGGAGAGCCTGGCGTCCGGGCGAGATAGGCGACCGCCGTGCGCTTGCAGGTGTCGCGGTACCAGGGATGGAGCCGCTCCCAGTCGGCCTCCTGCAGCCACTGCAGGAAAAGCCCGTCGATGATCGCCCGCAACGCGACCGCCCCCTCCTCCGGATCCACGACCGCGAAGGCCCCCTCCGTGACGCCCTGGGCGATGACCTCGGCGTACAGGGCATTGACGACCCCATGAAACGTGGCGCTCAGCTCCGTGAAGTGTTGGACCCTGGCCGCATGGCCGGCGAGATCAAGATAGAGGAGGTAGAAGCGGCGGTTGGTCTCGGCACCGGACCAGATCCCGTCGATCATCGCCAGCACTTTCCCCTGAGGCGTGCCGGCTCTCGCCATGGCCTGCCGCACCCGTTCGGCGGTGGCGTCGAGCGCCCAGCGCATGGTCGCCAGGACCAGGTTCTCCTTGGTCTTGAAGTAGTAGATCACCAGGCCTTTGCTCAGGCCCGCCGCGGCCGCGATCTCGTCCAGCGGCACGCGGTGCACGCCCTTTTCACCGAACAGCCGGTAAGCGGTGCGGACCAGGTCGACCCTGCGGTCCGGGGCGCCGGCAGGCGTGGCGACACTGGCATTCTTGGGCATCGACAGTAGTCTAACCAACCGGTCAACACTTCCCGGCTAATGCAAGCTTGGAGGCCCACACCATGACGATCCACATGCGCAAACAGCGAGACTCCTCCATCTCCACTCCCGTCACAAATCCGGTGGTACTGGTTTTCATGGGTGTATCCGGCTGCGGGAAGATGTCGGTGGCCGCGATTCTGGCCGGCCGCCTGGGCTGGCGGTTCGAGGAGGGCGAT
>OCZT010006846.1_pt1 | contig 11235 bp, 8 predicted proteins | sample 1539031 | NCBI WGS metagenome assembly OCZT01 (sample SAMEA3539308, study PRJEB22396) | soil metagenome | biome: tundra; feature: field; material: soil | place: USA | collected 2010-05 | depth 0.15 m
GGCGACCAGCTACGGCTACGACACGGCCGGCGACCAGACCAGCCGGTCCGCCGCGGACGGCAGCACCAGCCTGGTCACCGGCTGGACGTACGACCAGAACGGGCGGCCGCTGTCGATGACCACGCCGGACGGCAGCGCCTCCGGCGCGACCGCGGCCAGCTACACCACGAACTACACCTACGACCAGGCCGGGAACCTGGCCACGGTGACCGGGCCGCCGGCGCCGGTACGCACCTACAGCGCGCAGACCGCGGTGACTGCCCGGCCGGTGACGACCTACGGCTACGACAGCTTCGGTGACCGGACCCAGGCTGAGGACCCGGCCGGCAACGTCACGGCCACCGGGTACGACGCGGCCGGCCGGGTCACCTCGCTCACCCAGCCCTCCTACACCCCGCCCGGCGCATCCTCGGCGCTCACCGCGACCACCCGCTACAGCTACGACGAGGCGGGGAACCTGGCCCAGGTCACCGACCCGGCCGGGAGCGCCACCACGTAAAGCTACGACGCGCTGGGCGACCTCACCGCGCAGACCGACCCGCAACTGCCCGGCCAGTCCGCCCCGGGCCAGTGGACCTACACCTATGACGCGGCCGGCGAGCGGCTGTCGGCGACCAGCCCGCTGTCCGAGAAAACCCAGGCCACCTGGAACTACTTCGGCGAGCAGGCCACCGCGACGGACGCGCTGAACAGCACGGCCCATTACAGCTACGACTACCTCGGAGACCAGACCCAGGTCACCACCCCCGACGGGGTGGTGACCACGAACAGCTACGACCACCTGGGCGAGCTGGCCAGGACGGCGGACGCGTACGGGAACACCACCAGCTACTCCTACAACTACGCCGGACAGGTGTCCCAGGTGATGAACCCGGACGCCAGCTTCGCCCAGTACGGCTACGACGAGGCCGGGCGGCTGACCGGGGTCGCCGACTACGGTGCGGTGCCGGCCGGGCAGGCCGCGCCGGAACTGCGGTCGGCTTCCCTCGGGTACGACCCCGACGGCAACCAGACCTCGGCCAAGGACTGGAACGGCAACACCACCAGCTACTCCTACGACGCGGCCGGCCAGCTCACCAGCACGACCCAGCCCGTGACGTCCTCGTCCTCGATCACCACGGGGGCCGGGTACGACGCGGCCGGCAACCAGACCGCGGTGACCGGCGGGAACGGCAACACCACCTGGACCACCTACAACAGCTGGAACCAGCCGGAATCGGTGATCGAGCCGGCCACCACGGCCGCCCCGGGCGCCGCCGCGCGGACCTGGACGACCTCCTACACCAAGGACGGCCAGCCGGCCTCGGTCTCCCAGCCCGGTGGCATCACCCAGTCCTACGGTTACGATCCGCTGGGCAACCTGACCAGCGAGTCCGGCTCGGGCGCGGCCGCGGCCACGCCCTCCCAGACCTACACCTACGATCTGGACGGGCGGATAGCGTCGGCGACTGCCCCCGGCGGGACCGACACATTCACCTGGAACAGCAACAGCCAGCTCAAGTCAGCCTCCGGGCCATCCGGAGCATCGGGCCTGAACTACAACAACGACCAGCTTGTGTCCTCCGAGACCACTCCTGCGGGGACGGCCTCCTACACTTACGACTCGGCTGACCGGCTCGCCACCGTGGCTGACCCGCTGACCGGTGCCTCGCTCAGCTATGGATACAACGCGAACAGCCAGACAGCATCGATCGCGTACTCGGCCAATGGCGCCTCGGGCCCGAAGCAGTCCTTCAGCTACGACAGTCTGCAGCGGCTGGCCTCCGACACCCTCACCGCGGCGTCTGGCGCCACGATGGCGTCCGAGTCATACGGGTACGACAGCAACGGCAACCTCACCAGCCAGACGACCGGCGGCCTGCTGACGGGCGCCGGGACCACGACCTACGGGTACGACCAGGCGAACCGGCTCACCTCCGCCGCGAGCGGCGCGACGACCACCCCGTACGCCTACGACGGCGACGGGAATCTCACCACCGCGGGCGGGACCGGCAACAGCTACAACGCACAGGACCAGCTCACCTCATCGGCGACGCCGGCGGGCAGCACGAGCTACGGCTACACGCTGTCTGGCGCTCTCACCTCCGTCACCCCGCCGAGCGGCACCGCCCAGGCCTACACGTCCAACGCCTACGGCCAGACGGTTACCGCGCCCGGCGGGATCTCCTACGCCTACGACGCGCTCGGCCGCCTGGTCACCCGCACCACCGGCAGCGGCACCGCGCCGATGTCCTGGCTCGGCACCAGCACCACGCTGACCAGCGACGGAACATACTCCTACAGCTACGACCCGTCTGGCGCGGTCACCGCCGTCCAGGCTTCCGGCGGAAGCCCGTTCGCGGCCATGTCCGACCAGCACGGAGACCTGACGGCCACCTTCAGCCCCACAGCGGCAGCGGCAGGCCTCGCCGGATCCGCCTCCTACACCCCGTACGGCACCGCCACCACCAGCGGATACCAGCCGACAATCGGCTACCAGGGCCAGTACACCGACCCAGCCACCGGCCAGGTCGACATGAACGCCCGCTGGTACTCCCCGGCCACCGGCGCCTTCACCAGTAACGACACCATCACCGGAAGCCCCCTCAGCAGCACAATCGACGGCAACCCCTACGCCTACGCCGGAGCCGACCCTCTCACCACCACCGATCCCACCGGCAACTGCTGGCTTTGCCTGGCGCCGCTGGTCGGCCTCGTCGACGGAACGGCGTCGGCCGTGGCGGCGGGCGTCGGGACGGTGGCGGCGGGCGTCGGGACGGCATGGGGCGCAACCGTTGCGGGGCTGGCTATTGGGGGAGCGGTTCTCGGCGCCGCGTTCTGGGGCATAGACGCCTTTTTCTTCCCCTCGGGGCTCCAATCAGGTGACTGCCCAGCCGCCGGCTGCTACGGCCCGTCGCCTGGCGGCGGTCCCGCCGCTGGCTCCTGGTCTATCAACTACGGGGTCACCTCGGCCGTGCCGTTCTGGTCGACTGGGAGCAGCGGATACGCGCCGTGCGGCGCCTACTGCTACACGCCTGTCCCGCCGCCGCCTCCGCCTCCGCCCCCGCAGGACTGCTACGCCGGACCGGACGCGACCTGCAGGGCCCCGACCGCCTCGCACGCCCTCCGGTACAGCCCCTGGATCACCAGCCTCGTCCACGACATCACCGGTGCGAGCAGCCTGCTCCGCAACGGCAGAGGCATCCACGAGCAGGTCCCCATCTCCACCGTCCAGCCATCGGGAACCAAGTCCAGCCCCACCACCAACGGCAACCCCCTGGCCAGCCCAGGCAACAACCTCGACCAGCTCCTCAAAGACATCCACGACCTGCGCCCCGGCACGCCGCAAGCCCCCAGCCCGGCTGACACCAGCGGCAACCCAGGTGGCACCGGCAGCAATCAGAATTGGGTACAGCTGACCTTCGACGAGCTCACTACGCCTTCCGCATCCACCGCGCCGGTCACCGGCGGGAGCAATTCTGGACAGGGCGGCGGTGGTACCCCACCATCCGCGGTCCCCGCGGACTGCCAGCCAGATGGGCAGGGCCTTGCCGGGCCGCCGGTCAGCGGTCAGACTCCCTACGGGAGCAGCGCATTCAGCCAGATGATCCAGGCAGAACGCCTCAAAACGAATGACAAGGTGGGAAACTACGCAATCGGCTGCCTCGAAGACGGAACCGTGATCATGGCGCGGTCAATCGGCAACACGCATGCGGAGCAGAACCTTATCCAGCAGGCTGGCTTTCGAAGGATTGTAGACCTCTACTCGGAGCGTCAACCCTGCCAGGAGACCTGCGAGTCCCTAACCGAGGGGATGAATAGTTCGTGGTCATTCCGCTGGAACCCACCGGGAGCGGTGCGAGCGGCGGGTAGAATAGCTTTCCGAGCAGCTATGAAAGAGCTTTTTCAGAAACCGTAAAGAAAGTTACTCCGGCTATGAAAATTGAGTATCCAAGATTTGAGACGCAGGTTTTTGCGGCATCTCCTGGGGTAGCAGGGTTGTTCGCTGATCTCCCGGCAGCCCGTCATGCACTGTTCGAAGAAGGTATACCGAAAGAAATCTTTGGTGGGGGCTATTCAGCAGACGTGGACTTGACTGTCCACGAGAGGGATGGGCGTGGACCGATCGTCCGTTTTGGCTCAAGCGGCCTGGCGGGAATGCTCGCGATAGACCTATCTAATGGACATGTGATCAAGGTCATCGATGTACCGGCGAAGCCGATGCTCCTGGTGAATACCACGGTAGACCAGTTCACGCTGACAGTCCGGGCAATGACCGAGCGGTTCCCCTACTACGCAAAAACCGCAGAATACGAGGAGATGGACAGAATAGCCGAGGAGCTTCGGGGGATCGTCAGGTCAATCGACGAGAAGGCGGCAGTGCCGGGCTGCTACTGGTCTGCCTTCATCGATGATGTGCAGGATGGTAATTTCGCGACAGAAGACATCCTGGCCTGGCAGATGGGGCAGAGTTAGAGCTGTTCTACCCGCATCCGGGGCCGCCAGGCTGCTTCTGCCCGGTGCAGACTGCAGGATTCCACAGGATCATAGACCTCCATTCGGAACGGAGAAAAGCGCAAAGAATAAAGCTTCCGACAGGCGCCCCGTCCAGGTTAGATTCGCAGCGCCGCCGGAAGTCTGGTATCCGGGACCGCCTGACATGAAGCCGGACTTGGCCATTGAGCAGCCGTTAGGAGACCGGTGCCCGTAGTTATCGAGACCAGGCAGGACGGCCGCGTGACCGAAGAGCATCTGCCACTTGACGACGCGGGGCTTGCTGAGGCGATCGGCAAGCTCGACGGCCACCGGACCACTGTTCTATCTCTCACGGTTTCTGGTAACCACCTGTTCGCGGGAGGCGGCGCCGGAAAGTATGTGGTCAGTACCCTGATGGCCGATGGCAGAGCATTCGAGCTGATCGGAGACCCGAAGGCAGGGGGCGAGGTCCGGCTGATCGTCGGCGGCTCGTGGATCGACCAGCCTGCCCGGTACATCGTCGACGCGGAGCGGGCCCTGAGGGCATGCCGGTATTTCGCCGAGGAGGGGCGACTGGACGAACGGGAGATCTGGGAGCAGCCCTAGCCGGCCGGCCCCTCACTTTCGAGGCCGCAGCAGGAATCCGCCGCGCCCCACAGGACGTCGCGGAACGACTGCTGCAGGCGATACCCTGTGGGGCTCGGAAATACGATTCCGGATGTCCAGTAGGCAATTAAGCGGCGACGTAGTACTCATGGGTGAGTCCCCCGAGGATCTTCTTCCGGCAGATCCGGTGCTCGGTGAGGTTGATCGGCTCCGGTGGCTGGCTGTCGGTTTGAGATGGGGTGATCTGGCCGAGGGCGCGGTGCGGCCGGGCGGTGTTGTAGTGCCGCAGGTACTCGGTCAGCACCCTGTACAGGTGCTGCTCATTGACGATCAGGAGCCGGCCGAGGAGCTCCCGGCGCAGGGTGCCGATGAACCTTTCGCAGATCGCGTTCGCCCGTGGAGCCTGCGGGGGGCTGGCCAGTATCCTGATGCCCTCCGCGGTGAACACGGCATCGAAAGAGCTGGTGAACTGGCCAGCGCGGTCCCTGACCAGGAACCTGACCGTAGCCGCGCGACGACCCAGGTCCATCAGGAGGTTGCGGGCTGCCTGCGCGGTCCATGCGCCGTCAGGGTGCGCGGGGATGCCGGCCAGGTGGGCACGGCGGGTGCCGTGCTCGATCACTACCAGCGCGTAGACGCGGCGGAGCAGCACGGTGTCCACGTGGACGAAGTCGATGGCGATGATGCCGCGGGCCTGCGCGGTCAGGAACTGCTTCCAGGTCGGGCCGGAGCGGCGGGGCGCGGGATCGATCCCCGCGTCATGCAGGATCTGCCAGACTGTAGAGGCCGCGATCGGGTGGCCCAGCCTGACGAGCTCGCCTTGCACTCGCCGGTGCCCCCATGTGGGGTTCTCCGTGGCGATGCGGATCACGAGGTTACGGATCGCGGCGGTGGTGGACGGCCGCCCGAGACGACGGCGGCTCGCGTAGTCCCACTTGCGTGTGACCAGCCGCCGGTGCCAGGCGAGCAGCGTCGCCGGCGTCACCGGGAACACCTCGCCCCACCGGCGCCGGGGGATCAGCCGCGACAGCGCCGCGAGCCACAGCCGGTCGCCCGGCTGGTAACGGACCCGGCCGGCCTGGCGACGCAGCACGGCGTTCTCGTGCCGCAGCACCAGGAGCTCTGCATCCTTGGACACCTGCCCCCGGGCCAGCACCGTCAGGCAGCCCAGCAGGCAGCGGATGAGCAGGTAGACGACCGAAATGACCACTCACCGATGATCCCAGCCCGCCAACCCGACCAGGCCCAATCCAGTAATCGAGCCCCACAAGGACCTCTAACGACGCCGCAGGCTTCGCGTCATGCTACGGACCGCATCGTCGCTCCCCCTTGCAGGGCTTTTGACGCTGGGCTCCGGCGCCGGGCGTTTCCCCCCGACGCCGCCAGCCTGCTACCGGCCTCCTGGCAGCTACCCGGACCGGACTTTCACCGGCAGGCGACGACGAGCTTACGAACAGCAAGATTCCGCTGCTACGTCACAGCGTCACCTCCCCGCTCTGCTGGGCGCACGAAAGATCGAGGTTAGCTGCACATATGCGCTAACGGGCCGTTCCTTCCCTTACGGGATCAGGCGGACACGGGTGTGACGCCCGAGTGGGAGATCTGGAAGCCCTTGCCATCGGCGAGGCAGGTGACGCCTGTGGTAGCCGATGTGCAGCGGAATGGCCCCGCTACGGTCGCCTTGCCGTAGGCGAGGGTAGGCGCCGGCTGGGGGCTAGAGGGGCCGCATTTCTGGCCTGTGCAGATGATTGTGTACTTTCCGGTAATACCCATCTGCACATCCAGATGTGGCGTGATCGTCTGGCAGGCCATCACGGTCTGGCCATGGAGGGGATAATTGAGCTCGCAGGAGATGTTTCCCGACGGCGAGTAGAACGTGCCGTCGGGAAACGTCTGTACGGGCACGGATGTGGCGCTGGGAGCCGCGGCGGGCGCGACGGTAGCGGCTGAGGCGGAAGTCCCGACTGGGCTGGAGGTGGGCTGGGCGGTCGTGCTGGCGTTGCAGGCCGACAGCGCGAGCCCCACGGCGAGGCCAAGTACGGAGATGCTGGCAATCCTCGTCGTGTGCGTAAAATATTGCAAATTAATCATTATATTTCCTTATCGTCGATATATCGGGCGTAAGAGTATACGGCTCAGGAGGTATCCGGTTGTGGTTTTTGAATTTTTTGCACAATTTGTTGTTTGCCTGGTTGGGGCGGTCGGTGTAACTGTCGGCTTTCCAGGGACTGCCACGGTCGGGCCGCGTTCGGCGCTGTGGATTGACTGTCGATCCGTCGGCGCGGAGTGGGTTGGCCGTGGCGCAAAGCGGGATATATGCGGCGGCAGAGTCAGCCGGTAGGCTCGAAGCCCTGTACCGCTTCATAACTCGCCGCAGGTGCAGTGACCTGCGAATTGGCCAGATGGGCCGGTTGCGGCAAGATCGCGGTCTGTGTCCCTTCGCCTGCTCTACCTGATCATGATCCGATCCGCAGCTACCTATCGACGGCCGCCAAGCACGGCCTTCACTTCTTCGACGCCCTGGTCATGCTCACCGAAGGCCCGCCGTGGATGCCCGCCGCTATCTGATCACGCTTAGCCGATCCCTGACACCTGACCAGTTACTGTCAGCGCTGCTTCCCGCCCTCACCGGCGTCTCCCGGATCGGACTGCGCTCAGCTCCTACCAGGCTGCTGCGACAGCCTGGCGAGGAGGACTTACACCTCCTTCGGTTCCCAGCGCCTCACGGCGCACCAGCGCCTCGTGGCGCACCACCAGCAGTTCGGCGTCCTTGGACAACCGGTGCCGCGTCAGCGCCGTCAGGCAGCCGAGCAGGCAGCGTATGAGCAGGCAGCGGACGGAAATGATCACTCAGCGATAATCCCAGCTGAGAAGCCTGACCAGGCCAGATCCAATAATCGAGCCCCACAGTTTACGGAAGCCGCTTATGCGGCTCAGAAGGAACCCGGCGGATGAGCGAATATCAAAACTACGAGTTCCTGGCCCTGGATAAGGCGCTGACCAGCTCCACGCGCCTCGTGACGGGATGGCGGTGCGATCCCCGGCCAGGCTGGGCTTGGCCGGGGATCGTCCCGTGCTGGCGGTACCGACCGCTATGGGTTGAGGGTTTGGCTCGCCCAGACCGCGGTGCCGCTGCTGGTGTAGACGACCGCGTTCCCGTCGTCTTGCATGACCAGGTAATTGCCGCTGCCGGTTCCGTTGGTGCCGCTGGACCACACCGGTACGCCCGCGCTTGTGTAGATGACGAGGTTCCCGTCGGCCTGCATGGCCAGGAAGTTGGCGCTGCCGGTTCCGTTGGTGCCGGTGGCCCGCAACGGTACGCCCGCGCTGGTGTAGACGACGAGGTTCCCGTCAGGCTGCATGGTCACCTCGTACTGCCCGCTGGGTGAGTACAGGTACTGGCCGACGTGCAACTCCCCGCCCGTGCACAACTCGTCGGCGTTGGCGCGGCCTGCCGCCCACACCTGCGAGCCGGAGCTGTTGTAGACGACGAGGTTCCCGTCGGCCTGCATGGCCAGGTAGTCGCCGCTGCCGGTTCCGTTGGTGCGGCTGGACCACACCGGTACGCCCGCGCTGGTGTAGATGATGAGGTTCCCGTCGGTCTGCATGGCCAGGTAGTCGCCGCTGCCGGTTCCGTTGGTGCCGCTGGCCCAGATCACGCAGCCGTTCCCGTAGACCACCAGGTTCCCGTCGGTCTGCATGTCCAGGACGTACTGGCCGCCCGGAGAGACCAGGGCGTCCCCGGCGGGCAGCACCTGCCCCGCCTGCAGCGGACTGGCCTCGCCGGCGACCGTCGCGACGGCGCAATTCGCGGTCCCGGTCGTGCCGTTGGTCTGCATGGTGGCCATCGTGGGCGATGGCTGGCTGCCGAGCACCGGCGTGCTGGTCGGGGTGAGGTTGTTCGTCTCGCCGGTGAAGCCTTCCTGGACGCAGGAAGGCGCCGCGGAACTGGTCGACGTCAAGGCCGTCTGCGCCTGCAGCGTCGTGCCGGGGCCGAAGTAGGCCTCGCCCCCGCCGGCGGGACCGTACACGCCCCACTCGGTGGTGTCCCAGAACGCGGAAAGATAGGTGAAGTTGTCGCTGCCGCCGACCGAAATGACCTGACCGGAGCCCGTATCCAGCGACACGCTGTCGCCAGCGGACGTGGCGCTGCCCGTCAGCGAGACGCTGGCAAGCTGGGCGGCGGTCAGGGTGGGCACCGGGGCGGCGGCGCTGATGAGGTAGCAGGAGTTGGACGTCGTGGAGCTGGAAGTCGAGGTCCAGTCCGCAGGACAGGTGGCGTCATAGTTGATCAGCGTGTACTGCATGGCTATGACGCTGCTGGTGGGGCTCTCGTAGGCGTACACGAACTGCTGCCACGCGACGCAGCCAAACTCGTTACTGCTCCCGTCGCACGCGGGGGAGCCGACGAAGGGCTGGCTGTTGAGCTGCAGCGTGAAATCATTGGCGGTGTACGAGCCTGAACCGGGCGCGCCGCCCTGCTCGGAGATGCCCGGGCTCACATCCGCGAAGGTCCCCGTGGCCTGGGAGATCAGTCCCGATACCTGGGCCGAATAGCCGCTGCCGTCGCCTACCTCCGCCGGCGCGGCCTTCAATGCCGACCGCGACCGCGGCGCGTGTATAAAGGGGGTCTTCGGCGCGGTCACGCATTTAATGGCGTCCCACTGCACCGCGGGATACGAGGCCCGGTAGCAGCCGGTGCCCGGCTGCCGAAGGTGCCCGATGTCCGCCTGCCACTGCGCCTTGGTCTTGGGGACCGACCGGCTGGCGGCCAAGGCCGACCCGGTACCGATGCCCGCCGCCGCCAGCGCGGTTACCGCCAGAACGCTAAGAAACTGTCTGATCCGTTTCACGGCCACTCCTCCAGGCATCGGGGGCCAAACCGGGACTCATCCCAGTGAGATCCTCCGCTAGCCGGCGGTCGGTGACCACGCGATATGACCGGAAGAATGACCGGCAGGATCCGGCCTCTCCAGTCGCCAGGGAATCAGGATTCACGCGTAGAACCAGGTGCCGGTCCCGCCCCGGGCAGGCCGCCCAGTTCCGCGGCGACGTCGTCGGCCTCGGGTGCGCCGATCCGCTGGAAGATGTCCCGCGCCTGCCGCAGCCTGGCGATCGCGTCAGCGGCGCGGCCGTCGGCCAGGGCGCAGCGGCCCAGCCCGGCCAGGGCGTGCGCCTCGTCCCGGGGACTGGTTATCTCGCGGGCCCGGTCCAAGGCCCGCTGGTGGTACATCCCGGCCTGGCCGGGATCGCCGCGGAGCCGGTGAATTGTCCCGGCCTCGTTGAGCGCCTCGGCCTCGCCACCCCGGTCGCCGATGAGGCGGTAGATGACCAGCGCCTCTTGCAGCGCCTCCCCCGCACCGCGGTAATCCCCCGTCACCCGGCGCACGACTCCCAGGTACATGAGGACACCAGCCTGACCCAGCCGGTCGCCGATATCGCGGTAGATGCCCAGCGCCTCCTGCAGCGCCTCGGCCGCATTACGGTAATCCCCGGTAAGCCGCCACACGACCCCCAGGTACATGAGGGCGTTGGCCTGACCCAGCCCGGTCGCCGACGTCCCGGGAGATGCCCAGCGCCTCCTGCAGCGCCTCCCCCGCACCGCGGTAATCCCCCGTCACCCGGCGCACGATCCCCACGGCGGTGAGGGCGTTCGCCTGACCCAGGCGGTTGGCGGCGTCGCGGTAGATGCCCAGCGCCTCCTGCAGCGCCTCCCCCGCATCACGGTAATCCCCCGTCACCCGGCGCACGATCCCCAGGTCGCTGAGGGCGTTCGCCTGACCCAGCCGGTCGCCGATATCGCGGTAGATGCCCAGCGCCTCCTGCTGCGCCTCGACCGCATCACGGTAATCCCCGCTCACCCGGCGCAGGATTCCCAAGGCGCTGAGGGCGTTCGCCTGACCCCGCCGGTCGCCGATATCGCGGTAGATGCCCAGCGCCTCCTGCAGCGCCTCCCCCGCATCACGGTAGTTCCCCGTCACCCGACGCACGTCTCCCAGGTCGGTGAGGGCATTGGCCTGGCCGAGTTGGTCGCCGAGGTGCCGGGCGGCCGTGACGGCGGTAGCGTGGCGGGAAATGGCGATGGCCCAGAGGCCATCACGGCGCAGCAGGGAGGCGGTGGCGGCGGTGAGCGCGACGACGCGGGCGTGCCGCCCGGCCGCGGTGGCCTGGTCC
>OCZT010006848.1_pt1 | contig 11233 bp, 11 predicted proteins | sample 1539031 | NCBI WGS metagenome assembly OCZT01 (sample SAMEA3539308, study PRJEB22396) | soil metagenome | biome: tundra; feature: field; material: soil | place: USA | collected 2010-05 | depth 0.15 m
TCCCCGGGCGAACCGAAGTCCGGTTCCTGATCGAGAACGTACTTCAGACCGCTTCGCAGCAGAGGATGATCGTCGGCTACCAATACTTTAATCAAAACACTCCTAGCCGGGGAAAGGCGATTTACGAGGTACGATTCCAGCATATCGCTATCAATTATCATAACAATTCGTTCCATTCGACGGCCGGGCCCAATTGCGAAGACACCCGGTGCATCCCTGGAAAGCTTTGGCCCGATACTTGCAACTATAACGCATAATGAAACCCTGGATCGTTACAAAATAGGGAGTTTCCGGAGACAATCGGAAAATCCTCCCGGTTTTGACCAGGTACAATTTACCGAGCGACCGTAAAAATGACGGCGAACGCTTGGGCTATCTGTCCTCTCCGAGGGCGGGTAATTAAGGGAACCCGTGGTTGCTCCCGCGGGCACCGGAATCCCGGGTTTGGCCTAAATTCGCCGACCCGGGAGTTCGGTTCAAATTTAAATAAGGGGGAATTAGAGATGAAAACCGTCGCAAATATCGCCGCTTTAAGCCTGTTGGGAACCAGCCTGTTCGTGACAGGATGCGCCACCAAGAAGTACGTCGCGCAAACTGTCGCACCGATCGATGCCCGCGTCACCAGCACCGAAACCAAGAATAGTGAGCAGGACAAACAGATCGCCGAGCACGGCAAGAGCATTGAGGAACTGGACCGCAGTGTGTCGCGCACCCGCGAACAGTTGAAGGACACCGACGCCAAGGCCATTGCCGCTAATGAGGCTGCCGCCAAGGCCGACCAGAAGGCCGATGGAGCATGGAAGGCCGCCGACGGCGCGAAGAGCCTGGCCCAGCAGGGCCTCGATGCCAACGCGCAGCTCGCCCGCACGGTCGAGGCGATGAATAAGTATCAGGTGCTGAAGACCGAGACGGTGCTGTTCGCCGTGAATCAATATAGCCTGACCGACGACGCGAAGTCGCAGCTCGAAGAACTGGCCAAGTCGGCCGGCGGCCTTGATCGCTTTGTGATCGAAGTGCAGGGTTACACCGACAAAACCGGAACCGTGACCATCAACGAGCGCCTGAGCCAGCAGAGAGCGCAGGAAGTGGCGCGCTACCTGGCGAACGAATATAAAATTCCGGTGCGCAGCATTTCGCTGCTCGGTTCGGGCTATGCCCAGCCGGTAGCCGACGACAAGACTAAGGAAGGCCGCAAGTTGAACCGCCGCGTGGAAGTTCGTCTCTACGTGCCGGAAACGGCGACGGCTTCGAAAGCATTGACGGCCAAATCGGGCGCCGAGCAGTAACGCGTCTCGATGTCTAACGGTTAGGCCGCCGGCCCCTCCGATCCGGCGGCCTTTCAGGGCAGGCGCTCGATAAGGTCTTTAGCGAGGAGATCTGCACGCCTCGCTAAACTGACTGCGGTCAGAAGATCTTGTTCCCGCGCCTGTTCTGCTTGTTTTCGGAACGTTCGAATCCTCTCGGCAATCTGCTTCTGCTCCGCGGTAAGATTTTTTCCCTCCACAATCAGCAGAATCCGGTTCACCCGGTCCAGACTCTCATCTAAGGCTCGTGTATTTTCCCGCAGCTCCTCCGGCGTGAACATCTGCGCCAGCTTCGGCGTCACCGGCGCCACAGGACCTTGCGCGACCGGCTTGGGCGGCACTACGACCGGCGCGGGACGCCGTGCGACACGCTTCGGAGCATCCGGAATCTCCGCCGTCAGGTCGGGAGTTTCCGGCAACTGCGGAGGCGCGATCGCAGCCGGATCGGCGGCGATCTCTGGAGCGTCGGGTAGTTTGGGCATCGCATCCTGAACCGCCGCAGGCCGCGCCCGCGCCGGAGGAGGCGTAAAGAGGCGGGCCTGCGTTTTCTGCCGCAAGCAGGAGGTGGATGCCAGCGACAGCGCGAAGATCCCGAAAATCAACCGCGTCTTGCGCATGCAATGTCAGGCGTAGCGGACCAGCGTGGGGAACTGCATCTGAAACGCGGTTCCGCGGCCCAATTCCGTTGAGAAACTGATAGTACCATTATGCAATTGAACGGCCCGGTAAGTCATCGCTAAACCGATACCCGACCCTCTTAATTTCGTTGTGAAATAGAGCTGGAAAACTTTGTCCCGCGCCTCCGGCGGAATCCCCGGCCCGTCGTCGGAAACATTCAGCACCACCAGGTTCTGCTCGCGCGACACGCGCAGCCACAGGTTGCCGCCGTTCTTCATCGCCTCAATCGCGTTCAGCACCAGGTTCAGGATGGCTTGCTTCAGCATGTCGGCGTCGCCGCGAATGGGAGCCGCTTCGGCCGCCGCTTCAAACCACACGTGAATGTTGGCGAGGCCGGCCTGTGGCGTGGTCAGCTCCGCCACCTCGCGCGCAATTGCTACCAGGTCCACGTCGGTAAGTTTGACATCCACGGGACGGGAGAAATCGAGAAAAGTTTTCACCACGCGGTCGAGGCGGCGGACTTCTTTCGATAAAATATCGATCTCCGCGGCCAGTTCTTCCTCCGGCTCGCCGAGGCGCGCGCGCAGCAGATCCAGGCGCAGCGAAATCGCATTCAGAGGATTCTTTATTTCGTGCGCGACGCCGCCCGTGATTCGGCTGATGGCGGCCAGACGCGAGGCCACGTCCAGCTCCGTCGCCATGCGGTTCAGCAGCCCGTCCAAATCCTGCTGAAGTTCCACGGCGTGCTCGCGCGCGCCTTGAAAGCGCTCCCCCAGGATGTTCAACTTCCCTTCGACCACCGCAAATTCCGCGGGCGGGTTCACCTGCGTGTCGGAACCGAAAAAATTTCCCTGCACGATGCGGTCGATGGTCGCCTCGATGCGCTTCAGCGGACGCAGCACTCTGTTGGTAGCCAGCAGCGTCAGCAGCACCGAAATCAGCAGCGCCGCGCCCGATACATACGCCACGGTCGCGATCTGCTTCAGCAGCGCGTCGCGGAGCAGCACGCTCGAAACAATCACCTGGATGCGGAACAGAGGCTGTTCTTCGCCCTTCACGCCCAGAGGGATCAGAAACTGGTAATCGGCGCGGCGCCTCATCAGGTCCACCAGGCGCGTGTAGAAAGAGGCCGCGCTCCACTCCTTGAACGATGGCAGGATCGTGAGCGTCTTGCCCACCACCGGAGGATTCGACGACGCGATGATCGCGCCGTCCGGTCCGGCAATGTTGATGTCCTTGATCGCCGGGGAAAGTTTCAGAGTGTCCACCAGCATCGTCGGGATGTCGGGATCGGTCGAAACAATTTCCGTCCACAGAGCCTTCACTCCGTTCAGGTCGCGCGGCGCCTCGTGCTTTTCCGAGTGCTGCGCGATGTGTTCCTTGACGAAGGTGCTGGTCTGGTCGGCGGCCAGTTTGCTGCGTTCCAGAGCGTCGGCCGATAGCAGGTCCACCAGGCTCGCCAGGTGTACGGCCGAGACGGCGATCGCCACCAGCGCCACCAGCACGACAATCAACAGGACCAGCCTAACGCGCAGCGACATGTTGGCGACGGTTAACCACTTGCGAAGATCGTAGCGAGGCCGCGTGAGCCTGATGTGAACCCGCACAATGGCCTATGCCCCAGCAGTTTGCGCGCCATATTCTTTCAGCTTATTGAACAACGTTTTTTGGCTGATGCCCAGCACCTCGGCCGCGCGCGTTTTGTTGTGCCGCGTGTGCTCCAGCGTCAGTTCGATCAGCGCGCGCTCCGCCTGCTCGATGGTGGAGCCCACCGGGATGCGCAATTCCTCCCCATTCGCGGTAGCCGCGGCTGGCGCCGAAGGTGCGGCCGCACCCGACGCTCCGAAGCTGGCCGACAGATGCGACGGCAGGATGGTTCCAACGCCCGTCAGAATCACCGCGCGCTCCACCACGTTGCGCAGTTCGCGCACGTTGCCCGGCCAGTTGTAGGCGCGGAAGCGCTCCAGCACTTCTTTCGAGACGTCGGTGACCTTGGTGCCGTGCTTGCGATTCAAATCGCTCAGCAGCGCCGCCGCCAGCGACGGCAGATCGTCCTTGCGGTCGCGCAAAGGCGGCAGAGGAATCGGAAATACGTTCAGCCGGTAAAACAGATCCTCGCGGAATCTCCCTTCGCGAATCGCCGCCTCGAGCGGGGAATTGGTCGAGGCGAGAATGCGCACGTCAAGTTGGATTTCGCTCTTGCCGCCTAACCGGCGCACGCGCGAATCTTCCAGCACGCGCAATAATTTTGCTTGCAGGGCGACCGGCATGTCGCCGATTTCGTCCAGCAGGACAGTTCCGTTCTGCGCCAGTTCGAAACATCCCGCGCGCCGGTCCACCGCGCCGGTGAACGCGCCCTTTTCGTGGCCGAACAGTTCGCTTTCCATCAAACTATCGGGCATCGCGGCGCAGTTCAGCGCCACGAAAGGTCCAGCGCGCCGGGGGCTCAGCGCATGAATCGCCCGCGCCGCAAGCTCCTTGCCGGTTCCGCTCTCGCCCGTAATCAGCACCGCGGCGCGGCTGGGCGCAACCTGCTGAATCAGGCTGAACACTTCGCGCATCTTGGGCGACGAACCGACCATCTCGCCCAAAAGACCTGTATTGCTCAACTGCCGCTCCAGTCGTTCCGCATGTTCGGCCAGCTTTTCCTGTGCCGCGGCGCGTTCGATCAGCAGACGCAGGGCCAGCGTGTCCACGGGCTTGTCGATAAACCAGAACGCGCCGAGTTTGTGCACCATTTCGAGGGCGGTCTCAAGGCCGCCGTAGGCAGTCTGCACAATGACGGGCGGTGCATCGCCGCCGTCCCTCAACCGCTTGAGAAGTTCCTGGCCGGTCATGCGAGGCATGTTCAGATCGGTGACGATCACGTGGGCGTCAAACGATTCCAGTTTCGCCAGCGCCTCCTCCCCGTCGGCCGCGGTTTCCACCGTGTAGCCCCACAGCTTGATATTGCTGGCGAGCGCAGTACGCTGCGATTCCTCGTCGTCGACCACGAGAACCCGTGTAACATCCCTTTCGGTTTGCATCTTTGTACCTATTGTGACAGCACGGCGTACGCGCATGTTATCATGCCTGCCATGCAGCTTCGAGCGTCCACCAAATTCATCAAGCTGGGATACGCGCTTTGCCTGATCCTGGCAGCCGCCATCGGGGCGTATTTAAAGGTGACCGGCCCCACGGACGAACACTTCTGGTGGCTGTTGATCGTTCCCGCATTCTTCGCGGTCATCGTGCTGACGCGCAATATCAAGCAGCGGATGATCAAGCTGGAAATTGTCGGCGACCGCGTGCGATACGAATCGGGATTCTTCTCAAAGATGACGCGCACCGAGGAAGTGGTCAAGCTGCAGGACGTGCGCGTGGATCAGACGCTGGGACAGCGCATGATGGGCATCGGCGATCTGTCGTTCGAAACAGCCGGAGGGACCAGCCGCATTGTAATGCGCTCCATCGACCGCCCGCAGGCAGCCGCGGACCACATTCTCGAATTAGCCAAAACCCAACGCCTGCGACCGGACGCGGGTCACGAAGCATCGCAGGGGACGCCGTAGTCGAATTACAACCCCGCGCGCGCCTCTTCCACTGTCGGGAAAAACGAAAACACCGTATCGAGGCGAGTCACTCGAAAAGAATCCCGCACCGCCCCCGTCGCTCCCGCCATGCGCATTTTTCCGCTGACCTTCATGAGCCGGCTGTACGTATCGATGAACCTTCCGATTCCGGTGGAATCGATATGCGTCACCCCGCTCAAATCGAAAATCAGCTTCGTGCGCCCTTCGCTCAACAACTCCGGAATCACCGCTTCCAGTTGCCGGCAATCTTCGCCGAGCATTAATTTCCCGCGCAGCACCACCACGCTGACGACTCCTTCGCCATCCCGACGCTCAATTCCCAAGGCCATCTATTCGACCCTGTCGAACACTTCGCTGTACGGCGTGGTCGTCTTGCCGTCGGCCTGCACCTTGTCGCCCGCGACGGTCAACGTTTTTCCGTCGGCCGAAATTGTGTAGATCGCGCGATCGACCACCTTGTAGCGCTGCTTGGTTTCCACTTGAAAAACGTGATCGTCCTTTTTCTTGCGCACTTTCGCCATCTGCATCGCTTCGTGCACGTGCTTCCGTCCGACGTCTTCAATCGAGATGTGATCGTAGCCCGCCGCCCCGCCCACCATGTAATCGCTGCCCTGCACGCGGGCGAAGAAATTCACACCTTCCTTCTTTCCGTCGGCCCCGACCACAGCCGATTGCCAGCGGATCCCGTCCCTCTCGTCCAGAACGCGGATGTCGAATTGCTTCGGCGCCGTGTCCACTAGTTTCGATTGCGCCTGATTCAGGCGCCAAGTCCCCGCCAGTGGCGATTCCGGCGGCGGCAGATGCCTCATCATCAGATTCTTGAACTCCACCACGCTCCCGGCGTTGTGCTGTTGCAGCGCCAGGTACCCGTCGGTGAACGTATTCTTCTCGTCCGTGAAATCGACCGTCTTCTTATCGTTCACAAAAATCTGAATGTGATTTCCTTCCACGATAATCCGCTGCGTCCACCACGTATCGTCTGGGATCAACTGCTCGAACACTTTCACGAAATTGTACAGGCTGCCCGTGCGCACCGGATCGCTATGCGTGTTGTCCACCTGCGATTCATAGCCCTTGGGAAATCCCGGACCGAACGCGGTGCGGAAATACATGCCGGAATTTCCGCCGTGGTTGATCTTCACCTCGGCCTTGAACTCGCAGTTTACGCACTTTTCTTTCATCCAGAACAGATGGCTGGCCGGCCCGTCGCCGGTGATGGCGCCGTTCTTCACGGTCCAGGATTCAGGACGCTCGTTCGCCTTCCAGCCTTCGAGCGTCGAGCCGTCGAACATCGGCTTCCATTCGTCGGCCTTATGCCGCGCGGAGAGAACCAGAGCCGATAGAGCGAGAGAAAACGCAATTTTGGGGAATTTCATGGCCTTCATAGGGAAGTGTATCGCAAAGAATGGGTCAGCGCCGCCGATCAGGACGCTCCCGAACCAGAACCGTCAGTCAAGACGTGCAGGCTCAACTATGGCTTCTTCACTGGCGTCGTAGCCGGCTTCTTATCCCCCGCCGGCTGTTCCTTCAATTGATCTTCCGGCGTTGGACCAGTATCCTCGAACGTAATCGCCGACTCGGCCCCGTACATCTGATACAGCTTAAACTCCGCCTCGTTCTTCGAATTCCCCTTCACGTGGACCGAATCGAGCTCATAGTGAAACGGCAGCGTGAACGTCTGCCCGGAGATTACCGTCGGCTTGTAATCCAGCGTCAGCGCGACATCTTTAATCGGAAAGTCCGACGGAATCTCCACCGTCTTCAGCGTGATCCTCTGGATCTCCTTGGTCTCCACGTCGGCATAAACCAGCCCCGTATAAGCCGACGTGTACTGCTTCTTGGTCTCGACATCGTACATTGAATACCCGCGATCCTTCTCGATCCGGTACGCGAACACATACATCCGCTTCTCGCGCAGCGTCCCCCAGTGATCCCAATCGAACCGGGCGTCGTCCTCCGGCGCGAAAATATTGTGCAGCATGCTCCCGAACTCGCCCGACGACGTCACGCCGCCCAGTTGCTCGTGGCTGATGTTGTGCACCGCCTGTCCATTCACCATCTGCACTTTGTAGGTCTCTTTTTTCTCAAAGAAGCTGAGCTGCTCCTGAATCACGTCGCCCTGCGACCGGTACCGCGGATCCTTCGGATCCTGATGCTTCCGCGTCGTTTGCACGCACAGGTAATTTGGAAGCTTCGAAGTGTAATTCAGCGCGTACTCCCGCATCGCCGCGATCGCCTCGGCCTGCTCCATCGAATCCGGCGGAGGCTTCGGAGGCGCCTTGGCCACCGGCGGTGGAGGCGGAGGAGCCGCGCCCAGCCCCGCCGATTCCTCTTCTAACTTCCGCAGCGCCGCCACCGTCCTCGGCCCCGCTCCCAACCCCTGCAACTCTTCGACGGTCTTATCTTCCAGCTTCTGCGTCAGCTTGATTTTCGTCCGCAGAAACTCCGCCGTCGTCCGGTCGTCGCCCTTCATTTTGATCTGCGACTTCACGAACGCCGTCAAATCCGCCACCGTCATCGGCCTCTGCGCGAACATCGTCATCGCCGCGCAGAGCAGTAAGAAAATGAGTTTCATAACCTTTACGGCCGCTTCTTCACCGGAGGCTTCTCCGGATCGTCCTTCTTATCCTCCGGAATCTCATCGAACGTAATCTTATCCACCACCGAAAACTTGTGGTACAGATGATACGACGTCACGTTCTTCACCAGGTACCGGCTTTCCTTCGAATTCAGCTCCGATTTCGCCGGCAGCAGAAACTCCTGGTCCTCGATCTTCGCCGTCTCGTATTGCAGATCCTGCGACGCTTCCTGAATCGGAAAATCCGCCGGCAGATTTACGCACTCCATCTTGATCCGCATCACGTTTTTCGTCAGCATATCCGCGTAGATCGAGCCCCGATACGCCGAAACAATATGCCTGTCCGAAGGCCCGTGATAAATGTCGTAGCGCGACCGGTCCTTCCTCACCTCAAACGAAAATACGTACGTCCGCCGCCCGTGCCACGTCGTCCACCGCTCCCACTCGAACTGAGCCTCGGTCGACGGATTGAAAATGTCGTACATCATGCTCCCGAACTCGCCCGACGACGTCGCGCCGCCCAGTTTCTCGTGATCGCGATTGGTCACCATCGCCCCGTTCACCATCGTCACCACGTATTTTTCGCGATGATCGAAAAAAGTGAGCTGCTCCTGAATCGTGTCCAGTTGCCGCCAGTGATTGCCCGTACCCGACGGATCGGCCGTCCGCCTGGTCACCTGCGTGCAAATGAAGTTCGGCAGATTGTTGCTGTAATTGATCGCATTCGTGCGAATCTCATCGAGAATCTGCGCCTGCTCCTCGGAGCTCGGCGGCGGAGGTCCCGGCGGAGGGGCAGGAGCCACCTGGAACATCACCGGCGGCGGAGCTGTCGCCAGATTCGCCGATTCCTGGCTCAACTTCCGCAGCGCCGCCGTCGTCCGCGGCCCCGCGCCCAGCCCATGCAACTCCTCCACGGTCTGGTCGTCCAGGTGCTCCTTCATCCTCATCCGCTTCAGCAGGTAATCGGCCACCAGCCGGTCGTCCTGCTTGCGTTGCACCGAGTCTTTGATGAAACTAACCAGCTCCGCCACGGTAGTAGGCCGCTGTGCGAACGCAATGGCCATCAAGGCCACGAACACGCACACGATTCGCCAGCCAAAACTTCCCGCCCGCTCGCCTCGCTGCACGTGTGGCGTTAGCATCTTCAAGCCCATCTAATTAGACGTTCCGCGCTTCTTCCCAGGTTTCCCTGTCGTCACGGCCGGCGCGGCCATAGGTTTAGGAGGAAGCGCCTTCTGAATCGCATCCAGCGCCAAAGGAGCCATAATCCTGTACCCCTTCGCGTTCGGATGCAGCCCGTCGTCCCCCAGATCTTCCTTCAACTGCCCCGTCTCATCCACCATCGCCGCGTGATAGTTCAGATACACGTGATGCCGGTTGGCACAGAAGCTTTCAATCCATTCGTTTAACGCCTTGATGAAAACCGGAGGCCTGGCCGGCGTCCGCTCGTAGGATTTGTTGTCCGCCTTGTGATAATCGCTCACCGGCAGCACCGACGCGATAATCACTTTGATTTTATAGGTGTCGCAGAGATCCGCAATCATGAGCAGATTGTCTTCGATTCCGGTCAGCGGAATCCCCCGCGCCAGATCGTTGGTCCCCGCCAGAATCACCACCGCCGATGGCCGCAAGTTGATCACATCGGCCTTCAGCCGTCCCAGCATCTCTCCCGTAATCTGCCCGCCGATGCCGCGGTTCATAAAAGCGCGGTCCGGAAAATACTCGTTCAGGTGCCACAAATCGGTGATCGAATCGCCGAAAAAAATCACCCGGAGTTTCGATGGATCCGGCGCCGCCAGCTTCCGGTTGTCCTCCGCGTAGCGCTTCAAATTATCGCGATCCGGATTCGCCAGGCGCGCCTCTTTCGAATCGAGCAGCGCCCGGAAATGCGCATCCAGCCTGGTCGCGTCGTCGCGCAGTTCGACTAACTGCTTCTGCGCCGTTTCGGGAAACGGAAACGGCTTCGGCACCGCATCGGACAAAGTAAGGTAAGCCCGCAGCGAATTCATCAGAGCAAACACCGGCTGCGTAGTCCCCGGCTTGGCTTCTAACGTGGCGCACGATTGTTTCGCACTCTCAATCACCGGCGCCGCCGCCCGTTGCAGATCGGGAACCGCAACCCCTCCCGCATCCATCAACTGCACAACGCGCAAGCACGCCCGATTCATTTGCGCGGTCGTCATCAAAGGGTTTTCCGCCTGCGCCACCAAACCCGAAGCGGTCAACAAGATCAGTGCAGCTATTCTGGCTACTGGCTGCTGGCTACTGGCTACTTCTCTCACAGCTTCTCCTCCTTCAACAAATGCAGCGTCACCGTTCCCACCGGAAACGACATGCGCAATTGAATCTGCACCGGCAACCGCCGCGCGTCGTCGGTCAGCCAGATAAGCACTCTGCCTTTGCGGTTGTAGATAATCCCGTTCATCAAAAATGTCTCGCAGCGGATCGTTTTATACTCCGACGCCGCCGTCTTGATCGTCTCGCGCTCTTGCGCCTCCACCTTGACCGATGCCGCATGGTGCCCGTCGCTCACCGGCATCTGTACCGATTGCCCAGGACTCAATGCCAGCCCGCGCAGGCTGATCAGCGCGCCTAAGGTATCGTGTACGCAATTCGGAATGGCAACATCATAAGTGTGCAGCACGGCGTTTTTCAGCACGTCGCGCTCCACGGCATCCGCGTGATTCCTGGCGCGGTCGAACGTCACCCGTGTTTCGTGATGCCTCTTGCCTTCCTGCGCATCCAGCGTGCTGCTGGTCGCGCAAAACGGCTCGTCGTACGTCACTCCATACGCGTCGTCGACTTTGAATAACGTGGAAACCAGCCCCGCCGATTCCAGTTTCAACCGCGCGCTGGTTTCCTGCGCGTCCACCACCGCCGTGCCGGCGTGGATCAACCGCCACTCAATCTCATAGGTGAGCCGCTCCGTCCTCGGAACGTCGAAGGTCTGCGCCGGTAACATCCAGCAAGCGGTGAGGAGGGGAACAGTCGCGCCGGCGAAAAACCGCATTCAATTTCGAGTTTACAGTAAACTCAGTGTAAGGATGTACTCTTCCTCATTCCTATGCGTTTGTAGCGTACGCACTCGTGCGTGCCGCGTCAACAGTAGTGGCCTGTCGCGGAGAAATCGTTACTGTGATATCCCCTCCATGACTGTCGGG
>OCZT010006849.1_pt1 | contig 11231 bp, 10 predicted proteins | sample 1539031 | NCBI WGS metagenome assembly OCZT01 (sample SAMEA3539308, study PRJEB22396) | soil metagenome | biome: tundra; feature: field; material: soil | place: USA | collected 2010-05 | depth 0.15 m
GGTCGCCATCGCGTCGTCGACGGGCGGTCCGCGGGCGCTGCTGGAGGTGGTGCCGGCGCTGACGCGCGAACTCGATGCCGCGGTGCTCATCGCGCAGCACATGCCGAGGGGGTTCACGGCCGGCCTGGCGAGGCGGCTCGATGCGATGTCGTCGCTTGAGGTCTCGGAGGCCTCTCACGGAGAAGTGGTGCTCGCCAACCACGTCTACGTCGCGCCCGGCGGCCAGCACATGACGGTGACATCGGGCGGCGCACTGGCCCGCGTCGCACTCGACTCATCGGCTGCGGTCTGGGGTGTCCGGCCCGCCGCGGACCCGCTCTTCCTGTCCGTCGCGAGGCATTTCGGCGCCGCGTGCGTCGGCGTCGTGCTCACCGGAATGGGCCGGGATGGGAGCGCTGGGCTGGCGGCGATTCGCCGGGCTGGCGGCGGCGCGGTGGTGCAGGACCGCGCGACCGCGACGGTGTACGGAATGCCGCATTCCGCGCTCGAGCACGCGGGAGCCGACGTCGTCGCGCCGCTCGCGTCGGTCGCGGCGTCGGCATCGCAACTCATCGGCGCGCTGCGCGCCTCCGGGGGCATTCGATGACCGCTCCCGGCGCGGGCCGGGCGGAGGAGCGCGGCCTGCACGTCGTGGCACGCGTGGGCGACGAACGCTTCGCGTTTCCGGTGTCGCAGGTCGAGGAGGCCGTCGATGCGCCGGCGATCGAGCTGGTGGCCGCCGCGCCGGCGGGCATGCTCGGACAGCTTCTGCATCGCGGCCGCATGGTGGCTGTCTGGCGAGCCGGATGGGCGTTCCGGCTGACGACGCCGGCCGGGGCCGCTGTGACGGGCGTCGCGCTCGTGTTGCGCGACGGCCCACGGCGCGTCGCCCTCGTTGTGGACGACGTGATGGGGATGGCCCGCATCGATCCCACCGAGATACACGCAGTGCCCGACGGCGCCGATCTGGACGGCGTGCTCGCCGGCGTCTGCCTGCTGGCGGAGCTCGGCAACACGCTCGTGAGCATCGTGCGTGTGGACGTACTCGCGGCGATCGTGTCGCCGCAAGGAACGATGATGAGCGGGATGACGTCATGAGCGGCACATCCGGAACGGGGGCTTCGCGCGTCACGGGGAGCGGGGAACGTCTGCAGTTGGTGACGTTCAGGGTCGGCGAAGAGCTCTTCGCCGCCGATGTGATGTCGGTCGAGCGCGTCCTCCGGTACACGGCTCCGCGCCCGATTCCCAACGTGCCCGCCTGGCTCGAGGGCGTGATCGACTACGGCGGGCGTGTGGTGCCCGTGATCGACATGCGCGCGCGGTTCGAGCTTGGCGCGGCGACGCGGCGCGAGTCGGCGCGCATCCTGATCGTTGTCGCCGGCGACGACTGGATCGGCGCCATCGTCGACGGCGTCGACGAGGTGCTGAGCGTGCCGAGCGACCGGCTCGCGTCCCCGCCCGCGTTCTTCAAGGGGCTGGCGAAGTCGTACCTGCGCGCGATCGTGCGACCGGAGAGCGAGGACGGACCCGTGATCGTGGTCCTCGACGCCGCTCAGCTGCTCACGGCGCGGGAACGCATCGTGCTCGAACAGGCGGTGGCGGACGCCACGGCGAATGGCTGACATGACGCTCGCGGGATTCAAGGATCGGTACGCCGAGATCGACCGCCGGCTCGATGCGGAGCTCTCGGACGGTGATCGCGCGTCGGTGAAGGCGGAGATCATCGGATTGTTCAGGACGGTCGAGCAGGCCGTGGCGGAGTTGACCGCACTCAAGGAGGAGATCCGGACGCTGGTGGCGAAGTGGAAGGCGCAGGAGGCTGCGGCGTCGCTCGCGCCGCCGTTCGCGGGCGGCAAGCCGGCGGTGCACGCCGACCACATCGGGGCGTCGACCTTTGTCGAGAAAGGATGGAGCCGCCTTTCGCTCGGCGACTTCGCCGGCGCGGAAGCCGCACTTTCGAAAGCGGTCGAGCTTTCGCCTGGAGATCCGCGGAGCGAGGCGCTGCTTGGCTGGGCGCAGATGTCCGGCGAGAAATACGACGAGGCGCTGGTGACGTTCCGGAAGGTGCTCTCGCGCGAGCCCTCGAACACACTCGCAATGATCAACGTGGGATTCATCTGCCTCAAGAAGCGCACCTTCGGCGAGGCGATCGAGCATCTCTCGCAGGCGATCCGGCTCGACAACGACAAGAAGGCGACGCTCTATGCGCACTTCTATCTCGGCCTCGTCTACCTGGAGCGCGAGATGTACGAGGACGCCCAGACCTTCTTCCGGAAGGCGCTGGCGCTTGGGCCGAATCTCATCGAGGCGTACTACGAAATGGGTCGCGCGTACTGGTTCAACGGGCGGAAACACGAGGCGATCGATGCGTGGAGGCGCGGGCTCGCCGCGAACAGATACAACTCGTGGGCCAAGCGGTGCGCGGAACTGCTCGAGAGGGTCGACGCGGGAGGCGAGCCGTCGCGGACTTGAGCCGGACAGCGTGCGTTCTCGCGGCGCTCTTCGTGTGGGCATTCGTGCTCGCCGCGCAGGAGCCACGGCCGGCGCGCGCCGTGGAACTCGACTCGGGCCGGTTCGCGTTCGTCGCGTTTCCCGGCGACGTGCCGCTCGCGCGATCACTCCTCGGTCATGCGATCGGAAACGACACCTTCCCGGGACTCCCGCGGCCACGGACACGGGTGCGGGTGTTCATCATGCCCGACGCCGCGCGCTTTCACGACGCGATCGGACCATCGGCGCCGGAATGGGGCGCGGCGGTCGCGATGCCCGAGGAGGGCCGCATCGTGATGCAGGGGAGCCGCGCGGGCTCGGCGGCCGGCGACCCGCGCGCGACGCTCCGGCACGAATTGGCGCATCTTGCGCTGCACGAGGCAGTCGGCGAGCTGGCGCCGCGTTGGTTCGACGAAGGGTACGCCTCATTTGCGGCGGGCGAACTTGCGCGCGACGACATCCTCGCGACGAACGTCGCGCTCGCGTTCACCGGGGTCCCGCCGCTGGACTCGCTGGACTCTTTCTTTGCTGGCGGCGAAGCGCGCGCGCAAACCGGCTACGCGCTGGCGCGCGGGGCCGTGGCTGAGATCGCGGCGCTGGATCCGGTCCGTGGGCTGTCGCTGTTCTTTCCGCAGTGGCGCGAGACGCGCTCGCTCGACCAGGCCCTGCGAAGGGCTTATGGCGTGACCGAGGCGGGATTCGAGTCCCGCTGGCGCGCGAGCACGAGGCGGAGGTACGGAGCGCTCGCGCTGTTTGCGGACGTCACGTTCGCGGCCCTCCTGTTCCTCGCGGTGATCGCGCCGTTCTGGATCATCCGCCGTCGGCGCGACCGCCTCCGCATGGCCGCCATGCGAGCGGCCGACGAACTCCAGGAACGCCGCGAGCGCGACGACGCGCTGCGGGCACTTCTCTACGGTGATGCCGAGCCGCCGTCCGATCCGCCTCCCGACCGTGGAACAAAGCCCGGAAATGAGAATCTCATTAAGTAATGGCAAATCACGTCACGCTTGCTTGACACTATATTGATCAGGGTCTAAACTCAGCCGCCTATGGCAGATACGGAATCGGGGAAAAGGGGCAGTTCCGCGTTGAAGTGGGGCGTGGCCGTCGTCGTTCTGGCCGCCGGATACGCCGATCTTGCGCGCGGAGGTGCGACCATCGCTCCGATCCTGCTCGTCATCGGTTACGGGATCCTGATTCCAGTCGCGATCGTCTCGTAGGCGCTGACGGGCGAATAGCTCAGTTGGTTAGAGCACCTGCCTTACACGCAGGGTGTCGGGGGTTCGAGTCCCTCTTCGCCCATTTTGATTGGGCCGGCGAGCCATCTGGTCTCGCGCCGGCGAACGATAGGTCACCGATCGGGAGGATGACACAGTGAAGGTTCGGCACCAGTTCGGCCTGGTCGGAGGGTTCGCGGCCATGCTTCTCGGTGGATTCCCGGCTCCGACGGTGGCGCAGCTCGTGCGGCCGCCGAATGTGAACGCGCCGATGCTCGTGGTCGTCACGTTCAAGAGCGCCGACAAGAAGGTGGGCGTCGATTTCGCCGAGACCGTTCGCGACCGGATCACCGGCGACGTGTCGTATCGGGAGCTGCAGGTGCAGTCGAAGCAGAACATCGACGCCACGTTGCAGGCCTCGGGCTACGACATGACGGCCGCGCTCACCGAGGGTGACGCGAACCTCCTGGCGAAGCAGCTGCGCGCCGACGAGTACATCGAGGGAACGATCAACAAGAACGCCGCCGGCACCGGGTACACGTCGGAAGCGTGGATGGTGCTGACGCTCGACCCGAGCTTCGTTCAGCCGCTCGGGACGTTCGAAGCATCGAAGCTCGGCGACGTCGCGAGCCAGATCTCGAAGGCGTATCAGGCCGCGCACAAGGTATACGACGATGTGCAGAAGTGCCGAAATTCCCGTCGTGAGAACAAGTTCGCCGAGGCGATGAGCGCGGCCTCGGCGGGCATCGCGAAGTATCCGAAGTCCACGATGCTGCGCATCTGCGAGATGGCGACGCTGGCGGACGAGAAGAAACCGCCGGTCGACGTGCTCAAGGTCGCGCAGGAAATCCTGCAGATCGACCCGAAGAGCAAGAGCGCGCTGCAGGCCGAGGTCGACGCCTACGACCAGCTCGCCGAGCTGGCGAAGACCGCCCACGATACCGTCAAGGCGGCCGAATACAAGGACAAGAAGATCGCGACGCTGGCGAGCTTGCTCGCGGCGGACCCGACCAACACGAAGTTGCAACAGAACGTGGTGTACGAGCTGGCGCAATCCGGCAAGTACGATGTTGCGCTCAAGATCATCCGGAAGGCGGTCGAGGACAATCCCGGCGACGTCGTATTCAACAAGCTCTACTGGCAGCTGCTATACGCGGTGAAGGACTACAAGACGATGGTGGCGGTCGGCGAGGAGATGGTGAAGATCGACACGTCGTTCGCCGACACGACCTACTTCGATCGCACGATCGACGCGTACCGCTCTGACACGGCGTGGGCGAAGGCGGCCGACGCGGCCGCACGCGCCACGCAGAAGTATCCGCGGCGCGCGGACTATTGGGTGCAGCGTGGGCAACTGGAGCTCAGGGCCGGGCAAGTGAAGCAGGCAGTCACGTCGCTCCGGCACGCGCTGGATATCGATCCGAAGTCAGCGGGGGCGCGGTTGCTGATCGTGTCCTCGCTTGTCGACGCGAACGAGTACGACAGCGCGATGGTCGCGATGCACGAAGCCTTGAAGGCGGGAGAGAACGCCGACCGCATCGGCAGTTTCGCAGTCGCGATCGCGAGCCGGTTGTTCACGGCCGCGAACGCTGCCAACCCAAAGACTATTCCGTCGTGGCAAAAAGTGATTCCGTACGCGGCGTACGCCGACAGCGTCTCTGCCGATCGGACCACCAAGAACACCGCCAAGTTCGAGATGGGCGTAAGTCACTACTACCTTGCGACGCTGACCTATCCGGACGTGGTGACGCAAAAGAGTTGTGACGGCGCAAAGCAGGTGCAGGACTACCTGATTGCGGCGTCGGGTGAGCTGCAATTCGGCGGTGCCACCAACCCGGCGGCCGTGAACCAGCTGATGCCGGCCATCCAGCAGATGCAGACGGCGGTGGAGAACGCGGTGAAGGTGTTCTGCGCTCCGCCCAAGAAGCCGGAAGGCGGACGGGTGAAGCCGTAGGGCGGAAGACCGAAGACCGAACACTGCAGTGCGAAGGCCCGCCGCTCACGACGAGCGGCGGGCCTTCGCCTTTGCGCGCGTCGGTCTTCGGTCTTCGGTCTTCGGTCTTCGGTCCTTGGTCTTCGGTCCTCGGTCTTCGGTCTTCGGTCTTCGGTCTTCGGTCTTCGGTCTTCGGTCTTCGGTCTTCGGTCCTCCGTCTTCGGTCTTCCATCTTCGATCTTCCGTCTATCTTTCACTCGTGCCCGCCGCCCGATTCGATTCCGCGTACCACGCGCCGGTACTCGTCGCCGAGGTCCTCGACGCACTGCACTTGAAGACCGGCGCGACGCGCGTGCTCGACGGCACGCTTGGCGGTGGCGGCCATGCCCTCGCGCTACTGGAGACCGGAGCCGACGTCACGGGGCTCGATCGCGATCCTGAAGCCATCACTGCCGCGCTTACGCGGCTCGCTTCGTTCGCCTCACAAGGACGCTTCAGCGCTTTCCAATCGAGCTTTGCGGACCTCGACGGGGTTCACGCCCTCGACGGGGTCCGCTTCGACGGCATCGTGCTCGACCTTGGCGTCTCGTCGCACCAGATCGACGACGAGGCCCGCGGATTCTCGTTCCGGGAAGGGGCGCCGCTCGACATGCGGATGGAGGGGCCGGCGGCGGAGAGCGGACCGCCTCACGGCGGCGGCAGCGGGCAGACGGCGGCCGACCTGCTCAACTCGGCAGACGAGCACGAGCTAACCACGGTCTTCAAGGAGTACGGCGACGAGCCCAGGGGCGGCCGTCTAGCCCGTGAGATCGTCCGACGGCGGGCGAACCGGCCGTTCGTCACCAGCGACGACTTCGTGGGCGCCATCCGCGCGGTGCTCGGGCCGCGTTCCGGACCTCCCGACTTTGCGAGGCTGTTCCAGGCGTTGCGCATCGCGGTGAACGGCGAACTCGAGTCGCTCGCGAAAGCGCTCCCGGCGCTGCGTGACCGGCTGGCTCCCGCGGGCGTCCTCGCGGTGATTGCGTATCACTCGGGGGAGGACCGGATCGTGAAGCACGCGTTTCGCGAGTGGAGCCAGTCCTGCGTATGCCCGCCCAGACAGCTCGTGTGCACCTGCCGGGGCCGCCCGCTCGGCGAACTCCTCACCCGGAAGGCCGTGAACGCAGGTCCTGACGAAATCGCGCGCAACTCGCGCGCCCGCAGCGCCCATCTTCGCGCCTGGCGGAAGGGATCGCCGGCAGGAGGGGAGTGAGGTGCGCGGTCGCTCGCGAGTAGCCCTCGTTCTCGTCGGTTTCGTCCTCGTGGCCACGGGCGTCATATGGAGGCGGAGCTTCGGCAACGCACGCGCCCGGGAACAGCAGCGCCTCGAGCAGCAGCGCGCGGCGCTGGAGGCGGAGCGCGCGAAGCTCGAGGGCGACATTCGGGAGGCGTCGAGCAGGGGCACCTTGGCGAAGGTGGCAGAGGAACGTCTGAACATGCACATACCGAGCGACAGCCTGGTGATCTACCTGCAGCGACCCCCGAAAAAACGGGCGAAAGGTGACAAACACTAGCCGCGTGCGGCTGGTGCACGGCGCGTTCGCGCTGTTCGGAATCGTCCTCGTCGGGCGTGCGGCGCAGGTGCAGCTCTTCCAGACATCCCACTGGCGCACGCAAGCACGCAAGCAGCAGCTGGAGGCGTCGCCCCTTCCCGCGCCGCGCGGGATGATCCTCGACGAGAGCGGCGCGACGCTGGTCGAGAGCCGCCAGCTCGTGCGGCTCAACGTCGCACCGCGTGAAGTCGTGGGTGACTTGAAGAAGAAGCCGGTCGATGGGAGACGTCGTCTCGTGGCGCTCACGCACGCGCTCGCGAACCTGCGGGTCCCACCGGAGTGGGTGGCGCGCGTGACCGACACGACCCGCAAATATGTGACGATCCCCGGCCGCTTCCTGATGAGCGACGTCGCGCCGGTCGTGGCGATGCGCGGCGTCCACTCGGAGCCGGTGCTCGAGCGAGTCCCACCGGCGAACGACGGATTGCGCCGGCTCGTCGGGCGCGCGGACGACGCGGGCGAACCGTTGGACGGGCTCGAGAAGGCGCTTGACGGAGTGCTGCGGGGCGAGGCGGGGCACAACGCGCTCCTTAAAGACGTGAAAGGCGCCCGCTTCGACTCACCGACCCTCACCGATGCCGCCGCCAAGCCCGGACACACCGTAGTCCTCACGGTCAACCACACGCTGCAGGACATCGCGGAGAAGGCGCTTGGCGACGCGCTCCGCCAGACGGGCGCCAACGCCGGTGACATCGTGATGCTCGACCCGAACTCCGGTGAAGTGCGCGCGATGGCCAGCCGCCGCGCCGATCCGCTCTCGACGTCCGCGACCGCACTCACGGAACCGTACGAGCCCGGATCCACGCTCAAGCCGTTCATCGCCGCGCGCCTCCTCGACCTGCACCGCGCCCGCGTGGACGAAGTGATGGACACCCACAACGGCACGTGGGACCTCAACGGCCGGAAGATCGTGGACGATCACCCCGCGCCGAGCTTCTCGCTCGCCGACGTCATCCGCTATTCGAGCAACATCGGCATCGTGAAATTCGCGATGCGCTTCTCGCCGCGCGAGCAGTACGAACTGCTGCGTGACATCGGGTTCGGGACGCCGTCCGGGCTGCCCTATCCGGCGGAGGAAAGCGGGCGCCTCCCGACGCCGCAGCGGTGGGACCCGCTGACGCCCGCCTCGCTCGCGATGGGTTACGCGCTGAACGTGACGCCGCTGCAGCTCGCGAACGCGTACGCCGCGATCGCGAACGGCGGGGAGCTGCTGCAGCCGGCGGTCGTGAAGGAGATTCGCGGAACCGACGGCAGCGTGCTGTACCACCACGAGCGCACCGTCGTCCGCCGCGTGATGACCGAGGAGACGGCGCGCACCGTTCGAGGGCTGCTGCGCGGCGTCGTCGAGAGCGGCACGGCCGAATCGGCGAGCCTCGCGACGTTCGACGTCGCGGGAAAGACCGGCACGGCCAAGCGCACCGAGCATGGCCGGTACCTGGCGGGGAAGTATACCGCGAGTTTCGTCGGACTCTTTCCTGCGGACGCGCCGCAGCTCGTGATCCTGGTGAAACTCGACAACCCGTCATCGTCGATCTACGGCGGCAAGGCGGCCGCGCCGGTATCCAAGACGGTACTGCAGGCGGCGATCGCCGCCCGCGATGCCTCGCTCGACCGCAGGAATCTCGCGGCGGTGCCCAAGCGTGTGGACGCGACCGCATCGCTTCCCGGCAGCGTCACGAGCGCGGACTCCATCGTCCGCATGACCGAGTCCGGGAGTGTGCCGTACGTGTATCGGATCGATTCGCCGAAGCGGCCCGCCGTCGCGGCGATCGTGGCGCGCGCCATCCCGGACGTGCGCGGACTCCCGGTGCGCCGGGCCGTGTACGCGCTGCATCGCGCGGGCTTCCGGGTGTCGCTCGGGGCGGTCGAAGCCGCGGGCGCGGCGAGCGCCACGCTGCCTCCTGCGGGCGAGCATGCAACGGCCGGCTCGACCGTGCGACTGCTGCGGGCGCCGTGAGGCGGGTGCGCCTCACGGAGATCACGGACGCGCTCGCACGCGCCGGCCTCCTCGTGATCACGGTGGGCGCGCTCCCCGAGTCGGTCACCGCGATCTCGGACGACAGCCGCGCCGTGGGCCCCGGTTCGCTGTTCGTCGCCGTGCGCGGTTCGTCGCGCGACGGGCACGATTTCCTCGAGGCGGCGGCGCGCGCGGGGGCCGCGGCCGCGATCGTCGAGGATCCCGCGAGAACCACGCTCCCCGCCATCGTCGTGCGCGACGGGCGACGGGCGGCGGCAGTCGCGGCCGCCGCATTGTACGGTGAGCCGGCGCGCGACGTGTCGTTCATCGGGGTCACCGGGACGAACGGGAAGACAACGACCGTCGGGATGCTTCGCCACCTGCTCGACGAACCGGACGCGCGGAGCGCGAGCATCGGGACGCTCGGCACGCTGATCGGCAGCTTGGGCGAGCCGTTGGCGGCGGGTGGAACGTCGCTCACGACACCCGGCCCAATCGAGCTGCAGCGCACGCTGCGCGCGCTCGCGGATGCCGGCGTACGCACGGTCGCGATGGAAGTGTCGTCGCACGCGCTGGAGCAACGGCGCATCGAGGGTGTGCGGTTCAGCGCCGCGGTCTTCACGAATCTCACGCGCGATCATCTCGACTATCACGGCGACATGGAGGGGTATTTCGCGGCGAAGGCGTCGCTCGTCGGGCACCTTGCCCGGGACGGCGTCGTCATCGTGAACGCGGACGACCCGGCGTGGGAGGGACTCCCGCCGGCACCGCGCCGCGTCACGTTCGGCGTCTCCAGCGTTCGCGCGGACGTTCGCGCGGACGAAGTGAAGTACGACGCCCGCGGGAGCACGTGGCGTCTCGTCACTCCCGGGTCGTCAGCCGCCGTCCGGCTGCCGCTCATCGGCGACTTCAACGTCGCCAATGCGCTCGGCGCCGCCGCCACCGCCTACGCGCTCGGCCGCTCCGCCGCCGCGATCGCCCGGCGGCTGAACGTGCAGCCCCAGGTTCCCGGGCGGCTCGAGATCATCGGCGGACATCCGACCGTGCTGCGCGACTACGCCCACACGCCGGACGCGCTCGAACGCGCCCTGATGGCGCTTCGCCCGTTCACACGCGGCAGGCTGATCGTGATGTTCGGCGCCGGTGGCGATCGCGACCGTGGCAAGCGTCCGCTCATGGCGCAGGTGGCCGGCCGGCTGGCCGACCGCGTGATCATCACGAGCGACAACCCGCGCACGGAGGATCCCGAGCGCATTCTCGATGACCTCGCGGCGGCGCTTCGGACGGGGCACTTCGAACGGATCGAAGACCGCCGCACCGCCATCGAACGCGCGATCGCCATCGCGGACCGCGCCGGGGACGTGGTTCTGCTCGCGGGGAAGGGGCACGAGGATTATCAGGTGCGCGGCACGACGAAGTTTCCGTTCGACGAGAAGCAAATCGTGGGCGAGATCCTCTCGCCCGCCCGCCCGGGCCTGCGCGCCGGATGAACGCATGAGCGCATTCTGGACGCTCGCGCGCGTCGCCCGCGCCCTCGGCGGCGGCCCGTGCGACGACCGCCCGCTCCGCGCCGTGAGCACGGACACCCGCGCGATCGAGCCCGGCGATCTCTTCGTCGCGCTGCGAGGCGAGCATCACGACGCCCATCGATATCTCGCCGAGGCCGTGGCGAAGGGCGCGGCCGCCGTCGTCGTGGACGATGCCGGGGCCGTGAAGGACCTCGGCGTCCCCGCATACGTGGTGCCGGACACGCTCCACGCGCTCGGCGACCTCGGGCGCGCGCGCCGGCTCGCCTGGAGCGGCCCGATGGTCGCCGTCGGCGGATCCAACGGCAAGACGAGCACCAAGGAGCTGATTCGCGCCGCCCTCGGCGCGCGGCTCGAGGTCCACGCGACGCATGGAAACCTCAACAACCAGATCGGCGTTCCGCTCACGCTGCTCGCGATTCCGGACTGCGCCGACGTGGTGGTCGCCGAGGTCGGCACGAACGTGCCCGGTGAGATCGCGCTGCTCCGGCGCATCGTCGAGCCCACGATCGCGGTCGTGACCACGGTGCAGGAGGA
>OCZT010006850.1_pt1 | contig 11230 bp, 2 predicted proteins | sample 1539031 | NCBI WGS metagenome assembly OCZT01 (sample SAMEA3539308, study PRJEB22396) | soil metagenome | biome: tundra; feature: field; material: soil | place: USA | collected 2010-05 | depth 0.15 m
GCGACCACCGAGATCTACTCTCTTTCCCTACACGACGCTCTTCCGATCTCTTTGCAGTATGACGCCTTGATCAATCCCCGTTATCAAAAACTCCTCAAGGAACAATTGGGGATCAATGATGAGATCGCGGCCTGGTGGGAGATTCCGCGACCGCTGGTTAAAAAGGCCGGCCTGAAATGGCGGGGGCATGACCATGAATGGGATTCAACCGCCAACGTTGGTTTTTCTCCGGGCTACACGCCGGAAGAACGGCGCAAGCTGGTGGATGTCTATATGGCAGATTTCAAGGCAATCTATGGATATTATCCGCGCACTGTTGGTTCTTGGTATATTGATGAAGTTACTCTGGCTTACCTGACCGAGCGTTACGGCATAGTAGCGTCGTGCAATTGCAAAGATCAAGTAGGCACGGATGGTTATACATTGTGGGGCGGCTATTGGAACCAGGCCTACTATCCCAGCCGCCTCAATGCCTATATGCCAGCTCAGACCAAGGCCGCGCAAATTGATGTGCCGATCTTTCGGATGCTGGGCAGCGATCCTATTTATCAACATGGCAACTCACCCGGCATGTGGACGCTCGAACCGGTTTACCCGGAAGCGGGCGGTTCGGCGGACTGGGTGGCGTGGTTCATGAATAATCTGATCCATCAACCCGCGCTCGCGTTTGGTTTTACCCAGGCCGGCCAAGAAAATTCGTTTGGCTGGGAGGCAATGAAGACGGGCCTGACCTTGCAAATAGCGCTCCTGGCCGATCAGGCCAAGACTGGTGAGATCCAAGTCATGACGCTGGCACAAGCGGGCCAATGGTTTCGCCGTAACTATTCCCTCACGCCTCCCACCTCAATGGTTTACCTGAATGATTGGAAACATCAAAACCGCAAGACCGTCTGGTATAACAGCCGTTTTTACCGCATAAATGTGCTGTGGGAGAACGGCGCATTTTTCATTCGGGATATTCATCGCTTCGATGAAAATGTGGCGTCGGTAACCCACGACACTGCGCTCGCTACGACTTTTTTGGCTTATGGCACGCTGCCCGTGATGGATGGCGCGCTCTGGTCGGGGCCGGAAAAGGCCGGCATCTGGCCGGTCTTGCTTTCACCCGACGGCGCAAAATCACCCATGACTCCAGATGGTCCACCGGTGGTTAAAGAACTGAATGCAACGGATCTGAGCATCACGCAATCGCTGCGTGGTGGTGGAACTTTTTCCATGATTTGCAGGGAAGCCCAAGTCACCTGCACCGGCGTTAATGGACAAGGAAAACCATTGAACTGGGCTTGGGATCTGGTCGGCGGGGCGACGCAAAAAGCGGCCGTGCAGACGGTCACGTCGAACAGCATCGCATACAATTTTACCGAGATGGACTACCAACTGAATTTGTCTCCCGACGAGGGAACCTGTCAGCAATTGGATACCGGCGGCATTCGCCTCAAACCTAACTCGTCAGGTAAACTCGTCCTGATCTTGGGTGGTTTTTGAAATGCGATCAGGCAGAACGATTGACGCGAATAATCTAACACTATGAAAAAATGGCTATGGCTCGGTCTTTTGGTGGCGCTGGGCGTCGGAACTATCCTTTGGTGGCAGCACTTACCTGCTACGCGTCGGATTACGACGCAGGCTGTCGTTCAGCCGGAGACGGTTCATGAGCCGCTCCCGATTCAAACAGCCAGGGCCGGCACCAACAGCGTGGTTTCCCGCGAAATGGATCTCACCATCAATCCCTACGCTGGCGGTTTGCGTGAACCCGGAAAATCCAAGCGGGCATGGGACGTGGGTTTTATCGAAAACTTTCAGCAGGCAAAAACCGGCAACCCAGTGCGCTTTGAACTGACGAGAGGGGTGATGGCCGAAGGCGTCGTTAGAATCATCCAACTCGATGGGGGCAAGGTGACTTATGTTTCCGGCGAATTGACTGCGCCTGAAACCGGGAAGTTTTTTTTCCTTACACCACCTGATGGCGGGAAGGCAGGCAAGGCGGTCGGCGTGGTGGAATTTCCAACGAGTAAAACTGCCTATCGCATCGAGCCAACTGGGCCAAACGGCGACCCAGAGTTGTGGCAGCGGCAGTTGGATGAAGTTATTTGCATGGATATGCCGGCAGCCGACCCGGCGGCGCTTCTCGCAGCGGCCCAGGCGGCGACTAACGAAACCGGGAACATAGTCCCCTTGCGGCCAGACCAGGTGCCGGATTATGTGCCGAGTTACAATGCCAACATTGTTTCCCTGCAAAGTTATCCCGGCTCACCCGCAGTGCTGCTGCTGGATTTCTTCGGGGACTACACTCCAACGTGGGGCGGCGTTACCTATACGCGTCCTCCGGTAAGTAACTCGACAATCAAAGATATTTGGAAGCGGATCGCGGAAGATTACATGCCGTTCAATATCAACGTAACCACGGACAGCAAAGTCTTTCAGGCGGCAGCGCAAGGGAGTCGGCAGCGCTGTTGCTTTACTACCACCCCGATCACGGCGGCGGGGGTGGCGTATTTCGGCTCTTGGAACTGGGGCGGCGACACGCCGTGCTGGTCCGTCTATTACGTCGGCAAACCAGCGGCGGAAGTCGGGGCGCATGAGCCGGGCCACACGCTGGGGTTGAGCCATCAAGGGCAGGATACTCCCAATGGCACGAACGCCCCAAATCATAATGAATATTATGGCGGGCAGGGCAGTGGTGAAACGGGTTGGGCGCCCATCATGGGAGTTGGCTATTATCAGCCGCTGGCTACTTGGGCTAAAGGTGAGTATCAGTATGCCAGCCAGACGCAGGATGAGTTGCTGACCATCACCACGGCCAATAACAATGTGCATTATCGAACCGACGATACTGGTGGCACGCTGGCAACTTCACGCTACTTGGAGGTCTATACCAATAATACTGTGTCTGCTGAAGGCGTAGTCGAACGCACCGATGATACGGACGCTTTTCAATTCACTACCACCGGCGGCGCAGTCAACTTGACGGTCAAGCCGGTGGCGGTGAACGACTGGGCTGATCTGGCCACGATGGCTACTTTGGCGGATGCCACGGATACCGTCATTGCGAGCAATAATGTTCAGAGCGCAGTTTCGTCCACCATCACGACGAATCTGCCAGCGGGAACCTATACCTTTCGCATCACGGGGGCAGGGAAGAACAACCCGTTGACCGATGGCTTTTCGAGGTATGGGAGTCTGGGTTACTATTCCATCACAGGCAGTGTGGCTGGCGCGCGCCAACCGACTCGGCTTAGTGTGGCCGAACATGCGACCAATACCTCGTTAGTCGGTTGGGTGGTGGCTAATAATCCCAACAGCAGTCCGCTGGCTTATGCCATCGTTTCGGGCAACACTGGCGCGACCTTTGCCGTGGACAATGCCGGCATCGTCAGCGTGGCGAACAACGTATGGTTGGACTTTTACAAGTTGGCGACCAATACGGCATTGTATGCGGCGCAGTTCGAGATGTTCATGAACATCACCAATGTGAACAATCCGGCGTTGACGGAACTGAACCGGCGCATAGTGATTGCTGTTCAAAAACTGTATGCTCCAGTGCCAACGGCCTTGTCGGCCAATGTGGAAACCAGTTTGCGGATCAACCTTTCATGGGTGGGCGGGCTGGAAGCAACCAGCTATAACGTGAAGCGTTCAACGACGCATCTCGGACCTTATGCCACGGTGGCCAGCCCAACCGACACCAGCTATTCCGACGGGGGGTTAACCAATGGCGTGACGTATTACTATGTAGTCTCGGCTGTCAATACGAATGGCGAAAGCGCCAATTCAACGGAAGCGAGCGCAGTGGCGCAGGCGGTGGCGGGCTTCGGCTTTGAAACGCCGAGCATTGGTTCCGGTAACTACTCCTACAACCCATCGGGAGGCTTCTGGACTTATAGCACACAGAATGGAAACAGTGGTTCCGGCATCGTCGCGAATGGCAGTGGTTTTTCTAATCCCAATGCGCCGGAAGGAACCCAGGCCGCTTTTGTCCAAAGTTACGGCAGCATTGCCCAGACGCTGTCTGGCTTTACTCCTGGAAACAGTTATACCATTACTTACTCTGCCGCCCAGCGGTCCGGCGCGAGTCAAAATGGTGGCGAGTCGTGGAATGTTGTCATTGATGGCAATTTGATCAAGAGCAACAATCCAGGCGCGACCAGCTACACGACTTATACTGCCACGTTTATGGCTGTGGCGGCAACTTATACCGTTTCCTTCGTCGGCACGGATTTGGCGGGCGGCGACAATACCGTGTTCATAGACAATGTGCGGTTCACCCCCGGCCTGCAACCGGTGGCTGCTGCGGTGGCCTTGACCAGTCCGGCGAATAATGCCGCCTTCGCGGCCACGGCACCGGTAAACTTGACGGCGACCGTGACCTCCAATGGCAACCTCATCAATTACGTGCAGTTTTACGCCGACAACATCACGTTGCTCGGCCAGATCACCAACGCGCCTTACACCTTGGCGTGGGTGAATGCCAACTCAGGGCGGCACATTGGTTATGCCCGGGTGTTTTTCAACAACGGCAGTTCGGCCGATTCCAGCCCCATCAGTTTCGCCGTCATCAGTCGTGATAGGAATTACGGCTTTGAAACTCCTAGCCTCGGCTTTGGGAGCTACGCTTTCACTCCCGCTGGCGCAGCCTGGACCTTTAGCAGCGATTTCAATGGTGGCAATGGTTCAGGCATCGCTGCCAATGGCAGTGCCTTTGGCAATCCCAATGCTCCGCAAGGCACGCAGGCAGCCTTTCTGCAAAGCTACGCCACCATCAGCCAAACGTTGACTGGGTTTGTGCCGGGCACCAACTACACCCTCACTTACTCGGCGGCGCAACGCTCCGGGGCTGCTCAGCATGGGGGTGAGTCTTGGAACATCACCATGGATGACAATGTGATCAAGACAAATGCCCCGGGGTTGACCAGCTATTCGACTTATACGGCCAGTTTCGCGGCAACGGCGGCGGCCCATACCCTGGCCTTTGTAGGAACGGATTTGGCGGGTGGCGACAACACCACATTTATTGACAATGTAAGCTTTAATCCACCGCTTTCCATAATCCCTACTCCAGACTTGACGACTAATACACTGCCGGTGACGGCAGCGGACGTGGTGGGCAGCCAGGTGACTTTCATGGCGGGGTTCAGCAGCACCAATCCGATCGCCTACCAATGGCAGAAAATCACCGGCGGTTTGCTGAGTAACATCGCTGGAGCGACAAACACCATGTTGACGTTGACCAATCTGCAACTGAATGACACGGCTTCCTACCGCTTGCAAGCGTCGAATACTTTTGGGATTGCGGTGAGCACCGCGAGTCCGCTCATAGTCTCACCTGTTCCGGCGGCGGTGAATAATGTCATCATTGCCTGCGCCGCTCAAACCGGGCTAGGCAGCACGCTTACGAATTTCACTCCGATTTGGCCCTTCGACTCTGGCAGTCTGATTGCCGGCCAATCACCCAGCAGTGTGGGCAGCGGTAGTTTCAGTCAAAACATTGGCTTGCTGACCGACGGATCTTTTGGGTGGATTACTTACTGGCCGAATGTCGGTCTAAGCCCGACGGAAGTTACCTGTGGATCGAGTGCCGGCCAGTCGGTAACCTATGCTCTTGGTAATGCCGCCAGCGGCTACAGTATCTCCAACATCGTGGTTTATGGCGGTTGGGGCGACGCCGGTCGAGATCAACAAGCCTATACGGTTTCGTTTTCCACCGTAACGGCCCCGGCGATCTTCATCACTTTGGCAAGTGTTGACTACAACCCCGCGAATCCAAGTGCGATCCAGTCCGCCACGCGTTCAACCTTGAAGTCTTCGACCGCCAGTCCTTTGGCCACCAATGTTGCGGCTTTGAAGTTTGATTTTACCGCGCCGGCTCCCGAGAACGGGTATTGCGGCTATTCGGAAATCGCCGTGTATGGAACGTCCCTCGAACCGGCCGTGGTCGTGAATACATTGCCGGCGACGGCGGCGGATGTCATGGGCAGCCAAGTCTCTTTCAACGCGGCCTTCTCTGGCTCACCTCCCTTGGCTTATCAATGGAAGAAGATTAGTGGCGGAGTGACCAACAATGTGGCGGGGGCGACGAACACCGCTCTGACGCTGGCCAGCCTGCAGTTGAGCCATACGGCGAGTTACCAGCTTCAGGCCTCCAATGCCTACGGCGTGGCGGCCAGTTCGCCAAGCTCGCTTACGGTCAGCAGTGTGCCGGGGGCGGTCAATAACGTGATTACTTCATACGCCGCTCAAACTGGCTTTGGCGGCAATACGTTTTTTCTTCCCACTTGGAATCTCACGACAAGTAATAGCTTGATTTCCGGCATGGCCCCCTCCAGTTCGGCGGGCAATTTCAGCTTGAATACGGGCGGGCGAACCGTCAACTCGCTGACGGCCGGTGACAGCTTGGTGATCAGCCCGACCGCTGGCGCTGACACCGGCATCAACTATATCACCTGCGGGAATAGCGGCGGCGCAGGGACTTTGGTGACTTACACCCTGACCGGGTTTGCGGCGGGTTACACACTGACCAATATCATAGTCTATGGTGGCTGGAAGGATGCCGGTCGCGATCAGCAGGCCTATACCGTTTCCTATTCCAAAGTGACGGCGCCTGCGACCTTCATTTCGCTCGGCACCGTCAACTACAACCCCGCAAATCCAGCGGCCGTGCAGTCGGCGACGCGGGCGATGCTGACGCCGGCGAACGGCGTGCTGGCCTCGAATGTGGCGGCGGTGAAGTTTGATTTCACCACGCCGATTTCCGAGAATGGTTACGTTGGATACACAGAAATTCGTTTATCCGGTATGCCTTCGCCGCAGCCCGTCAAATGGGCGGTGGGCAATGGTAATTGGGACACCAGCACGCTTAACTGGAAATCCCTAGTCACCGCTGGCACCACCAGCTATCTGGAAAACAATCCGGCCACATTTGACGACAGCGCCACCGGCATCAGCCCCATCACCGTGACGCTTATGGGTGATCGCTCTCCCAGCGTCCTCACGAATAACTCCACTAAGAGCTATATTCTCGCGGGCGGTTTCAGTATTACTAACGGCAGCTTGGTCAAGAATGGTGCCGGCGCGTTCATCTTGGACAATGATGGAGTGAATAAATTCTCCAGCATCCAGATCAACAACGGCATTGTGCAAGTAGGCAACAACGATGCGAACGGGAGTTTGGGCGCGGGCAATGTGACCAACAACGGCACCTTGATTTTGAATCGCACCGACACATTGAACTTAGGCAATATGATTTCCGGCACCGGCTCAGTAGTTCAGAACGGCACTGGCACGGTCGTTTTGAACGCGGTGAGCACTTATTCAGGCAACACCACGGTCAGCGCGGGCATTCTGGCATTAAACGGATCTGGAGCCATCGGTGCCAGCGCGCTGATCACAGTTGCGGCGGGGGCTGGCTTGGACGTGTCGGGACGCTCGGATCAAACCCTGACTCTGTTGGGTGGCAAAACCTTGAAAGGCAGTGGCAGTTTGCTGGGTAAACTGACTGCGCTCGCGGGTTCCACCATCAATCCAGGTGACACCATCGGCACGTTGACGGTGCAGAGCAACCTTGCTTTGAACGGCGTTTTGTTTATGGAATTGAATCGCACCAATGCGCAAAATAGCGACCGACTGGTCAGCACTGCGGGCACCATCATGGTGGCCGGCACATTGACCATAACCAATTTAGGCCCGGTTTTGCTGGCGGGCGATACATTCCAATTATTCAATCAACCGATCAGTGGGTTTGCGTCGGTGAATCTGCCGGACGTTTTACCCAATGCGTGGTTGAACCAATTGGCCGACAACGGAACCATCCGGGTGGTGGCCACGGCGTCCACCAATCTCCTGACGCAAATAACCGGCGGCAGCCTGACCTTGAGCTGGCCCAGCGACCATACGGGCTGGCGGTTGCAGGTGCAGACCAACGATATGTTCCAAGGCTTGGACACCAACTGGGTGGATGTTGCTGACACGACAACCACCAACCAATTGATGGTGCCCATCAACCCGGCGAGTGGCAGTGTCTTTTATCGTTTGCTATATCCGTGAAAACTAATTTTACCATTGAACTTATATGAACCGATCCAAATATATCCTGACCTTGGGGGCTGTGTTGCTGGCAGGCGTCTGCTCGGCGGCGGTGACCACCAAAAACCTCCGTTGCGAATATCTCACCAACCCGCTGGGCATTGATGCCGCCAGTCCATGCCTAAGTTGGATTCTGACCGCGAACCAGCGCGGCGAAAAGCAAACGGCCTATCAGGTGCTCGTGGCCTCCACGCCAAAATTGCTAAACCGTGACCAGGGGGATATGTGGGACAGCGGCAAAGTAGCTTCAGACGAAAGCGCCCAGATAGTTTACCTGGGACGCCCGCTCGTTTCGCGCCAGAGCTGCTTTTGGAAAGTGCGCGCATGGGATCACGACGGCAAGCCGGGCGCCTGGAGCCCCATCGCCCAGTGGCATATGGGCCTGCTCAAGCCTTCGGACTGGAAGGCAAAATGGATTTCTGCCGAGGCAATCACACCGGCTGCCGCCACCTTGGTGATACGGCGGGCGACCTATGAAGCGGTCGAGAACAGTGGCGTGGCGGATGTAACTGCCGTTTTGACCCGTCAGGTTAAGGGGAATCGTCTGAGCGTGCAGGTGAACAATAAGACGCTCGAAGTTGATCCGGCTAAAAATCAGGTGAAGCGGCTGCACGTGGAGTATGAGTTGGGCGGCAAATCGTTGACGAAAGAAATTAATGAGGATCAATTCTTGGTGCTGCCGGAAGACTACGCCGAGGTTCGGTATCTAAGGAAACCCTTTGAACTGAAGTCATCTATTCAGCGCGCGGTTCTCTATGCCACGGCGCTGGGTCTTTACGATGTGCATATCAATGGCCAGCGAGTCGGCGACCATGTGCTGGCCCCGGACTGGACCGACTATCGCAAGCGCGTTCGCTATCAAGCCTACGATGTGACCTCGCTGCTGAAACCGGGGGATAATGCCCTGGGTGCGCTGCTGGCGAATGGCTGGTTCAGCGGCCATATTGGCAATGGGGCGAATGCCTTCTTCGGTGAGATCCCCGCATTTCTTGCCCAACTCGAAGTGACTTATGCCGATGGCCGCTCGGAACAGGTTGTCACCGACACCTCCTGGAAATCGCACGGCAGTCCGATTCTAGCTTCCGACTTTATGCTGGGCGAAGATTGCGACGCGCGGTTGGAAGTGAAGGGCTGGGATCAGCCCGGCTTGGATGAAGGCAATTGGATGGCCACCACCGTGCGGGATGAATCGTCGCGCAAGTTGGAAGCGCAAGTCATGGAGCCGGTCAGGGAGATTTGCGAACTGAAACCTAAGTCGGTTGCTGAACCCAAGCCCGGTAGTTGGGTTTATGACCTCGGCCAAAACATGGTCGGCGTGGTGCGGTTGAAAGTATCCGCTCCAGCAGGAACCAAGATAACTCTGCGCCATGCGGAAATGCTCAACCCCGATGGCACTCTCTACACCAAAAATCTGCGCGGGGCACCTTCCGTGGATCATTACATCTGCAAGGGTGGCGGCACCGAGATCTGGCATCCGGACTTCACCTTCCACGGTTTTCGTTATGTGGAAATCACCGGGTTGACCGGTCGTCCCAGTAAAGCTGCGGTCACGGGTATTGTCATCGCTTCGGACACCACGCGCACGGGTGAGTTTGCCTGTTCTGATGCGCGGATCAACCAGCTTCAGTCCAACATTCAATGGGGTCAGCGCGGCAACTATATCAGCATTCCTACCGATTGTCCGCAGCGCGACGAACGGTTGGGCTGGATGGGCGACGCCCAACTCTTCATCCGCACCGCGACTTACAATGCCGACGTCGCCGCCTTCTTCACCAAGTGGCTGGTGGATGTAGATGATGGTCAAACTCCGGCCGGATCATTCGGCGACGTGAATCCGAATACGATGAACTGTGACAGTGTTCCCGCCTGGGGCGATGCCGGGGTTATTTGTCCGTGGACCATCTACGAGGTCTATGGCGACAAGCGCATCTTGGAACAGCATCTGCCTGCAATGACCAAATGGGTGGACTATCTGCACCTGCACAGCCAGGATCTCCTCCGGGTAAAAGATCGCGGCAATGACTATGGCGACTGGTTGTCCCAGCATGCGGATACGCCCAAGGATTTGATTGGCACCGCTTACTTCGCCTACTCCACACATTTGGTGGCCAAGTCTTACCGCGCGCTCGGCCGTGACGAGGAGGCAGACAAATATGAAAAGCTATTTCAGGAAATCAAAGCGGCCTTTAACCAGAGCTATGTCGCTGCTGACGGTCGCATCAAGGGGAATACTCAATGTGTCTATGCCATGGCTCTCAAGTTCGAACTGTTGCCGGACATCCTCCGGGTTAAGGCGGCAGAGTATCTGGCCGCAGACATCAAAGCCAAAGGCGGACATCTCTCGACTGGTTTCGTCGGCGTAAGCTACTTGCTGCCGGTTTTGACCCAGGCGGGCATGGCAGATATCGCCTACGGCTTGCTGCTGCAAGATACCTTTCCCTCATGGTTGTTCTCCGTGAAACACGGAGCCACCACCATCTGGGAGCGTTGGGATGGTTGGACGCCTGAGAAGGGATTTCAAGATCCGGGCATGAACTCCTTCAACCATTACTCACTGGGTTCCTGCGGGGAATATTTGTTCAGTGGCATTGGTGGCATCCGCCTTGCCAGCCCGGGATTTAAGACGATCATGATTGACCCGGCCATACGCGATGGCCTGACTTGGGCCAACTCCAGTTATGATTCAATCCACGGCCAGATTGCCACCGCTTGGAAACTAAAAGGCAGGCAGCTTGCGTTGCAAGTCGTCATTCCGGCCAACACGACCGCAACGGTCTGTATTCCGGCCAGGGACAAGTCGAGCATTACCGAGAGCGGGAAGCCCGTAATGAATTCTGAAGCGGTGAAATTTCTACGGCAGGAAAATGGCAGGTTTATCTTTGCCGTCGGCTCAGGAACTTACAAATTTGCCTCCGAAACCGGGGAGTAGAAATTGATTTATAAATGTTCCAGCCTGTATTGAGAAAGCTTGAAACTCACGAAAACACCGATTCTAGAAATGAATTTAACCTTGAATGAAAGCAGGGCTGACCCCTTTACGGCGTGCTGGCGGCGGCGGTCGGGCGCGTCGTGTTGGTGGACGTGTGGAAACAGGAAACCATCGCCCGCGTGCTGACCTTCATGGCGCTGGGCGTGGCGCTGCTCGTCGTCG
>OCZT010006851.1_pt1 | contig 11223 bp, 10 predicted proteins | sample 1539031 | NCBI WGS metagenome assembly OCZT01 (sample SAMEA3539308, study PRJEB22396) | soil metagenome | biome: tundra; feature: field; material: soil | place: USA | collected 2010-05 | depth 0.15 m
CAGATTCGGCAAAGAAAGTCGAGCTCCAATCCTGAAAGTAGCCCGACAAATCCCTCCGTCTCCCATCAAGCAACACTCCGGGTTTTTCTCTGCCTCTAGGTCCGAAACGGATCAGACGCATCCTGCACTACTCCGCCCAAGTCGATTCACGTGCTACAAAAACCGAACATTTTGATTTGAGAAGAACCGCTGCAGCTTCTCGTGAAGGAAAAGCTGCGCGAAATCCAGTCCCGCTGAGTACACCTAGGGTGAAACTACTCTAGCCCGACACGGATCCGATCCCCGTTTAGCGTCCCCCTGAGATCGAGTCTCACTTCTCCGCTGCGCGGATGGTAAAGCGATCTACCACGCTGCCCGACGTGCAACTGATGTCGTTCTTGCCTCCGCCCCCTGGGCCACAAATGTAGGTGCCCTCGATTACTGTCGGCGTGAAGCGCAGCTGAAGGATGCCGAAGTGCATGGCCCGGAATGCCGACCATGAAGGTTTCGGGCACAAACGGAAGAGGCAGGCCGTGTTGAGTTCCTCCAGTTCGGACCCGCCGATTCCCGCCGTTACGCTCACTACGCCATTTACTGGATAGCTGCGCTCGTAATCGTGACTGTGGCCATTCACGTTCAGCGCATACTTTTTGTGTTTTGCCGCGAGTCTGGCGATGTAATGCCGCAGATCCAAATCGCTGTGGTGATAGCCGGAGGTAAAAGGCGCGCGGTGGCCGAAGGTCACTATGAAAGTAATATTCGGATCGCGCTGGGCCTCATCCATTAGCCTATTCGTCTTCGTATACCAGTCGGCCCACGTTTGCACCGTGTACGGCTCCGGGTATGCGATGAAGCGCGCATTGCCGTAATCGAACCACGACCAATCCTGGCCGCAGCATCCTGGATTCGGAACTCCCGGGGATGTCTGCGGGTTGGGCAAACCAAAGCGCCCCTTGTAATTCCTCAAATCGTCATTGCGCGCCACATCCCATTCGTGATTGCCCCATGCCGGCATATAAGGGACATCCTGAGACCAAACCATCATGTCATTGAAGTGCTGATCGACGGATGCCTGGCCATTTGGATTCGCTAAGGAGAGATCTCCAAGAACCAACACGGCGGCAGGCACGTGCGCCGCAATTAATTCCTGAACCGGTAGCACATCTTTGTAATCGCGGGAGGATCCGATGTCGCCTTCGGCGTCGATGATGAAATTTGCGCTACCCGGCGGAAACGGCGTTCTGAATGTGTGATCTGGACAGGTTCCAATCGAGTAGTGGTATAGAGCGTTGGGCGTCAGCGCCGTCAAAGGAGCCTGGCGAAACGGGCCAGCAGAGGAAAACGGCAGCGGCTTCGGAATATTCCCGGTTCCCGTCTGCCCATAGCCGATAGTCGCTCCATACCGAATCTTATCCTCGTCGCCTCGCCAGTCGAAGGTAACGGATGTCAGCCCTGTAATAGTCCAGTGAATTTCATCGGCATTGCACTTTTGCTCTGGGTGCCCGTTCTGCGCGGCACCGGCGTTCGCCGCTGGCATTAGCAGAGCAATGGAGATGAAGGAAACCGTTCGGGCGAAGTGTCCCAGCATAAATTTGTCGCTCCGGCGCGTACCCGCGTTCAAATCTTCACGAAAATTTTCCGCTTCATCATCCAAAACAGAATCAGCCATTCCAAGGCAAGCGCGGCGAGCGCCTCAAACAGAAGCCCCGCGCTGCCCAGATGCACTGCAATGGGGTGCGTGAAGATGTCCGTTCCTGCCTTGATCGATATAAGGCTGACCGTCACATAGATAAAGAGGGCGTTCACTCCAAATGGGACAAACAGGATCGCCCACTTCCGGTAGCGAACGATATCGACCAGCCAGAAGAAGAATAGAAATTCAAGACAAGCGACGCCGGCGCTTGCGAGGCCGTACGAGGTTGTCCACATTTTCATTTCTATCGGGATCACCGGACTGAGAGCGAATCCGGCGGCAAGAAGCCCCACTCCCATGGCAGCGATGATTTTCGCCTTGGCGCCCAATGAACGCGCGGTCATCAGCAACTCTCCAATGAGCAGCCCGATCAATGTGGTCGCAATCGCGGGGATCACCACCAGAACCGTTCCCCATCCTTCATCTCGAAATGGCCAAACGTTCCAGTGTTTCTGGCCCAGGACCGCGATATCAACGGAATGCACCAGGTTGTGGTTGACGACATAAGAACCCGCCGGGATTCCAGGCGCGGGCACGAAGGCCAACACAAGAGCGTATGCGATCAGGATGATTCCAGCCAGCAAAGCCTGAAATCGCCACGATTTTCTTGCGACCAAAAAAGTTACGAGATACGCAACTGCAATCGGCTGAAGCGCGCTGCTGAGTTCCACCCAATACGGCGAACCGAGTGAAACGGATTCGCGGACCGAGCCTAAGAGAAACAGGATTACGGCACGCTTTATGGCATGTGCCAACTGCCGGCCATAGCTTTCAGTCCGGGACCGCTTGGCGAGTGAAAGCGGAATGGAAACGCCCACCATCAACATGAAGCAAGGCCAGATGCAATCGTAAAATCGCAATCCAAACCATGGACTGTGATCCAGTTGCCGGACGATGGCATGGATGAGGAAATTATGCCCGCACGCGTCAACACCAACCATCAGCATTCCACCGCCAACGATCCAGAACATGGTGAAGCCGCGGAAGACATCGAGCGAGACCAGGCGGTCCGTGCCAGATGATGCTGCCGTGCTTGGACCGAGCTTCTCCAGGTCGCTGGACGTTTCCATCTTCAAAGGTGAAGTGTTGGTCGCCATGACAAACCTTCCTTCATGGGTTATTGCCGTGTGTTGCCGGAATCAATCCCCAGGTGTGGCTGCCCACTCCGGGAGGTAGATCAATAATCATCATTTCGGGCTGGGACTCCGACGCATTCATCTTACGGGCCGGTTTGTTATCAACCGAGACTTCCGTATGGGAGACCATCAACTGCTGCCGCAAAGGCTCAGATAGCCAGAGCTGCCACGAAGAGGGATGGGTTGCGAAATACGTGCAGTAATGGCTGTCTTGGTCAAAGGTTAATTGCAGATTGTTATTGCCCGCAGAGGAGCTAACTTGCGTATGGAGCATTCCTATATATTCATTCGTTCCCAAGGTTTTGTAGTTGGACGGCAAAGCAGCGAATAACTTTTGCATGAAGTCATGATCCAGAGCGATATCCCTGTCATGAAATCCGACGATGACAGGACCGTCCGGATGAGCGGGCCATCTCTCGGAATGGAGACGATCGAGGATGTCATAGCCGGTAGTGAAATCGGGTATGACACCCGCCATATCTAAAACCCTTTCAGGAGTGAGATAGTAGGTCGCATCGTCGCCATGAAAAAGACCAAAGCCGACGCGCGCGGCCAGTTCGGCCGTGTTATTGAATTGGGTTTTCGACCATGAATTGTTGCCGGGCTTAAATTCCAGCGCTTGCTCTCCGAAATCCTGCTGTATCTCCGACAGCGATCTCTTCATATGAAACATCTGCGTGACCGCGGGGACTTCATTGCCGCGCAGCTTGTCGTCGAACTCCGCATACCAGCCATCCACTGAGCCTGCTCCCGACAGGTCCGCTGTCCACCACGGTCCTGGAGGCGATTCCAGGTCCTGGTTCATATGGGTCCATCCGTGACTTTCGATATTCAGCAAGCCTTCGGCAACTGCCTGTTTCAGGCCTTGTCGAGTCGATGCGTAGTCCTGATTCAGTCCATACAGATCAGTGAACTTCTGAGCCCACGGCGACACGACCCGTTTCGATTGGCGATCCACGTATCCCGTGTCCACCATCGCGCTTGCCACGGCGTGGTGCTGTTGCAACGGCGCAACCAGATATTGACTAATCGTCTCCGCGCTTGGCTCGACATATCGCCAATAGGAGAGGAATGCTTTATCTGCTGTTCCCCAATCGTCCAGCTCGAAAATAATGCTGTGATCAAAATCCACATTGGGCACAACCGCATACCCCATGGTCCAAACCAGCGAGCGAAAGAGAAGATTCCTCCAGAAGATTGAACTGCCCAGTTCCGGCTGAGCGGGCGAACCCAGCCATACCGCGGAAACTCCGGGCGCGATCTGATTCGCCGTCAAAACAGGATGTTGTCCCTGAGTGATTAGAACATTCGCGCTTGTTGGCTGGACCCATAAGCGGACCGCATAGTCATGTTTCTGGGGCGGCATTTCATCCTCTGCCGATCCGATGCCGCGGGTAATGTAGTGCTCCCCAGTCAAGTGGAGGTCGTCCGTTGCTGTGTAGAACTCCCTGAACTTGAGCCCAAGCAGCCTCTCAAGAACGGGATCGACAAAGCGGGAGTTGAATGCGATCAGGCTGGTTCCGGCCTGCGTTGCCTGTTCCAGCGACGCAATATCCTGGGTGCCGTAGGAGGAGGGATCAGCCACCCAGACGACGGTTCCGTAGCGAATGCTTCCTGACCGGCCAAACAGATATGAGGCATCGAGATGCTGCTGATCCAACTGCAAAACGTCAAAAGGAACGGACCATGCTTTAAGCAGGGCGGCAACAGATTGGAAGTTATCGGTCTTGCTGTTTACTACAAGTCCCGAAGGATCGCTCCAGTGATCCACCACAAGTAAAACCCGGTACGGCTTGATGGAAACGGCAGCACCTGGAAGGGCTGCCGCGGGCGAAACGTGCGTGACCGCTGCCAGCCCCAATAATGATAAACACAGGGCGCCGGCCAGCCGTTTCAAGACGCGGAACTTGATCGAATACCTCTCCCGTATAACATTTCCCAAATCTCCCGTTATGATCCGAGACTTAAGCGGCTGCGGAAGCATACGTTCTGTAATATAGCCCCGTGAGAGACGAAGCAACAAACGACATATGCTTTGTGGATATTGCGTGCAACCTATTGAACAGGCATTGCTGTTGCTGGTTTTGACACTGACGGTCAATTTCGGGAGCCTAATCTGTGATGGGTTGCAAGTTTGCTGTTTGGCTCCGCCATTAGACCGCGGCCCCTGAAGAGAGCAATTGCCGCGAACGAAAACGGCGTAATGCAGAAGGCAGGGTTACTCGGTGTAGTTGTTGGCTGGAATTTATGCGCGTGTCAGATCGGACGTGCGGAATGTCCCGTGCATAGGTGCCGGCCGAAACTCTAGTCCCGATTTACCAACAGAAAAGCCCAGAGACAAGGACGGCTTGATCTATGCTGCCCGCGGCGAAACCCAATCTTTTCAGGGGGCAGACCATGCGTCGGGAGGCAAACTCCTGTATGACGCACCGCCGACCGGAGAGCAGTTCCAGAAGTGACGACTTCTATCACGCGATGATTCGCCGGGCTCAGGTGTTGCACAAAGCTGGAATAGCCAATCTTGTGACGCCGCCTGTGCAGCTTTACCATGATGGGCTCGGCAAAGGCCGCTATGCATTCGATATCTGGACCATGCTTCCTATGGCCTTGACGATGCGCAGTCCTATGAGCCTCCAAGAGCCTCCTAAAGTAGTGATAGACGGTGAACGACTGGTCGGCCGAAGGCGTTCCGAGCAATTCTAAACAGAAACACGTTGCTTTCTCCCTGCGCTATCGTGAACATCCGAGGGCTTCTATTTGATTACCTAACTTGACGCGCACAGACTCCAGCAGTGCATAACTGCGCGTCCAGTGAGTCCGCTCCGGCGTAACCTTACGGACTCGTGCAAGTGCCCAGTCCCTGATGACTACCGTTCTTGAGTATCTGGAGGTATCACATAGTCCTGCACCCCGTCGGGCAGATACTTGAGCCGCATTGAAGGAGCGACGCGCTTCAGCCCGGCCGGTGCGCACGGATAATCGGGGTTCTGGTTGCCTTTTGGGGATTCGCCCATGGATTCGCGATCTCTGTCCAGTGTAATGAACGCTGCATCTCCGCGGCGGCCTTTGCGGGTTGACGCGCTCCGTGGGCCACCGTAGCATCCTCCTAGATGGAAGTCGCCGCCCCTCAGCCTTCGGACAGCAACACCGTTTCAGCGTTCTCCAACAGCCCTTTTGCCCGGAAACCCATGCTGGCTTTCGCCGTGCTGCTTGCGGTCAATGCCATGTGGGCGTTTCAATTCTCGGGTGCACGGATTGCCACCAGCGAGTTGAGCGCCGTGCTGGTGACGCTGCTGCCGCTCGCGATTGCGACCCTGCTGGTAATGCCCTTCGCAAGACTCAACCTGGACCTGTTCCGGCCGGCCAACCGCACCATTCTGTTGGATGTGTTTCTGCTTGGCACGGTGGGGGTTCTTCCAGCGCAGCTTGGCCTGGTTCTTGGCGTCCAGCGAACCCTGGCGTCCAATGCCAGCGTGCTCTCCTTGACCGTGCCCGTGCTGACCGCGATCTCCGCTTCGCTTTTTCTGCATGAACACATGACGAAACTGCGCTGGATATCTTTTGCAATCGCGATTCTGGGCGTCTGCCTCATTTCGATCAAAGACATTCAGCACGCGCAGTTGTTCAGTATCGAATACGTGACGGGCAATTTATTTGTACTGGCGAGTTGCGCCGGAAGCGCGTTCAACAATTCCTTCAGCCGCCGTGCCCTCTCGCGATTCTCTCCCGCACAGGTATTGGTGTGGAGTTTTATCGTGACCGATCTGGAGCTCGTTTTGATCTACGCGATAACCGGCCGGGGCGACTGGAGTCAACTTGCACAACTAGGCCCCTCCGTGTGGTGGAGCTTGATCCTCGTAGCAATCTTCAGTCTCGGTCTTTCGATGATCCTGTATTTTTCCGTGATCCAGGCGGTGGAGGTGATGCGGGCGGCATTGTCGGTTTACATGCTACCGGTGTTCGGGGTACTTTTCTCCGCGGCGTTGCTGGGTGAAAAGCTCACTCCTAATCTGATTGCGGGCGGCGTGCTCATTTTCATCAGTTGTTTCCTGGTAACCGTATATGAAGAAAAGCAGCGCCTTCGCGGACTGAAGGTTCCTGGCGATGTTTGAGATCAATGGCGTTGTTCCAATCATTCCAACTCCATTTGCCCCGGATGGCAGCATTGATTGGGCGGCGCTTGAACCGTTGTTAAACTTTGCAGTCGATGCGCACGTGTGTGCCGTCTGTCTGCCGGCATACGCCAGCGAGTTCTACAAGCTGCGGGATGGCGAGCGCCGGGAACTCGTGTGCCATGCAATCCGTATTCTGAACGGCCGTCTCCCCGTCGTCGCGCAAATCAATCATCTGGCCACCTCGTATGTAGTCGAGACGGCACGCGACCTTGAACGCGCAGGAGCTTCCGCAATTTCCGTCGCGGTCCCAAGACTTTTCGGCTTACCGGAGCGTGACCTGCTTCGCTATTTCGACAGAATTCTTGAGGCCATCTCCGTTCCGCTCATCATCCAGGATTTCAATCCGGGCGGGGCGACCGTGAGCCTGGAGTTTGTGCAATCACTCAATAACCAACACAAGCATTTTCGCTATCTGAAGCTTGAAGAACCGCTGATGTCGGCACGCGTCCGAGCCATCGCCGAGGGCACAAACGGGGCGGTCGCCGTGCTGGACGGCTGGGGCGGAATGTATATGCTGGAATTGATCGATGCCGGAATTTGTGGCGTGATGCCGGGGCTGGCGATTTCGGACATACTGCAAAATGTTTGGGAAGGCGCCCGTAACGGAAAAAAGGACGCAGCCTATGAAACGTTCCAGGGTGTTTTGCCGCAAATCGTATACAGCCTGCAGAATCTTGAATTTTTTCATCACGCGGAGAAATCCTTGCTCGAGGCACGCGGGGTACTTCCCAATGCTGCGGTTCGCGATGCCACGCTCACGATCAACGAGATTGATCGCGCGCACATCGAGTTCCTGAATCGCAAGGTGCTCGACTTGCTGCACAGCCGCCGGAATATGCGCACAGCGACAGATTTGTCCCCGAAGGTGTCCGCATGAGCCAAGCTGAATATACGGTCTTCGAAGGTGGAACCATCATCGATGGCTCTGGCAATCCTTCGTTCCCCGGCGAGGTTGTCATTCAGGGCGAACGAATTGTGTCGGTGGGCAGGGTTGGCACGCGGCCTGTCGCACCGCAAGATGCGATTGTGAATGTAATCGACTGTGCGGGATACGCCGTCGCGCCAGGTTTTATCGATGCGCACAGCCACTCTGACCTGCAGGTTCTGCAAAATCGAACTGAGAAGTTATTGCAGGGAGTTACAACCGAAGTGGTAGGCAACTGCGGATTTTCCGCGTACCCGCTGCCCGATAAACCGGAACTTTTGCGGGAGTTCGCCAATGGCATTCTCTACGGGGACGAAAGGTGGGGATGGAATTCCGCTTCCGACTATCTCTCTGTCGCGAGCGAATCGAAGACCGCTACCGTTGTCTCGCTCGTAGGGCACGGATCGCTGAGGATCAAGGTCGCGGGTAACACCAGCCGAGCCTTGACGGCGCGAGAATTGGACCTAACCGCGGGATTGCTGGACGAAGCCCTTCAGGAGGGGGCTGCGGGTTTCTCCTCTGGATTGATGTACGCCCCCGGTTCGGGCGCATCTCCGGAGGAGTTGACGACCCTGGCGCGAGTAGCCGCCCGAAGAGGTAAAGTGTACTCCACCCACATGCGGAGCTACTCCGCCGGATTGGTGGATGCGGTTGAAGAACAGATTTCCATTGCTGAAGCCTCCGGATGCCGCCTTGAAATCTCTCACTTACAAGCGGCGGGCGAGGACTTCTGGCCGCTACAGCAACGCGCCGTCGACGCGATCGAGCAAGCGTCGTCGCGGGGCGTCGATGTGGCGTTCGATGTATATCCGTGGCTCGCCGGATCGACGGTACTTACGCAAGTGCTGCCTCAGGATGCGCTCGACGGCGGAATCCCACAATTGCTTGAGCGCCTCCGCGACCCCGCACACCGTGAATCCATCCGCCGACGGATCAAACCGGAGGCTCGCTGGACTGGTGTTGTGATCACATCGGCTGCGGACAATGAATCCGCGTTGGTGGGACGGTCGATCCAGGACATTGCGGATGAAAGGGGGAACGATCCGCAGAGTGTGGCGATGGACATTTTGCTGGAACAAGAAGCGAAGGTGTTGATTGTGGAGCACTGCCAATCGGTGGACAATCTTCATGCGCTTCTCACTCATCCGATGGCAACTGTCATTACAGACGGGGTATACACCCGTGGCCGTTCCCATCCCCGTTTATATGCAACTTTCCCATTGCTGCTGGGCGAGATGGTTCGTGAACGCGGATGGCTCACCATTGAAGAAGCTGTCCATAAAGTCACAGGCAAACCCGCCGCCACGTTCCACCTGCACGAGAGAGGCCGCATCGCGGGCGGATATATCGCGGACATAACAGTTTTCGATCCGAAGGCCGTGCATACCAACGCCACCTACGAAGCACCCGATGTACCGCCGACCGGAATCAAATCCGTATTTCGAAATGGCAGAATTGCGGTCGATGCGGGTATGGTCAGATTGACTTCCGCAATTGAGTAATTATGAATATTCATGACCTGGACACTCCGGCAATCCTGATCGATATTGAGACGCTGGAGGGCAATCTCAGCCGAATGGCAAGCTATTGCCGCACGAACAATCTATCTCTGCGTCCCCACACGAAGACGCACAAGATACCGCAGATCGCACACTTGCAGATCCAATACGGCTCGACGGGCATTACGGTCGCAAAGCTTGGCGAAGCGGAGGTAATGGCGGACGCAGGCATCACTGACATTCTCATCGTCTATCCGCTCTGGGGCGAGAAGAAGTGGGCGCGCCTAGCGGAACTCGCAAAGCGGGTTCGCATTTCCGTTGCAATGGATTCTCTCGCCGTTGCCGCGGGCATTTCACGAGCGGCCAAAGCCGCAGGCGTGGAAGTTGGAGTTCGCCTGGAATTCGACACCGGCTTTCGGCGATGTGGCCTTACGGCGGACGAAGAGTCAACTTCCATTGCGCAACAGATTATGAAACTTCCGAATCTGCGCTGGGAAGGCATTTCCGTCTATCCCGGCCACATTATGGGCAACGAGAGCATTCGAGAGCAGGATATCGCTCGGGAGAACGTGCAGCTTGACTGCCTGTACGCGCGGCTGGATGCGGCTGGTATCCCGTACCCTGTGGTCAGCGGCGGCAACACACCGGCTGCCTTTGAGAGCCATCGATTTCACGGAATTACTGAGATCCGCCCGGGAACATACGTTTTTAATGATCGCAATACGGTGGATGCGGAGTCCGCACGCTATTCCGACTGCGCTGCGACGGCGCTGGTAACGGTGGTCAGCACCAGCGTGCCGGGGAGGGCAATCGTCGATTCCGGGAGCAAGACGCTCGCGGCAGATATGCTGCTTTCCGGAAAGCAAAAGCATTTCGGCTATATTCAGAACCATCCCGAGTTGATACTGGACGGTCTCTCTGAGGAACATGGGCACCTGTTGACTCCCGCGGATTCGCAGATACGGGTGGGAGATCGGCTCCGGATCGTTCCTAACCATGTGTGCCCTTGCATCAACCTGCATGACCAGGTCTTTGTCGTTTCCGGAGAGAGGGTGGTCGATCAATGGAAGGTTGCCGCCCGTGGAAAAGTCGTGTAGAGCAATTCCACGGTTACTATCCCGGCCAAAAAACCACGAGGTGCAGCTTTTCTTGAAGGAAAAGCTGCGCGAAAGTCCAGTTTCGCTGTATACGCCTACCGTGGAACTGCTCTAGTTGCTGGCCCGCCGTGCCATCCAATATGCTGAACGCGAATATCCGTTATCCGCCGATTGCGCTTGCTCTAAGCAAAACGTGAAGTGAAACTGGGTTGGTCTAAAAATGCCGCGACCACTCGCCGCGGCCTGCTCAGACCAGTTCCCTGTTGCTGTAGTGCCGGCAATCACACCCTAAAGGACAGAACGCAGCGAGCAATATCAGATAGAGAGGAACCGAATGGCGCGGAAATACTTGACCGCCTTTTTCATTTGCATTTTCCCCGTAGGTCTTGCTTGCGCGCAACACAGCCCTTTGCTTCCGCGGCCGCAGCAACTCAACTACGCGGCGGGATCGATCCCGCTCGCCGACATGACGATTGTTCTTTCATCGTCACCTACTGCGGAAGACCGATTCGGGGCCGCGGAACTGTCGCGGATACTAAAAGAAGATACCGGAATTCAGCTGCCAATCGCAGCCTCCTCCAATACCGGGAAACCCGCAATCCTGCTTCATCGGACAGGCCAGACGGACCAGCCGCTCTCCTTACCGGGAGATTTGCCCGGCCCAAAATCCAGCGAGGCCTACGACCTAACGGTGACGCGGCAGGGAGTTAATATCCATG
>OCZT010006852.1_pt1 | contig 11222 bp, 15 predicted proteins | sample 1539031 | NCBI WGS metagenome assembly OCZT01 (sample SAMEA3539308, study PRJEB22396) | soil metagenome | biome: tundra; feature: field; material: soil | place: USA | collected 2010-05 | depth 0.15 m
CTTCCGATCTGCACGATCGGCTGTGTTATCTGTCCGAGCCACTGCGGCGGATCGGACGGCGGGTCCCAGGCGCACGGGCCGACCATGACCACGTTCTCGGGCCAGTCACGCCGCGGGTACTCGAACGGCTCGGCGGTCATATACAGCAGTAGCGGTGCATCGTTGAACCACTCCTCCACGGTCGCGACGGGCTCAAGGCCCATCTGCTTGCGGATGCCGTTCAATGCGGGGCGCACCTGCCTTTCGACCCCCCCGAGCACGAGCGAGCGAACCAGCCGGTCGCGCACTCGGCCGAGCGGTCCGCGCGCGGGGGCGAACCCTGGGCCGAACGGCGGCGCGTCGTCCGAGCGCAGCGCAAGCGGGTAGGGGCAGAACACAGCCCACGGCCCGCCCCACGCCTCGGCAGCCGAGAGGGCGCCCCAGCTGTTGATGTCTACGAGCAGCGCGTCGGGATCTGTGTCGGCGATGGCTTGGTTGAGATCAGGCGCGTCGTACTCCGCGCGAGCACAGAAGACCGCTGCGTTCTGGCGCACCGATTGCAGCGGGTTGCGCGCGCGCCAGTCGTCGTGCTCGATCGCCTCGATCGGTGCGCTGATGGGCGCGGCGTCGAAACCGCGCGCCTGCATCAGGGCCACCTGCGAGGCGAGGGTGCGCAGCACGATCTGATGCCCGCGGCGATGCAGCTCGTCGAGGATCGGGGTGAGCGGGAACAGGTGGCTGCGCCCGGGCGAGGTGTAGGCGAGGATGCGAGCCATCTGTAATATTTGATCTTAGCTCATATCAAATGAACGTGTCGAGCTCATCACGGAAGCGCCCGTACCGGATGACCGCCCGCGCGCAGGCCGCGGCGGCGACCGGCGAGCGCCTGCTCGCCGCGGCGTGGCGGCACTTCGCGACGCGCCCCTATGAGGAGGTCCGCCTGCGCGAGATCGCCGCCGAGGCGCAGGTCACCGCGCAGACGCTGCACGCCCGCTTTGGATCCAAGGAGGAGCTGTTCATCGCCGCGTATGCCTGGTTCGGCTGGCAGGAAAAGATACGGCGCGCCGAGGCGCCTGTTGGACGCGTACGGGAGGCGATCAGGGTCCTCTTCGACAGCTACGAGACACACGGGCAAGCGGTCCTGCGAATGCTCTCCCAAGAGGAACGAATCCCGACCATCCACCAGATGACCGAAGTCGGCCGCGCCTACCACCACCACTGGGTGCAGAGCACCTTCGCGCCACTCCTGCGCGGCCTACGAGGGGACGCCCGCGAGCGGCGGTTGGCCGCGATCGTGATCGCGACCGATTTGCTCGTCTGGAAGCTCCTGCGCCTGGACATGCGGCTCCAGCGCGAGCAAGCCGAACGGGTCGTGGCGGAGATGATCCAGGGCTCACCACAAGCCCGCCAATGAGGCGACGAGCTCGCAAGACTTGATAGGCAGCGTCACGCAGAATGCTGCGAAGTCGGTGCCCACCCGGTGGTAGGCTCCCGCCGCGTGAGCGTCACATCTCCGGCGGCTGCGAAGACCCGATCGTGGCCTCGACGGCACCGACGGGGGCTGGTCGTCGGGAATGTCGTGCTGATACTCGTCTTGCTCGCCGCAGGCGCTGGGGTGAGCTGGTACTTCTCCTCGAAAGCGTTGGTGCCCGACCATTCGGGTCCGGACCATTCGGGACTGCCCACCGATGCCACCGTCAAGGCGCTCCTGCCCGGTGAGGTCGTCCTCTCGCGGTCCGAATACACCCTGCGCCCTGGGGTGTACGGTCTGGACTGGAACGCCGGGCACGCGATTCTCGAAGGCGTGCTCAGCAGCAACGCCCACACCGTCACGCGACGGGTGAGCGCGGTGCACGGTCGCCTCGCTTCGGGGATGAAGGTCGCCCTCGACGCAAGCGTCTATGCGGGCAATCCCAGAGAAGCGCTGGGCCTGCCGTTCGCCAACGTAAACGTCCCCGACGAACTCGGGCCGATGCCGGCCTGGCTGATCCCTGGACGAACGCACACGTGGGCGATCTTCGTGCATGGCATCAACAGCAGCCGCAACGTCGGCCTGCGCATCGCGCCGACGCTGCACGACGACGGGCTGCCCACCCTGCTGATCACCTACCGCGAGGATCTCGGCGCTCCGAAGAGCCCCGACGGGCTGCACCACATGGGCCTGACCGAGTGGCGCGATCTGCAGGCCGCCGTTCGCTACGCGCTCTCCCACGGAGCACGACGTCTGGTCCTCGTCGGGTATTCGATGGGCGGGGCGATCGTGGCGCAGTTCATGGAGCACTCGGAGCTCACTGGACGTGTCGCCGGCCTCGTGCTGGACGCCCCGGCGCTCGATTGGAAGGCGATCCTGTCGTTCAACGCCAGTGAGATGGGGCTGCCCTCGTTCGCCGCCGACCCGGTGGAGTGGATGATCGACGCGCGGATAGACCCCGACTGGGGCAGCCTCGACGCGCTGGATCATCCCGGCGACTTCCATCTCCCGATCCTGCTGTTCCACGGCACCGAAGACAAGCTCGTCCCGATCTCCACCAGCAACCGGTTCGCCCGGGAGTTGCCCGGCTGGATCACCTACTACCGCGTGCCGCACGCCGGGCACACCGAGTCCTGGAACGTCGATCCCAGGCTGTACGAACGGCGGCTCACGGCGCTCCTGACCCGCATCGGCGCATGACAGACGACCCGGCGATGCACGGCGAGATCACCGTGCTCGTGCGCGCCTACATCCAAGCCCGGCACGTGCCGCACCGCGTGTCGGCAGCTACCGCACAAGCGGCTCGGCGATGAGCGAGCAGCATGAGCGGCTGTTGCGCCGCGCCTACGAGGCGTTCAACGCTCGCGACATTGAGGGGGCTCTCGCGACAATGCACCCCGAGGTCGATTGGCCGAACGCGATGGAGGGCGGGCGCGTTCGGGGCCACGCGGAGGTGCGGGCGTATTGGGAGCGCCAATGGGGATCGCTCGACTCACGGGTGAGGCCGTTGCATATCGAGCAGGACGCCGCCGGCCGCGTGGTCGCGACTGTCCACCAGCTTGTGCGAAACCTCGCGGGGAACGTGGTCTCCGATGAGACGGTCGAGCATCGCTTCTCGATCGCCGACGGGCTGATCGAGCGCATGGACATCCTCGACCACTGGACGATCCGCAGCGCTGGCGAGAAGGACATCGCGTCCGTGCTCGACCTGTGGATCGTGGCGGGCAGCGTGCCGAGCGTCAGCGACTCTCCCGACGGACTCGCTCGGCTGCTGGCCGCCGACTCCCAGGCGCTGCTGGTCGCCGAGCTCGATGGCGTCCTTGTCGGCTCGCTGATCGCCGCGTGGGACGGCTGGCGTGGGAGCTTCTACCGGCTGGCGGTCTCACCAGAGCATCGGCGCAAGGGGCTCGCGACTATGCTGCTCAGGGAGGGCGAGCGGCGCCTGTGCAAGCGGGGCGCGCTCAGGCTCACTGCGATCGTCGCCGACGACGAGGCGGGCGCGATGGGCTTCTGGCGGGCTGTGGGATACCAGCGTCAGCCCCAGCGGGCACGGTTCGTCCGGCACATCGATCTTGCGCTCGGTGACGACGAGATGGGCGACGCGCCCGGCCGTTGGATGTCAACGAGGCGCGTACATGATTAGACCGACGCCGACGAGGCAGACGACCGCTCCCGCGAGATCGTAGAGGTCGGGTGTAAACCCGTCGAAGGCAATGCCCCATAGCAGCGAGCCGACGACGAACACGCCGCCGTAGGCGGCGAGCACCTGGCCGAAGCTGTTGCTTGGCTGCCGTGTGGCGAGCACGCCGTAGAGGACGAGTGCGACTGCGCCACCGGCGAGGGCAAGTGGGCCCTTGCCCTCCCGAAGCGAGGCCCAGATCAGGTAGACCCCCGCGATCTCCGCCAACGCGGCGGCGGCAAACAGCGCAATCGATCGGCCTGTCATCGCTGCGAGAGCTGGTGGGGCCACTCTGTACTCAGCAGCAGGGCGTAGCGATCGGAGCGGCGGGGTCTACCCATGAGTCGATGCTTTGCCAGAGCTCACAGTTGGTCTTCACCTCTCGCCCGAGCATCACGCTCGGGATCGCGCCGATCTCGGGGCAGCCGTGGTAGCCGGTCACGCCCGCGACGAGATGGGAGATCCCAAACCACGTGGGAACGACCGAGGTGGGCCACAGCGCAATCCTCCCAGGTAGTCGGCGCGTCCCGAGCGCGCCTGCGACCACGAGAAACCCCACGCCGGCAAGCGCGCGGGACCATCGAGCGGTTCGGCCCATCGGCGCGGGGGACGCTGCGTCCTCAGAGCAGCAACCGCCGCTGAGCAGTCCCCCGACACCAGGGCGTCGGCTACTGCCATCTCCGCCAGACGGGACGGTGCAGCTTGCGCCGTCGGTTGGCGCCTCGGTGGAGTTGGGTGGCATTTCGGGCATTTGTCTTCCTTTCGTTGCTGGCTTCGACATGGTCTACAACCTCAAGTAGGCTTTAAGTCAAGGACATGGCATCAGACGGCTCCGAATTGACGATCGGCGAGGCTGCTCGCCGCACGGGTGTGCCCGCTTCGACTCTCCGCTATTGGGAAGCGGCCGGGCTGCTCGCGGCTTCGGAACGGGTTGGCGGCAAGCGTCGCTACGAGCCACAGGCCCTGCGGCAGATATCGCTGATCGTGCTGATGAAGCGCGGAGGATTCACGCTTGCCGAGATAGGCATTGTGCTTGCGGGCCTATCCGATAGAACACCGCCACCGGGGATTTGGCGCGAGCTGGCCGAGCGCAAGCTGCCCGAGGTCAATCGCACCCTTGCCCAGGCAGCCGCTGTGAAGAAGATCCTCGAACAGGGACTTCGCTGCGACTGCCTGAGCGTCGATGACTGTCTACACCAAATCGACGCCGGCCACGCGACGGTGAATCGTACGCCGACCGTTCGTCGACGAGGCACGCGACCTGCCCGGCCGGCCACCTGAGAGGGCCGAAAGTGCCTGCTGACCTTCCGCTTGGCGAGAAGCTGGACTGGAAGCCGGTCCCACGGCCGACCTCCATATCGCTGCGCGGCGCTCACATCCAGGTTCGCCCGGTCAACGCCGAGCAGGACGCCGTGCCGCTGTTCTCCGTCTCGCACCCACCGGACGGCGACCCGGCGATCTGGACCTATCTGCCGGACGGCCCGTATGAGAGCCCGGATCACCTGCATCAGACGTTGGCGTGGGCTGAGACCTCGCAGGACGCGCTCTATTTCACGTTGGTGGGTCTCGCCGACGAGCGGCCCCTCGGCCTCGCCTCCTACCTGCGTATCACACCGGAGTTCGGCGTCATCGAGATCGGGCACATCTGGTTCGGGGGGCCGCTGCAACGCACGACGGCCGCCACGGAGGCGATCTACCTGTTGGTGCGCCATGCGTTCGACGACCTTGGTTACCGGCGCGTTGAGTGGAAGTGCAACGCGCTCAATGCCGCCTCGCGGCGTGCCGCAGAGCGCTTCGGGTTCACCTTCGAGGGCGTCTTCCGCAAGCACCAGGTCGTCAAGGGCCGCAACCGCGACACCGCCTGGTACGCGATCACCAACGATGAGTGGCCGCCGATCCGGCGTGGGTTCGAGGCGTGGCTTGCGCCGGAGAACATGGACAGCGAGGGCCGTCAGAGGCGGTCGCTCGGGGAGCTGATCGGCGAAGCGCGTCGCTGATCCAGGAAGTCGCGGATATGCCGGTTGACCAGCTCGGGGTGCTGCTCGGCGATCCAGTGCAAGGCGCCCTCGATTGAGTGGAAGGTGAGGGTGGGCACGTATCGTTCGAGTCCCTCGTGGAGCAGCACGCTCTCCCCCTCGGTGCGGCGCGGGAACCCATCCGCCCGGTCGAGATAGCGCAGGACACCCTGGGGAGTGGTCCACTCGCTGGGCGGCACGCTTTCATTATCGCGCTGTCGTGGCCCAGCACAGACAATGCGCTGTCGGTTAGGCTGCCTGGCGACCGATGGCCGAACACGCCTCACATCCGGTGTTTGCCCGCATCTATGCGAGGGTTGCCGAGATGAGCGAGCGTCGTGGCGGCGCTGAGCATCGCCGCAGGCTGCTCACGGGCCTGCAGGGCCGGGTGGTGGAGGTGGGTGCCGGCAGCGGCGCGAACTTCCCCCACTACCCAACCTCGGTCAGTGAGGTCATCGCCGTGGAGCCCGAGCGCTATCTGCGCGAGCGTGCGGAGCACACCGCATCACAGGCGCCCGTCTCGGTCTCCGTTGCCTACGGTAGGGCCGATCGTCTTCCCGGCGAGGCGGAATCCTTCGATGCTGGGGTCGTCGCGCTCGTGCTGTGTACTGTGCCCGACCAGCGGTCAGCGCTCGCAGAGCTCTACCGCGTGATCCGTCCCGGTGGCGAGCTGCGCTTCTATGAGCATGTGCTCGCCCACTCCAGATGGGAGGCTCGCTTGCAGCGGTTCTCCGATGCGACCTTCTGGCCCCGCCTCGCCGGTGGCTGTCACCTGGCCCGCGACACGACAGCCGCTATCGAGCGGGCAGGGTTTCAGATCGAGACGTTCGAGCGGTTCCGCTACAGCCCCGCGCCGTTACTTCCATCCGACCCGCATGTCCTCGGCGTGGCGCGCCGCGCCTGATGATCGAGGCTGACCCTGTGCGCCACCCAGTGCCGTAGCGCCAGGCTTGCTGACTGCTCACGCGCACGCTGACGGTGCCGAGCGATCTCGCGCGGAAACTCGCGCAGCAGCACGGCTGAGGATCGCGCGTCAGGTCTAACTGGTCCAGCCGTGGTCCAACCGGGTCCTCGCTGGTTACGCGCCGCGTGTTGATCCCTCGCCCCCGACGATCGCCAGCGCGAACCCGTCGTGGCCCTTGGCGCCGACCGTCTGGATGGCCGTGGCGGAGATCAGATCCCCACCCACTCCGTCTGCCAGCAGCTCATAGAAGCGGCGGACTCCCCGGATGAGCTCCTGGCCAGTCTCCGGGTCATACGCGTCGGGGTCGATGATCGCGCCGCCGCGAACGACGTTGTCGCCGACGATCAGCGTGCCAGGGCGAGACAGCTTCAGCGCCCATTCGAAATAGCCCGGATAGTTGGCCTTGTCGGCGTCGATGAAGATGAGGTCGAACGGCCCGATTCCCTCGGCGATGAGCCGGGGCAGGGTCTGCAGCGCGGGTCCGACCCGTATTTCGACGGTCTCCCCGAACCCGGCCCGAGCGATGTTTGCCCGTGCGACCTCCGCATACCGGGGCTCGGCCTCGAGCGTGATCAGGCGCCCGCCGGCGGGCAGCGCCCGCGCCAGCCAGATCGTGCTGTAGCCGCCGAGGGTGCCCAGCTCGAGGATCGTATGCGCGCCCTGCACCCGCGCGAGCAGCTCCAGCAGCTTGCCCTGGTTCGGCGTGACCGCGATCGGCGGCAGCCCTGCGGCCGCGCTTGCCGCCAGCGCCTCATCCAGCGCCGGCGCCTCCGGCACGAGCAGGTCGGTGATGTAGCGGTCCACCGCGCTCCACCGCGCTTGCAGCTCTGGCTCAGGGGTGGGCGCGCCGGTCACGGGTTGCCACGCTATCCCATACGGCTCCCTCTCCGATCGCTCGCCCAGCCCCGTCGGCGCGCGCGCCCTGCGCCTGCGCGGTACCGGAGACTTCGCCGATAGCTCGAGTGCCGCCACCGGCCGGGGCGATCGCCAGCGGCCGGCCCGCCAACGCCTCCGGGCCACCGGCCGCGACGACCAGCGCGAACCGCGGCAGATGCGCGCACCGCGCCATGTAGCGATTCGGCGTCACACGCGGGCATCCCCGCGCAACTATATGGGTGATGCCATCTTCACGACCTGATGAAGCGGATCTGCTGCGCCTGATCGCAGCCGGGGACGATGCTGCGTTCGCGGCGTTCTATCGCGAGCATCTTGACGCGGTCGTGGCGTTCTTTCAGCGGCGCGTTTGCGATCGCGAGCTCGCGTTCGACCTCACCGCCGAGACGTTCGCGGCGGTCGTCGTGAGCGCGGGCGCCTACGGCGGGGATGCTCCCGCAGTGGCGTGGCTGTTCGGGATCGCTCGCAACAAGCTGCGCGAGAGCCTGCGCCGCGACCGGGTCGCCGACGCGGCACGGCGTCGCCTGGGCATGGAGCCGATCGCCCTCGACGACGAGGCCCTGCAGCGCGTCGAGGAGCGCGCCGGCAGCGGAGAGAGCGCTCTGATGCGAGCGCTCGACGATTTGGGAGAGGCCACGCGCGCGGCATTGCTCGCCCGCCTGGTCGAGGAGCTCCAGTACGGCGAGATCGCCGCCCGTCTGCGGTGCTCGGAGCAGGTCGTTCGCCAACGCGTGCATCGCGGCCTGAAGCAACTGCGCGCCAACCTGAGGGAGGAAGCGTGAACGACGTGTTCGACGAGCTCGAGAACCAGCTGCGCGGCGCGGTTCGCGCCCGGCGCAGGATTCGCCCCGCGTGGATACGGCGCGGGCACAGGCGCACCCCGGCGATCGTGCTCGTCGCGATGCTCGTGATAACCGCGGGAGCGCTCGCGGCGGGCGGCGTAATCCAGATCGGCGCGCCCGCGGAACCGCGCGAATCGTCCTTCTATGCCCTGAAAGGTGGCGGAATCGTCAAGGGGACGGTGCGTCTGCTGCCCGTCTCGACTCCCGACCCGTCCGGGGGGCCGCCGTGGGGTATGCGCATGCTGAGTACCAAGCGCGGTGAAGGCTGCGTCCAGGTCGGGCGGCTGCTCGACGGGAAGCTCGGCGCGATCGGACAGGACAGCGCCTTCCACGACGACGGGCTGTTCCACGAATTCGCGCTCAACACGTTCGGCGCCGAGCGCGCGTGCACGCTGCTCGACGGCAACGACCGCCTGTTCCTGAACGCCATCGTCGGCGACATCCCCGCCAGTGCGTGGAGGGGAAACTACCCCGACAAAGGGTGCGTCCCGAGCACGGCGGGTCCCTACGAACGTTTCGCCGAAGATGGTAAGCGTAAGCCCTACCCCGTCTGCCCCCAAGCCGACGAGCGAAACCTCTACTACGGCCTGCTTGGCCCAGACGCCAAGAGCATCACCTACACCCTCGACGGCCAATCCCACACCCAACCGACCACCGGGCCGGAGGGCGCCTATCTACTCGTCACGAAGGCCGCCCCGACGCAGCTGTTCAACTTCAACGCCGGCGGCACCCAGGACGTCGTGCCGGTAGACGGGCCGATCACCGAACTGCACTACCGCGACGGCTCCACCTGCCACCTCACCGCGCGCAGCTGGATCGGCGGCAAGTACGCCTGCACACCAGAGCTGAAGGTCCCCGTCGGTTGGGCGCCACCAAGAACACCGGCTCCCACCGCCGCTCAGGTCGCCTCCCCCGTACACGTGCACCTGATCCACGGACGGCACGGCGGATACGAAGCGATCCTTCGGTTCACCTCCAAGGTGGCCATCAGCAAGGCGAGCAGCTCCTACACGGTTCAGTGGCACGAACCAGGCCAACCACCGCAGGTGCACACGTTCGGGCCCCCCAGGCCCCTGTTCCCTGCAGTCGGCCAGACCGAGACGATGCGGATGGGCCGCGGATTGGGCCGCGGCCTGCATCCCGGCACCATCACCGGCGAAGTCATCTTCCAGGATCAGAGCGGGCCAGGCAACCTGGAAGAAGCAGGAGGAACAGTCCAGCACACCGTCGGACGGTTCACGCTGACCGTGCCGTGAAATCGCGGTGTGCTGGCGTGCTGGCGTCAGCCTGCCCGAGCACGCTACGAGCTCGGTTCGGTGTGCGCTCCGGTCGTGGGGCCGTTCGGCAGCAGTCGCAGGCCGTCGGGGGTGATGATCGCGAGCATGTCGGTCTCGGGCTTCTGGGAGTGCGGAGCTAAGGTTGGAGACGAAAATTACGATTCGCTCTACCAAAGGAGACTCATGTCGCGCTTCGCCACTGTGAACCTGTTGAAGATCGAGGATTCTGTGGGTGATCGGGCGCCCGGAATCGAGGGCCGCTTCGCTCGCAAGCACCTTGACTCACGTGACCTGGGGGTCAGCCTCTTCCGCTATGCGGCGAACGTGCGCAGTCCGATGGCTCACAGCCACCGCGAGCAGGAGGAGGCCTATATCGTGGTCGCGGGGTCGGGGCGAGTGCTGCTCGACGACGAGGCCCACGAGCTTCAACAGTGGGATGTGGTCCGCGTAGCGCCCGAGGTCGTGCGCTCCTTCGAGGCGGGCCCCGACGGACTGGACATCGTAGCCGTGGGCGGTCCCAAGCCCGAGGATGGCGACGGCGTCATGGGTACCGCCGTCTGGCCCGACGCACGGTAGCGCGTTCCAAGCTGCCCGGGAGGGCCAGCCCGCTGTCTCGCTTGAAGCCTTGGCGGGAGACGCCGAGCAGCTTGGTGGAGGTGGCAGTGCCGGAACAACGCTTGGGTGTTTGGAGGGCTATCGACCCTTCCTCACCCGTGCGGATCAAGTACTGGCACACTGCCGTCCCCGCGCGCGCGTACGATCGCCGAAGCGGATGATACGAAGGCTGTCGTGAACAAACAGACGAGGGGTGAGCGGGCGGGCAATGCCCGGGGTTCACAGAGGGCCGCCGCTGGCCGGCGAGGTCCGGGGGACGGGGCCGGTGAGGTGCTAAGCCCGCGTGGGGAGTCGTTTGAGGTTGTAGGCCGTGCCGGTCCAGTCGAGGTGCGTGGTGCCCCGCCGATTCCCGCCGAGGCTCGCGAGGAGCTGCTTGTGCTCAAGGACGGCGAGCTGTTCCTGTGCGCGCGTGTCGACGGCGATGTGGCGCCCGCGCAGGTATCGGGTGAGGGCTTCTATGCAAACGACACGCGCCACCTGTCGGAGGTGCGCCTGAGGGTCGGCGGAGCGCGGCCGGTGGCTCTTTCGCACACGGCATTCGAGGATCGCGCCGTGCTCGACGCCACGAATGCGACGCTGGGGAGGGGTTCGGACTCGCGGGTGCCGCAGCTCTCGCTCAGCATCACCCGCGAGCTGACGATCGCGGCGGGGCGGCTGTATTACCTGGTGAGCCTGCGCAATTTCCTCGGTAGGCCAGTCACGACAGCGGTGTCGCTCGCGCTGGCGGCGGACTATGCCGACATGTTCGAGATCCGGGGCTTCCCCAGGCGCGATGCTCGTGGCCATGCGCTGGCGCCAAAGCAGACCGAGCGGGGGCTGACGCTCGCCTATGTCGGCGAGGACGAGGCGTTTCGCGAGACGGTCATCGAGCTCGATCCGATCCCAGATCAGCTGGACCTTGCGGCCGATCGCGCCCAGGCGCGCTGGCGAGTCGTGCTCGAGCCGGGCGCGCCGGTCACGATCCTGATGTCCGCCGAGCCGTCGAT
>OCZT010006853.1_pt1 | contig 11220 bp, 11 predicted proteins | sample 1539031 | NCBI WGS metagenome assembly OCZT01 (sample SAMEA3539308, study PRJEB22396) | soil metagenome | biome: tundra; feature: field; material: soil | place: USA | collected 2010-05 | depth 0.15 m
GAAAAGTTCCGACCCGAACAAGTTTATAATGTCCAGGTGACGAGTACCGGGTTGTTTGATATTGGGGAAGCGCGAGGGCCGACCATAGTTCCGATCAACGTGCAACTTGCAAATTAGTAATGAGTTAGTTTCTGACATATAAGTCAGGTTTGAGGTTTCGTGGTTGTGATTGTTGATAAAGTAAAATTCGCATACCCTTGGTCGTGTGTTTGGAGATGCGAAGTCATGACGGGCGGACGGCGCCGTATCCTCATCGTTGAGGACGACCCAGAGACAGCTGGCCAACTCGTGGATGCGCTCACGAAGAACGGCTACCAGGTCGATCTAGCCGCCAATGGCAATGATGCACTGAGACTCGGACGTTCTACCGAGTATGCAGTGATGACGATGGATCGAATGCTTCCAGACATCGATGGACTTGCCGTGATGAGAAACTTACGGGAAGATGGGGTCGTTGTGCCGGTCTTGATCATCAGCGCTCTCGGCGAGATCGACGATCGGGTACGCGGCCTACGCGCCGGTGGAGACGATTACCTCGTCAAGCCATTCGCTTTCTTGGAACTGGTGGCGCGTGTTGAGGCACTCGCCAGACGCAGCGCTACTCTTGTCAAGGAAACGGCGTTCCGGGTCGGCGATCTCGAGTTGGATCTCGTGTCGCGAACAGCCACTCGGCTCGGCCGAGAAATCAAGCTGCTCCCACGGGAATTTCAGCTGCTCGAGTATCTCGTTCGCAATGAAGGCCACGTGGTTTCCAGGGCGATGCTGTTACAACATGTGTGGGATCTTCATTTTGATCCCACAACCAATATCATTGATGTCTATGTTGGGCGCGTCCGTCGCAAGGTCGACGGTCGCCAGGACTACCCGCTAATCCACACAGTCCGCGGCGTTGGTTATTGTGTCCGTGCTCCTCGCTAAGACCTTACGGTCATCGACGTTCAAGCATGCGCTGCTCGCTATTGTAGTGTTCGGCGCATTTGTGATTGCTCTTTTCGGCTATGTCTATTTTTCCACCGCTTCCTTTGTGCGCAGCCAATCAGATCGCACCATTGCGGCAGAGCATGCAATTTTGCAAAAAGCCTACGAAAGCGAGGGACGCGGGGGGCTGATAGCGCTGATCAAACAACGCATCGCTAATAGACCTATCGAAGGCGGCTTGTATCTACTCGCCGATCCTTCATTTGTTCCTATTGCGGGAAATCTCAGCGTCTGGCCATCGGCCTTACGACGCTCCAAAGGATGGGAGAATTTCAGTGCGCCGGAGTGGCGACCAGATAGGACGAGCCAACCGCTGCTACGTGCGATGTTTGAGACGCTACCGGATGGAGCCCATTTGCTGGTTGGAAAAGGAATAGATGACCTCAATGAGTTCGCGAAGGAGATCAAATCCGCGCTCATGTGGGTCGGCGCCTTGATATTCGTGCTTGCGGGAATGGCCAGCGTTTTGATTACCCGCCGCACGGTCGGACGGATCGAAGCGATTAACTCAACCAGCCGAGCCATTATGGAAAGCGGCCTAGACAAACGCATCCCCCTGCGCGGAACGCATGACGAATGGGATCAAGTCGCTGAAAGCCTCAATCTGATGCTCGACCGCATCGAAACATTGATGGGGGAAGTGAGACAAGTCACGGACAACATCGCTCACGATTTACGAACGCCTTTGACCCGCATGCGCGGACGGCTGGAACAAGCATATCACAGGCAGCGTGACAGCAATTACGACCAATTATTGATCGGCGACACTATTGCCGATCTCGATGCTGTCCTGCGCATATTCTCCTCGCTTACACGGATTTCTCAAATTGAGGCCAATGCTCAAAAGTCCGCGTTCCGCACCGTGAATCTGGCTGAGATCGCAAGCCAGATTGTAGAGCTATTCGATGCTGCGGCGGAGGAAAAGGGCGGGCGTCTTAGCCTCGTCGGGAATCAACACGTGCTTGTTACAGGTGATAAAGATCTCCTATTCGATGCGGTCGCCAATCTCGTCGATAACGCGATTAAGCATGGCCGCGCCGCGGGGCAGGTAACCGTTGAGATTACGAACAGCGATGGGGAGGCCGTCATTTCGGTCGCCGATGATGGGCCGGGAATACCCGCTGACGAATATCAAAACGTGTCCAAGCGTTTTTATCGGCTCGAACGGAGCCGTCACACCCCCGGAAACGGTCTTGGACTCAGTCTTGTCGAAGCCGTTGCCCGGCTCCATAGGGCGCGTACTGAGATGCTTGATAATCTGCCAGGGCTCAAAATTCGACTTCGCTTTCCAACGCCTACCAAATCCGAAGCCAAAACAGAAGTGTGCCAGGAGGTAACGCCTAGCCACCGTAGTTAAATATATCCAATTTCATAAAATCGCTGACGGGTTCCTGTTAACGTTGTTGTTAGAACACAACCTGTCTGATTCGAAATAGAATCGAGTCGATCGAAATCCCCACACTGGAAAATCTGGTGCATTTTATCGTGGGCCGTGTTCAGCTCGCTGCCCCGTCACTCAGGCCACGATTTAGCGGGCTAGCTAAAACGAAGAATGCAGTTATTTCGCGTTGAACCATTTGTAGTCGAATGCACGAAGTACGCGGCGCGGCCAAAAGTTACCAATACTGAGAAACTCGGCGTGCGTTCTCTATGAGCGTACCCCAATCGTTGGCCCCGGCGCGAGTCGCAGTCTATCATGACAGCAGCCGCCACGTGTCCGTTACGATTTATCCAAAAGCTCTCCGTAATTAGGAAATTTCTGCAACGTTTTGTCGTAATGCGTTGGCTCAATCAGCGGCAGCACCCACTTCAATATCGCGTTTTTTATCCCCGATATGTGCCTGACATAAAGATCAATCGGGTCCAGCAGATGCCGCAGGTGCAATTTTGGATCGTAATTGAGACCGCTGCTGCGAAACCACTTGTAACCATTTGCAATTGACCACGTACCCATATCTCGAACCGCATAGTGGTAAAGGTGCAGATCGAGCGCGACCGAATAGTCGAGGCCAATGTATTCGGCATAAATAGCATCGCCCTCGATCATGCAAAGGGTAAATGCAACGATTCTCGCGTTCTGGTGCCAGATGAAGAAACGAACCTTGTCGGGCATCTCGCGTCCAAGCCTGCAAAAGTACTCCTTCGTCAACTTCTCGAAATGAAGCCTCGATCTCTCGTAAACCTGCAGGTAGAGCGGGTAAATGTGGTCAACGACAGGCGTGACGTCGTCCACGACGCTCATCTCGATCGGCGCGGCCTGAGTTGCGGCCCGGAATTTCTTGCGCAACTTGGTGCGTGTTGCACTATTAAGTGCTTTGTTCATATATTCGTCGAAACTCGTATAATCTATATTGAGCTTGGTCATTGGCAAGCTCGGCACACGAGTAAATCCGCATTGCAAAAAGCATTGCAGCGGGTCACGGTACTTTGCCGGGAACTCTTTGAGTACGATGAGCGATACCTTCAGCCTGCGCGCATGTATTACGATGGCTGACGCTAAAAGCTGTGGTTGGCAATGCGATTGCATAACATCGACATTGTCGAGGTGACCTTCACCCGCGGCGCACCCCACCATGAGCAAGCGCATCCGCATAAAGCGCGGCCATGCCCGACGGATAAATTCGATGAGACCCTCTACCTTGGAATTGGCGGCAACGAGGAGATCTTGATCGAGAATAAAGAACGGCTGGATAGCGCGAACGTCGCCGTTTGCATCCTTGATGGCGAAATATCTGTATTCAAATCCTTGCAGGATCGTATCCTCGACGATCTCGTAATAGCGATGATCCTTTCGCTCGCCTTCGAAAGCACGTGCCCAACGGCGGCAGCGCATTAATTTATCACGTAAAATGACCTCAACGCTCCCTTTTGGCGTGGGCGCGGCATTTTTGTTTTGCTTTGTGGGCAACTTCATTTGTCGCAAAACACTTCAGCAACGTATTTTAGTCCGAAGACAGGAGCTGCTCCGATTGTCTGCGCTTAGCAAAATCGTTCTATGTGCGCAGCACGCCGAATGGGCAATGAACCAAAAATTTGACAACGGAATTTCTTCGTCCAGCGGTAAGCATCGGTGGGCATTCGAATGTACCATCTTATCATGAGTTGAAAACTGACTTTTTAGTCAGAAACTAACTCATTAGTAATTTGAGTATTTTGCCTTAAACTTTTATTGTGATCCGGTGCTCCTCGTAGCCGGGATCCTTGCTCGCGGCGGCAGCGCTTGAAATCGGGCCGGGATTCTGGCGACGGAGGTCTAAGCGAGAGAGGGAACCGTGGTACGCATACGGTTGACGGCATTGTCCCGGCGCTCATCGAGTCAGCAGGAAATCTGCACTACATGTGCCGCGACTACATCCCCGAGACGAACATGATCGCCGCGAGGGCTTCAACAGCGGTGCAGCCTTTGATGTGTCTGCGAACGATGGCACAACATAAGGATCCCGCTACGACAAGATCCTCAAGAGGTCCCCCAACTATTTCGAATTCTGGGATCGATCTCCTGAGCCATATGACATCAAGGGACCGGGACATGCGCCAATTCAATGACGACGCATAACATTCGTACCGGGCTGGGGCGCAACTCGCAACAATGGAGCAAGCAACATGGTGCGCAAGATGGTGATTGCATTGGCCGCGGTGGCGTCCGTCACCGCCGGTTCGACATTCAGTGCGGAGGCCGGCCATGGTGGTGGCATGGGACACGGTGGATTTGGCGGGCACGGCGTTGGTCATGCCGCTATCGGTCATCCCAGCCGCTTCGGAGGGGTCGTTGCGGCCCGTCCCTTCGCGTCCGGTGCTAATCGGTTTGCTTTCAGGAATCGATTCGACTCCAGACACCGGTTCTTCCGGAACCGATTTGTCTTTGTCGGCGCGCCTTTCCTCTACGGCTACGACTACGGCTATGATGATTATTGTTATCCTCGTGTTTGGACCCGCTGGGGCTGGCGAAGGATGTCGGTCTGCTACTGAAGGCGTAAGATAAACGGATGCCTGCAACTGGATCGCTGTTACACAGCGTCCCGGGAACTTTTTCACACAAGGCGGAGACTGGTCGCCCGAACGACCGAGAGGCCACAGGCTCATCGCCCTTTCTCTTTGGGTACTTCTGCCGTGCGGCCCTCGTTGGCCGAGTAGCCGGCCATCAACGAATCACTTCCCGAACAAATGTGAATGCAACCGGCGGATGGGCTCGCATGGTAATCACGGTCGTCGGTCTAGCGTTTGAGGCTCTAATTGTTGCACGGGCGGATATGCATGTTATTTGCAGCGGCGATGGTCGGACCCTCGCGACGTCGCTCAATCACGCCCTTAGGAAGGGCTGCCGCGGCCTCATCAGTTTTGGCGTGGCGGGTGGACTCTCGCCTAAATTGCGGCCCGGGACCTGTGTCGTGGCGTCAGCAATTCTTTCTGGGACGGCCCGATATATGACTGACTGGATTTGGTCCCGAAAGCTGCTGCAGGCTATTCCCGACGCCGTTCATGGAATGATCATAGGCGTTCCAACTCCAGTCGCCCACACAGATGCGAAGCGCACGCTGTTTTTAAATACTGGTGCCGTGGCAGTCGACATGGAATCGCACGTCGTGGCAAGCGTGGCTTTGGCGCATGATCTGCCCATAATTGCGATTCGGGTCGTCACCGATCCGGCCGAGCGCGCGCTGCCCCATGTTGCATTGGCCGCAATGCGTCCGAACGGAACGATCGATCTAGCTGCAATGATCTGTTCGCTCATTAAGCGCCCGCAAGAACTGCCTGCCCTGGTACGAACCGCGCTTGACGCGGGTGCTGCGCGAACCACTCTACTGCACTGCAGTCAAGTGCTTGGGGCAGGTCTCGGTCTGGCCGATGTCAGAGATGTTGAGGTCGACCTGACAGGACAAGCAGATGCCCGGTTTGAGGGTTTTGTCGACCATCGTTAAGCCTTGGCAATTTTCTCATTGTTGAGGCTTGGAGATCAAAGATCGGGGACGAACATGGCCTACGACATTGCCGATTTGTTTGCGCAGCGCGAACGTGACCGCTATGCAATGCATAGCCACCATCTCAACGAGCAGTTGGTTCGGGTCCTCAAAGCGATCGGCTACGATGTCGGCTTTCGCCGCGGCAAGGGTCAATATCTCTACGATCGCGAAGGTACTCGCTATCTCGACCTATTAAGCGGCTATGGTGTCTTCGCCATCGGGCGTAATCACCCTGTTTTGCGCGAGGCGTTGAAAAGCGTTCTCGACAGCGAACTTCCCAATCTCGTTCAGATGGATGTATCGACGCTCGCTGGCGTTCTCGCCGAGCGGTTGCTGGCGCACGTGCCCTATCTCGACAAAGCATTCTTCGCTAATTCTGGATCGGAAGCGGTCGAGGCCGCGATTAAATTTGCCCGTGCAGCCACTGGCCGACCGGGGATCATCTACTGCGAACACGCCTTCCACGGTCTCTCATATGGTGCGTTGTCACTCAACGGCGACGACATATTCCGCAACGGCTTTGAGCCCCTACTTCCCGGCTGCGTGCGCATCCCATTCAATGATCTTGTTGCGCTCGATAAGGCACTCCATTCGTGCACGATCGCTGCCTTCATTGTCGAGCCGATCCAGGGCAAAGGCGTAAACATCCCGGCCGACGATTACCTGGAAAGTGCCGTCGATCTTTGCCACCAACACGGAACCTTGTTCGTCGCCGACGAAGTTCAGACGGGTATGGGACGTACCGGCCGGTTTCTTGCGGTCGAACACTGGAATGTCGAACCGGATATGGTTCTCCTTGCCAAAACGTTGTCCGGCGGACACGTACCGGTGGGGGCCGTTCTTGCGCGAAAGAATATCTTCGACAAAGTCTTCGATCGCATGGACCGCGCAGTGGCGCACGGATCAACCTTCGGAAACAATGACCTCGCAATGGCGGCCGGAATCGCGACACTTGATGTGCTCAAAACGGAGCGGCTGATTGAAAATGCCGCGAGAACCGGAGAGCATCTTTTGCACGCCCTTGCCGCAATGATCCCACGTTATGAGTTTCTGCGCGACGTGCGCGGCAAGGGGCTGATGATTGGTATCGAATTCGGATCGCCGAGATCCCTAAAATTGAAAACGTCCTGGCATGCCCTCGAAACCTCACGGGAGGGCCTGTTCTGTCAACTCATCACGATTCCGCTATTTAAAGAACACAAAATTCTTAGCCAAGTCGCCAGTCACACAAGTCACACGATCAAACTTTTGCCCGCTCTCGTCATTTCCGATGCGGATTGTGATTGGATCTTGAGGGCATTCGATTCTGTCATCGCTGACAGCGAACGCGTGCCTGGCGCTATATGGTCATTGGGAAAAACTTTGGTCGGCCATGCGATACGAGCCAGTGCGTGAATGATGCATAAGAGCGAGGATAGATTACATGTTCACTGGACGCGTGATGTCATTCGGAGAGAGGAGCCATCCGCCATCACAAACTTGAAGAACCACATGCTGAACCCCGGCGCGCAACTCTTGATCGATTGCGCGCGCGAGATCGTGGGACCAATGGTCAAGGTCAAGCAACGCGGCGCCGGCGACGAGCGGTGCGTTCTGGTCGTGGCCGTAGCTGAGAAATACTTTCACCGGTGAACTCTGGCCGACGAGGTTGGAAAAATCCAGCAAAAGACCATGTTGCAAGCTACGCTTTCTCGAACGATGGGAGCTCTGATTGGCAGTCGCATATATCAACCGCATCGCTACGGCAGTTCCGCCGCACGACGTCCATGCGGCATTCCTGCGGTTTGCACATTCGCAATTCCGGGACGATCGGCGTGCCTCGTTGCTATTCCGCCGGATGGCCGAAAAATCGGGAATCGAGCATCGCTACTCGGTGCTTGCGCCGAGCGACCTTCCGGATGCCGCTGACGCCGATAACAGTCCATTTTATGTGCGGGGAGAATTTCCCGACATCGCGGCGCGAATGCGGCGCTTCGAACGTCAGGCTCCGGAACTGGCCGAGGAGGCGATTACGCGACTTCAGCTCGGTCGCGATCGAGACCGTATCACGCATCTTCTGATTACTTGTTGTACCGGCTTCTCCGCCCCGGGCCTCGATCTTGAAGTAATTGAACGATGCAAGCTGCCGAGCTCGGTCGAACGCACGATGATCGGGTTCATGGGATGCTATGCGGCGATCAATGCGCTTAAGCTCGCCCGGCACATTGTTCGCTCGGAACCGGAGGCTCGCGTTCTTGTTCTTAATCTTGAATTGTGCACGCTACATTTGAATGAAACGACGGATCTCGAGCAGGTCCTTTCCTTCCTCCTCTTCGGCGACGGCTGTGCGGTCTGTCTTGTGACTGCCGAACCGTTTGGAGCCGCGCTCGACAGTTTTCGCGCGGTCCTGGTGCCGGGCACACGCGACTTGATCACTTGGAGTATCCGGAACTCCGGTTTCGACATGGTTTTGTCGGGGCAGGTGCCGGCAGCAATCTTCGATGCCCTTCATGCCCGTAGCGGCGAGATACTCGATGGAGCGTCCGCAAATTCAATCGACTTATGGGCCGTGCATCCGGGTGGTCGAACGGTGCTCGATGCCGTCGAACGCGCATTCGAACTCACGCCGGCGGCATTGTCCGCATCGCGTGACGTCTTGCGGCGCTATGGCAACATGTCATCCGCAACGGTGATGTTCGTCATCGAAGATCTGCTTCGTTCCGCCGTTCGCGGCTTGAGCGGTTGCGCTATGTCTTTCGGGCCAGGTCTGGTCGCGGAAACCATGCTTTTCCGCACGGCCGGGTGACATGGCGCTGGCGCGCCAGGTGGAAGCGGAATGGCTGGATCACTTGCCAGCCCAAGATCCGCGCGCCATTCGCTCACGGCGTGATCTGAAACTCATCAACGTCATGATGCTGCAGGCCGGTATCATGGCGCGTGCGCTGCGTTCGCATTCAGCGGAAAAACAGCGCACGATACTCGACCTCGGAGCCGGCGACGGCACATTCATGCTCGGCGTTGCGCGACGACTTTCGTCGTACTGGCGCGACGTCGACGTCATTTTAGTCGATCGGCAGAACATTATCAGCGACGCCACATGCCGAGAATTTCGGACGTTGTATTTTCGCGCAGAACCGGTGGTAGCCGATGTGTTCGATTTTCTGGAGCGGATGCAAGGTACGGTCGACATCGCGGTAGTCAATTTGTTTTTGCATCACATGCCGCATGAGAGATTAGCGCGGCTGCTTGCGCTGGCAGCGCGCGCCACTCGACTTTTCGTCGCCTGCGAACCGCGCCGTGCCGCGTTCCCGCTTCTCGCCAGCCGCTCGCTTTGGGCACTCGGCTGCAACGACGTCACACGGCATGACGTGGTGGCGAGCGTGCGCGCGGGTTTTAACGGCAAGGAGTTGTCCGCTCTGTGGCCGGATCACGGAGCATGGAACCTCGACGAGCACGCGGCGCGGTTGTTCACGCACCGCTTCGTCGCGCGCCGGACGGCAAGGAACGCAACGTGACTTATGATGCTATCGTGATCGGAGGTGGTCCGGCCGGCGCGAGCGCGGCGCTGATGCTGGCTCGCTCGGGCTGGTTGGTCGCGCTGGTTGAAAAGAAGGAATTTCCCCGGCGCAAAGTGTGCGGCGAATTCATTTCGGCCACAAACTTTTCATTGCTGCGGGAGTTCGGCGTTGCCGATCAATTTCTTGAACGAGCCGGGCCGGAGATCCGACGCGTTGGCCTATTTGCCGGCGACTGCGTTCTGGACTCCCCGATGCCGCAGCCATGGGCGGGTGCCGGGCGATGGGGCAGAGCACTGGGCCGAGAGAGCCTCGATCTTCTTTTACTGCAAGCGGCGGAGCGCGCCGGCGTCAGTCTTTGGCAGCCTTGGAACGTCAAGGACATTCGACGCACGCGCGATGATTTTGCGTGTGCGCTGTCCGCGCGAGATGCCCGCAAAGAACTGACCGCGCGAATCGTGATCGCCGCTCACGGATCGTGGGAGACCGGAACCCTGCCGACGCAGATTGCGCGCCCGCACGACCCTGCGGACCTGCTGGCTTTCAAGGCGCACTTCACCGGGTCCGGCCTGCCAAAGGATCTGATGCCCTTGCTGGTTTTCCCCGGCGGCTATGGCGGTATGGTGCACACCGACGGCGGGCGCGTGAGCTTATCGTGCTGCATCCGGCGCGACGTTATGGAGCAATGTCGCAGCATGCAGCGCAACCGGCGCGCGGCGGAAGCAGTCTTCCAGCACATTCGCACGGCATGCCGAGGGATCGGCGAGGCACTTGCCGGCGCGCATCTCGACGGGGCCTGGCTGTCGGCCGGACCGATCCGGCCGGGGATTCGCAATGGCTACGCGGATGGAATTTTTCTCGTCGGCAATGCGGCCGGCGAAGCGCATCCAATCGTGGCCGAGGGCATCAGCATGGCAATTCAATCGGCTTGGCTGCTCTGCAATCGACTGATTGCAAACGAGGACGATCTCGCGTCTCCGACCGCTCTTGCCAGAATCGGCACGGTTTATGCGGCGGATTGGCGGGCATCCTTTGCGACGCGCATTCGCGCGGCGTCGTTGTTCGCGCAGGTTGCCCAGCGGCCGAACGCAGCCGCCGTCGCGGTGACGCTGCTACGGCGGTTCCCCGCTATTTTAACCATCGGCGCGAAACTCAGCGGCAAGGCCCGTATGCCCGTCGTGCCGCCCTCGCATAATCTCGCGTAAATCCGGCTGACGCCTTGCCAATGCGGGATCAGACGATAGTCGTCCGTGAAGAACGCGTTTTTCAGGCGAATTTGAGTTGAGTGTCGGAGGTGAATGCAATCAGGATCCTGAGTAACAAAAGCCTCAGCTACTTGAGCAGGAGGCGGAAGTTATAGCCGACGGCGGCGAGCACGGCGTTGATGGCGTCGCCGCTTGAGTGGGCCAGGTGATTGCGGCCCATGCGGTGCTCGGCCTTAAGTTGGCCGATCACCGGATCGACGGCAGCGCGCCGTTTCATGTCGCGTTTGATCCGTGGGGTGACGCGGCGCGTCTGGCCGGCGGTGTATATCTTGAGCCCAATAATCCAGATCGTTCAATAACGTCGGAATTCTTCTCAATGGACTTTATCACCAGTATGTCCGAGCTTAGGTTTTCGGTACACACAGGTCGCGCTTGGCGGTCACGGGTGTGTGAGAGATTCAGCGGGAATTATAACAAAAACACGGGGTTTTCCTCTTATCCTGAGCATAGGAGCATCGAATGCGCCGATCGATTGGTCTTGCTCTCACGCTTTGCATCGCGGCGGGCGTCGCTGCGCACGCA